>ERZ773178.25-NODE-25-length-133144-cov-11.179016_pt1 | contig 133144 bp, 130 predicted proteins | sample MGYA00580533_ERZ773178 | MGnify/ENA primary metagenome ERZ773178 (study PRJEB29015, sample SAMEA2737859) | human gut metagenome | biome: human gut; feature: human-associated habitat; material: faeces | place: China | collected 2012 ...
TGCATGTGTTAAGCACGCCGCCAGCGTTCGTCCTGAGCCAGGATCAAACTCTCCATGATATATGGAAGAGCTGTTTGGCTCTTGTTTATTGATTGGTATTACTCATTGTTTGACGTTCTATTGAAATAGAACCTCGCACTCTGGCGTTCATTCAGTTCATTGTTCAGTTTTCAAAGGTCATCGTTGTCATCACCGGGTGGCGACGACTTATTTATTTTAACAAACTCGGAAGAGCTTGTCAAGGATTAATTTGAACTTTTTTTCAAGTTTCAAACTATATCCTCAAGCGCCAGGGCTTTGACCCTAACAGCTTGTTTAGTATATCACATTATGTCGTTTTGTCAAGAACTAAATTTTAAATCCTGTAAAACTTAAAACTTCATTTCCGAGCATTTCCGAACTCATGCGACATAAAGTATTTTATCATTGAAAAAAAAAGCTGTCAAGCAAATTTGACAGCTTTTTTACATTTTTTCGATGTGAACCTACTTGGCTTTGACCAGTTCGTCGCTGAGGCTTTCCAGGTCCTTCTGCTTGCTTTCGACACCCAGGCTCAGGACGATGACGGCAACGGCCGCAAAGACCAGGGCAAACATATAGAAGACGCTGGCGAAACCGAAGCTCCGGGCCAGCAGGGCCCCGACCATCATAGGCGCCGCCATGCCGCCAAAACGGCCAAAACCGGCAGCCCAGCCGCTTCCCAAGGCACGGATGGCCGTCGGATACTGTTCCGGCGTATATGTATAGAGGACGCCCCAGGCACCGAGGTTGAAGAAAGACATGACGGAACCCCATATCATGAGGGTCGCAGCCGTCGAGGCATGGCCGAAGAAATAGCTGGCGACGCCGCTGAACAAGAGGAACGCCGACAAGGTATACTTGCGGCCGATCTTATCGACGAGCCAGGCCGCGCAATAGTAGCCCGGCAGCTGGGCCAGGGTCATGATGAGGACGTATTCAAAGGTCTTGACGACGGTAAAGCCCTGCTGGAAGACCAGCGACGGCAGCCACATAAAGATGCCATAATAGCTGAAATTGATGCCGAACCAGACCAGCCAGAGCATGATGGTCCGGGACATGAAAGGCTTTTTCCACAATTCCTGGAACGAAGCCTTGGCGACGACCGGCACCGTTTCTGTTTCGCCCGTAAAGAGAGCCGACGGCACGTGCAGCTGTTTTTCCAGGGAAAGGACAATCTGCCGGGCTTCATCGACACGGCCGCGGGTCAGCAGGTAGCGGACCGATTCAGGCATGTGCAGGCGTATCAGGCAGACGTAGAGCGCCGGCAGCGCACCGATGAGGAAAGCCATGCGCCAGCCATAGACGGGAATGAAGAAATAGGCGATGCAGGCAGCGACAATCCAGCCGAGTCCCCAGAAGCTTTCCAAGAGGACGATGAAACGGCCCCGTACGCGGGACGGTGCATATTCGGAAACGAGCGTCGCCGCTACAGGCAGTTCCCCACCCAGACCGAAGCCGACGAGAAAGCGGAAGACGAGCAAGGACTGATAGTTCCAGGACAGGGCGCAGAAAGCCGAAGCGATGCTATACAATAAGACCGTAATGGTGAAGACCTTCTTGCGGCCGATGCGGTCCGCCACCGTGCCGGAAATGACGGCGCCCAGGGCCATGCCGATGAGGCCGATACTGCCGATGAGGCCCATCTGCCCCGGTGCCAGCCCCCATTCTTTCGCCAGGACAGGCAAAATGAAGGCGATGAGCCCGGTGTCCATCGAATCAAAGAGCCATCCCAGTCCCGTGACCAGCAGCAGCTTGTAGTGGAAACGGCCTACGGGCAGCGCTTCCAATCGTTCCAATACCATAAAGACGATTCCTCCTATCTGTACATATGTCATGACAGTTATATTTACATGGCACTATTGTACAAAGATAAGAAGAAAATGTCAATTTTTATATAAGACGCCGAGGCCGCGCAGGGCCTGGCCGATGGCCTCGAGTTCTTCTTCCGTCGCCGCTTCGACGAGATGCGTGTGGATGCCGCCGCTGATGGCGCTAAGCATTTCCGCATGGGAATCGTGCATGCGCTTGACGTACTGCTGGACATCCCGACGGGAATGAAGGTTCAAGGTCCCTTCGAGGTTCCCGTAGACTTCGTGCTCGATGACGACGTTGCGGACGATGCCGCCATTGTCGACGATGGCATTGAGTTCCCCTTCCATCTGGTCCAGTCCATGGCAGCAGACGAAGACCCGCGTACAGCCCGGTACCACCGGTATCACCAGCTGATAGCCGCGGGGCGTCGAGATGATGTCCGTTCCCTGGGCACGCATCAGGGCCACGTCGCCGACGATGATCTGCCGGCTGACGTCGCAGGCTTTCGCCAAAGCCGTCCCGGTGATAGGCGATGGCGATCCCTGAAGAAGCTGGAGAATCTTTTCTCTCCGTGCACTATTATCCATATAAACCAATCCTTCCTAAATATCTTTATAAACCTGCTGCCCCCGCGTCGGGATATCCAGGAGCATGGACAGTCCCCGCCCCCATAACAGGCCGCTGAAAAGGCCCGGTACGAACCCCAGGACTTCGTTGAACAGCCAGGAATACATCAAAAACGGAAAATGATAGACTCCGGCCTGGATGGCCGAAAAAGCCAGACAGATCAGGATATTGAACAGCAGGGCTCCCGGCATGGGCGGACAACGCAGCAGGTGCCGTGCCCGGCAATAGGTCAGTTCAGGCAGGCCTGCCTTGAACCACAGGCCCAGCCCCAGGCCCAGAAAAAAAGCCATGAGGAAACATAAAATCGTCAGGAACAGGTAGGCCGTATAGTAATAGACGACGGCGGCTGACCAAAAGGTGACCAGCACGGCCGGGCCGCCAAAGCACCAGATCCGGCAGGTGCGGCCCTTGAAAAAGAAAATGCCATATCCTATCATGACGATCATCATGCACAGCTGAATCCCTGTCAGTATATCATAGGCGCTCATCACGGCCCATTCCCCCTTTCCTTTGTGAATGACAATGTGATTATTTTCAGTATATATGATAAACATTAAAAGGAGATTAAAATTCGAAAAAATTTTATTGTAAAAAAGGGCGTCCCATGAAATTTTTTAATATCATGAGACGCCCTCAGGCAAGTTCAATTATAAGTTGGAGAAATCGAGAGTCGCAAAGAGGTCGTCCAGGGTTTCAGCCCGGCGGATCTGGGTTACGCTGCCGTCGGCGTGGAGCAGGAGTTCAGCCGAACGGAGTTTGCCGTTGTAGTTGAAGCCCATGGAATGGCCGTGGGCACCGGTGTCGTGGATGACCAGGATATCGCCGTCGTCGATCTGCGGCAAGCTGCGGTCGATGGCGAATTTATCGCAGTTTTCGCAGAGCGAACCGGCAACGTCGTAGACGTGGTCTTTCGGCGCATTTTCTTTGCCCATGACCGTCAGGTGATGGTACGAGCCATACATGCCCGGACGCATGAGGTTGGCCATGCAGGCGTCGACGCCGATGTATTCTTTCCAGATGTGTTTGTGATGGATGGCCGTCGTGACCAGGTAGCCGTAAGGGCCGGTGATGGCACGGCCACATTCGAAGGAGATACGGCATTTGCCGAGGCCAGCCGGTTCCATGATGGCTTCGAAGTCCTTTTTGATGCCGGCACTGAGTTCGTCGTAGTCGATGAAGGATTCTTCCGGACGATACGGGAGGCCGATACCGCCGCCGAAGTCGAGAAATTCGATGTTGATGCCCAGCATGTTCTGTACTTCAACAGCCAGTTCGAACATCATCTTGGCCGTGTTGATGAGGCCGTTGACGTGGAGTTCGTTGGAAACGACCATGGTGTGCAGGCCGAAGTGTTTGACGCCTTTCTCTTTGAGGATGCGGAAAGCGTCGATGATCTGTTCACGGGTCATGCCGTATTTGGCTTCTTCCGGCGTGCCGATGATGTCGTTGCCGCCTTTGAGGAGCGGGCCCGGGTTGTAACGGGCGCAGATCCATTCCGGCAAGGGACCGCGTTCTTCCATGAATTCGATCATGGAAATATCATCGAGGTTGACCAGGGCGCCCAGTTCCATGGCCCGTTTGAATTCGGCATAAGGCGTATCGTTGGACGAGAAGACGATGTCGTGGCCTTTGATGCCGACTTTGTCGCACAGTTCCAGTTCAGCCAGGGAACTGCAGTCAGCGCCGACGCCTTCTTTCTGCAAGAGGCGCATGATGTACGGATTCGGCGTAGCTTTGACGGCGAAATATTCTTTGAAGTCATAGGCCCAGTCGAAGGCTTTGATCAATTTACGGACATTATCGACGATGGCTTTTTCGTCATAAATATGGAAAGGTGTCGGGTATTTAGCAATAATGGAACGAATTTGTTCTTCGTTAAAAGGGACAGTCTTTTTGTTCATCCTAGTTCAGCTCCAGTTTCTTATACTTAACAGAATTATTGTTTCTCTACAAAGGTTATTATATAATACAAGAAGATAATTTGTGAAATAGATTATTTTAATTTATTTCATTCGATAATCAAATTAACTGAAGGAGGTCCGCCTATGGACACAACGACACTCCGGACGTTCATCGCCCTGGCACAAATCAAGAACTTCGCCAAAACGGCCCAGCAGCTCTTCGTCGCCCAGTCGACCGTGACCAACCGCATCCGCGCTCTGGAAATGGAGCTCGGCGTCCCCTTGTTCATACGCAGCCATAAACAGGTCGACCTGACCCCGTCAGGCCAGAAATTCCTGAGCTATGCCCAGCGCTTCGTCTCGCTGGAACTGGCAGCGTTGCAGGACATCCAATCGTCACCGACGTATACCCAGAAGGTCAGCATCGGCACGACCAACACCATCTATGAATGTCACCTGCAGCGCCGTATCCGCAGTTTCCTGAAAGAAAAGAAAGGCGTGTCCCTGCACGTCACCATCGGCCATACGGAAACGATGATGCGCCAGCTCCAGGACGGGACGCTGGACGCAATCTTTTCCTTCAGCGCCATGTTCCGCGACGGCTATATCTGCCAGCCGTACCGGACGGATTCCCTGGTCCTGGTCTGCCAGGCCGGCAATACAGAATACGCCGGCGGCATCTGCAAGGACGACCTGCAGAAAATCGACTACTTGTTCTGTAATTTCGCACTCCAGGGCGTAGGCCTCTACATCCAGGACCTGTTCCCGCGCCATCACCGCTTCCCCCTGGAAATCGACAACAGCACCAAGCTGCCCCAGTACGTAGCCGACGGCATCGGCTACACCTTCCTGCCCAAGAGCCTCATCGAAGAGGACCTGGCCGAAAAGCGCCTGCGGGCCATTCCCCTCCTCGATTTCGAGCCGCCCAAGGTCGACAGCTACTACATCACGCGCAGCCCGTCGACCGTGCCGGCGGACCTGGAAGAAGAGTTACTGGCCGACCGGTCATATGGACTGCAAGGCGATGATCATGGCCGACATGACGACGATGGACAAGAGAATATAAAATGAGCTGATGCAGGCTGCGACTTCGATCTTGAGCTTCATCTTGGCTGTATAGTAGCAGGCCATGCCGGCGACGGGAGCAAAGACCAGGACCATGATGACCTTCTTGATGGCCATGGGATAATCGAGGGCGAAATAGACGAAAGCCGCAATGACGACCGACGTCAGCAACCGCAGGCCCACGTCGGTATAGATGAGGTGCAGGTATTCCTTTTTCAGGGACAGGCCCAGGGCGACGCCGATCATGAGCATGGACAAGAAGGTATTGGCCGACGCCGGGATCTTGGCCCAGTCGATGACGACCTGGGGCAGGGAAAAGCCGGCAAGGGACAAGGTGATCATGATGATATACGATAAGACCGGAATGGAAGAGAAAATCGTCTTGGCCAGGATCATGGCGATGCTCTCCCCTTTCTCGCCGCGGACGCAGCGGGCCAGGCCATAAGCCCCGCCGAGGCACATGAGGGAATTGCCGGCATCGAAGATGCAGACGATGAGGACGGCCGCACTGTCAAAGAAATAGGACACAAAGGGCAAGGCGAAATTGCCGATATTATACCCATTCATATTGAGCATGTAAAAGGCCTTTTCGTCCTTCGTCCGGCCGGCGGCATAGCCCATGCCGACCATGATCAGGTTGAAGATGATGGCCAGGAGGCTGATGAGGAGATAGCGCGTGTCGAAGTGGATGCCGTTGAGGTTGACCAAGATGACCGACGGCAAGGTGATGTTGAAGATAATCGTCGATATGGTATTAAAAGTGCTGCGCCCGAAAAGGCGCAGCTGTTTTAAGGTATAGCCGCAAAAGATGAAGGATACGAGGATAGCGGCTTTGATGATAGTTTCTTCCATGGCCTATGGTTTGACGATGTGATTAGCCGTGCGCATCATTTCGACGATACGGAACATGTTGGTAATGGATCCGACAGCGACCTTTTCGGTCAGGCCATAGTAATTAAGGCAGGCACCGCAGGCATAGATTTCCACGCCTTTGGCTTCGAGGTTCTTCAAATCTTCCAACGATTCCGAACCTTCCGTTACCAAGGGGACGCCGCCGTTGTAGAAGATAACCTGTTTCGGCAGTACATCCTGTTCTGTCAGGGTATAAATGAAGGTCTTGAGCAGGTTCTTGCCCAGCTGGTCGTCGCCGACACCCATGACGGGCGCATTGATGACGACGGTATAGTTGGAACCCGTCGTGACCGGCGCTTCGTCTTCGCCGGCGTCAGCCCCTTCCTTGACCAGGCGGACCGTGTAGTGCGTATCCGATTCCTGGCTCATCGTATAGGAGCAGTTCATTTCCTGAGATAAATTCTTGAGGTTTTCCGTAGCGATTTCGTTATCGACCGTAATTTCTACGGCATTATGGTTCTTCAAAGCCTTGTGGGCTTCGATGACCGGGAGCGGGCAGGCTTTGCCCAGTGCATTGATCTTAAACATCGTAATTCCTCCTTGTTTTAAGAGTTAGGGGTTCGTGGCTCGTGGTTCGTGGCGGGGCGCCCTTTGGGACGGCCCCTACAATATTAAAACCATCCACTAACTGCTAACCACTTAAAAAGGGCTGTCGTACATGCGACAGCTCCTTTTTATGCTATTCTTCTGTTTCTGCCGGTTCGGTTTCTATGGCTTTCGGGCCGCGTTTATGAGAGGTATGGTTCTTCCATACGACCCACAGGGACGTATCGACGCAGATGGACGAATAGGCCCCGCTGATGAAGCCGATGAGCATGACCAGGGAAAAGTTCTTCGTCGAATCGCCGCCGAAGAAGTGTAAGGCTCCGCAGGCGAAGAGTACCGTCGTCAGCGTATAGATACTGCGATGGATACTCTGGGAGATACTGTCGTGAGCCAGTTTTTCATAGGAGTCGGTCCGGCGGTGAGTCCGCGTGTTTTCACGGACGCGGTCGAAGATGACGACGGCTTCGTTCATGGAATAGCCGACGACGGTCAGGATGGCCGCTAGGAAAGACGCATCGATTTCCAGGTGGAAAAACGAGAAGAAACCCAGGACCATGATCAAATCGTGCAGGATCGACACTAAGGCCGAAATAGCGATTTTGTATTCAAAGCGGAAGGAAATATACGCAGCCAGGGCGATGAAGGCCACGGCCAGGCTGGTGATGGCGTTTTTCGTGACTTCCGAGCCGATGACGGCGCCGACCGATTCGGTCCGCTTGATCTCAGCGCCGCCCAGGGAATCGCTCAGCTTATCCGAAACGGCTTTGCTTTCGTCACTAGTCAGGTTGCGCATGCGCAGCATGACATCTGTCGACGAGTCCTGGTCAGTGACGCCCGTCAGCTGGATGACCGTATTGCCCAGATCCATATCGGAGTTATCGATGACCTGGCGGACTTCGGAAACGGTGACGGCTTTATGGAACTGCATATCCAAAATCGTACCGCCTGTGTAGTCGATGCCGAAGTTGAAGCCATTGATAAAGATGGAAATCAGGCTGGCAATGACGAGGACAGACGATAAGGTGAACCACCATACGCGATGTTTGACAATATCAAAACTCATTTCTGTCCCCCCTTTTTCAGCATATGTTCAGGCGGCTTGCGGTTCAGGCCATAGAACCAGGGATTGGTGATGAGGCCCGTATTGATGAACCACGTGAGCAGGGACCGGCTGACGACGATGGCCGTGAACATGCTGACGACGATCCCTAAAGCCAGGTTGACGGCAAAGCCCTTGACCGTACCGCTGCCCATGACGATGAGGACGATGGCGGCGATCATGACCGATACGTTGGCATCGAGGATGGTATTGAAGGCCCGGCGGAACCCGGCTTCCATGGACGTCCTCAGACTCTTGCCGATGAGGACTTCTTCCTTGAATCGTTCAAAGATGAGGATGTTGGCATCGACGGCGAAGCCCATGGACAAGATGATACCGGCAATACCCGGCAGGGTCAGTGTCGCATCGAGGTACTTCAGGATGCCCAGCAAAATGAGGACGTAGACCAACAGGGCGATGTTGGCTACGACACCGGACATGCGGTAAATGATGATCAGGAAGATCATGATCAAGATGATGCCGATGGCAAAGGCCTTTTCACTCTTGATCTTGGAGTCGAGGCCCAGGCTCGGGCCGATGGTGCGGACTTCCATGACTTTCAATTTGACAGGCAGGGCACCGGAACGCAGGAGGATGGCCAGGTTCTTGGCATCTTCCAAGGTCTGGCTGCCCGTGATGACGGCTTTGCCGCCGGTAATCGGTTCATTGACGACCGGGTTGGTCAGCAATTCACCGTCAAGGTAAATACCGATCTTATGGCCTACGTTGGAAGCCGTCAAATCGGCGAATTTCTTGGCCCCTTCGTCGGTAAATTCAATGGCGACGACGTTCTTATGGCCCTGGTCGATCTGTTCTTTCGCCGTTTTCAGGTCGTTCCCGGTCATACGGGTCGTCCCGCTTTCATCTTTGAACTCCATGACGGCCGTTTTCCCGATTGTCTCGATGGCTTTTTCCGGATTCTTTTCACCGGGCAGCTCGACGATGATACGACGGGCGCCTTCCTTCTGGACAAGCGGTTCGGTCAGGCCCATTTCATTGATACGGCGTTCGACGATGGTGACGGCACGGCTCAAAGAGTCTTCCGTGACCGGTGCGTCCGGCGTATCTTCAGCTTCCAGGACGATATGCGTACCGCCCTGTAAGTCCAGGCCCTGTTTGATGGAGTTGGCAAGCGGATAAATCAAGGTAACAAAGGCGGCCAGGATGATGATGACTGCCCCGAAAAATTTTATCATGTTACGGGTCCGCAACAATACTCCCCCCTCTGGGTAATCTTCAATAGTTTTTTATGGATGGATAATGAGATGCTGTTTATCCGTGACGATATCGGTCATGACGATATCATGGGCTTCGACGGGCACGTCCGGGACGAGCTGGACATCCCAGGCCGCGGCAATGGCGGCCGCCCTGCCCTTTCCAGCCAGGAAGCGGTCATAATAAGCCGCTCCATGGCCCAGGCGATGGCCCTTGGCATCGAAGGCCAGGCCGGGCACGAAGATGACATCGAGCTCATCGGCTTCGATGCGCGGGTTGTCCGGCGGTGCCGTCCGGATGCCATAGGCACCGCAGACCGCCTGTTCCAGCGTGTACAGGCGCCGGCCTTCAATGCGCTGCTTATCGACGCAGACCGGGACATAGACTTCCTTGCCGTCAGCCAGGGCCTGCTGGATCAGGCCGTCCAGGCTGACTTCGTCGGGCATATGGAGAAAAGCCATGATACTGCGGGCCTGCTGATACTGCGGCAGGGCAGCCAGGCGGGCGCAGACAGCGGCACTGGCCGCTGCCTTTTCCCCTTCTGTCAGCTGGTGGAGCCGGTCATTCATGGCTTTACGCAATTCTTTTTTACTGAGCATCTTTGCCTTCTGCTTCCTTGGCATCCGATGCCGCTTCGGCTTTGGTTTCAGCCGGAACGTCGGCCTTAGCTTCAGGCGCCTTTTCTTCTGCCTTTTCAGCAGCTTTTTCGGCTTTCTTGGCCGCTTTCTTGCCTTCGACCTTGCCCAGGACCTGTGCTACGGCAGCGCGGGTGATCTTGATTTCGACTTTGTCAGCAATGCGGACGATGAGGTAATCATCGTGCAGGGAGACGATGTTCCCCATGACACCGCCGACGGTGACGATTTTGGCACCGGGCTTCAAGCTTTCCAGCATTTCCTGGCGTTTCTTCTGTTGTTTCTTCTGCGGACGCCATAAGAGAAAGTAGAAAATGACGACCATGAGGATAATGGGCCAAAAGGCATTGAGCTGTTCCATAATATCCATGTCTTTACACCTCCGTGAAATAAAAAATAGTCTATATGCAAGCGCTTACGCGTCTTGATAACGTTTCCAGAAATCCTTGCGAAATTCGCGGAACGTGCCGTCAAAGATGGACTGGCGCATATCCCGCATGAACTGCAGCAGGAAGTACAGGTTGTGGATGCTGACCAGGCGGTATGCCAGGAGTTCTTCGGCCTTGAAAAGATGGCGGATATAGGCCCGCGAATAATTACGGCACGTATAGCACTGGCAGCCTTCTTCGATGGGATGGAAATCGTGGGCATACTTGGCGTTGCGCACGGTCAGGCGGCCCGTATGGGTCATGGCCATGCCGTTGCGGGCAACGCGCGTCGGGAAGACGCAGTCGAACATATCGACGCCGCGGGCGACGCCTTCGAGCAGGCAATCCGGCGTGCCGACGCCCATGAGGTAGCGGGCCTTGTGCTTCGGCAGGTACGGTGTCGTATGCTCTAATATATCATACATTATATCCTTAGATTCGCCAACACTCAAGCCGCCGATGCCATAGCCGTCGAAATCCATGTCGACCAGGTCCTGGCAGCTCTGCTTGCGCAAATCTTTGTACATGCCGCCCTGGACGATGCCGAACAGGCCCTGCGTATCGCTGTGGTGATGGTCCAGGCAGCGGGCGGCCCAACGGCTCGTCCGTTCCGTCGACATCTGGGTATATTCATAGTCCGACGGGTAGGGGATACATTCGTCGAAGGCCATGGCGATGTCCGAATCGAGGGCCATCTGGATATCCATGGACACTTCTGGCGACAGGAATTTTTTGGACCCGTCCAAATGGGACCGGAAGGTAACGCCTTCTTCGGTGATCTTACGCATCTGGCCCAGGCTGAAGACCTGGAAACCGCCGCTGTCGGTCAGGATGGCCTGTTTCCAGTTCATGAATTTATGAAGTCCCCCGGCTTCCTGGACCAAGTCGTGGCCAGGCCGCAGGAACAGGTGATATGTATTGCTGAGAATGACCTGAGCGCCCATATCGTAAAGTTCTTCCGGCGTCAGCGTCTTGACCGTCGCCTGCGTGCCGACAGGCATGAACATGGGCGTCTTGAAGGTGCCGTGCGGCGTGCGCAAAATCCCGGCGCGGGCGCCGTCACATTCGGCCTGCTGTTCGTAGGTAATGACCATAGATTTTCCTCCCTTAGTGAATGAACATGGCATCGCCGAAACTGAAGAAACGGTATTTTTCCTGGACGGCGATTTCATAAGCTTTCAAGATTTTTTCCCGCGTCGACAAGGCGCTGATGAGCATGAGCAGCGTCGATTCGGGCAGATGGAAATTCGTGACCAGCGCGTCGACGATATGGAAGGTGAAGCCCGGATAGATGAAGATATTCGTCCAGCCCGATCCGGCCTGCAAAGTCCCCGTCGTGCCGGCGCTTTCCAAGGTACGGATGCTGGTCGTGCCGACGGCGATGACCCGGCGGCCTTCGGCTTTGGCCTTATTGATGGTGGCAGCGGCTTCCGGCGTGATGCTGTAGAATTCACTGTGCATCTGATGGTCTTCGATATTTTCTTCTTCTACCGGCCGGAAGGTCCCCAGGCCGACGTGAAGGGTGACGAAGACTTCTTCCACGCCTTTATCGCGGATTTTCTGGAGCAGTTCTTCCGTGAAATGCAGGCCTGCCGTCGGCGCCGCAGCGGAGCCGCGTTCGTTGGCATAGACCGTCTGGTATTCATCAGGGTCTTCCATCTTTTCGTGGATATACGGCGGAAGCGGCATTTCACCGATTTTGTCGATGATGGCGTCGAAATCGCCTTCATAGGCGAACTTGATGATGCGGCCGCCGAAATCGGTCCGGTCTTCGACAGTGCCTGTCAGGCCTTCCGGAAATTCGATGACCGTCCCGGGCAGGGCCTTCTTGCCCGGCTTGACCAGGACTTCCCAGCGGTCGTCGCCGACGGGCGTCAACAGCAGGACTTCGACTTTCCCGCCTGTCGGTACCCGTTTGCCGTAGAGCCGGGCTGGGATGACGCGGGAATCATTGAAGACCAGGACGTCGCCTTCGTGCAGTTCGTCGACGAGGTCATAGAAATACTTGTGTTCGACGGCGCCGGTCTGGCGGTCATAGAGCATGAGGCGGGCGTGGTCCCGCGGTTCTGCCGGATGCTGGGCAATGAGTTCTTTCGGTAAATCGTAGTAAAAATCTGTTAGTTTCAAAATAATCTTCCTCTTTTTGGCTTAATATAATTTTTCAATCTTCGTCCCCGTATAATAATGGGTCAGGATATGGCGGTAATAATTCTTTTCGTTGGCATGTTCCTTAGCCATCTGATAGGCCCCGTACTGGCTCATGCCCAAACCGTGGCCCCAGCCGAAGCCGTAGATAGTCACGGGCTGGCCGGCTTTGATGATGAAATCGCTTTTGCGCACAGCGGCGCCGGCATCGGGATCCGGTGCCGTGCCGCGGCCGCTGTAGAAATCAAAGAGCGTGCTGCGCAGGCCAAAGATGGACTGGAAGGCCGAGCCCTTGACAGTGACATTACCATTCGTGCCCTTGACGATCATTTCCCGGACACGGCCAGACACGCCGCGGTCCGTCATGGACATGGGCCGCTTCATGAGCGGCGACAGTTCGATGGACTTGATGCGCCCGACGCCCTTGCCGGCGGCGCTCAGTTTAGCCGCCATCTGTTCCGGCGTCGTCGTCACCGACCAGCGATACCCCGGCATGGCATCGCTGGCATCGCGGACACCGCGCAGATAAGGCACGTAGGAACCCCAGACATTTTCACTGTCTTCGGTCCAGCCGCCGGCAGTGGAACAGAAGAAGGCGTCGATGGGCTTGCCCTGATAGGTCAGGATTTCCCCTTTCGTATCGTTGACAGCCTTGATGATCGACGGCGATTCGCCGTTGATGCCGGCATAGACCTGGCTCGATGTATCATCCGTCAAGTCGAAACCGCGTTGGCTGAAGCGGTTCTTATGGGCAATGGCATAAGTCCGGGCCGCGACGGCCTGGGCCTTGAGGGCCTCTTCGCTCCAAGACGGCGACATTTCCTTGCCGACGACGCCGTAGAGATACTGTTCTACCGGTACGACGTTGACGACGGTCAGGCCCCAGCGGCCAGGAGATTTCATCATTTCCAGGGCGCCGCGGTAGGCATAGCCGTCGGTAATCTCAACGGACCCGCCCTGGACCAGCGACCGGACCTGGACGGGCACGGTGCTAATATCGCCATTGACAGTCAGGTTCGTCCCGGACAGGGCAATGGTGACAGGTACGTTAGCAGCGGCTTTCTTCCAGAGCATGTCGCCGCGGTAGACGCCCAGCCCCTGCGACCCGGTGACGGCCACCCGGCCCCGTCCTTCGCGGATGCCGATGCGCAGAGTCGCGCTGTCCTGGACGGCCTGCTTATGCGTATATGAGGCTTGTTTCGGCGTATACACGGGCTTTTTATGGGTAGACGCTGCCGGCTTAGCCGTATGAGCCGTTGCCTTCTGGGCATATCGTACGGGTGGATGTCGATGTACTGTTTTTTTCGCTTTCGGTGACGAAGCCAGCGCACTCGTCGTCAGCAAGGCGCACAGAAACGTAATGGTCACGATGCGGAGCCAGCTTTTTTTATTCATAAAAATCCTCCTCACAGGCGAAAGAAGAGATTGAGGACAATTGTAAGGACTGCACTGATGAGGATGCAGGTCACGATGGGGAAATGAAAAGATGTATTCCCTCTGGTAAAGGAAATATCACCGGGCAGATGACCCAGGAAGTTCCCCAGTCCCAGCGAATCGCCGACCATCCAGAGCAAACCGGCGACAATGAAGAAGACGCCCATGAGGATGAGTAATTTCGCCATCATATCCCCTCCTATCCTTCTGATGGCACGGGCAGGCCCAGATGACGGTAGGCGGCATCGGTGACGACGCGGCCCCGGGGCGTGCGGTTCAGGAAGCCCTGCTGCATCAAAAAGGGTTCATATACGTCTTCGACGGCATCGACGGATTCGCTGATAGCGGCGGCAATCGTATCGAGGCCGACGGGGCCGCCGCCGAATTTATCGATGATGACCTGCAGGACCCGGCGGTCCGTCCGGTCGAGGCCGCACGAATCGACTTCCAGCCGGTTCAGGGCATCGTTGGCCAGGGACGCCGTAATCGTCCCGGCTTCGGCAACCTGGGCGAAGTCGCGGACGCGCTTCAAGAGGCGGTTGGCAATACGCGGCGTCCCCCGCGAGCGGCGGGCGATTTCCAGGGCGCCGTCGTCGTCGATGGCCATGTCGAGGATATCGGCCGTCCGCTTGATGATGAGGACCAGGTCCTCAGGCTTATAGAATTCCAGACGACAGATGACGCCGAAGCGGTCGCGCAGAGGCGGTGCCAGGCGGCCGACCTGGGTCGTCGCCCCGACCAGGGTGAACGACGGCAGGTCGATGCGCACCGACCGGGCGCTGGGGCCCTTGCCGATGACGATATCCAAAGCATAGTCCTCCATGGCCGCATAGAGGACTTCTTCGACACTGTGCGACAGGCGGTGGATTTCGTCGATGAACAACAGGTCCCGTTCCTGGAGATTGGTCAGGAGGGCAGCCAGGTCGCCAGGCCGCTCGATGGCCGGGCCCGACGTGATGCGCAGGTTGACGCCCAGTTCGTTGGCGATGATGCCGGCCATAGTCGTCTTGCCCAGGCCCGGCGGCCCGTACAAGAGGACGTGGTCCAGTGCTTCTTTGCGCAGTTTCGCCGCCTTGATGAAGACTTCCAGATTATCTTTGACCTTATCCTGGCCAATATATTCCCGTAAATAATGAGGACGCAGGCTGTACTGCCAGGAATCGCCCGGCAGGTCTGTCGTCTCGATGATGCGATTTTCTTCCATGGCTTACCTCCCGCTCCCCAAGGCCTTCAGCGTCTCTTTCAGCAGCTGTTCCACTGTCGTGCAGCCGGCCAGGTGCGATTCGGCGACGGGCAGGACTTCCTGTTCGCTGTAGCCGAGACTGGTCAGGGCCGCCAGGGTTTCCGCCAGGATACCCGACAAGCCTGCCGAAGACGAACCGCCCTCAACAGCTGCCGCTTCTCCGCCGGCGACGGGGCCGATTTTATCCTGTAATTCCAGAACGATGCGTTCGGCCGTCTTCTTGCCGATACCGGGCATCTTGGTCAAACCTTTGATGTCCTTCTGATGGACGGCCAGGCGGAAACTGTCGGCCGTGCCGGCACTGAGGATGCCCAGGGCCACTTTCGGGCCAACGCCGTTGACGCCGATGAGGAGCATGAACAAATCGTATTCATCCTGCGTAGCAAAGCCGTATAAGACGATGGCGTCTTCGCGGACGCTCATGTACGTATAGAGCATGGCTTCCTGACCGACACAGAGCGTGTCCAGTGTCGAAGCCGGTGCATAAGCCCGGTAGCCGACACCGTGGACGTCGATGAAGCAGGAATTGACGAAGAGGTGGCTGATCACGCCTTTCAGATATCCGATCATAACTGCACCTTCCTTTTCAGACTCATAGAATGACTGGAATAAATCGCGTAAATGGCCATGGCCAGGCCGTCGGCCGCATCGTCGGGCTTGATTTTCTGGCGGATGCCGAGGAGACGCATGGTCATGTCGGTGACCTGGTCCTTCGTCGCCCGGCCGTAACCGGTGACGCCCTGCTTGACCTGGAGCGGCGAAAATTCCAGGATAGGGATGCCCGCCTGCTGGGCCGTCAAGAGGATGATGCCCCGCGCCTGGCCGACGGTGATGGCCGTCGTGACGTTGCGGTTGAAAAAGAGCTGCTCGACGCCGATGACGTCGGGCTTATATTTCCGATAGAGTTCATTGAGGCCGTCGAAGAGCATGACCAGCCGTTCGGCATCCGTATGGTCCGGCGTCGTCTGTATCGTCCCGTAAGTCACGGGCTTGAGGCGGCTGCCGTCGGCATCGATGACGCCGAAACCGCAGATTGCCGTCCCCGGATCGATTCCCATGGCACGCATCTTCTCATCCCCCTTTATCATAAATAGACTAACGTTCATTATAACATGAAACAAGGAAGCGCGGCAAGAAAGTTTGCAGCAAAAAGAGCTGTCGCATTAAGCGGACAGCTCTTTTCGTGGTTCGTTTGGCGTGGTTCGTTTGCCGAAAATTCTTGCAGCTCCAAGAATTGTTCGTTGTTCAATTTTGTAATGTCTCAGGACTAGAAGTAAGAAACGTCGTCTGACCTGATTTCATATTGCTCTGAATCACACTACGATAAATACTAAAAACTTCCTGATTGGGTATGGCCAGGACATATAGCGCTGCATCATATCCATCAGGCGCCGCAGGGCTTCTTCCATTTCGACAGGCGTCCCCTGACCGTCGTGGATGCGCTGGAAGTATTTTCGTTCAGCTCGTGAAAAACCGGGAACTTCCAGTAAATAAGCGTAACGGTCGTATAAATCGCTGAGAAGGAAGCGGAATTTATCGAGCATAGCGACCCACGTCCGATGTTTCAGGTCTTTTAAGGTTACAAAGAGGACCGGCCGTTTCCCCTGTTCTGCCATGTAGGACGCACCGGCGCGTTCGATAGCCAGGCCGCGAAATAATTTCCGGTTTTCTTCTGCCTGAACGGCACTGAAAAAATAATAAAACATCGATAAAAACAAAGTCTTGCCAAAACGGCGCGGCCGCGTCAGGAGCAGTACTTCGCCGTGCGTGTCGAGAAAATCCCGGATTGCCAGGGTCTTATCGACAAAATAATAATCACCGCGGCACAGCTTGGCAAAGTCATCGATTCCTATCGGCAAGGACTGCATACGCTTCCCCTCCTCTGCAATACAAAAAGCCTGTTCGTATACTTTTATTATATCGTATACGAGCAGGCTTATTCAAATGAAAGGCTTATCGCCAGTTTTTCTCGATATCTTCATCTTCCTCATCATCGGCAACGACGCCGATGATATTGGCCTTGGTGTCGATGATGCGGCTCAGGGACTGGTCGTAGCGGCGCACGGCCAGGGCCGAAGCGATGAGGCCGACGAGGCCGACGACGACGGCTGCCGTGCCGGTGCCGATAAAGAGATAGCCTAAGGCCGCCACGGCCAGGAGCAGGACGACGGGCATGATGAAGCAGACAAAGGCGCTAGAGGCGAGGTGGGAATCGTCGACTTCATAGCGGACGTGGTCGCCTTCGGCAGCGCCGATGGAATTATAAGCCAGGAGTTTGACGTGATCCGCTGCGGCGCAGACGCTGCAGGCTACATAGAGCGAATCGCGGTTGACCCGTACTTTCGCCAAGCCATTTTCCTTTATTTCTTCGACAAAACCTTCACCAAAACGCATATCCTATGCCCCCCTTTCAAATCAGTAATCAATAATAATTATTCGTTACGTTAATTATAGCATAGTGGATGTTACTAATCAAGTGTAGGCTGATTGCATCTCATCCCTTGAGGAGTTAGCAGTTAGTAGCTCGTAGCTAGGGGCTAGGGGTTAGAGGCTAGCGGCTACCGCTCACTCAGCAGGCCCCGGACGATGTGTTTGCGGCAGGACTGGTAGACGAAGGTCAAGACGATGGCCGTAACCAGCCAGCTGACCGGATAGGCCGTCATGAGGACCAGGAAGTCGCGGTGAGCCGCAAATACGGTGTACAGCCAAGTAATGCGGACACCGCAGATGCCGGCCAGGACGACGACAGCCGGCGGCAGGGAATAGCCATAGCCGCGCAGGGAGCCGGAAATGATGTCGATGATGCCGTTGAGATATAAGGTCCCGGCAACGTAAAAGAGGCGTTTCGTCCCCAAGGCGACGACGTTCGGGTCGCCGTTGAACAGGCGGATGAGTTCTGGCGAAAAAAAGAGAACCGGCACGGTGACGGCCAGGAGAAAGGCCGCTTCAACACCGAAGGCGACTTTCGTAATGCGGAAACAGCGGCGCAAGTTGCGGGCGCCGTAATTCTGGCCGACGAAGGTCGTCGTGGCCTGGCTGAAACCGTTGACGAAGCAGTAGATATTGCCTTCGATGATGAAAGCCGCAGCCGACGCCGCCATGGCTTCTGTCCCCAGGCTGTTGAGGGCCGACTGGATGAGGACGTTGGACAGGGCAAAGACCATGCCCTGGATACCGGCGGGCAGGCCAATATGGATGATATGGTGCAATTCTTCCCGGGAAAAGCGCATGTGGTGGCGTTCCAGGCGGATGCGGTCCGTCGTCCGGCACAGCAGGGCCAAGAGGATGAGCGAGTTGACGGCAAAGGCAAGGACCGTCGCCCAGACGACACCGGCCAGGCCAAAATCGAAGACCAGTACCGACAACAGGTCGAAGACGATATTGACCAGATTGGCGGCAATCAGGCTGTATAACGGCGTCTTGCCGTCGCCGCAGCTGCGGAAGATGGCCGCTTCAAAGTTATACAGCGACAAAAACGGCAGGCCCAGCAGGAAAATGCGCAGATACTGTTCGGCCATGTCATAGACGTCTGGCGGCACTTCCAGGACCCAGAAGGCCGGATAGACGATGAGTTCGCCAATGATGGCCAGCAAAACGCCCAAGCCGAAGGACATCAAAATCGCCGTCTGGACCGTCCGTTCCACTTTATCATCGCGGCGGGCGCCGAGATACTGGGCGATAGTGACATTGGCCCCCAGGGAAATCCCCATGAGCAGGGTCACCAGGATGCCGATGACAGGCATATTATTGCCGACAGCGGCCATGGCGCTCTTGCCGACGAAGCGGCCCAAGATAAAGACATCGGCACTATTAAAAAGCTGTTCAAACAAACCCATAAGCCCGATAGGCATGGCAAAGAAGAACAGCTTATCAGCAATAGAACCGTGCAGCATATCCATGCCGCGGCGGCCCTTGTTTTGTTTACGTTCCATAATCTGATTACCTCGTTCTTTTGTAGTATTCTCCTTCTCAGTATAACACATAAAAAGGGCTTGTCGCACGACGACAAGCCCTTTAAAGTTGTTAGTAGCTAGCAGTTAGTTGTTAGCGGATGGCTTTTAATTTGAAGATGTTCTCTGCAAACTACAAACTCTGTACTACAAACTATAAAGTAAACGGGGCCATGCATGATGGCAAAAACCTTCGTGCGACAGCGCCTTTTTGAGCATTAAGTTTGCAGTTTGTAGTTTGCAGCAAGTGGTAAAAAATTTAAAGCCATCTTCTACAAACTATATACGTCAGTCATGGCGGATGAGGAGCTGGATATTTTCTTTCTTATAGGTCGTATAAATCCGTTTGATGAACTGATGTTTGAGGACGGCTTCGTCGACGATGTTGCGGATACGCAGGACGACTTTGAAGGAAATGCCGTATTCCCCCATCTGGTCATAGCGGACGAGGGGCTCGAAGCCGGTGACGCCGTATTCGCTGTGATCCAGGATATGGCGGGCCACGCCGAGGGTGACGTCTTCGACGTGCTGCAAGTCGTTGTCATAAGTAATGGTCAAGGGAATGGAAATGGTACATTCGGCCAAAGGCTGTTCATAGTTGGTCAGCGTCGCCGTGGCGATGCTCTTATTCGGAACGATGACCATGTTCCCCGTCGCCGTGCGGATGGTCGTATTACGCCAGTTCATGTCGACGACACGGCCCGCTTCCCCACTGGCCAGCCGGATGTAATCGCCCATGTGTACCTGTTTCGATACGAGGGTCGTAATGCCGGAAAAGAGGTTGGCCAGCGTATCCTGCAAGGCCAGGGCCGATGCCAGGCCGCCGGCGCCGAGGGCCGTCAGGAGCGGCGAAATGGAGATGCCGTAGGAACTGAGGATGAAGAGGACGCCCATCAGATAGACGCACAAATCGACGACCGTCGTCAAGATGGACGTCGTCGCCGCCTTATCGCCGCTCTTGGATAATTTATCTTTCAAGAAAGACGAGACCGTGTGGGCGCAGAAGAAAGTCACCGTAATGATGACGACACTGTGATAATGATAGGACAAGATATGCTGGACGAAATCGGGCAGATTGAGGATATCCTTGGTCAGACGGATTCCCAGGAGGATGCCCAACAGGGTCGGCATGAAGCGGAAGACATTGCGCCAGCTATCCCGCGGGACTTTCGTCACGCGGCTCAATACCTCGATGACGCCCCGGAAGACGCCGTGCAGGATGGCGATGCCGATGATGATAAATAAAATAAAGGCCAGGAAATGCACGTGCGGTCCGCCGTGTTCCAGCTCATAAGTAAACGTATTGACAATATAATCCATAAAAAAATCCTCCCCCGAAGAAACAAATCAGAAAGTACGATTTATTATACTCCGGAGAAGGACAAACAACAACTCAAGAACGGTTACAGTTCCATGTCATTTATGATATGACACCTTTATTGTAAGGCCCTTCCAAAAGGCGTATACTAAAGAAAAATCAGCCTATAGGAGTGACATCATGGAAATACGGACCCTGCAATACTTCCTGGCCGTCGCCAGGGAACAGAATATGACGGGAGCAGCCAATCTGCTGCACATCACACAGCCGACGTTGTCCCGGCAGATGGCTGATTTGGAACAGGAATTAGGTAAAAAGCTCTTCCAACTCCAGACACCGGATTTGGTCTTTATCCCCTTGGAACCAGCCGTCACCGTCTCATGTCTCGTAGCCTGGAAAAAATACCAGCTCCTGTCGCCGACGTGCGAAGCCTTTTTGAAAGGCCTGAAGGAAGAGATTCATCTACCCGGAAAGGATTGATAATGATGTTAGATTTACGGGTACTCAATTATTTCCTCACCGTCGCCCGAGAAGAAAGCATTACCCACGCAGCCGAAGCCCTGCACTTGTCCCAGCCGACACTGTCGCGGCAGTTGCGTGACATGGAAGAGATGCTGGGAAAAGAACTGATGATCCGCGGCCCCCGTCGCATTACGCTCACCGAGGAAGGCCTATTCCTGAAAAAGCGGGCTGAAGAAATCCTGTCTTTAGCCCGCCATACGGAACAGGAACTGCGCAGTGACGATACGGAACTAAACGGAAACATCCGCATCGGTTCGGCTGAATCCGACAGTGTCCGCTTCATCATGCAGACTGCCCATAAACTGCAAAGCCACTACAAGAACCTCCATTTCCACGTTACCAGTGGCGATGGACAGGCCATCATGGAAGCCCTCGACAAAGGACTCATCGACGTCGCCGTCGTTTACGGTCATGTCGATACGGAAAAATATGAGGTCCTGCCCTGCCCATACACCGATCACTGGGGCCTTCTTTTGCAGCGCAGCCACCCGCTGGCAGCCAGGGAGGCAATCCGGCCACAAGATTTATGGTCGGAAAATCTCATCCTGTCCCAGCAGGTATTGCAAGCCAACAGCCATGGCAATAAATTGCAGACATGGATAAAAAAGCCCTTTGCCGAATTGAACATCCAGGCAACCTACAATCTGGCCTATAATGCATCCCTCATGGTCCGCGAAGGGCTGGGGTCCTGCATCATGTTGGAAAAAATCATCAACGTGCCACCCTATGACCCGGCGCTCTGCTTCCGCCTCTTGGACCCGTTGTTAGAGGATACCCTGTTCATTGTATGGAAACGATTCCAATTATTCTCCAAAGGAACCCAGCAATTCATCCATCTCTTGAAGGAAGAGGCAGAAAAAATAAGCCAGCTATAAAACCTCACTGTTCAATGTTTTTGATAAAGTGAGCTGGTACGCCGCCGACGACAGTATACGGTGGGACGTCCCGGTTCACGACGGCACCGGCTGCGACGATGGCATAACGGCCGACAGTGACCCCAGCTGTTATGGTCGCATTAGCCCCAATCCAGACGCCTTCATGCAGGACGATTCGGCCCGGCATGAGCTCACTCCGTTTATCCGGGGCTGGATGATGATTGAGCGTAGCTAGGACAACATTATGTCCAATGAGGACATTATCGCCGATGAAAATACCTCCCTGGTCCTGGAACTTGCAACCGCTATTGAAGAAGACATTCTTGCCAATATGGATATTCTTGCCAAAATCCGTATAAAACGGTGGAAAGAAGGCAAATGTATCATCGACAGGACGGCCGATGAGCCGTGAAAAAAGTTGGCGCAGTACTTCCGGTTCATGGTACTGTGTATTGATTTCCATGAGAATCTTCTGCGCCTGCCGGCTGTAAAAGCGCATGGTTTCAATTTCGTCTGCTGTCGTACCGATGACCGGCTCCCGGCTCCATCGTTTCAAGGCTTGCGATAAAGATAACATATGAAGGATCCTTTCTAAGGTGCTTACTTTTATTTCAAGGCATCGTCAAAAAATTGGACCAAATCGTCAAAGGGAATCTTATCCATCTGATCATATAAATCGGTATGCGTAGCCCCGGGAACAACGATTTCCCGTTTCGGAGCCTTCAATTTAGCATACGCCGCATCGGCAAAGTATTTCGAGTGAGCTTTCTCACCGGTAATGAGCAGGACCGGACGCGGGCTGATTTCATCAATGTGTTCCATGAGAGAGAAGTTGAAGAATCCATACGGCGTTGTCGAATCCCAGGCCAGTGTATTGGAGTTGATGGACCGCGGATGATATGCCCGCCCTACGTAATAATCATAAAATCCTTTCACTACACTATTTGCATCGGCTGGCAGTTTGTCTGGAAACATCGTATCATGAGAAATGACATGTCCCTGCGCATCGACGGCCAGTTCATGCGATCCCGGGATAGCCTGCCCTTCTTTGGCTTCTTTGTCCCGCATAACAGCCAAATGTTCCTTCACTTTTTCCCGCTGTTCCGGCGTATAGTAATCTCCTTGATAGTGATTGCGGATACTGTCGGACATATCATACATCGCTGAAGTTGCGACGGCTTTGATGCGCGTGTCATTGGCAGCAGCCGTCAGGGCCATACCGGACAGACCACAGATGCCAATAGCCCCTACTTTATCGGGATTGACGAATTTCAAATTACTGATGAAATCGACAGCAGCACTATAATCTTCTACAAAGATATCAGGCGAAGCCATATTACGGCGCGTGCCCCCGCTTTCTCCAGTCATGGACGGATCAAAGGCGACAGCAACATATCCGTGTTTTGCCATTTCCTGAGCATATAAGCCGGAAGATTGTTCTTTGACAGCGCCGAAAGGCCCTGAAACGACGACGGCCTTATATTGCTTCTGGGCATCGAAATTTTTCGGCAAATAAAGGTGGCCAGCGATGTCGAAACCATAACGGTTCTGAAAGCGGACATTCTTCGCTTCAATCTTGGGGTCAACCTTGAATACCCGTGTATCATTCGTTAATTCGCTGATGGAAGACTGTTTCATCTGCGATCTCGCCTGCAAAACCGCTGCCGGTGTCGCCGCATATGCGGCACCCGTGCCGAATCCAGAAAAGGGAAAGGTACTCACCCATAAAGCAGCCGCTATTAATAAGGCTTTCTGATGTTTTTTCATGTTACATACTCCTTTTTCAACACTGTGAAACTATCTATTGCTTGATTACAGTATACTTTGCTATCTATCAAATAACAAATGCCTATGAACTTTGTTAATCAATGCTTTTTTGCTATGATTATTTAAATAAAAAGAAAGCTGCCGTATTCAGACAGCCTTCTTCTTTTTCTATCAGCGATTCAGGCTCTGAACCCACTGCTGGACCGTACTTTCCGACACATTGGACGGGAAACGCTTGCCTTCCAGCCAGCTGCCCGTGCCAGCCATCTGTTGCAGCTGTCTGCCGCTGTCGCCGAGGCCCGAACTGGCCGACGTGGCAAAGGGGATGACCGTCTTGCCACTGAAGTCATTGTGCTTGACAAAAGTATCTACCGGCCAGGCAGCGATGCCCCACCAAATAGGATAGCCGATGAAGACCGTATCGTAGCCTTCCCAGTTGTCGGCTTTATCCTTAACCAAAGGAATGTCGCGCAGGCTGGCATCGTCGTGTTCTTTATAGACGCGGCTGTCTTTATTGTTGTAATCCAAGTCGGCATCGGTATAATCGTTCGCCGGTTTCAATTCCAGGACATCGCCGTTCGTCGCTTTAGCGATATAATTGGCGACGTTCTTCGTATGGCCGCCGGCCGAATAATAGACGACCAACGTCTTGCCATTGCCCTTGGCCGGAGACTGGGCCGCCGTATCCGTCTTTTTTGATGTGTTTGAAGACGAATCTGCACTGTTTGTATTTCCACAGGCAGCCAGGCCCAGGACCATGAGGCTGCTCAAGGCGAGCGTTAAAATTTTCTTCATCATTTAACTCAGATCCTTTCTCAAAAATTACACTTTATTTAATATTTTCACTATATACTTCTTTGGCATAGCCAAAGGCCGCCCAAGCTTTGGGCCAGCCGCTGTAAAAAGCCAGCTGCGTAATGATTTCAGCCATTTCGTCCTGGGTGACGCCATTTTTCCTGGCCGTTTCCATGTGGTATTTCAAGGAACTGTCGGTAATGCCTTGGGCGATGAGGGCCGACACGGTGACGATGCTCCGTTCTTTGAGGGGCAGGACATCGTTCTTGCTCCACACTTCACCAAAGAGGATGTCGTCATTATAACGGGCAAAATCGGGGGCAAAGTTCCCCAGCTGTTGCCGCCCTGCGGTCTGGACAATTTTAACAGCTTTTTTCGGCTGATTATCAGTTGTATTCATGGCATATGCATCTCCTGTTCCCAAAAATCCTATCCCGGCCAGGGCGATGAGCCCGGCTGCTAACAACGGCTTACGGAAGAGCTTCATAATCAGCCTCCTTGACGGCTTCACACCATTCCGTACTCGTATCGGTCCCGTCGACTTCAATGGCCAGATGCTGGAAGGCGCTGTCCTTGGCAGCACCGTGCCAATGCTTGACATTGGCCGGGATGTGGACGACGTCGCCGGCATGGAGCGCCTGGGCCGGTTTCCCCCATTCCTGATACCAGCCGCGGCCGGCCGTGACTAACAGCATCTGGCCGCCGCCCCGACTGGCATGATGGATGTGCCAATGATTGCGGCAGCCCGCTTCAAAAGTCACATTGCCGACGACGACCTGCTTCAGTGAGATCATATTGAGATAGCTCGTACCGTCGAAATACTGGGCGTAATCGATATTTTCCCCGCCGATGGCAAAGGGACCGTTCTTTTTGATTTCTTCTAAATTCATGACTTTCCTCTTTTCACCTGATAAATCAAATAATCAAGACAATCGAGCTGGCGCTGGCCGTCATGTATGCGGCAGAGCAGTTCTTTCCGATGCTGCCGCAGGCGGCAAAGCTGTTCACTGCCGCTGCCCGCTGCTGCATAGTCGTCAATGAAGCCTTCCGAGCAGCCCGCATCGACCAGGTTCTGCCGTACTTTTTCATCCATGGCATCCACCTCCTGAGACCTTGTTTTCTTTACACTCTTATCTTACCAAGGTTCCTGTGAAATGTGAAATGCCTATAATTTAGTTTTAGGAATACGTACAGCAAATATTAAAAGCCTAGTTTTTCATATTCCAGCTTCGGGAAGAAATACCAGGTCACATCGTGATTGTCTTCGGGGCTGATGGCGATATGGGCAAAATGGCTGCCCGGAGCCGCGCCGTGCCAGTGAATGACGCCGGGCGGGCAATAGACGACATCGCCGGGATGCATGACCTGGACGGCACCGCCTAAGGTCTGCGTATAACCGATGCCGTCGGTGGCAATTAGAATTTGTCCTGTCTTATGACTATGCCAACGATTGTACGTCCCTTGCGGGAAGACGACATACGTCCAGGCCGGTGTCCCGGCAGCGTTGCCGCTGTGGACAATCTGGCTAAGGTAGACGGGTCCATTGAAGTTGGCCGACGAAAACGGCGTTTGCGGATAATTGAAGAGATACGAATCATGGGGTTCACTCTGGCGGTCTTCTGCCTCCGTAAAGACAAGGTTATCGTATTCTTCATCCGTCACGGGACCGCTGTGGGCCGGCTTGAAATCAGCTGGAGCCTGCCAATGTTTATCGTAAATGACGATCTGCTGGAAGCGGGAGCCTTTCATGGCGCCGTGCCAGTGACTGACGCCGGCCGGAATCTGGACGACATCGCCCTGACGGATGAAAACGGCCGGCTTGCCCCATTCCTGATAAATCCCCGTACCTGAAAGACCGATAGTCGTCATGGCGCCGTGGCTGTGCCAGCCGCTGCGGCTGCCGGGTTCAAAGGTGATGACGTTGGTCTGCGGTACGTGCATCGTATCCTGGTCGACTAAATCGTTGCGGTGTACCGTACCGGTAAAACGGGCCGACACATCCCGGCCCAAGGGAAACGGTACGTGCTGCATCACCGCTGCCGTATCAGCAGCAGCGGCCGTCGCTGCCAGACTCACTGCGGTCAGGACCGTAGCCAATAATTTCCTTATTTTCTTCATCGCTTCTCTTCGTCTCCTTTCTCCCAAGCATTGCTTCTAATAGCCCAACTGTTTCAGCCAATTCGAAAGGCTCGGCGCCGCTTCGGTTACGTCATCGCGGGAAATGGTATAGGCATTCTGCACGACATCGGCGCCGTTTTCCAAATGAGTAATCGTTTCTACGGTCCCGGCCAGGCCGCTGCCGCCGTGCGTCGAGAAAAGAATGACTTTCTTGCCTGCTAAATCATGACCTTCCAGGAAGGTATAGACCGGCATGGGCAGGTCGCCCCACCAGATAGGATAACCGAGAAAAATCGTATCGTACTGGGATAAATCGCCGACCGTATCCTTCAACTCCGGCCGGGCCCCGCTCAGGCCTTCGGCTTTAGCTTCGGCTACCAGGGCCTGATGGTTGAACGGATAGGCTTTCTTAGGCTCGATGCGGTAGACATCGGCACCGGTCTGCTTATGGATAAGGTCTGCGAGATATTCCGTACTGCCTTCGACAGATTTCTGATCATCCCGTTCAGGATTGGAAAAATAGATGACAGCGATTTTGCTGTCTTTCGATGAGGCAAACATCGTATCATCGCGGCTGCCCTTGATGGAAGCCGAAGCGCTGGCATCGACAGCAGCGGTCTGCTGTTTCTGGGTTGCGCCGCTCGGGGCGTCGGCCTGTGACTGAATGGGGCCGCAGGCGGTGAGTCCGGCCCACAAGGCAGCGGCACAGGCAATGGCAATCATTTTTTGTCTCATCATTTTCATCGTATTTTTCCTCCTGACTGCGCCATACGGTGCAAATTACAACTTTTCAGCTAAGCGGACGGCTTCCCGGGAATTCGAAGCCATGCCCTGATAATCCAGACCGTACATGGAAGCAAAACGGCTCATCGTATATTCCCCGGCATCCAGCTGTTCATCCGTCGGTGCCGCTCCCTGGAAGAGGAAGAAGAGCTTCCGTCCGGCAAACTGGCCGTTCATGACGATGCCGTAAGCCCGGTCCAGCACATTGCGGACAGCGCCGCTCATGCTGTGCCAGTACATGGGCGAACCGACGACGATGACTTCATGGCTGCTGATGGCCCGGATGACTTCCTGATACTGGTCGTCTGCGAAATGCTGGCCGTACGAATAAATCTTGAGGTCCACTAAGTTCAGCGTATCGTAGTCGTTACCTTTCAGGAAAAGATGGGCCAGACGGGCCGTGTTGCCGTTTTCATTGGGGCTGCCGTTAATAAAAAGAATTTTGTTCATGATTGGGTTCCTTCTTTCTTTAGAACTATCTTTCTTGAGTACAAAATGAGTATAACAGCCGGTAGCTGCTACCGGTCAAGGAAAAAAATAAAAGAAATTTTCTTGCATTTTCAAAGGAAGTATTGCACAATAAAAATAATATATAAAAGAAAGAAGGTGACTTTATGGCTTCCGCAAAAACGAAGAAACTCCACACGATGAAAGAGACGTGTGAACTGACGGGCATGGCCTACGAAAATTTAAAGTATTACTGCAACACCGGTCTGGTCCCCAATGTCAAACGTTCGGCCAACAACCGCCGCGTCTTCGACGACCACGACGTCGCTTGGATCAAGAGCCTGACGTGCCTGAAGAAATGCGGCATGACCATCGAGGAAATGAAGCAGTACCTGGCCTATTGTCTCCAGGGCCCGGCATCGATTCCGGTACGCAAGGTAATGCTGGAAAAGAAATTGGCCATCCTAGAAGAAAAGAAGAAGGATATCCAGGAATCCATCGATTACATCGGTTGGAAACAAAATTTTTATAATGATGTCCTCTCTGGTAAACGGCCTTATATCAGCGACCTCCTTCCGGAATACAATGATGACGACGAAACCAGTAACAACGCTTCCAACGATTAACACACGCCGTAAATAGAAAAAAAGCTGCCCTAAAAGTACGGAAATCCGTATAAAAGGACAGCTTTTTGCGTTATTCAAATAATTTATAATCCGGTGCCAGGAGCTGCAGCAGTTCCCGGTCGTGATGATGGCCTTCGCGGATGGTCGTGTCGAAGATCATCGTCGCGCCACTCTGATGTGTATAGGGTTCCCAGCGCGGCAAATCGGGTGTACCCGGCGTGCCGTAGCGGGCAAAGTGGATCCAGGCATCGCTCATGCGGTCGGACAGGGTCCGGGCATCCCGTCCATCACCGATGCGGGCTTCCATTTTATCGATATTATGGAAGACAAAGGGGATTTCCGCCGTGTGGTAAGACATGTAGATGCCGTTCATGACCGGCGAATCCCAGGAGAAGAGATAGGCATAGACCGGGGCACCGCCCTGAGCCACTTTGTGTTCCATGATTTTCAGGATAGGCAGGCGAATCAGCGTATCGATGTAGAGCGCGTCGGCTTTGGTCTTGTCGGGGTAGGCTTTGAGGAAGGCCCGGACGACGGCATCCGTCTTGTCCCCGTAGGCTTCATGCAGGCGCTTGTCGATTTCGGCATCGCTCCAGGTATGGATGTTGTCACTCTGGCTTTGGGCCATATTCACAATCAGCGGGAAGCCCGTCCATTCCGTGCGGTTCGTACCGATGAGCAGGGGCACGTCTTTGCCGGCAGCAGCAAAGGAGTCTTTCGTGACCGGATTCGTCGGCAGGAAATCGCCGTCGATGACGGGTTCCCAGCTCATGCCGTAGCCGCTTCCCATGGCTTGGGGCACCTTATATTCAGCGCCGACCTCTTTCAAGGCCTTATCCGAAGCCGCCGTCAAGGTATCATAAGGAACGGTCTGCAGCTGTTCGACCTGGTCTTTTGTCAGCCCCAGGTTCTTCAAGGTCAGTGCTGCAATTTCAGCGCTGGCCTTCTTATCCATAAAATAGGGGCCCATGCTTTCGACGGCACCGCTTTCGATGATGCCCTTCTGGAAGAGTCCCTTCGCCTCAGGTGCCGTCATCAGGGCCAGTACTTTGGCGCCGCCGCCGGATTCACCGAAAATCGTCACGTTCTGCGGGTCACCGCCGAAAGCTGCGATGTTGCTGCGAATCCATTTCAGGCCGTTGACGAGGTCAAGAATGCCGACATTGCCGGAATACTGATAGTCTTTGCCGTAAGCCGACAAATCGAGGTGACCGAGGACGTTGAGACGATGGTTCAGGGAGACGACGACTACGTCGCCGCGGCGGCTCAGATTGGCACCGTCATAGGCTGGCGATTCAGCAGACGAACCGGCCTGGAAGCCGCCGCCGTGGAGCCAGACCATGACAGGACGCTTCTTGCCGTCGTTGATGCCCGGCGTCCAGATATTAAGATTCTGGCAGTTGTTGTCCATGGCAAAGCTGCGGGCCGGTTCTTCCCAGGTCGAATTCGGGAACGAACTAGTGGGCTGTGTCGAAATAGGACCGTAGTCCATGGCCAGCCTCGTTCCCTGCCAGGGCTGCACGGGTTGGGCCGGTTTAAAGCGTTCCTTTGCCTCTGCATAAGGAATGCCGTGATAGGTATAGATTCCCTGCCGGACATAGCCCTGGACCTTGCCGGCTGTGGTTTGGACAACGGCAATGCCCGGTCCGGCCTGGAACCCTTTTTCCTGACGGCCGTGTATCTCTTTCTGGACAACGGCCTGGGGTACTGCTGCCGCTGCCGTATCCGTTCCGATGAAAAAGAGCGGTGAAAAGAGCAGCGCCGCCGCAGCCCAACGTACGAAATGTTTATATTTCATCATACATCCGCCCCCTGTTTATGGAGCCAGTTGGCCATGAGGTCGGCAATCTGCTGGTTATTGAGATCGGACATGAGAAAATGCGTATTCCCTTTGATGCCGATATCGGGCAGATGGACGATTTCGGCATGGCCGCCGTGACGGTTGACGGCAGCGACGAATTTCTTTGCCATGTCGAATTCACTGCGCCATTTATCCGGGCCAACCTGTTTGGATGGCTTATCGGCAATGTTATCGCCATAATAAAGAATGATAGGAATCTTCGTCAGTTTCATGAAATCCTTGAGCGGTACGGCTTTGGCCTGCGCTGCGACCGGTGCGTAGACAGGAATTTCTGCCTGCGGTACTTCCCCTTCCGGGAAGAGGAACGGCGAGCCGCCCGGTTCAAAGGCGACGATGGCCTTAACGTTATCCGTACGGAACGGCGTTCTCCAGCCTACGGTGCCGCCCATGGAATGAGTAACTAAAACAGCCGGGCCGATTTTATCGAAGAGCTTGGCCAGGGCATCGGCACTGACATCATCGTCGAGCTGGCCTTCATAAGGCGTCCAGGTCCTCTGGAATTGATCATAGCTGGCCGCATCCTTCGGGAAGGCCGTATTTTTGAACGGTACGGGCCGGTCGCCGTCGAAGGTGCCGACACGGCAGAGCTGGTAGAGCGCCTTATCGGCATACATGGGATTACTGGCATAAGGATTGGCGCCGTTATCAGGCACCGTCGCCAAGCCGGCTTCGCCGATGCGCGGCTGATCCAGGAGATAGACACTGTAGCCCTTGCGCAGGAAGATGTTCTGGAATCCTTCACGGCCGTCCGGCGTCGTTTCCCAGGTACGTTTTGACTGGGCCCCGCCGTGCTGGAAGACAATCGGATATTTCTTCGCCTGCGCCGGGATCTGATAAAAGACATAGGCATGGTCCCCGTAGGCTTTCTGTCCCTGGGGTTCCAAAAAATGCTGATCCGAATAGGTACCGTCATGTTTGACCGCCGTCCCGCCGATGGCAAAGCTGCCCTGCGTTTCCAGGACGATAGGTTTCTGTGCTGCTGTCCGCGCCGGGACAGAAACCGTATCGGCTGCCCAAGCGGCGCCGGTCAAGACGCTGGCTGCCAAAACAGCTGCTGCCATTTTTTTCCACATAATATACAACGCTCCTTATTTTGCTAATCCGTTTTCTTTCATCCACTGTTCCATGGCATTGGCAACGTCCCGGTTATTCAGGTCGGCCATCATGAAATGGGTATTGCCTTTGATGCCAATATCGGGCAGACTGATAACCTGAACATGACCGCCATACTTATTCATGACGGCTTCCCACTTCTTGGCCAGATTCCAGCGAACGCGCCAGTTATCTTCACCCCAGTTAGCGACGGGGGTATCCCCTTTCGGGATATTGTCACCAAAGTAAACGACGATAGGAATCTTTGTAAGCTTCATGAAATCATCCATGGAAACAGCTGTCCCTTTGGCCGGGAAAGGACTCGTCGTCTTTTCGACAGGCGGTACTTCTCCTTCCGGGAAGGGGAAGGTCCCCGGTTCCAGCGCGATGACGCCTTTGACATGATTCGAAGCCATAGCCGTCCCCCAGCCCGGACCGCCGCCGGCAGAATGCGTAACCAGGACACCGTCACCGGCTTTTTCGAAAACAGCGGTCATGGCATCGACGACGACTTTCTGGTCAAAGGCGCCCGTATCCGGCGTCATGGCGCGAAAGAACTGATCCTGCGAAGCCGCATCTTTCGAAACGGCCGCATTGTCATAGTAACCGGGCCACTGGCCGATGCGGAAGTTATTGAACCAGAGCTGGTCGTCCGGACGAGCAGAGATGGTCGTTGCTACAGTCGAGCGACCTGCCCGGCCGCGGCGCGGTTCATCGACGAGATAGGTCTTGTAGCCTTTTTCCAGGAAAATATTCTGGAAGCCGTCGCGGCCGTCCGGCGTTGTTTCCCAGGTCTTGGCCGACTGGCCGTAGCCGTGCAGGAAGACCATGCTGTTATGATGAGCATTCTTCGGTTTCTGATAAAAGACATAGGCATGGTCGCCGTGCAGCGTTTCGCCGGCATTGTTCGTCGGTTCCGTCGTCCCTTTGTAGGTCCCCGGCGCTGTGACGACCGTACCGCCGGCCAGGAAGCTCCCCTGGTCGACGATGGTCACGGGTTTCATGGCAAAGGCCGAACCGGTCAGTACGGTAGCCACAAAAAGTGCAGCCGCTATTTTCGGTAACTTCATGATGACTCCTCCTTAGTGAATGAAATTCGTAAAAATCGCTTCTTCCCGTTCCGGCAGAGCGACGCCGGCTTTGCGTGCCGCTTCCCGGCAGCGGAGGAAATAGGCCATATTGCGGCCGAGGACGCGCATCGTATACATCCCTTCCTTATCCTCAAGGACCTCGGACGGTACGGCACCGTGTACTTCATTCCAATAGCGGGACGAAATGACAGGCATTTCCTGAAGCGTAAAATATTTATTCATCTGGTCAAAGGACACAGTCGTCCCAGCACGGCGGGCAGAAATAACAGCAGCTGCTGGTTTCAGATAAAAAGCTTTATTGTCGTTGCCGTTGAGTTCGGAATAAAAGACGCGGTCCATGAAAGAGGCCATGTTCCCGGCCAACGAGGCATAATGGACGGGCGAACCGAAGATGAATCCGTCGGCAGTCAGGGCCTTTTCCCGGAATTCATTGACCACATCCTTAAAGACGCAGCACCCGATTTCACGGCATTTATGGCAGGCGATGCAGCCGCTGACGGCTTTCTTGCCAATCCAGAAAAATTCTGTTTCAATGCCTTCTTTTTCCAGTGTCCGTGCCACTTCCTGCAGTGCCGTATAAGTGCATCCCTTTTCATTGGGAGAACCGTTGACCAATAAAACTTTCATGCGTGTCATATCCTTTCTTTGACGCTTATTTTTCCTTACAGCTATACTATAGTTTACGGTAGCAGCTACCGGTCAAGCATTTTCTTCAAAAAAAATAAAGGACGCGCAATGTATTGATACGGTTTTCCGTACTTAAAGCATAAGCGCTTTACGCGTCCTTTATCAATAGATGATTTTCTATTATTCATCGACTTTTTTGACAGCATGTGTAAAAAACAGTTTCACGATCTGATCGGCTGTCAAAATTTTATTCGTCGCATAGCAAACAGTGAGATCAATTTCCCGCTGCGTAAAGGGAACTTCATTATCTAATCGAGCCTTCAGTTCCTGCGGAGAAATCCCCAAGAACTGTGCGAACTGTGCTTGTGACTGAAAATGCTTGGCAATGAAGCAATGCAGCAGGCGATAATCAAAAGTAAAAGGCAAAACGTCATCTCCTCTTTTCAGTAGTAACTACCGATTTTTTATAAAGCAAGCAGTAATGCCGTTTGTTGTTTCCGGTAGCAGCTACTTATTTTTTATTTTTTCTTGTTCCTCTCCCTATTTCTCTTTATAATGGATTCATAAAATATCCGCCAAAGGAGCAGTACTATGAATCGAAAACTGATACAACGCATACGGCAGGGCATGGCTGAAAAAAAGATGAGCCAGGCTGATTTAGCCAGGAGTGCCGGCATCCGGCCTTCTTCTTTATCAGACTACCTTACCGGCAAATACAGTCCCAAACACGATAAAATCGAGCGCATTGCCGCGGCGCTGCAGGTCAGTCCCGACTGGCTCCTCGGCAGCTCCGCCGCATTTTCCATTACAGCGGACGAAAGGCTCTTGCTGGAACAGTTCCGGCAGCTGCCGCCGCAGGATCAGGAAAAATTCCGTCAGTTCCTGCGCAGGCGTCTCAAAAAAACTTGAAATCAGCCTAACCCGGTCACCATTGCCACCAGGGGCATGGTCACGACGGCTGCGGCTGTCGTAACGGCGATACCCTGTACGGAAACGGGATAGGGTCGATGAGACCTTTCCAATCCGTATCCATGAGGAAGGAACCGAGGAGCATCATCGCCAGCGGCGCCGTCATGCTGCCGACCATACTGATGGACTGTGCCAGGACGTACGGGAGCTGGATATTCGCCAGATAGAGGACGATGGAAAGGAAGCAGGCACCCATGCCCGTATTAGCCAGGCCGCGCAGGCGGAACGGCTGCGGATTACTGCCGCCGCCCTTGATGGTCTGAATGACGTACGAGAAGAAGAGCAGATTAAAAGGAATGAGCAGGACCGTCATATAGATGAGGGCATCTTTGCCGTAAATGCCGTCAATCATAGGGACGCCCATGAAGCCGATGTTGGTAAAGACGACCATGACATTGACGATACCGCGCTGGGCTTTCGGATAGCGTAGGATACGCGGCAGAAGCTGAGCACAAATCATGAGCAGGGCCAGCATGGCCACGATGACACCGAAGGCGTAGGCTAATTCCGTACCTTCGATGTGCGGGCCCTTGCCGGTCACGCCGGAGAGGATGATCGCCGGATAGGCGATATTGACGACCAGCTTGGTGATCTGCGGCTGGTTTTCCGGCGTCAGGATCTTATAATGACGCGCCAGGGCACCGACGACCATGAGCAGCACAAAAATAATCATTTGTTGTAAGACTAACATGATATATTCTTTCCCTTACCAGACTTCGTTAAAGATATCGAGGATTTCCGTCCCATCGAGATGTTTATAACTGCCCGGCGAAGCGACGCAGGTAGCGGCGATCTGCGGCAGCAATGCTTTCTGTGCTTCCGTCATCCCTAATTCACGCAGGGTCGTCGGCAGGCCGATTTCTTTAACGAAAGCGACGAGTGCTTCAACACCGTCATTGGCCAGTTCTGCCAGGGTTTTGCCATCTTTTTCGATGCCCCAGACTTCCGTAGCGAAACGGGCGAATTTCACGGCTCCGGCAACCTTGATATGGCGGTAATAGACCGGTAGGAGGACGGCCAGGCCGCAGCCGTGGTTGCAGTCCGTGAAGGCACCCAGGGCATGTTCCAGGATATGGCCCTGGAAATCGCCTTTCTTGCCTAACTTGAGGATGCGGTTCTCTGCCATCGTCGAAGCCCAGACCAGATTGCTGCGGGCCTGATAATCTTCCGGATCCTGGATGGCCCGGCGCAGGTTGCGGATAGTGCTCTTCATCAGGGCTTCATTGATGCTGTCTGAAACATTGTCTTCATCGGGTGCACTGAAATAGGTTTCCATCATGTGCGTCAGGGAATCGAAGGCCCCGGAAATCATCTGTTTCTGCGGTACGGAATAGGTGTAGAGGGGATCGAGCAGCGCGAAACGGGCATTGAGCTGCGGATAATCGCGGCCTGTCTTGGCTTTCAAATCTTCATTGGTGATGACGGCGCCGCCGTTCATTTCACTGCCCGTGCCGGACGTCGTCATGATGATGCCAAGCGGGATGGTCAGGAAATCGATGGTACCGCCTTTGGCCCAGAAGTCAGCCCAAACATCGCCCTCATAGACAGCGGCCAGGGCCACGGCTTTGCAGCAGTCCATGACGGAACCGCCGCCGACGGCCAGAATCAGATTGGCCTGATGATTCCGGGCCAGCGTTGCGCCTTCGAGGACTTTTTTGTACGTCGGATTGGCCATGATGCCCGGGAATTCCGTCACTGTCTTGCCGGCTTTTTTCAGGATGCCCATCACTTCATCATAAATGCCGTTTTTTTTGATAGAGCCGCCGCCGTAGGCTAACAGTACGTTGGAACCGTACTGCTGCAGCAGGGTCGGCAAATACTGGGCGACGCATTTCTTGCCAAAGTAGGCTTTCGTGCTGTTTTCAAAAACGAAGTTTTCCATGCTCTTTTCTCCCCTTTCTTATGCCTTATGCCCGTGCAGCCTGATAATCACCGTTTTCCGAATAACCGCCGGCCGGAGCAGCGGCAAAGGCCGAAGCGCCAACCGTCATCATTGCTGCAAAAATCATAGCCATTACTTTTTTCTTCATGTTTTTCATTGTAAAGATCTCCTTTCTGATACTGTTATATAAACTAGAATTAGGTTACTGTTTTGTACCTCGTTCCTTGGTACATGAGTATGGTATCATCCGGTATTTACTACCGGTCAAGGCCTTTTTTCAACTTAAAAAAAAAAGATTGCACACGAAGGCTTCTGCCATCATGCACAATCTTTTTTCTCATTCATAGCTATTCCGGGAAATCAGCCTGACGGCTGAGGTCGGCCCACTGGTCGATTTCCTGCAGGCGTTCCTGGAACGTTGTTTTGATGTAGTCTACAGCGCTGGCTCCCAGGACCAGATGTTCCGGATAGTCTTTCCTTGCAATGGTATCGACGATAATTTTCGCAGCCCGGTCAGGGTCGCCCTTTTCATCATGCGTAATATTCAGATTGGCCTTACGGAATTTCCAGGCCGTCGGCGCATAGTCTTCGATTTTCATCGCGCTGTCCGTCACGGCATCCTGGAAGCCTGTGCGGAAGGGGCCCGGTTCTACGACCATGACTTTGATCCCCAGGGGCTGCAGTTCCCGGCGAAGGGAAGAGCTCATCCCTTCCAGTCCGGCCTTGGCGGAGGCGTAAAAGCCGGAACCGACTGCCGCTTTGACGGCAGCAATGGACGAGAGATTGATGATGGCCCCTTTTTTCTGAGAGCGCATATACGGCAGGACGGCACGGATAAGGCGGATTGGGCGCCGAAGAGGTTGGTTCCATAGAGGGCTTCTACCTTATCCCATTCGCCTTCTTCGATTGCTGCCCGATAGGCATAGCCCGCATTATTGACCAATACATCGACGCCGCCGAATTTTCTTTCTGCCGCCCGTACCGCAGCCTGGATGTCGATAAAATCCGTTACATCCAGAGGCACGGCCAGCGTCTGCGCGGGATAGGCAGCTGCCAAGTCGTGCAGTGTTTCCGGCTTTCTCGCCGTGAGGACGACATTATATCCTTTTTCTAATGCATATTTCGCAAGACTGCGCCCGAGCCCACGGGAGCAGCCTGTAATCAACCATGTTTCCATATACTAATTTCTCCTTCCTGTCCTAATGGCGTTTCTTACCGGACTGCCAGTTCAAGGATTTGATTGTGCAGTAAATCCGGCAGATAGAGTGTTCCTGCATCATAGCCGATATCGGCCGGGGTCCGTCATCGTAATATAGAGTGTATTACCGTCCAAGGCGCAGCAATTGACGATTTTATCGCCATTTTCAGGGAAATGTACGATTTGCGGCGCTGCCAGGCGGTCGTGCAGGTCATAGATTTTCAAATCAGCAAGGTCGCAGACGAAAAGGTAATGGTCTTTCACAGCCATCGCCTTCGGTTTCGACAATCTGCCGTCCGCTGCGGCTGCGAAGCGGCATAGACCGCATGCCCGTTTAAAGACAGCGTGGCCGCAGGTCCGACAAATTTTCCCAGGACAAAGACGTCCGTGCCGTTGACGAGCTGTTCACAAATAATGGTGAAGGCCACCGGCAGAGCAAAGCGGAACAGCTTGCCGGCCAGCGGCCCTTTCAGGAAACTTTCAGTCATGGATTTTCATCTTGCCGATAGCCAGCGCTCTCTGCGGATCCATTTCGTCGTAAATGGGGCTCTGTTTCGTATCCAGCGTGCGGATAGCCTGCATGTCTTCATCGCTGAGGGTAAAATCGAAGACATCGATATTTTCCTGCATCCGTTCTTTGTGGACCGATTTCGGGATGACGACGATGCCGCGCTGCAGGAGCCAGCGGAGCATGACCTGACCTGTCGTCTTGCCGTACTTTTGGGCAATCTGCTGCAAAAGCGGATTGCTGAAGACATGATTCGCCCCTTCGGCGAAGGGAGCCCAGGCTTCGTGCTGGATGCCCTGTTCTTTCATGAAGGCTTCTTCGGCCCACTTCTGGTTCCAGACATTGGTTTCGATCTGATTGACGGCGGGCTTTACTTCATTGCAGTTGAAAAGGTCCGCCAGGCGTTCGTTCCAGAAGCTGGTCACGCCGATGGCGCGGATGCGGCCTTCTTTGTAGAGCCGTTCCATAGCGCGCCAGGCGCCGTAGTAATCGCTGTAGGGCTTGTGGATCAGATAGAGGTCGAGATAGTCGAGACCCACTTTCTTCATCGATACATCGAAAGCTTTCAGCGTATTGTCATAGCCGTGGTCCTGGACCCAGAGCTTGGTCGTGACGAAGAGGTATTCCCGGGGGATGCCGCTTTCTTTGATGGCGGCTCCGACGCCTTCTTCGTTGCCGTAGGAAGCGGCCGTATCAATCAGACGGTAGCCCAGTTCCAGGGCCGTACTGACGGCTTTTTCTGTTTCTGCGGGTTTCGTCTGATAGACGCCGTAACCAAGCATCGGCATTTTAACGCCGTTATTTAAGGTAACATATTCCATGATATAATCTCCTCTCGCGTGACTTTTAAAAGCAACCATTATTCCTGAAAATGAAGGGGCATCTGGGCGTAGCTTTCTTCCAGAGAATCACTGGGGTGATAGTAGCGCTTCGTACCGTCTAATTTGGCGATTTCCTGCATTTCATCTGCCGTCAGGGCAAAATCGAAGATATCGAAGTTGGCCCGGATATGGTCGGGGTTCTTCGAGCCCGGGATAGTGATGATATCCATCTGGGCAGCCCAGCGGAGGATAATTTGTGCTGGGCTCTTGCCATATTTTTCCGCTAATTTCACGAAGACCGGTTCACGCTGCAGGCCGGCGTCGCCGTGGCCCAGGGGATACCAGCCCATGAGCTTCGTGCCGTATTCCTTGAGGCGGTCCATCTGAGCATGATGGGCGTAGTACGGATGGGCTTCCAGCTGGATGACATGAGGCTTGATGGCTGCCGCTGCCAGGAGTTTTTCCAACTTAGCATCGTGGAAATTGGAAATGCCCAGAGATTTGGCCTTACCTTCGCGATAGGCTTTTTCGAGCTTTTCGTAGCCGGCGAGGAAATTGCCGGCCGGCTGATGGATGAAGAGGAGGTCGACGTAATCGAGCTGCAGGCGTTTTAGCGTATCGTCGACAGCGCTTTCACTTTCATAGACCGTCGGCCAGAGCTTCGTCGAGATGAAGAGGTCTTCCCTCTTGACCCGCCCTTCATCGACAGCCCGGGCTACGGCCCGGCCGACAGCCGTTTCGTTGAGATAGCCGTTGGCTGTATCGATCAGTCGGACGCCGGAGCGGATACCTTCATAGACGGCGTTTTCCGTATCTGCCAGGCTGAGCTGGAAAGTGCCGAGACCGAGAAGCGGCGCTTTGACGCCGTTGCTTAAAGTTGTATATTCCATAAGAATCTTCCTTTCTAAGTGCTTACCAATCTATTTTTCTACTTTCGAACCGCCAAAAACGTCGGACATGTCGATTTGTTCCAACGTTTCATCGATGCGGCGGACTTCATCCTGCGTGAGGACAATGTCGGCGGCGCCGCCGTTTTCCTTGAGGCGGCCCAGGTTCGTCGTACCCGGGATAGAGACGATCCAGGGCTTTTTGCAAAGCATCCAGGCCAGGGAAATCTGGGCCGGCGTGGCATTCTTCTGGTGAGCCAGTTCCTGGATCCAGTGGATGAGTTCCTGATTCTTTTCCATATTCTTTTCCTGGAACTGGGGCATGATGCTGCGGTAATCCGTTCCCTTTTCGAAGTGGGAATGACTGTCATAGCGGCCGCTGAGGAGGCCGTTGGCCATCGGTGAAAAGGCGACGAGGCCGACGTTCAGTTCTTCCAGGACCGGGAATATCGGTTCATACCAGCGGGCCATCATGGAGTAGCGGTTCTGTACAGCCGTGACCGGGCAGACGGCGTGGGCCCGGCACAGCGTGTCGGCGTCGACTTCAGAGAGGCCCCAGTGGAGGATTTTCCCTTCTTTGATCAGGTCGGCCATGACGGAGGCGACTTCTTCAACAGGAACTTTCGGGTCCTGACGGTGCTGATAGTAGATGTCGATATGGTCCGTCTGCAGGCGCTGCAGCGACGCGTCGACGGACTGGCGGATGACCTCCGGACGGGCATCGGTAACAATGGGTTTGTTCGTCGCCGGCGAGTCCAGGTCGAAATGGATGCCGAACTTCGTGCCGATCTGGATGCGATTGCGGAAGGGCTTAAGCGCTTCGCCGAGGAGCGTTTCGTTGGCATGCGGATTGTCCGGCGTGCCGTAGACCTCGGCCGTATCGAAGAAGGTGTAGCCAAAATCGACGGCCTGTGCGAGCAGTTCGGTCATTTCTTTTTTATCTCTCGGTTTGCCGTAGCCGTGGCTCATGCCCATGCAGCCAAGGCCGACAGCCGATACGGTAAAGTCTTTTCCTAAGGTACGAGATTTCATGAATGTCTCTCCTTTATAAATAAAACGTAGAGCATTTTTTGTTTCCTTGCTTCTTACAGCTCTTATCATACGGCAGGATGCTGGTAAAGTACAGTTCCGGTTCGTTAGAGCAGTATAAATTAAACGCATACTAAATCTTTCAAAAAAACCTCTTCTGTGCTACACTGACAGAAGAGGTGATACGATGTTTGAACTCAATCAACTGGAACAATTACTGACCGTCGCGGAGTGCGGCACTCTTTCGGCAGCGGCCGAGAAACTCCACCTGTCTCAGCCGGCCCTGAGCCGCTCTATGCAGCGCCTGGAAGCCGAGCTCTCCGTGCCGCTCTTTAGCCGGCAGAAAAATAAAATCACTCTCAATGAAAACGGCCGGCTCGCCGTCGCCTATGCGCACAAAGTCGTTCAGGAAGCACAAGAAATGAAAGAACGTCTCGTCGCCCACGAGCGGGCACGGCATACGATTCTCATCGGCTCCTGCGCACCGGCGCCGCTCTGGCGTCTCATCCCCCAGCTCTCGGCGTCCTTTCCGGAGATGACTATCGCTTCAGAAATCCGGGACCTGACCCTACTCGAAGAAAAGCTGCACGACCAGAGCTACCAGCTCATCGTCCTGCCTTATGCTCTCGATGAAAAAGGCCTCACCTGCGTCAAAATCGGCCAGGAACATCTCTGCTTCACCCTGCCGCCGGCCCATCCCCTGGCCAGTCGGAAAGGGCTGCACCTAACGGACCTCAACGGTGAAACTATGCTCCTGCGGCCGAACCTGGGGTTCTGGGGCCCCATCGTGAAGCAAGCCATGCCGGAGACAAAATTTCTGATTCAGGAAAACGAAGCTTTCAATGAACTCGTCAAATTCTCCGTCCTCCCCTCCTTTGTCACCGACCTCAGCCTGCGCCGCGAAGGACCGCCGCCGGACCGCGTCGTCATCCCCATCGCAGACGCCAGCGTCCAGGTCACCTACTACGCCTGCTTCTGGGAAAAGACAGGGTGGAAGCTGAAAAAGGCCCTCACCGCATAACGCGGCAAGGGCCTTTTTCGTCGTTCATCGTAGGTCGTTCATCGTTCATCGTTTGCGATTCGGGCTCGCTGGCGCATCGCAATGTTTTTACTACAAACTGCAAACTATAAACTATCTCCCTCGACGAACGAACTACGATGAACAGCTTTTACTTCCTCAATCCAATCATCGATGTCCTGTGCAGCTGTCACCAACTTACTGCCGCCGGTCGAATCGAACTGTACCGCCAGCGACGGACCGAAAGACGCGCCCCGGCAGGCCTTTTCCATATCTTTCAGCGTATGGCCGGGCCAGCCGCCGTGGGTCTGGAAAAGGATGACCTGCTTGCCGCTGAAATCATGATCCGCCAAAAAAGACTTGACCGCCGGCGCCATCGTATACCACCAAGTCGGCGTACCTACGGCAATGACGTCATAATCCGCCGGATCATACGGCAGGGCCTTAATTTCCGGCATGAAGCCGCTGTTCACTTCCCGCTGGCCCTGAGCCACAACATCGTCATACCTGCCTTCATAGGGATGAAGCGTTTCAATTCGTTCCATGTCAGCGCCGGCAACCCGCTGCAGCTGAGCTGCAATCTTCGCGGTATTCCCATTGCTCCAACTATAATAAACAATCAGCATCTTCTTCATCGTCATGCTCCTTCATTCCGAAAACCAAAAGCCTTAATTCTTTACAGCTTCATTGTAACAAGCGATAAGTCAACTACTCCCGACTTTAGTCGGGAGTAGTTGACAGTCGAAATAGCCGTCAGCAATGACTTTTTTTAGACGTAAAACACGTTCCCTTCCCTTACATGGCCTGCCGGAAGATATCCCTGATTTCGTCTTTGGTCAGGACTCGATAGCCGCCGTCGAGGATCAGCGTGCCGTTTACGAAGTCGTCGAGCATGTCTTCTGTCGCACCGAGTTCTTTGATGTGGAGCACGAGGCCGAGTTCCTGCATCCAGGTCTTCATGCGTTCCAGGCCGGCTGCGGCGATTTCTTCATCGCTCATGCCGTCGGCATCGACATTCCATACGGCTTTGGCGAAGCGGACGAATTTCGGCAGACCGTCTTTCATGATGAAGTGGTAATACGGCAGGGACACGGCAGAGAGCGTCATGCCGTGCGTGGCATTCGTGCAGGCGCCGACGGCCTGGCCCAGCATGTGGACCATCCAGTCCGTCGATTTCCCCTTGGCGATGAGCGTGTTCAGAGCCCAGGTGGCGTCCCACATCAGATTGGAGCGTGCTTCGTAATCCGTCGGATCGACGACGGCTTTGCGGCTGGCTTCGATGACATTGCGCATGAGGCCTTCGGCCAGATAGTCGCTGGTATTGTCGTCTTCACCGGAAAAATACTGTTCGCAGATGTGATTGAAGATGTCATAGATGCCAGCAATCATCTGATATTTCGGCAGGGTCATGGTGTAGACCGGATTCATGATGGAAAAACGGGGCATGACGCTTTCGTCAGCAAAGACATGGCCAATCTTCAGTTTCTTTTCCGGATAGGTAATGACGGAACCGGCGTTCATTTCAGAGCCCGTGCCAACCATGGTCAGGACATCGCCGACAGGGACGATGTCACGGCTCGGTTCTTCGAAGCGGATGAAATATTTATCCCACGGATCTTCGTCGCAGTGTACGGAGACGGCCAGGGCCTTGGCATAGTCGATGACGGAACCGCCGCCGACGGCGAGGATGAGGTCCACGCCGTGCTTTCTTGCGATGTCGATGCCTTCGCGCAGCTTATGGATTGTCGGATTGGGCATGACGCCGGCGATTTCCGCTACGTCCTTGCCTTCGTCCTGCAGGATTTTGACGACGTCGTCATAAATCCCGTTCTTCTTGATCGAGCCGCCGCCGTAGACCAGGACGATTTTCTTACCGTATTTCTGCAGTTCGCCGTGGAGGTTTTCCAGTGCATCTTTGCCAAAATAGAGCTTCGTCGGATTGCAGTATGTGAAATTCCCTAACATGAGTCTTCTTCATCCTTTCTGTAAATACCAGAATCAATTCATTTCATTCTCTTATCTTACCAAAAAAAGTATGAAATGTGAAATGCTCATAAATTAGTATTGGATATGTATTTTTTTTATTGCAGATACGACGAAAGCGATTTACAATAAGGAAAAAGGGGGAATCATTATGGAATTACGTACGCTGCATTACTTCTTGGCCGTCGCCAGAGAAGAAAATATGACCGAAGCTGCCAACGTCCTACACGTCACGCAGCCGACGTTGTCGCGGCAGATGGCCGATCTCGAAGCAGAATTGGGCAAAAAGCTCTTCACTCGCACGAACCGCAGCACGGTCCTGACCGAAGAAGGGGTCCACCTGCGTCAGCGAGCCGAAGAAATCCTCTCCCTCGTCGACCAGACGGAAGAAGAAATCCGCGACGACAATACGGACCTTTCCGGCAACATCCGCATCGGCGCCGGCATTACGCACCTGATTCATTACCTGACGGAGACCTTCGCCGAGCTGCGCCGGGACAATCCGCGCCTGACCATCGAACTCTGGACGGGCAATGCCGATACGATTCAGGAAAAACTGGAACACGGGCTTCTTGATTTTGCGCTCTTCATAGAGCCTTTCCACGCCGAAAAGTATGAATACCTGCGCCTGCCGGGAAAAAATAAGTTAGGCGTCGTTACCAGTGCCCATGGTCCCTGGGCAGATGCAGGCAAGGTGACACCGGAAATGATTACACAGATGCCACTCATGGTTTCGTCACGGCACACGAATCGTTCTTTCGATTTAGTTGCTTGGTCACAAGGCAAGGTCACGCCTGAAAAGCTAACCATTGTCGGCACCATGGACCTCTCCTGCAACGTCAATGTCTTAGTCCGGCAAGGAATCACCAATCTTCTCTGCCTCGATAAATTGGAACACCAGCAAAGTCCGGACTTCGTCTTCCTGCCTCTGGACCCTCCCTTTGAAGTCTCGTCTCTCGTCGCCTGGAAGAAATACCGCCTCCTCTCCCGCTCGTGCGAAGCCTTTCTGGAGGCTCTGCGGGCGCGAGTGGGCGAAGAGCAGTAGGCGCCTGTTGGCGCCGTCAAGTGCCCTTCCCTTCGACCAACGAATCACGCCAAACGAACCACAAAAAGGAGCTGTCCCGTAGGGACAGCTCCTTTTTATATCATGCTCTTATTCAGCTGTTGTGTTGTTGACAACCTGTTTGCCTTTATAGTAGCCGCAAGTCGGGCATACATGATGAGGCATCATTGCTTCGTGGCACTGCGGGCATTCTACGTAGCCCGGTGCGGTCAATTTCCAGTTTGCGCGACGCATCTTCTGACGAGTCTGGGATAATCTGTTCTTCGGTACTGCCATGTTCTGCACCTCCTTAAATCACATGGTACGTTATTTCTAGCGCTTTTCTTTGGATCGCAATAATTGAGCCAGGACTTCGAGTCTTGGATCAATCTTGTCGGTAGGACAACTACAGGGTCCGTCGTTCAGGTTTGCACCGCACTGCGGACAAAGCCCTTTGCAGTCTGGCCGGCACAAAACCCTCATGGGCTCGCTGAGGATCAACGTTTCTCTAATTGTCTCCGTCAAATCGATGTATTCCCCATTATAGGGCAATACGTCCTCGGGAAGCTCTGCTTCCGTACCATAGACTTCAGACAGTGTTTCATTCCGATCCACCGATACCGGTGACAGGCAGCGGCTGCAGGTGTACATGCCGGAGGTCTGTATGGTTCCCTGTACTACCATGTGGTTGCCATCGAACCAATAAGCCCCGTCCACAACTACTGTGGCATCCTTCCAAGGAAGGTCATCCACTTCACCTAGCTCGGCAGCCGGACATTCAAAAGAAAAGGGGAAAGACTTCCCGGCTTCTTTTAGTGCTTCTTCGACTTGTAGTTTCATATTTCTACCTCGACTATACTATTATATCTATCTCATTAGGCTTTGTCAATCATTTTTTCCGGTCTGGCCCAATGAATTCGCGCAGCAGCGAATTGGGCGGTACGACGGACGAATCGATGCTCTTGAAGGGCTTGAGGAATCGCAGGAGGCGACGGGCTTCGGCGTAATGGACGCTGTCCTTGTCGATCGATTCCAGGAGCGGTTCGGCATAAGGCTTGAGGACGGCCAGTTCATAAGGCAGGGCCGTGTTGAAAATCGTATCGGCATCTTCCTGATAAGGATAGATGTTCTTTTCTTCGCCGCGGCGGACGTCGGCCCAGATATCCATGGTCGCCATGGGCCCGCGGTCGCGGAACTGCTGGTCCCGGACCATGCGGCGGATGATGCGCGTATCAGACGTGGAAATGCGGTTGTGGTCGTTGATGCGTATCTGCGTCAGGACGCCCAGGGAAATCTTGACTTTTTCATAGCGCGGCAGCATGTAGGTCAGGGAATCGTTCAAGGCGTGGAGGCCTTCGACGACGATGGGCTGGCCTTTCTCCAGGACGACCGGCTTTTCGTCGAAATAGCGATGGCCCGTGACGAAGTCGAAGCGGGCCAGATGGACTTCCTTGCCCTGGTTGAGGTCGTCGATCTGCTGGTTGAAGAGGGGTACGTCAATGGCCCGCAGCGATTCGAAGTCATAGCTGCCGTCGGGGTTCTTCGGCGTATCTTCGCGGTTATAGAAGTAGTCGTCCAGGGAAATGCCGATGGGCCGCAGGCCATTGACGCGGAGCTGCGTCGTCAGGCGCTTGCAGAACGTCGTCTTGCCCGCTGACGACGGCCCGGCGATGAGGACGACTTTGATTTTCGGGCGGCGGCTGACGATGTAGTCGGCAATCTGGCCCAGTTTCTTTTCCTGCAGGGCTTCGGCCATGTCGACCATATCCTGGATGTTGCCTTCCTCGATATAGTGGTTCAGGTCGTAGACGTATTCGCAGCGGACGATGCGCCCCCATTCTTCGGCATCCAGGAAGAGCCGGGCCATTTTTGGGATTTCCTTGTATTCCGGCAGTTCGTTCGGATTGTCTACCGTCGGCGTTTCCAAGATGACGCCCGGTGCATAGGACCGCAGGTTGAAGCAGGTCACATAGCCCATGCTGGGCAGGAGGGGCCCCATGTAGTAATCGAAGGTCTGGCCGCACTGATAGGCCATGATATGGGTGACGTCGACGTGGCGCAGAAGTTCCGCTTCCCGCGTCATATGGCGGTTGCGGCACATTTCCATAGCCGTTTCGGCGCTAGCGATGACCTGGGAAATCGGTTCATCCTGTTCGACGATTTCGTGCATGCGCTTCTTGATGATCTCTACGTCGTGAACGGTGACGGTATGACCGATTTCCAATTCGCAGTACAAGGCCTTGCGCAAGGCGTGTTTGACCAAGACTTTGCCGTCGGGATAGAGATCACTCACGGCGCGGACCAAGAGGAAAATAGCCGTGCGGATAATGCACTGGTTGCCTTCCATCGTATTGATGGGCAGCCAGTCGACATCGCCGCTCTGGTCGACCTTGGTCTGGAGGCCGACACATTCATTATTGTACAAGGCGGCTGCAATGGGCATATCGCCGTGCTGGCAATACTGTTCGCAGACCTGCTGCAGCGTCACCCCTTCCTTGACTTCATAGGAATTCCCTGATTTTACATCGTGTAACGTAACCACAGGAATCACGCTCCTTTTCTTTCGCTGATAACATATTCATTATACCATATTTTGGTAACCTGCGGCAGATGAGCGGAAAAGCTGAACGCCCAGCACAGACTGTGGTATAATGAGGAAAACGGGATTTCGCTCAGTAAGGAAGGATAATCTATGAGAAAACGAGTACTCACCTTATGGGATGGCAGCGTCTTCCTGACCCTGGTCGTCCTCATGGGCTGCCTCATCGCCGCAGTCGCCGCCTACCACCACATATATATGAAAACGCCGGATTATGCCGTCGCCCAGGTCATCCGCGCCGCCCGCAGCGGCGATATCGAGACTTTCAGCCAGCACGTCGACGAAGAAGCCCTGAGCAGCCAGTTCTTCGATGCCCTCGTATCCCATACGTCGGACAGCACGGACGAAGCTTTTTTATTGAACCTCGTCCGCTCGCCTTTGCGGTCTTCTTTCATCACCACAGCCGACCTGTACCTGGATTGGACTTTGACGGGCAATACGGACAACGACGAATACAAAAAGACAGGTGATAACCTGCAGCGCACCTTGAAGAGCGCCGGCCTCTCCATCCCCCTGGCCGGCTGGCATCTCGACAGTGCCGACTGGAGCCAGGGCAAGACAGTCAAGCTCTACTTGTACAATGACCGCCTGGGCGCCACCGTCCCCTGCACGGTCACGCTGGAACAGACGCCGTCCCAGACCTGGATGATCACGGGACTGGCCGACCCGGCAGCCTTCCTCAACGACTTGCGGGAGGTCATGAAGCAGGAATTGGACGAGTACAATGAACCGACCCAGAAAAAAATCGACGCCATCATGACCGTCCGCAACGTGTCGTCCAAGATTGTCAGCGGCCAGGGCCGTACCTTCCTGCGCCTGAGCTATACGCCGGTCTTCCGCAAGGACCGCAGCGACATCGCTGCGATCAAAGCCGTCTATACCCTGTGCCGGGACAGCGATAAAGCCGTCCTCTACACGTCGCCCCTGCGCCTGTCGACATCGGCTGAAAAGAGGACCCACGAAAGCCAGTTTCTCCTCAATCCCCTCATCCCGTCACAATACAGCCTGATCCGTTCGCAAAACCTGGAAGGCATGACCAGTGAACTCCACATCACGGCTATCACCCTCAACGACGGCACCAGCTTCAGCCTCGCCGATACGCTGCCGGACGGGCAGTGAAGGTCGCCCATAATCGGGCGCCGTGGTTCGTTTGGCGTGGTTCGTGGTTCGTTTACGAAACGGGCTCGCTGGCGCATCGCTGCCATTAAAAGCAACCCCTCCGCCGCTTCGCAGCACCTCCCCTATTAGGGGAGGCTTTCAGTAAACAAGGCTCCTCTAATAGGGGAGCTGTCAGCACAGCTGACTGAGGGGTTGCTTTTAGTAAAGGCGATGCGCCAGCGAGCCCGTTTTCCATTACGGCAAACGAACCACGGCAAACCGTGTAAAAAAGAGCTGCCTATAAAGGAGGATTCCCTTATACAGCAGCCCCGCACGGACGGCGCCGTCAGGCGCCTGTCCTTCTTAATTCCCCGAACAGATTTCGATGATCTTCGGCTTGGAATTTATATCTTTCGACAGGGAGCGGTCGAAGAGTTTGACGCCGACGGCGCCGATGAGAAAGCCGATGATGCCGCCGATAACAGCAGTCTGGACGGTATCGAAGCCCTGGGCCAGGGCCAGGAAGTGGCCGGCAAAGGCACCGGCTGCGCAGACCAGGAGCGGCATGACGAAACAGATGAAGGCGCCGATGACGATGTTGACATCGCGAAATTCAAATTTGACATGCTGGCCGACTTTGACGCCCAACGGGTCGACGGCGGTGACGACGATGTTGTCAGCCCCGTCACAGGCGCCGCAGGCGATGCAGTCAGAATGGCGGCCGACCTTGATTTCGGCCGTGCCTTGTTCTTTTATAGAAATAATTGTACCTTCTTCAATTTTCATAGGAATCCCTTCTTTCTGAGCCTATTATAGCATGGCCTTTTCATTCAATCAATACTATTTTCGTGTAGTTTATAGTCGTCGTAAAAAAAGGGCTTGTCGCATGACGACAAGCCCTTTTTGAGTTTGAAGTTTGAAGTTGAAAGTTTGATGTGGAGGGGACAAAATTTAAAAGCCATCGCCTCAAACGTCATACATCAAACCTCAAACATTTAAGAAAAAGGGCCCTCGCATGATGGCAAAAACCTTCGTGCGACAGCCCCTTTTTTAGTGGTTAGCAGTTAGTGGCTAGTGGCTAGCGGATGGCTTTAAATTTTTAGCCACCCACTACAAGCTATAACGTTTTACACAGGATTCACGCGGGCCGCCTTCCAGGACGGCCCCTACGAGCCGCGAGCCACACGAGCCACAAACCACGAACCACGAACACGAGCCACTAGCCACTAGCCACGAACAACTTCCTTCAGGAACTGGCGGAACGGGGCGGCCAGGTCGGGCCGGCGCAGGGCGTATTCGACGTTGGCTTTCAAAAAGCCCAGTTTGTCTCCCACGTCGTAGCGCTTGCCTTCAAAGCAGTAGGCATAGACCGCTTCCCGGCTGGCCATGGTCTGCAAGGCATCGGTGAGCTGGATTTCCCCGCCTTTGCCCGGCCGGGTATGGGACAGGACTTCAAAGATGTCCGGCGTGACGATATAACGGCCGAGGACGGCGGTCCGGCTCGGCGCTTCTTCGATGGCCGGCTTTTCGACGACGCGGTTGACCTTGAGGATGCCCTGGTCTTCGACAGGCGTCCCCTGGACGATGCCGTAAGACGATACTTTTTCCAGGGGGACTTCCTGGCAGCCCAGGATGGTCGCGTCGAGGTCGTTGTACAAATCGATCATCTGGCGCAGGGCCGGATTGGTTTCGTTGTAGACGACGTCGTCGCCGAGAAGGATAGCGAAGGGTTCGTCAGCAATGAAGGACTGGGCGCAAAGGATAGCATCGCCTAAGCCCCGCATGTGTTTCTGACGGATATAGTGGATATTGATTTCGGAAATACTGCGGACCATGTTCAAAAGCCCCATCTTATGGCTTTCTTCCAGGTGCAGTTCCAGGCCCGGATTGGTATCGAAGTGGTCTTCAATGGCCCGTTTGGCATGGCCGCTGATGATGAGGATTTCTTCGATGCCGCTCTGCAGGGCTTCTTCGACGATATACTGAATCGTCGGTTTATCGACGATAGGCAGCATTTCTTTCGGCGTCGCCTTCGTCGCCGGCAGGAAACGGGTGCCGAACCCGGCCGCCGGGATGACGGCTTTACGGATTTTCTTCACAACGATGCTCCTTATTCAAACCAGCGTGACAAATCAAATTCTTCGCCCATGATTTCCTTGACGAAGCCCTGGGCTAAGTACAGGCCCAGGAGCGACAGCGTCGATACGCGCAGCAGCGAGCTGTCCCAGATATCGGCCAGGTCGGCCAGGACGGGCGAAATGTCTTCCATGATGTCCAGGGCTTCTTCGCCGCTGAAATTGGCCGGGCGCTTCTTGGCCAGGCGCAGGATATGGTCCTGCATGTTGCGGTCGTTGATGCCGGTCATGCGGAAGAAGCGTTTGGCCATGCTTTCGTCGACCATGGCCAGTTTGACCAGGGGCGAATTGAAGGACGGGACGATAAATTCGTCCGGGATCCGCTGGCCCTTGAGGGCCTTGCGCAATTCTTCTTCAGTAAAGCCGCGGAAGCGGAACAAGAGCGGATACGAATCGGACAGGATTTCGGCAAAATGCGTTTCCTTGGCTTCAAAAGCCGTGCAGTGCAGGTAATCGAGCTGCTGGTAATAAGGCCGTTCTGTCGGGAAGCCATCCAGGAAGGGATAGACGTATTTATCGATATAGCGGCAGAACGAATCTTTATCGACATTGTGGGAGTTGCGCGAATACAGGAACAATAAGAGGATCGCCAGGATCTGGTAATGGCCCTGGGTCAAATAGGGCATGACCTTCAAGGCATCGATGGCGACCAGGTGGCGCGTCGAAATGGGCGAGCAATGAACGATATCATAAAAAGCCTGAAGGGCAATGGTGCCGACATAGTCGTCGGGATGAGCGGCGTAGGCTTTCTGGACATTCTGCAAGGCTTCCTGGACGATGAGCGGAGCCAGGGCCTGCTGCCGTTCGGCATCGGTCTGGCAGCCGATCTGGTCGAAGGCAGCCGACGTGATGTATTCCGTCTGCTGCTGCAGGTCCGGCGAAACGACGCCGTACTGGCGCAGGAAGTGAGAGACGCACTGGCGGACGACGGGAGAATCGACGGTGCTTTCCGATTCCCAAATGGACGCATAGTGCGGCGCACTGCCCAGGGACGGATTGCGCGTATCCGTGCCGGACGTATTGGAATCCCACGACGTCTGGGACGGTTTGACGACCGGTGCCGGTTTGACGACAGGCGTCGCTTTTTCCTGGGACTTGTGGGCCCGGATAGGCGGCATGACCATCGTTTCTTCAGGGACAGCCTTCTTCTTGGCCGTCATGGCCGAATCGATGTGGATCGGTTCCATGCGCTGGGTCTGTTCCAGCTGCGAAGCGACGGCCTTCATGCCTTCGCTGACGACAGGGCCTTCCATGACCCGTGTCGCATCGGATACGGCCCGTTTCTTAGCCCCTTCCGAGGCGGCTGCAGCCACGGTCGTCCCGGCAGCAGCCCGGCCAGCGGCTTTCGCCGTTTCGGCCATGACGTCGCGGAGAATGTGTTTGCGGTGCGTATCTTTCGGCACTTCTTGTTCGGATGCTGCCGGTTCAGCAGCAGGGGCAGCCTTTTTCTTTACCACCGGGGCTGCACCGCCATCTTTGGCGGCCAAGTCAGCCGAGACGATGGCAGCCATATCAGCCAGAGGCGGCTTGTCTTCTTCTGTCTGGGCTACTTCTTTCGCCCAGCGCGCCCGTTCTTCCCGGCGGGCATCGGCTTCTTTAGCGGCAGCTGCTTCGCGGCGGGCCTGTTCGCGCCGTTCCCGGTTGCGGGCCAGCTGCTGTTCCTGGGCTTCTTTTTCCTGTTCAGCCTGGCGCTGGCGGGCCAGCTTGGCTTCTTCTTCCCGTGCCTTATAGGCAGCGGCTTCTTCTTTATCTACCTTTTCCATGGCTTCCAGGATTTCATCGCGTGACAAGACGCGGGTCGCATCGAGGTCATCTGCATTGGGACCCTTACGGACCGGTGTTTCCTGGGCTTTCGGCGCTTCTTTATAGACGATCTTGCCATTGCGGCGGACAGCTTCTCCTTTGGTCGTGACAAAAGCCGTTTCTTCCGGATGTTCCCGCCGTTCGCCTATGGTCATTTTCGGGACTTTCGGCAAGGGGGCTGTTTCTTCGTCGTCCGCTTCCTTCGGTAATTGTCTGGCATGCTTAACTGTTGCCGGGCTGCGGTGCTGGACCCTGCGCATCGGCTGCGGCTCGCTATCGTAGCGCGTCTTCGTCTTCGTGTTCCCCTTTTTCTCCGTTTGGGGACTACTCTCGGAGTGTCCTCCGCCGGAATACATAATATAACAAATTACAAAAAAGACGATTGCTATGCCCGCTATGATAGCGTACGGCAAAAAGTTTGTCATGTCATCCCCTCCTCTATTTTATCAAACTTCTTTCCCCATTGTAGCATAAGATGACGTCATGAGCTACTACCTATTGCCGATTAATTGACGCTTTCGTATAATAATGGAGTAAATTGTTTTTTTGTCCATCAAAGGAGTCTTTTTCATGGAAAAATATAAAGCCATCGTCTTCGATATGGACGGTACTGTCCTGGATACGCTGGACGAATTGACGAAAAGCCTGAACTACGTTTTCGCCCGCCATGGCCTGCCTTCTATGACGCAAAAGGCCATCCGGCCCTGCCTGGGCTTTGGCTATGACGGCTTCATCGACAAGGCCGCTCCGCAGGCGCCGGAAGCCCTGCGGCGGACGATGACAAAGGAATTTATCGCCTATTACAGCGCCCGTTGCCAGACGACGACCTTCCCCTACCCCGGCATCCCCCAGGTCCTGGGACGGCTGAAGGCAGCCGGCTACCATATGGCCATCGTCTCCAATAAGGGCCAGGGCGCCGTCTCCGAACTGCACGACGAATACTTCAAGGATTTCGTCGACTTCTCTCTGGGCGAAACGCCGATGTACCGCAAAAAGCCGGCGCCGGACATGGTCTGGGAAGCCCTGAAACGCCTGGGCTGTGCCAAAGAAGACGCCATCTACGTCGGCGACTCGGAAGTCGATAAACAGACCGCCGACAACGCCGGCCTCGACGCCGCCCTCGTCACCTGGGGCTTCCGCGACCGGGACTTCCTGAAATCCCTCCAGCCGACGTACCTCATCGACACGCGGGAAGAACTGGGGGCTCTCTTCAGAGTGTGAGGCCTCGTGGCTCGTGGCTCGTGGTTCGTAGGGGCCGTCCCAAAGGGCGGCCCGCCTGGGGCTAGGGGCTAGTAAAAAAGAGAACTGTCTTATGACAGTTCTCTTTTTTTATACGAACAACGAACCACGAATCACGAGCCACCAAACTACTTCATCACGTCGTTCTGGACGGAGGTGATGGCACTGGTCGTGGCATCGTCCAGTAAGGTCGAGTAGACTTGCTTTACTTCTTTTTTGGAATTTTCTGTCGTTGCCGTCGTATCCGTACCGGCTGTTTCTTCCATCTGTCCGGCTACCTGGACGATGGGAGCCTGACCGGCAATGGGAGCCGTTTCCAGGCGGACCCGTCCCGTACCGACGCGTTTGGCCAGTTCGGCCAGGGTGGCCTTGCTGACGGGATGGCGGACGGTGAGGACGATCTGTTCATGGACATAGTCCGGCAGGGCGCCGACGTAGTTCTGGACGCCTTCGTTGTCGACGACGCAGTGGATGGCCTTAGTCATGAGCTGGCTGTAATCGCTGTGGCTCAAGGCGGCGCGGCGGATCTGGACGGCCGACGCTTTAGCCACATCATCGCGGAGGCGCTGTTTCAAGTACTTGCTGGGAGCGCCCTTGATGCCCAGGACCAGGGTATCGCCATCCCAGTACATCGTACCGCTGCGGAAGTAAATCGGCACCGAGCCGTATTCGGCATTGATGGCCTTGATGACCTGCGATTCGACCTGGACATGGGACGTATAATCGCCATCGGAATGCATGAGCCGGTAAAATACCTGAGCCGCATCGGCCCGGGTCATGCCTTCTTTGGGCCGGAAATAATTGTCTGCCGGCACCATGATGTTCTTGCTGTGCAGGACGTCGATGGCTTTGGCATAGGCCGGAGCGATGGACGCGGCATCGGCGTAGGGCTTGACATCCTGATCCGGGTCGGCCAGGTGATTGTACTGCAAGTAGCGATACAGGACGCCGGCGAACTCTTCGCGGCTCACAGGCGCTTCGGGATGGAAATTCCCGTCTTCATAACCGGCCAGGATGCCTTGGGCGGCGACGCTGTTCATGGCGTCGCCCGCCGTTCCGGACGGCACATCACCATAGCTGGCAGCGCCGAGGGGTGCCAGGGGGATGTTGGCTGCCGAATTATAGAGCAGCTGGGCCAGGTCGCCGCGGGTCAGGACCCGGTCCGGTTCGAAGGAAGTCCCTGTAATGAAGGTCAGGCACTGTACGTCATAGAGATAATCGACGGCAGCGCGGTCGGTCAGGCTGCCCAGGTCCGTATAAGGGGCATCGGCCGAAACGGCACTGACGGACAAGAGGGCAGCGGCTGCCAGAAAGGCAACGATTTTGTTCCGTACCATGAAAATCCTCCTCTGCTGCGATTACTGAATGACAATGCGAAGGGCACTGCCCAGGGCTTTATTGAGATTATTCTGCGTTTCTTTAGAAATGGAGCTGACTGTGAGGACGACCTTTTCATTGAGGTAATCCGGTTCGGTCGAAACGGTGGCGTTCGTCGCTTCCGTGGCCTTGTAAATCTTTTCGGCCTGAGCCATGAGGTTCTTATAATCGTCGTAGCTGTACGTCGATTTCTGGACGTAGACCGATTCAGCCGGGATATCCTTGTCGGCGGCAATGGCGTCGGCCAGTTTCTGCTTGTTCTTCGGATCCTTGACGCCGATGTGGAGCTTATCGCCCTGCCAGTACATGATGCCGTCAGCGGCAAAGGACTTGACCGAACCATAGACGTCTTTGATGTCCTTGAAGGCCTTGGCTTCCAGGCCGTCCTGGCTCTGCGTCGTTTCCTTGACGCCCGTCAGGATGCGGTAGAGGACGTTGACGGCTTCCCCGCGGGTGACGTACTGTTTCGGGTTGAACATGTTGTAGTTGCCGCCCTTCATATAGCCGGCAGCAGCCAGGGCATCGACGGCCTGGCGGGCCCAGCTGGAAATCTTGGCTTCGTCGGCATAAGGTGCAGCGCCTTCGAGGGTGCTCATGCCTTTATAGGTCATGTAGTTGTAGGCGATGACGGCAAATTCTTCACGGGTGATCTTCTGTTCCGGCTTGAACGTGCCGTTGCTGTAACCGCTCATGATCTGTTTGTCGACCAGCGAGGCAATGGCCCGTTCAGACCAGCGGCCTTTGACGTCGCTGAAATTCGTCGTCTTGACTTTGGAATCTTCACCGATCATGTTGTTGATGATGGCCGCAGCGCCTTCACGGGTAATGTCTTCATTCGGGCGGAACTGGCCGTTGGTGCCGCTGATGTAGTGCTGGTTATAGAAATACTGGATGGCCGCTTTGCCCCAATAATTGCTGATGTCCGTCATCCCGGTGGATGCGGCGAAAGCCGACGTGCCGAGAGCTGCCGTCATGGCCGTAATGACCATCAATTTTTTGTACTTATTCATGATTCATTCGCTCCTATCTATGTCAGTGTCGTAAAGGATACAGGGATTGCATACCTATGTTTTATCTTATTTATTTTATCACACCCCGCCCCATTAGGGAAGGCATATCGCCGCGAAAGGAAAGGCTCAGTACGTGTCAAAGATGGCCTGTATCTTGTCCCGGTCCGTCGTATGGGCCAGGGCCAGCTGCAAGAGAATCTTGGCCTTCTGCGGCGTCAGGGAATCAGCCGTAATCGTCCCGTCATAAGCCGGGACCGGCGTGACCATCCCTCCCAGGGCGCGGGCAGCGCGGACGACGACGAGCCCTTGTGCCATGAGGGACTGCAAGGCCTGCCAGACCGGTTCCGGCACTTTACCGTGACCGAGGCCGGCCAGGACCAGACCGGCCTTCCCCTGGGCCAGACGGCACACGTCATCGGCCGTAAGGCCTACATAGGTATAGGCGATGGCCACGGGCGGCAAGTCTTTGGGAGACACCAGGTCCGACGACCACGTATGCTTGCGCAGGGGCTGCTGGTACAGGTACGGCCGGCCGTCCTGCATGTAGCCCAGGCAGCCCATCTGGCGGCCTTTGAAAGTATCGGCATGGGTCGTATCGGTCTTTTCGACGAAGCGGGCGCTGTGAACGGTGCTGTTCATGACGATGACGACGCCGTATTTCCCCAATTCCGCCCAGGACGCCGCCTGGACGGCTTCCAACAGGTTCAACGGCCCGTCGGCACTGATGGCCGTCGAAGGCCGCATGGAGCCCGTCAGGACGACAGGCTTGATGGTGTGGACCGTGAGGTCGAGGAAATAGGCCGTTTCCTCCATGGTATCCGTGCCGTGGGTGATGACGATGCCGTCCACGTCTTCCCGGTCAGCCACTTCCTGTACCCGGCTGGCCAGGGACTGCCATAAGGCTTCGGTCATGTCCGAACTGTCGATATTGCAGAACTGCTCGCCTTCTACATCGGCATACTCAGCCAGTTCCGGTACGGCGGCCAGCAATTCTCCGACCGATGTCTGCCCGGCAGCATACCCCGTCAAATCGTCGGCAGACGCAGCCTTGCCGGCAATGGTCCCGCCGCAGGCCAATATATAGATCTTCTTTTTTTCCATTCTCCTAGCTCCCCTCTGCAATGATATTTCGCATGGCTCTACTTTACCACAAATGGGGGGCTAGTGGCTAGTGGTTCGTGGCTAGTGGTTCGTGGCTCGTGGTTAGCGGCGGGTGGCTGATGCTGCCGGATATGGGGACGATGCCCCTGTAGTCCGGTCTGGGAAATCACACATATTCTGGAGCGGGCCGCCCTTTGGGACGGCCCCTACGAAATCGCATACAGGCGATGAAAAAGAACGCAGGCTACAAAAAAAATCACGGCCGGCGGCTAGCTTCAAGGGCAAGAAAAAGGCCCGACCAGGGGAGAGGACGGGTCTTTTTCTTTCGATATATAGAATGCGTCAGTGTTCAATAGTAGAATGAGCACCATTGCCGGCTGGCAGTGTACTCGGCGTGTCGTCAGCGGCAGCAGCTTTAGCCGCAGTCAGCGTGCCTTTCTGGGCTTTCGTAATAATGCTGTGCTTATAGCCATAGCCAAAGTAGATGACCAAACCGATGGCCAGCCATACGATGAAGCGGATCTGCGTAACCGTCGGCAGCATGATGACCAAGATACCGCAAAAGAGAATCGACAAAATCGGGACTAACGGTACGCAAGGGCAACGGAACGGACGGACGCGGTCCGGTGCCTTTTTGCGGAGGATGATGACCGATGCCGATACGATGATGAAAGCGGCCAAAGTACCGATGTTGACCATTTCAGCGACGATGCCAATAGGAACGAGGCCAGCCAAGATGGACGATACGATAGCGACTAATAAGGAACTGCGGACCGGCGTCTTAGTCGTCTTATTGATACGACCGAAGAAGCGCGGCAGCAGGCCGTCGCGGGACATGACGAAGAGGATACGGCTCTGGCCGAGGCACATGACCAAAAGAACCGACGTGAGACCGCAGATAGCGCCGACCGATACGGCAGCAGCCCCCCAATGATAACCGACGAGCTGAAGCGCATAGGCAACAGGAGCGGCCGTCGTCTTGAACTGCAAGTACGGGACCATGCCAGTCAGGATAGCTGATACGGTGATGTACAAAACCGTACAGATGATGAGCGATAAGATGATACCGCGGGGCAAATCTTTCTGCGGGTTCTTGACTTCTTCTGCTGCCGTCGAGACGGCGTCGAAGCCAATATAAGCAAAGAAGATGACCGAAGCGCCCGTGAAGACACCCGACCAGCCATAAGGCATGAACGGCGTCCAGTTAGCCGGTTCGACGTGGCTAATGCCGAGGGCGATGAACAGGCCAACGACAGCCAGCTTGATGACGACGATGATGTCATTGACCAAGGAGCTCTGGGTAATGCCTTTCATATTAATCAAAGTGATAATCCAGATGATGGCCATAGCCGGCAGATTGATGAGGCCCCCTTCTTCCGGTGCCGTAATGAATTCTTTCGGCAAGGCCAGGCCCAAGTTCGTCAGGATATTGCCGAAATACCCAGACCAGCCGATAGAAACGGCACTCAGCGCCAAGGTATATTCCAAAATCAAATCCCAGCCGATGACCCAGGCCCAAAATTCGCCTAAAGCCACGTAACCGTAGGTGTAAGCACTGCCGGCTACGGGAATCATAGCTGCGAATTCAGAATAACAAAGCGCGGCACAGCCACAGGCCAAGGCTGCGATAACGAAGGAAATGACCAAGGCCGGCCCAGAAAAATTAGCCGCTGCAATCCCGGTCAGGACGAAGATTCCTGTACCAACGATACAGCCGATGCCCAACATAGTCAGACCGAACGTCCCCAGGACGCGGTTCATGCCGCCGTCTTGTTTCGTTTCCGATAGGAACTGATTGATGCTTTTTGTTCGGAAAATATTCTTTGACATACCTATCCCCCCTGTTATACATCCCCTGATACATGAATGATAACCATAAAAAATATAAAACCGCAAGGACGGGAGAAAATCATTTCTATCGTAACGATGAATGATTTCTTACACTCCGCGTCCTTGCGGTTTCTTGTTTATACGTATATTATACTCACTTTTTAAATTTTGTAAAGCATTTCGCCGTAATTCATTTAATTATTTTTATAGGAAAAGGTTTTACTTCTTGTTATTTTAAAGTATTTTCTTTTTTCCCTTAATGTAACTCTGCCTGGAGCCAGTTGACGGCATCACCCATCATATTGGTCGTGACGAAATGGCCGAGGTCATCGTAGACGATGGACTGGGTCTTGACGTCATCGCGCTGGGCCAGTTTTTCCAGATAGAGTTCCTGGGCAGCCCCATCGACGACATCGTCGGCGCCGCCGCGGAGGGACAAGAGGGATCGGCCGCTGAGGCGGTCCATGTGGGTATAGGGATCCATGGCAGCGAACTGCATCTGGATGAAGCGGTAGGCCCGGGGCTTTTCAATGTGCAGGGACGCACGGAAGCGCCGTTCCGATTCATCCCACCAGCCGGAACCGTTCATGACGACAGCCGTCTTAAATTCCTTGAACAAGCTCATGGCGCCGAGAGCCGTGAAGCCGCCCATGGAATGTCCCATGACGGCAATGGGCGTATCGGGCCAGTTTTCCTGGATATATTCCAGCATGAGCGGGACTTCCGTCATGTTCTGGAAAATGGTCTGCCAGAAATCGGGGTATACGATCTTCGATTCATAGTCCAGCGTGCCGCGGCAGCCATGGTTGACGGCGTCGGGAATGACGACATCGTAGCCATACGAGGCTAGGATGCGGCCGCGGACGGCCTGAAATTCTTTCTGCGACGACCAGCCATGATAGAACAAGACGACGCCTTTCGCTTTTTCCCCAGACGTGATGACCAGGCCGGGGATACCCTTGATACCTACTTCTTTTTCTTGAATCATTTGTGATAAATCCTCTCTATTTTTTAATTGACCGCTGACGGTGAGCCAACGGTTCCTGCCATATTTCGGACCAGACAAAGCCGGCGTAGAGCTCCCGCGCCTGTGGCGTCAGCTGGCTCCAGGCCGCCGGGCGGACGCGCTGGGGCACGGATACGGGCGATACCGCAGCCGGACGGGCCGGCATCGCGGCTGGCACGCTGGGCGCCTGCGCCGGAGCGGCCGTTTCTGTCATCGAAGCCTCCCGGTCCGCTTCTTCTGCGGATTCGGCCGGAGCCGGCGTCCTGGCCGGTGCCGGCTTACGCCGCGGCGGTATAGGAATAGGGCCTTTCCGTTTGGCATAGTGACGGCGGCGGCGCAAGATGTCGGGCAAGGCCGCCATCAGGACAAAGGCCACGATGAGCCATAGCATATCCATGGACCTCACCTACTTTCCGGCCGGACCCCGGTCGTCGTGATGACTGTCCTGCCCGGTCGGGACCGACTGGGTCTTGGGGACGCCGGCCTGGGCGACGGCATTCCGCATCTCCGTATCGGCCATGATATTCTTCATATTATAATAGTCCATGACGCCCAACTTGCCTTCGCGCAGGGCCTGGGCCAGGGCCAGGGGGACTTCGGCCTGGGCTTCGACGACTTTGGCCTGCATTTCCTGGGTATAAGCCTGCATTTCCTGCTCTTTGGCGACAGCCATGGCCCGCCGTTCTTCGGCCTTGGCCTGAGCGATCTGCTTGTCCGCTTCGGCCTGGTCGGTCTGCAATCGGGCGCCGATGTTGCGGCCTACGTCGACATCGGCAATGTCGATGGACAAGATTTCAAAAGCCGTCCCGGCGTCGAGGCCCTTGCTGAGGACGGTCTTACTGATTTCGTCAGGATTCTCCAGGACCTGCGAATGGTCCCGTGCCGAGCCGACGCTGGTGACGATGCCTTCGCCGACGCGGGCGATGACCGTCGCTTCACCGGCACCGCCGACGAGGCGGTCGATGTTGGCGCGGACCGTGACCCGGGCCCGGACCTTCAGTTCGATGCCGTTCTGGGCGACAGCCGAGATGAACGGCGTTTCGATGACTTTCGGATTGACGCTCATCTGGACGGCTTCCAGGACGTCGCGGCCGGCCAGGTCGATGGCGCAGGCCCGTTCAAAGGTCAGGGACATCGTCGCCCGATGGGCCGCGATGAGGGCGTCGACGACGCGGTCGACGTCACCGCCGGCCAGGTAATGGGCTTCCAGCTGATTGACGTTGACGTCGAGGCCGGCTTTATTGGCCTTGACCAGGGGCAGGATGATCTTGGACGGGATGACCCGGCGCAGGCGCATGCCGATGAGGTTGACAATGCCTACGGAGACGCCGGCTGCCATGGCCGAGATCCACAAGCCGATGGGCACGAAGTGCAGGAACAAGGATACGACGATGACAGCGGCGGCGATGATGATGATCGGTACGGCTAAAAAGGATACGATAGACATAAGATACCTCCTTCTCAGGGTTTGGGATGGCGTTCCGGTTCCGGTTCGACGACGACGCGGCTGCCTTCGACTTTGACGACGCGGACGATGACATCGCGGCCGATGAAAGTCCCATTGGCCACGGCGTCGACCCGTTCTTTGCCGATGCGGATCGTGCCGGACGGACGCAGGATAGTAATGGTCTTGCCCCGTTCATAGAGATATTTGCTGTAGTCGGCCTGGGCCGTATATCCCTTTTCTTTCGTCGAACGGTTCTTGAGGGTCAATTTTTCAAAGAGCCGGCTCTTGGGCAGGTGCTTGCCAACAATATAAAACAATATAATGGCCAGGACCGTCCCGCCGGCCAGGATGTAGACGGCTTCATACGTCGCCCCGAGCATGAAGAACAGGCTGCCGAACAAGAGGACGACGCCGGCCAGGCCGAAGATACCGACGCCGGGCGACGCCAGTTCCAGGCCGATGCAGAGCAGGCTGACGAGAAAGGCAGCGACGATTTTCAGGCCATCTGCCAGGGACTCGTTGCCCGACAGGAGCAGCAGGCCGCCGAAGACAAAGGCCGTAGCGATGCCGGCGCCGATGCCGGCCATCTTGATTTCTGCCAGCAAGGCAGCGATGATCAAGGCGACGAAGATGGTCCGGACATAGGGATTCTGCAAGATGCCGACGACGTCGTCGCGCCAATCCTTATCGACGTACGTCAATGGCGCATCGCCCAGGCTGTACAGGGCCAGGGCTTCGGACAGCGTATCGGCTGAGCCATCGGACACGTTTAGTTCCTTGGCCTGGCCGTCAGATAAGGCCAATATCTTGCCCGGTTCGGCATAATCGGGATAGCCCTGGGATTTGTCGACCATGGCTTCGGCGACACCGGGATTATGGCCATTCTGGGCGGCTGTCGCGCTGAACTCGGCCTTTAAGGCGGCGATGTTCTTTTCCGTGTTGGGAATCGGTTCGGCCGCGCCGATACTGCTGCCCGGCGCCATGATGATATGGCGGCACGACAAGGCGATGAGAGCCCCTGCCGACCAGGCCCGCGAGGTAACATAAGCGATGGTCGGGACGTCGGAAGCCATGAGCATGTCGCGAATCTTCAAGGCGCTGTCTACGCGGCCTCCTAAGGTGTTGATGGTAATGACGACAGCCGTATCCCCTTCTTCGGCGGCCTGGCGCAGACCGCGCTGGATGAAGGCGGCCTGGCTGCCGTCGATATCGCCGGAAATCGGCAGGACGCGGACGGAATCAGCCTGCACGACAGCAGCCGGTGCGGCGGCTGCCAGGGAAAAGAACAAGACAGCAGCTGTTATCATGCGTAATAGAAAGGTCATTCCCTCACCTGCTTTCATTCACTTTTTTTCGGCGCCTCGATACATTGAAAATAACCGGCACGCTGGAGTTTTTCCAATTCTTCCGGCGAAATGTTCCGGGCAGCCTGTTTTTCCAGTTCCTCAATAGGCTTGTCTTCAATCATATGAATCTTGTCGATGACGGCATCATAGACGGCAGGCGGTTTGTTTTCCTTGATCCAGTCCAGCATGTGGTCGAGCCACTTGCGGCACGTCCAGGAGTCCTCCCCGTGGTTGTGGCCCCGGAGTATCTGGATCTGAGCCTGTTCGGGGATCTTGGCCAGGAACCAGTTCCATCGTTCCCGGGCAATGAGATAATGATAAAGTTCATCGACGTCGCGCAAATGCTGTTCCCGAAGTTCCAGCGTATAACGCGACCAAAATAAACTGAGTGTCATAATGACTACCTCCAAGCAACTATGATATAACTAGTTTATCTTAAGATATTCTACACAGCCTTGTCAAACTCCTGCTGGTAAAAAGAAAATCTTTTGGTTATATGAAAAAAGGGGCTGTCGCATGTGCGACAGCTCCTTTTTTACTACAAACTATTTTCACGAATCAAATGCGGCTTCCATGGCAGCGGCTTTTTCCTGGACGGCTTCGGCTGCTTCCTCACCGATATAGGCTTCGGCCATGGTGGCGATATCGTCTTCATGGACGCCCATGTCGGCAATGCGCAGGTCGAGGTGCAGGGCCTTGGCCAGATAGCAGAGGCGGGCTGCACAGTCGTCGGACGTAAAGCCGCCCATGGTGCGAGCCAGTTTACCATAGAGGAAGGGATCCTTCCCTGCTTTAGTATCGATGACGACAGGGACGATAGCTGCCAGGAGCACTTCGTCAGCCGGGAAGGAGGTCTTGGCGACGGCTTGCGCCAGTCCTTTGGCTACCTGACTGCCCGTTTCTGCAGCGACCATGCTGCCGATGACGCCGGCCAGGACAACTTTTTCCCAAGCTCCTTTATCGGCATGATCGGTGCAGACGCCGGCCAGCTTATCGTTCAAGATGTCGATGGCGTAGAGGGCCATGGCATCGGTCAGCGGCTGGGCATCGGCTGCCGTATAGGCACTGATGCATTCGCTGAGGGCGGCAAAACCAGAAACAGCCCGTTCTTTCTGGCTCATGCCAGTCATGCATTCCGGATCGACGATGACCACTTTGGCCAACAGCGCCTTGTCACAGCTGCCATCGGACAGGGACGCATCGAAGCAGGCACCGCTATGATAGTCCGTCGGTACGAAGGTCAGCGGCATGACAGCCTGATTCAAGGCACTGGCAGCGGCGCAGGCAATCATCTTGGCCCCTTCCATGACGGTATTGCCGCCGATGGCGACGATGAAATCGCTACCGTTCTTCTTGATTTCATCGACGGCTGAATCAGCCGTAATATCCAGGGATTTCCCCGTGACGTGGGCAAAACGGGCCACAGAGATACCGGCATCTTTCAAGCTCTTTTCGACTTCACGGACCAGGTCCCGTCCATTCGTCGCCGAATCGGTGACGACCAGGGCCTTGGTCCCATAGGACTTCAACAGTTCCCCGGCCAGGTGGCGCTTGCCGGCGCCAAAGACGACGGATACCGGCATGGAGAAGGAGAAACTGAGCGGCTGCGATACATAGGTGACAGGCGCATCCGATTCGACATTCTGAAGGGCTGCGGCCATAGCCTGACCGAAAGCCAGGTCGCCGGCTTCTTCGACGGCTTCATTATCCAGGGCCACGTCAATATGGGTAGCGAACTTGCTGCCGTATTTGACCTTGCAATAGAGGCCGAAGAGGACGCCCAGGATCGACCAGCCGAGGACCATGCCCCATTCCTGCGGAACCAGGGTAGCACCGGAACCGGGGACGACGTACATGACGACCATGAAGCCCGACATGAGGATAGCCAGGGCACCGACGAGTTTATAATGACTGACCTTATAAGGACGAGCCATGTCCGGTGCTTTTTTACGAAGGATGACGAAGGAAATAGCGACCATGCAGTAGGCGACGCAGCAGCCGAAGTTGCCGGCATCGACGACCCAGACCAGCATCTTTTTGCCGAAGAACGGCGCGATGATGGACAAGAGGCCGATGAGCAAAAGCGCATTGACAGGCGTCTTATATTTATCGTGCAATTTGGCAAAGACCCGCGGGATCATATACGATTCAGCCATGGAGTACATGGCGCGGCTGCCGCCGATGAGGAAGGAGTTCCAGCTGGTGATGATGCCGCAGAGGCCGCCGATGATGAGGACCTTGGCCATGATGGAGCTGCCAAAAGCGACGGCCATGGCATCAGCCGTGACCAGGCCGCCGACGCCTTTCATGGCGACGGAGATTTCTGCATTATTCATGACATAGCCGACGCCGAAGATGATGAGCGCATAGAAGAGGACGGCCAGGACGATGGACAAGATGAGGATGCGGCCGATTTTCTGCAAGGATACAGAAATTTCTTCGGCAGCCTGCGGGATGACGTCGAAGCCGATGAAATAGAACGGCGTCATGACGGCAACGGCCAGGGTCCCTTTGACCATATCCATCGTCGTAGCTCCCATGAACAGCTGGCCTTCCAGGTTCGATACCGTACCGGTCAGGGCCGAAGCCGCGATGAGCAGGATGCCGACACCGCCGATGATGACCGTCAGGATGGTCTGGAGAATGGCTGCCGTCTTGGTCCCGACGATATTGATGGCCGTAATGAAGACAGAAACCAGAATGGCTACAGCCAGCCAAGAAGCGTAAATGTCGAAACCGGCAACGGTATACAGATAGCCTGCCAGGAAATCAGGATAAATATAAGCTACGATGGTCGGCAGGGCGCAGGCTTCGAAACAGACGACGCCGACATACCCTAAAACGATCATCCAGGTACAAACAAAAGAACCAAGCGGCCCCATGGCCTTATAACTGAAGACATGTTCACCGCCGCACTGCGGCATAGCCGACGTCAGTTCGGCATAGGTCAGGCCGATGAAGAAAATCATGACGCCGCCAATGGCAAACCCCAGCATGGCGCCCAAGACGCCGCCTTGCATGATCCAGTCGCCCGTCGATACGACCCAGCCCCAGCCAATCATGGCCCCGAAGGCGATGACCAGGACGTCCCAAGCACTCAGGACTTTATCAAAATCAGACTTTTTTGTCGCCATCTTTCATACCCCCTCAAGTCTCTTCAAAACGTATTTCGACGAAAGATTTGATGAACTTCGCCGTCTTTTCCCAGCCCAGGACGCTGCTGTCGACCAGCAGATGGCGGTTGTGACGGTCACCGCGATAGGTCCCGGTAATGTATTTATACCGTCTATGGAGAGCATTGTCATAATCACGGATGACTTCTGCCGCGTGGCGTTCGGATAAGTTCATCTTTTCCATGATGGTCTTAATACGTACTTCTGTCGGTGCATAAATGAAGACGTTGACGACATTTTCCTGCCCCTTCAGGATATAGTCGCTGCACCGGCCGATGATGACGCACGATGTCTTTGCCATCTTGCGGATGACGTCGAACTGCGTGTAAATGACTTTGTTGGACAAATTCGCATAGCGCGTTCCCAACGATGTTTCGATGCCATACGGAACGAAATTCTTGTTATCTGCTTCTTCTACGAGATGTTTTTCTACGCCGATTTTTTCCACGACTTTATCTACGAGATCCCGGTCGTAGTATTCGATTCCCAGCGACTTAGCCAGCATCTTGCCGATTTCCGGGCCGCCGCTGCCAAATTCACATCCCACGGTAATGACGAAATGTTTCATTTCGTTCCCCCCTTTTTTTAGAAAAGGTGCCTGCCAACCCCTCAATTCTGGCAGACACCTTTTCCTACCCCTCAGTAATGATTACTTATTTTGCCAATTCTTCGACCGATTCCTTGATGATGGCAATGGCCTTGTCGACGTGTTCCTTCTGGAGGATCAGCGGCGGAACCAGGCGCAGGACGTGGTCGCCGATAGCCGTCGACAGCATGTGTTTGTCGAAGCATTTATGCTTCAAGTCGACGCTGTTGATCTTGTCGTCAAATTCAAGCCCCAAGAAGCAGCCCTGGCCGCGGGCTTCCTTCAGATGCGGCAGTTTCTCCCGGGCCTGTTCCAAGAAGTATGCCCCCATCTTCTTGGCATTGCCAGCCAAGTCTTTGTCCAACAGTTCGTTGACTTCGGCCAAGGCTGCGGCGCAGCAGACCGGATGGCCGCCGAAGGTACTGCCGTGGGAACCCATGGTGAAGGCTTTGGAAACATCTTCGCGGGCGCAGATAGCAGCGATTGGCATGCCGCCGCCCAGGGCTTTGGCCATAGAGACGATATCCGGTTTGATGCCGTAGTTCATGTAAGACATGACAGCCCCCGTGCGGCACCAGCCGCTCTGTACTTCATCGAGGAGGAGGAGCAGGCCTTTTTCATCGCACAGTTTACGCAGGCCTGTGAGGAATTCTTTTGTTGCCGGATGGACACCGCCTTCGCCCTGTACCGGTTCGACCATGATACCGATCGTGTTTTCCGTGATGGCATCTTCAAAGGCTTTCAAATTGTTAAATTCAGCATATTTGAAGCCCGGCGTCATGGCGCCGAAACCGATCTGGCAGGCATTGTCCGGCTGGCCCGTAGCGCTCATGGAACCAAAGGTACGGCCGTGGAAGGATTCTTTTGCCGTGATGATTTCGTATTTGTTGGGACCAAAGTGTTCAACGCCGTATTTACGGGCCATCTTGATCATGGCTTCGTTGGCTTCTGCCCCAGAGTTCTGGAAGAAAATCTTGTCCATGCCGATGGTCGTGCAGATTTTTTCAGCCAGCAGGGCCTGCGGTACTGTGTACGGATAGTTGAAGGTCTGCATGATGTCCATGCACTGGTCGATGACGGCCAAGACGACTTTGTCGTTGCAGCTGCCGGCGCTGTTGACGGCGATACCAGCGTAGAAATCAAGGTACGGTGTCCCGTTTTCATCGTAGACGTACATGCCTTTGCCGCGTTCTGCAATCATGTCGAAGCGTTCGTACGTTTCAATCATGTACTTGTCTACTTTGGCTTTGATTTCTTCTTTGGTCAATCCTACATCGCGTAATCTCATTCGTAACTCCCCCTAAACTGATGAATTTATAAAGAAATGATAACTAAAAGATCGAACAAAGAAATCCCCAAATAAAAACAGAGGCAAGGAAAGCTGATGTTCCATCAGGCTCCCTTGCCTCTTGTCTCTACTATTTTCTTTGTTGGATATAGTGTAATACTTTATACTTTCTTTGTCAATATGTTATTTGCTTTTATTTTTATAAACTTCAAATCTTATTGACTTTCAAATTTAAGCGGAATCGTTTTACTTACGGAACAAGCCCATGGCCTTGGCGGCTTTTTCGTAAGTCACGCTGGCCTTGGCATGGGCTTTGGCAGCGCCTTTGTCGAGGATAGCGTCCAGTTCGGGATCGTCGACGAGCTGGCGGTAACGCTGCTGGATCGGTTCCAGCGTCGAGATGACAGCGTCGGCCACGTCTTTCTTGAAGGCGCCATAGCCTTTGCCGGCATAGGCCGCTTCGACCTGTTCGTGCGTCTGGTCTGTCAGGGCCGAGAAGATTTCGATGAGGTTGGAAATGCCCGGCTTGTTTTCCTTATCGTAATGGACGGAGTTTTCGCTGTCCGTCTGGGCCCGCTTGATTTTCTTTTCGATAGCCTTCGGTTCGTCGAGGAGATAAATCGTTGCCGTCGTGTTGTCGTCGGACTTGCTCATCTTCTTGGTCGGTTCCTGGAGGCTCATGACGCGCGTGCCGTCCTGGCCGAGGTAGATATCGGGGATGGTGAAGACTTCGCCATAGAGGCGGTTGAAGCGCTGAGCCAGGTTGCGGGTGATTTCCATATGCTGCTTCTGGTCATCGCCGACGGGGACGAAGTTGGTCTGGTACAAGAGGATGTCCGCAGCCATGAGGGGCGGATAGGTCAACAGGCCGGCCGGGATGGAGTCGCCCCGCTTGGAAGCCTTATCCTTGTACTGGGTCATGCGTTCCAATTCGCCGACATAGGACAAGGTGATCATCATCCAGCCCAGGAGTGCGTGTTCCGGGACTTCCGACTGGACGAAGAGCGTCGATTTTTCCGGGTCCAGGCCGGAAGCCAGGTAGATGGCAGCCAGCTGCCGCGTGCGCTGATGTAAGAGGGCCGGGTCCTGCGGGACCGTGATGGCATGCTGGTTGACGACGCAGTAATAACATTCGTTGCCGTCCTGGATTTTCGAGAAATTGCGAAGTGCGCCTAAATAGTTCCCTAAAGTCAGATTGCCGCTCGGCTGGATACCAGAAAAAATAACAGACATGATGGATTCCTCCCTGTTCAATAAAAAAATCCTTCCATCCCTCACATTAGGGACGAAAGGAAAGTCATTTCCGCGGTACCACCCTGGTTGGCAAAACTGCCCGGCTCATATGCACACGTAGATGCATTCTTTCCTGATAACGGTGAAAGTTCCGGCAGGACCTACTCAGCTTCAGCCTGCATCTCCCGGGCCCATTCCCATTCACGGCCTCTTCACCGGACTTCCACTGCCACCGGCTCGCTGTCAAGGGTATCGTGACGGTACTTGCTCCCGTTCATCGACGTTCTCTATCACTTTGGATGCATCTATCTTATATCGAAGAAAGGGCCTTGTCAAGTTTTTCTTTTTTTCTCTTGACTTAGAGTTGACTCCATCCCTTATAATAACGTATATTCAAAAATAGGAGGAACGCTATGAAAGCAAAATATAAAAAGATCATCGCCTGTTCTCTGGCCGCTGCCGTCATCGCCGCTGTCAGTGCCTATACCTGGCTGCCCGGTACGAAGACCGTCGCCAAGCAGGGCGTCAAGGCCACCAAGGCTGCGGCGGCCCACTACCTGTCGACGAAGGCCGTCGATGCCTCCAACATCCGCCAGGTCATCACGGCGGACAGCACGACGTCGCGGACCTTCATGTGGCAGTCGGACTACGCCGAAGATAAGCCCGTCGTCGAATACCGCAAAGCCGGCGACGATACTACCCTCATGCAGCTCCCCGCTTCCAGCGACGCCTTCAGCGACGATGGCGTGACGACGTACATCCACACGGCCACCGTCACCGACCTCGAACCGGGTACGGCCTATGAATACCGCGTCGGCGCCGGCGACAAGCGCAGCAGCTGGCAGACCTTCCACACGGCCCAGGGCAATGACTTCAAGGCCCTCATCTTCCCGGACTCCCAATCCAGCGACTACAGCGTCTGGGCCGCCACGGCACAGCCGGCATGGCAGCGCAACCAGGACGCCCAGTTCTTCATCAACATGGGCGACCTCGTCGATAACGGCCAGGACCACTACCAGTGGAATGCCTGGTTCGACGTCGTCAACGACATGATTGCCCGCATCCCCGTCGTCCCACTCCTGGGAAACCACGAAACGTATAATAAGGACTGGAAAGTCCGCATGCCCGAAGCCTACCTGCACCTCTTTGCCCTGCCTCAGATCGATATGGAAAAATACCAGAACCAGTTCTACTCCTTCGATTATGGTGACGTCCACTTCGTCGTCCTCAACACGCAGTCCCAGGAACTGGCCGACTTCGAGCCCAGCCTCGATGAAGACGAAGTGGCCTGGTTCAAAAAAGACATGGCTCAGACGAAGAAGAAATGGAAAATCGTCCTCATGCACAAGGACCCGCTTCAATATGGCTTTGCCAGCCGGCCAGAACCTCGTGCCGAAGGCTTTTCGCCGGAAGGACAGCTGTGGATGCCCCTCTTCGACCAATATGGCGTCGATGCCGTCCTCTCGGCGCACCTCCACACCTATCGCGACCGGGGCCATATCAAGAGCTTCCAGCGCGATGAATCGGGGCCCTTGTACCTCATCACCGGCGTCGCCGGCAACGTTCAGTATCCGGGCCTGTGGAAGCAGCACAGCCTCGATGAATACGTCGCGCCCCAGCCGGAAACGGACAATTACATGAGCCTGGAAGCCAGCGAAGACAGCCTCACCTTCCGCAGCTTCCTGCCGGACGGACAACTCTTGGAGGAAAAGCGCATTTCCTCGCACAAATGAAAAAAAGTATGATATAATAGATGCAATCCGGACGTTCCTTCAAAACAGTACGGATACGATCTTACAAGGAGGAATACACATAATGGCACAGATTACAAAAGACACGGGTATCATTGAAGCCGTTCAGAAATATCCGCAGATCATTGAAATCTTCCAGCAGTACGGTCTCGGCTGCATTGGCTGCATGGCTGCTCACTTCGAAACCATCGGCCAGGGCGCTGGTGCTCACGGCATCGACGTCGACGCCCTCGTCGCCGACCTCAACGACTGCATCGCTGCTAGCGGAAAATAAGGGTGGAAAAAAGCGTTGTCCTGACGGACAACGCTTTTTTAGTGGCCCGTGGTTCGTGGCTCGTGGCTAGCGGCTCCCCTCATAGGGGAGCTGGCCGCCGAAGGCGGTCTGAGAGGTTGCTTTTGACATAAAAAGACCCTCGCATGATGGCAGAAACCTTCATGCGACAGTCCCTTTTTTAGTGGCTCGTGGTTCGTGGCTCGTGGCTAGCGGCTCCCCTTATAGGGGAGCTGGCCGCCGAAGGCGGTCTGAGAGGTTGCTTTTGACACAAAAAGACCCTCGCATGATGAATATCGTCATGCGAGGGTCCTTTTGCGAACGGCGAATTGCGTTATTCATTATAATCTGTGGCGGGCGCCCCACGTGGCGCCCCTACATGCGGACGGCGGGACGCCCTCTGGGCGTCCCCTACAAAGGCGTCCCCTACAGGGGCGTTCCCTACATGGGCGTTCCTACCCTTGATGGCTTACTTCGTGGCCGCCCAGGTGTTCGGGATAACCGCGCTGGGCGAAGTCGGCAGCGGCTGTGAAGAGGATATCTGTCGACGAGTTGAGGGCCGTTTCTGTCGAGTCCTGGAGGACACCGATGATGAAGCCGACGCCGACAACCTGCATGGCAATATCATTGGAGATACCGAAGAGGCTGCAGGCCATGGGGATCAGCAGCAGAGAGCCGCCGGCAACGCCGGAAGCCCCGCAGGCACCGATGGCCGAGAGAACGCTGAGCAAAAGGGCTGTCGGGAAGTCGACGGCAATCCCTAAGGTATGGACAGCAGCCAAGGTCATGATAGAAATGGTGATAGCTGCGCCGGACATGTTGATGGTTGCACCCAAGGGGATAGTAACGGTATACGTATCGGGATTGACACCGAGTTCTTTCGCCAAGGACAGGTTGACAGGGATGTTAGCGGCAGAACTGCGCGTAAAGAAGGCCGTGACCCCAGACGTCTTGATGCATTTCCAGACCAGCGGATACGGATTGCGGTGGATCTTGGCATAGACGATAATCGGGTTGACGACGAAGGCGAAGAGCAGCATCGTCCCTAACAAGAGGCAGAGCAATTTAGCATAGCCGATGAGGGCACCGATGCCGTTGGACGAAACGGAGTCGGCCACGAGGCCCATGATGCCAAGCGGAGCCAGGCGGATGATCCACTGGACACAAGTCGTAACGGCGTCGGCACAGTCATCGAGGACGGCTTTCGACGATTCGGAAACGCGGCGGACGGCGACGCCGAACAGGCAGGCCCAGCCGAGGATCCCGATGTAGTTGCCCGTCATCAGGGCATGAACCGGGTTATCGACGATGTTCTTGAGGAGCGTCATCAAGACTTCGGCAATGCCTTCAGGCGCCTTATTGCTGGCAGCCGATACGTCGAGCTGCAGCGTCAGCGGGAAGACGAAACTGATCATGACGGCAAAGAAAGCCGCTAAAAAGGTACCGATAAGATACAGGATGATGACATCTTTGATGTTCGATTCGTGATCTTCCTGTTTGCGGCTCAAGGCAGCGGAGACCAGGACAAAGACCAGGACCGGCGCAATCCCTTTCAAGGCACCGACGAAGATGACGCCGAGCAAAGCCAATTCCTTCCCAGCTGCCGGGAAAGCCATGGCCACGACGATACCGATGATCAAGCCGACGAGGATCTGCTTAATCAGGCTGATGTGGTTCAATGCATTCCATAAACTATGCATAAAGAAAACCTCCTACCCTAAAATATCAATGATTCCATGTTACAAATGTATAATACATGAATACACTTGTTTATTATAAAGCAAAATCCATAAATTTTCAATAAAAAAAGAAAGCTCTTGTAAAACTTTTTGTTATCGCTCATATTTTCTTTGTCTTTGATGCTTAAGGCTTGAGACTTGATGTTTGACGAAAGGCTCTCCTCATAGGAGAGCTGGCCGCCAAAGGCGGTCTGAGAGGTTGCTTTCTCAGCATTTGTAGTTTTTAGTGGATGGCGTCAAATTTAAAACCATTCGCTAACCGCTAGCCGCTGACTGCTAAAAAAGGCGCTGTCTTCATGGGACAGCGCCTTTTTCATTCAACTTTTATTCACTTAATACGGCGGCGCAGCGAGCGCAGAGGGTCGGGTGATTGGGGTCAGAGCCGACGGTATCGCTGTGGATCCAGCAGCGTTCGCATTTTTCAGCTGTCGACGGGGCGACGACGACTTTCATATCAGCATGGTCTTCACCGGCAACGGCATCAGCCGGAGCTTCGCCTTTGACCAGTTTGGCTTCGCTGACGATGAGCAGCGTAGCCAGATGATCCTGCCACTGGCTGAGGAAATCGTAATCTTCGCCATCGGCATAGATAGTGACGGCAGCGTCGAGAGCATGGCCGATCTTGTGTTCTTTACGAGCGCCTTCGAGGACACGCGTCAAATCGCGGCGATACGACAAGAACTGAGCCCAGCGGGCATCGAGGTCGGCGTCGAGGTATTCTTTATGAGCTTTCGGCCAATCCGTGAGGAGGACACTTTCTTCCTTGCCTTCGACAGCCGGCATGTTCTGCCATACTTCTTCTGCCGTGAAGGACAGGACCGGTGCGACGATCTTGACCAGCGTATCGAGGATGACGTACATAGCCGACTGGGCGCTGCGGCGAATCTGGGAATCAGCCTTTTCCGTGTACAGGCGGTCTTTGATGACATCCAGGTACATGGCGCTCAAATCAACCGTGCAGAAGTTGTGGATAGCATGGTACATGACGTGGAACTGGTAATTTTCATAAGCGTCGGTGACTTCTTCGAAGACCTGTTCCAGGCGCAGGAGAGCCCATTTATCGAGGTCCGTCATGTCCTGGTAGGCAATCATATCCTTCGCCGGATCGAAGTCAGCCAGGTTGCCCAGGAGGTAACGGAAGGTGTTGCGGATCTTGCGGTAGACGTCGGAGAGCTGTTTCAAGATCTTCGGCGACAAGCGGATATCACCCTGGTAATCAGCTGAAGATACCCACAGGCGGAGGACATCAGCGCCGTATTTTTCGATGACTTCCTGGGGAGCGACGGTGTTGCCGACAGATTTACTCATCTTGCGGCCTTCGCCGTCGACAGTGAAGCCGTGGGTCAGAACCGATTTGTACGGTGCATAGCCGTTGACAGCGACCGACGTGAGCAGGGAGCTGTTGAACCAGCCGCGGTGCTGGTCCGAGCCTTCCAGGTACATTTCGCAGGGATAATCGAGGTCCGGATCGTTTTTCAGTACGCCCTGATGGGTGCAGCCGCTGTCGAACCAGACGTCCATGATATCCGTTTCCTTGCGGAAGTGTGTACCGCCGCAGTGCGGGCATTTATAGCCTTCCGGCATGAGTTCCTTGACGTCGTGCATCCACCACGTATCGGACCCTTCTTCAGCAAACATCTTCTGCAAATGAGCGATGGTTTCGTCGTTGATGATGTGTTCGCCGCAGTCTTCGCAGTAGAAGATAGGGATCGGCACGCCCCAGACACGCTGACGGGAAATGCACCAGTCACCGCGGTCGTGGATCATGTTGTAAATGCGGTCATGGCCCCAGGACGGAATCCATTTGACCGTATCGATAGCGTCGAGGGCTTTCTGGCGGAAACCGTCAACCGAAGCAAACCACTGTTCCGTAGCGCGGTAGATGATCGGTTCCTTGCAGCGCCAGCAGTGCGGATACTGATGGCGGAAAGTGCTCTTGGCAAAGAGGGCGCCCAATTCAGCTAATTTCTTGATGACCGGTACGTTCGTATCGAAGACGAACTGGCCTTCAAAGCCAGGAACCTTGTCGGTGTAACGGCCTGTGCCGTCGACCGTGCCCAGCGGTTTGAGGCCCCAGGCAGCATATTTCTTGCAGACATCAAAGTCGTCCTGGCCATGGTCCGGAGCGGTATGGACGAGGCCGGTACCAGCTTCGAGCGTGACGTGGTCGCCGAGGATGATGGGAACCTTGCGGTCGTAGAACGGATGCTTGAAGACCAAGCCTTCGAGCTGCTTGCCTGTCATGACGTCGGGCAGGACTTCGTAGTCTTCGACTTTGCCAGCTTTCATGGTCGGTTCGACCAAGTCTTTAGCCATGAGCAGGTATTCATCGCCGATGCGGACCCAGACGTATTCAAAGTTTTCGTTGGCACTGATGGCAACGTTGCAAGGAATGGTCCAAGGCGTCGTCGTCCAAATGAGGGCGAAGACTTTGTCCGGGTCAGCACCTTTCGGCATATGGCAGTTCAGGTCGACGGACTTGAATTTAACGTAAATGGAGAAGGACTTATCGTCCTTGTATTCGATTTCAGCTTCAGCTAAGGCCGTTTCGCAGTGCGGGCACCAGTAAACGGTCTTCAGGCCTTTGTAGATATAGCCTTTCTTGGCCATTTCGCCAAAGACACCGATCTGAGCGACTTCGACGGGCTTGCGCAAGGTCAGGTACGGATGGTCCCAATCACCGAGGACGCCGAGGCGTACAAAGTCTTTCTTCTGTTCTTCTACGCGGGCCAAGGCGTAGTCACGGCATTTGGCGCGCAAGTCGAGCGGTGCCATTTCGTGGCGGTTCAAGCCCGTATCTTTGATGACGGCATGTTCGATAGGAAGGCCGTGCGTATCCCAGCCGGGAACGTATTTCGTGTAGCATCCCTGCTGCGTCTTGTATTTGAGGATAATATCTTTTAATACTTTATTCAATGCATGGCCGATGTGGATCTTGCCATTGGCATACGGAGGACCGTCGTGAAGAATGAACTTAGGAGCACCGTCCCGTTTCTTCAAGCGTTTTTCATAAATCTTGTTGTCCTGCCAGAATTTCAAAAAGTCCGGTTCCCGTTTCGGCAAGTTGCCGCGCATGGGGAAATCGGTCTGAGGCAGATGTAAAGTCTTACCGTAATCCATTATGTTTCCTCCTCTGAATCTGTGAAAAAAAATAACGTCTCCGTCCCAAAAGGGACGAAGACGTAATCACCGTGGTACCACCCTATTGACTGCCGGAGCAGCCACTTTGACGCGCAATAACGACGCGACCCGGCAGCTGGTTCGCAGCTGCAGCTCCCAAGTGATCCGCCAGCATACGGCCTTTGCCGGGCTCTCACTATCCCCGGTTCGCTGAAAAGGCGTAGGCGACACTGGCCGTCTTGTTCATCGCTTTTCATTTTTTATGACAATTACTTGTACATAGACGTATTGTAAAGGCTTCTCCCCCATTTGTCAAGAGGATTACTTCCAATATTGGACCGTACTTTCGTCGATACCGATGGAAGCCGCCTTGAAGACAGGATTCTTGCCTTCCTTCTTCTGCTGCTGGTAGTCGCGCATGGCTTTGACAGCCGTATTGCCCAGGATGAAGCAGGCCGGGATGTTGATGAAGCACATGACGGCCATGAGGATATCGGCAATATCCCAGACAGCAGCCATGGACATACCGGCGCCGACGAAGACGACGAGGACGCAGACAATACGGAAGGTATTGACGAAACCGTGGGATGGAGCCCCCTTGTGGATAAAGCGGATGCAGTTATCGACGTAGAACAAGTTGCCGATGAGCGTAGAAAAGCCGAAGAGGAGCATACAAATCGTAATCAAGAGCGGGCCGAAACCACCGAAGACGGCTGTCGCTGCATGCTGGACGTAAGCAGCACCAGCCACTTCCTTAGTAATGGGCACGCCTGAAAAGAGGCCCATGAAAGCCGTAGCACTGCAGACCAGGATAGTGTCGATGAAGACCGACAGCATCTGGACCAGGCCCTGTTTGACAGGATGGCTGACATCGGCTGCGGCTGCCGCATTCGGTGCCGAACCGATACCGGCTTCATTGGAATAGAGGCCGCGCTTAATACCGTAAATCATGCAGGAGCCGGAAATGCCGCCGAGAATGGACTGGAAATCAAAGGCATCAGCAAAGATCATGGCGAAAACCTGAGGCAGGCTGGTAATGTGGAAGACGATGACGATGAGGGCTGCCAGGATATAGATGCCGCCCATGACCGGCACCAGGATAGATGTGACCTTGATGATGCGCTGACCGCCGCCAATCAGGCAGTACGCGACGAGGGCTGCAAAGACAGCGCCGATGATCCACGGCGTCGTCGTCGGATCGTAGAAACTGTAGACGAGGAACGTCGACTGCATATTGAACGAACAGAGCAGATTGAAGCCGCCAGCATACGTCACGATCAAAGCAAAGGCAAAGAGGACGCCGAGCCAGCGCTGATGCATAGCCGTTTCAATGTAATAGGCCGGACCGCCGTAACTGTGGCCTAAAGGATTGCGACGCTTGTAAATCTGGGCCAACGTACTTTCAATAAAGGCCGTCGCCCCGCCGATGATAGCTAGGAGCCACATCCAAAAGACAGCGCCGGGACCACCCAGGCAGATTGCCGTCGATACGCCGATGATATTGCCCGTACCGACACGGGACGCCGTCGAAACCATAAGGGCCTGGAAAGACGATACTTTCCCGGCTTCTGTCGGTTTTTCCATGACGACACGGATACTCTCCGGGAACAGGCGCAGCTGGACACAGCGCGTCTTCCAGGAAAAAATAAGGCCGGCTGCGATGAGGATGACCATTAAAATAGGATAATAAAGGACATCATCGAGATAGTTCAGGACAGCCATAATCATAGAATCACATCCTTACTATAAAACAAAAAAGTATAAAATAAATAAAGGACTTCTTTAAAAATGATAAAGGATTCTATGATAATTTGTCAATAGGTTATGGAGGAATGGTCCTACCCCGTTCCTATCCTCCCGCCCCTGTAGTATAATGAAAAGGAAAGGCAGGGATTCCCATGACATCTATTGAACAAGTAATACAAAAAGCCATCGCCTTTGATCACGGCGATGCCCGGCGCATCCACCACTTTCTCAAGGTCTATGCTTACGCCGACACCATTGGCCGCCTAGAAGGACTGCCAGCAGACCAACAGGACATCTTGCGCACAGCCGCCGTCCTCCACGACATCGGCATCCATGCAGCCGAAGAAAAATACGGTTCTTCGTCAGGAAAATATCAAGAAATCGAAGGCCCTGCTCCGGCCAGGGCTATCTTGGAAGAACTGGGAGCCGACCAAAAGCTCATCGACCGGGTCTGCTTCCTCATTGCCCACCATCACACCTACACCGGCGTCGACGGATTGGACTACCAGATACTTTTAGAAGCCGATTTCTTAGTCAATGCTTATGAAGACCAGCTGAAACCGGAAGCCATTATCCACTTCAGGGATAAAGTCTTCCGCACCCCGTCGGGTCTGCAGTTATTAAAAGATACGTATCATGTGTGAAAGGAGTCCTTACGATGACAGATATTGAAAAATTCGTCGATATGGTAAAAAATTCAGATAACATCGTCTTCTTCGGCGGCGCCGGTGTCTCGACGGAAAGCGGCATCCCCGATTTCCGCAGCACTGACGGCCTGTACAACCAGCACTACCAATACCCGCCCGAAACGATTCTCAGCCATTCTTTCTTTATGGATAACACGGAAGAATTCTACCGCTTCTACCGCGACAAGATGCTGGCCCTCGACGCTCAGCCTAACATGGCCCACATCAAACTGGCCGAACTGGAAAAAGCAGGCAAATTGAAAGCCATCGTCACCCAGAACATCGACGGCCTGCACCAGAAAGCGGGCAGCCAAAACGTCTTGGAACTGCACGGCAGCGTCCATCGCAACTTCTGCATGCACTGCAACAAGTTCTTCGACGCCGAATACATGAAGAATTCTACAGGCATCCCCAAGTGCGACGTCTGCGGCGGCATCATCAAGCCTGACGTCGTCCTCTATGAAGAAGGCCTGGACAACGACGTCATCGAACAGTCCCTGTACTACATCAGCCACGCCGACATGCTCATCATCGGCGGCACGAGCCTCGTCGTCTATCCCGCAGCCGGTCTGGTCCGTTACTACCGCGGCCATAAACTGGTCTTGATCAACAAATCCAGTACGGACATGGACAGCGCAGCCGACCTGGTGCTCCACGACCCGATTGGTGAAGTCTTCAGCCACGTAAAATTATAAACAAAAAGTAAACTTTCTTCTCATTTGACACTCAATCATAACGTATCGTAGTATACTAAATGCAATGTATAATTTTATGCGTTTTTCTGCATACGCAAAAAGAACGAGAAGAAAGAAGGTCTTTGATTCGTGAAGAAACAAATAGTCTGTACCCTGACAGCCGCCTTAGCTGTCACTTCCCTGTCGGCCTTAGCCGCGAATCCCTTTGTCGATGTCCCGTCTGACAGCTGGGCTTACAAGTCCGTCGTCGAACTGGCCGACGCTGGCATCATCCAAGGCGTCGACGGTCAGTATTTCCAGGGCCATCGCAACATCACCCGCTATGAAGCCGCTGAAATGGTCGCCAAGGCCATGGCCCACATGGACAAAGCCTCTGTCGAACAGCGGGCCCTGATCAACAAGCTGGCCGATGAATACGCCGACGAACTGAACAGCCTCGGCGTCCGCGTGACTAATCTGGAAAACCGCGTCGGCCATACCCGCGTCTTCGGTGACGTCTTTGTCCGCTACCGTTACCAGAACGGAAACAAAAAGAACGACAGCTCCTGGGACACGCGCTTCCGCATCCGTGCCCAAGGCCAGGTCAATGACCGCACTAAAGTCACAGCCGGCGTCAGCACGGGCTTCCGCCCCTTCGCCAACAACGGCGCTGCGTCGGACGAAGGCAACAACCCCTATGTCGACTTGGCCAAAGTGGACTATAACTTCGGCAGCAAGAACTGGGAACTCAGCGTCGGCCGCAATGACGTCTACCGCATCGGCCGCGACGCCTATGGCTTGCAGTACTTCGATGCCCTCGACGGCGCCGAACTGCGCTATCATAACGATAAGCTGGCTGTCACTACAGGCTACGGCAAATTCAAAGACGGCAAAAAGCCCGGCGTCGATACCATCCACGCTTCCCAAGCCTATTCCAACGCCTTCAGTGCGTCTGGCCTGGAAACAGGATATGGCGAAATCGACGCCTTCTTCGGCGGCGGCAAAGCAGCCCGTTCCGAAGCCGGCGTCTACTACAACCGCCTGCATAAGACCAACGATTTGGCACCGGAATTCTTCGCCAAATACATCGCTGGCTACTTCGTCCGCGGCAACTACGGCAAATGGAGCGCCTTGGCCAACTACGAACACATCGGCTTCAACGACGGCTTCCAAAACGTCGACGGCCAGGACTACGGCGACGCCTGGATAGGAACTCTCCAGTATGGCAAAGCCGACTTCCATCAGCCTGGCAGCTGGGATACGTGGCTGGAATACCTCGACATCGACGACGGCTCCTTCCTGGGTGGCAATCCTTTCACATGGCGCTTCTCCAGTGACATGGACAACCAGCGCAGTTGGGGTATCGGCGTCGACTACATCGTCGCCAAGAACCTGAAATTCAGCGTCATGCAGTCCTTCGCCAGCCAGGCCAAGACTGGCAGCGAAGATCCCCACGAAATGACCCGCATCCACTTCCAGATGCTGTTCTAATGTTCGTGGCTAGTGGCTAGTGGTTCGTGGCTCGTTTTTGCGGCTGTATAGCCGCACCGTAGGGGACGCCAAAGGGCGTCCCGCTGTCCGCAGTTCGCCCACGTGGCGACCCCTACAGTACAAAAAAGAGGCTATCGCATAAGCATTTTTGCTTAATGCGACAGCCTCTTTTTACATATGGGCCATACACCCCTTAGAAATAGACCAGTGTGACGCCGGCACCGCCGCCGTCTACGTCGTCGAGCTGGTATTTCTTGACGAATGGCTGGTCGTCGAGGAAGGCGTGAATCTGGCGGCGCAGGGCACCGCTGCCCTTGCCGTGGATGATCTTGACCGGGCTGAAACCGGCAGCCAAGGCCTGGTCCAGGAAGCGTTCGACTTCTGGCAGGGCTTCGCTGAAAGTCTTGCCGATGATGTTCAACTCCGTCGCTACACTGGACGTGCGGATAGGCCGGTATGACGAAGCGGCAGCCGCTTTCTTTTCGGCCTGTTTTTCTTTCTTCAATTCGTCCAGGTACGGCGCGCTGACATCTTTGAACTTGACGCGGACCGTCATGCCCCGGACGGAGACGGTGAGCTGTTTGCTGCCGATGTCTTCGACCGTGCCGACACTGTCCAGGTTATTGACGAAGACCTGCTGGCCGACTTTCAGCTTCGACAGGTCGATGGGGTCGCGCTGAGGCTTTTCGGCTTCAGGCAGGGAAATCTGCTGGATAGCCCGGCGAGCCTTGTCGATGGCCTTGGCCTTTTCCCGGTCCGTCCCCTCTTTGGACTGAGCCTTCAGTTCACGGATAATCTTTTCCGCTTCGACGCGGAGGTTGCGCTTGAGGTCGACGGCATCGCGGCGGCTGGCATCGATGATATCCTGCCGCTTGGACGTGACCTTATCCTTTTCTTTGCGCAGATCGTCTTCCAGTTTCCGCGCTTCACGCAGGCGGTATTCTAGTTCAGCCTGTTCTTCATCCATCTTTTTGGCCTGTGCATTGAGCTGGGTCAGGACTTTTTCCATATCCATGTCCTGGGCCTTGCTGCGCAGGTCTTTTGCTTTTTCCAGGATGTCCTTGGGCATACCCAGGCGTTCGCTGATGCTGAAAGCATGAGAACTGCCGGCCGAACCGATGCGCAATTTATACGTCGGTTTCAGTGTTTCCATATCGAATTCGACGTGGCCGTTTTCGATGCCCGGCGTATTATAGGCATAGTTCTTGAGGTCGTTGTAATGAGTGGTGACCATGACATACGACCCTTTCTGATAAAAGGCATCGAGGATGGCAATGGCGATGGCACTGCCTTCGGCTGGATCCGTGCCGGAACCGAGTTCGTCTGCTAAGATGAGGTCGTCCGGGCCGCAGTGCTTGAGGATGTAGATGAGCTGCTTCATATGGCTGGAAAAAGTACTCAAGTTCTGAGAAATATCCTGTTCGTCGCCGATATCGGAAAAGACGTCGCGGAAGACGGGCAGTTCCGACGATTCGCTGACAGGAATGAACAGGCCGGCTTGATGCATGAGGACCAAAAGGCCCAAGGTCTTCATGGAAACGGTTTTACCACCGGTGTTAGAGCCCGTAATGAGGAGGATGCGATAATCGCCACCGATGACAATGGTATTCGGCACGACGTGTTTGGCATCGATAAGAGGATGGCGGGCCTGGATGAGCTTGATTTCCCGCGTCTTAGAAACAGCCGGACGGCAGGCTTTCATCTTCAAGGCTAACTGCGCTTTGGCAAAGGCAAATTCCAGTTGTCCCACACACTTTGTACTGTCATACAAGTCATGGTACTGCTGCTGTACTTTCGCTGTCAGACGGCGGAAAATGCGTTCGATTTCCTTCGTTTCGCCAATGCGTGCAGCTTGCAAGTCGTTATTGGCATTGACGATGGCCAACGGTTCGACATAGAGCGTCGAGCCACTGGCCGACGTATCATGGACGATACCCGGAAAAGCATGGCGGTACTCCTGCTTGATAGGAATGACATAACGGTTGTTGCGCACCGTGACCAGGGCATCTTGGAAATACTTCTGGTATTCCTTATTCTGCAAGACATTATTGACGTAACGCTTGGTCTGCCGTTCCAGTTCGACGATGCGGCTACGCAGGCGCATCAATTCCGGCGACGCATTGTCCCGTATTTGGCGATTGTTGTCGAAGACCGTCGCGAAAGAATGGGACAACTGGGAAAAATCGCCGATAACCTCTGCCTGTTCGGCCAGCTGAGGATATTCGGCGCCGCGGTCGGCAAAGAAAGACCGGATTTCCCCATAATGCTGAAGATTATTCCAGATATCGATACATTCATGCGAATCAAGGGTCACTTCGCGCTTAGCCTTTTCCAGAGACGGCCGGATATCGACGATGCCGCCGAAGGGCGTACTCGTTTCCGTCTGCATACAGCGGACGGCTTCTTCTGTATCAGTCAGATTCCGTTCAATGACTTCGCTGTCGTTCACCGGTCTCAGGCGGCGGGCGATTTCCTTGGACAAACGGGACGGTGCCAAGCGGACCAGCATGTTCTGGACCTGATAGAATCCCAAAATCCGCATACTTCTTTTATTCATAAATCATACTACTCCTATTATTATAAAATTCCGTGGAAGAAATGGCCCCGCGTCACCGTCTGGTCTTCCTTCCCTAAGAGCATCGTTTCCGTCCCATCGCAGAGGCGGCGGTAACGGCTGACTTGCTGGCCGATCCACTGAGGATTGCGGCCGCGGCCTTCGATGCGGATGGCGGCGATGCCAGCGCGGCGCAGGTCTTTATAATACGGCGCCATATCCAGGTCACGGCTGTTGAGGATATGGTTACGGCAATACTGGTCAGTAACGACAGGGAACGTTTCATCCCGCCGGTCCCGTAAGGCATAGGCACCGCGGGCACAGACTCCGGGGCATCCTTTCTTCTGGCCCTTGCCAGCAAAGGAAGAAATAACACACGATTCGGTGACCATCATTTCTGCCCGCCCTTGGACAACGGCTTCGATGGGACAGCCGCTCAGACAGACCATCTCCTTCATCTGGCGCAGTGTCGCTTCGACAGACGCTGTCACGGCCGTGCAGCCCAAAGCCGTATAGACCCGGGCCGCCTGGCTGTTGAAAATATTGAGGGACCAGTCCGCCCGGACTGGCAGGGTGACGTTCAAATCTTCCAACATCGTAAAGACGGCCATGGCCCCAACATAGATACCATCGATGCCAGCGGCAATAGCCCGTTCCAGTTCATTCTGGACAGCTGCCCGGTGTTCTTCGCGGACGATACGCGGCGTAGCCGCCCACAGGGCAGCCCCTTGTTCATGCGCTGCCTGGACGGCGGCCTGCCAAGCCTGGGTACCAAAGGGATGGTGATGATACGATTCGCCGCCGAAGAGGATGATATCAGCGCCATGAGCTACCGCCGCGGCGACGCCGTCAACGCTGTCACAGCGGACGATGAGCTCCATGGCCTGGCCAGGTTCATCCGGACAGGCCGGAGCCTGCCAAGCCGAGGGCGTACCGGCTGCGGGCCGCGGATAATCAGCCAGGATACAGTCGATTAAAGCCTGTACGGCCTGACGGCGAAGGCCGTTGAGGACGCTGGCCGGAATCATCTTCGTTTCATCCCAGACGGTCACACTGGCCAGGACAAACGGCGTGTCACCCAAGCGGCCGACCTGTCCCTGGACATAATCGGCCGTCGCTGGCCGTTGACGAGCCGGTTCAGGCTGGAAATCGGCCACAGCCGATGCAGTATGGCCATTTTCATCCCACAAAGTCAATCGCAAATTCCCATCTTCTGCCACATCGACGTGGCCGTAGATGGAAAGCTTTCGAGTCAAGCCGCCGACTACGTCGTCGGCCGTCTGCCGGCCCGATGGATTCCGCTCAGCCAGTGTATGGCGGCTGACGCAATTTCCGAGAAAATCGGCTTGATAACTGCGATTAAAAGCGCTTTCCAAAAGGGCTGCCGCTTCCCGATGAGCTGCCTTTCGCTGCTGCGGACTCTGGTAATGGGCATCGATGACCTTTCGGTACGCTGAAACGACAGTCCGCACATAGGTATCGCCCTTCATGCGGCCTTCGATTTTAAAAGACGTAACACCGGCATCGAGCAATTCATCCATATAATCGAGGGACTTCAAATCTTTTAAGCTGAGGACATACGCTTCGTGTTTCATGACAGGTTCGCCATCACAGAGCAGGGTATATGGCTGACGGCAGGGCTGGGCACAGGCGCCTCGGTTGCCGCTGCGGCCGCCGAGGAAACTGCTCATCAGGCACTGGCCAGAATAAGCCATGCACGACGCACCGTGGATGAAAACTTCGATGGGAATAGACGACTGCGAACAAATAAAGCGGATTTCCTGAGCCGACAACTCACGCGACAAGACAGCCTGTGTGAAGCCATTGGCTTCCAAGAAACGGACGCCGTCCAAATCGGCTACCGTCATCTGCGTACTGCCGTGAAGTGGCAGGTTGGGAGCGACTTTCCGGGCCAGGGCCGCTACGGCCAGGTCCTGGACGATGATGCCATCGACGCCGAACGAGTCGAGGCGTTGCAAATACGCAGACAACGCCGCTAATTCCGTGTCAGCCATAAGGATGTTGACGGTGACATAGACTTTGACGCCAAATAAATGAGCCGTCCGGACAGCCTGGCCGATTTCGGCATCGTCGAGATTATGAGCAAATTTGCGGGCATTGAAGCCTTTCCCGCCAAAATAAACGGCATCGGCACCGGCGTCAATGGCGGTGAGTACATTTTCTAAAGAGCCTGCCGGGGCTAATAATTCTGCCATGAAATTCCTCCCGTGATAATAATAGTGGTTCGTGGTTAGTGGTTAGTAGGGGCCGTCCCAAAGGGCGGCCCGTTCTTGGCGACCCGCTTTTTTCATTAAATCGCCAATTGCTGGTAAATATGAGTGAGCAATTCCGCCGTGACCGGACACGGTGTGCGCTGGACGCCACCAGTGGGCAAAGTCATGGTGACAAATTTCTTGATTTCTTCGTCACTCAAGTCGACCGTATCGCCCATGAGGTCCTCCATGAGAGCCGTAAAATCGTCGAGACCCGCCAGGCCCAGGATAGCCCAGACCTTTTCAGCCTTATCGGCCATCGTTTCTTCCATGAGCTTCATGTATGCCGGCAGGAGCAGGCCATTGGCCCGGCCGTGGCTGATTCCTTTATAATACGTCAGCATATAGCCCATACTGTGGACCATCGTCGTCCCCGTCTGGGCAATCGTGATGCCGGCCAGGGTCGACCCATAGAGCAGGTCTTCCCGGACGACAGGCGAAACATCGCCTTTGAGATCCGTCAAGTGGACGCCGAGGAAACGCATAGCCTCTTCCGCCCAGACATCGCTCATGGGCGTCGATGCCGTGGACATATAGCCTTCGACAGCGTGGGACAAAGCATCAATGGCCGTATCAATCGTAACCGTTTCAGGGACGCTTTCCGTAAAAGCCGGATCCACAAAGGCATACGTCGGGAAAATGAGAGGTGTGTTGATAGACTGCTTGGTTCCGGCCTTGGGATTCGTCAAGACACTGACCTTGGTCACTTCACTGCCCGTCCCAGCCGTCGTCGGTACGGCAACAATGGGCAAAGGCTTGCGGTACGGTCCCGTGAACAGATGTTCATCATCCAGCTCATTCGTGCAGACCAAGGCGATGGCCTTAGCCGCATCCATAGGCGAACCGCCGCCAATACCGATGACGAAATCGACACCCTTTTCCGAAGCAAAGGCAGCGGCCTTGCGAATCGTCGCCACAGACGGATTATTTTCGACCTCATCAAAGAGGAACCAGGAAATCCCCAATTCATCCAGCTTTTCCACGACAGCCGCCTGAGAACCATTGACCTTGGCCGAATGACGGCCTGTGACCAACAGCGCTTTCCGTCCCAAGTCAGCCAGCACATCGCCAGACTGGGCCACGCAGGCCTTTCCAAAAAATACCTTCGTCGGCATATAATACGTAAACATGAAGATTCCCCCTTCACAGTACAAACAGTTTAGTTTCCTATCCATTTTATCATCTTTACGGCGTCGGGGCTAGTAGTAAAAAAGGACTGCCGCTTCATGCGACAGCCCTTTTCGTGGTTCGTTTGGCGTGGTTCGTTTGCCGAAGTTTCAAATTCGAACTGAAAAAAGAGGCTGCGCATAAAGGGAATATCCTTTATGCGGCAACCTCTTCTGTTTGCATAGGTTTTTCGAAAATCTCTTGAAAAAAGATTAACGTTTTGAGAACTGGGAAGCCTTACGAGCTTTTTTGAGACCGTATTTACGGCGTTCTTTTTCACGCGGGTCGCGTGTGAGGAAACCAGCTTTTTTGAGAGCCTGACGGAAATCAGCGTCGACTTCCAAAAGAGCACGGCTGATGCCGTGACGGATTGCGCCGGCCTGGCCGGACGGGCCACCGCCTTTAACGTCAGCAATGACGTCATACTGTTCGTTTACGCCAGTAAGTACGAGCGGCTGTCTAATAACCAATTCCAGTGTCTTACGACCGAAATATTCATTCAATTCTTTTTTGTTGACTGTGATTTTACCCTGACCCGGAACCAGACGAACTCTAGCAACGGATGTCTTTCTACGGCCAGTGCCGTAGTACTGTGCTACTGCCATGAAATCTTCCTCCCGGTATTAATTAGCGAATGTTTAACTTCAAAACTTCAGGTTTCTGAGCCTGATGCGGATGTTCGGCACCTGCATAAACGTTCAGTTTACGGTACATCTGTTCACCCAATTTATTTTTCGGGAGCATGCCGCGAACTGCCATTTCAACAACGCGTTCCGGACGTGCTTCGAGCATATGACCGGCCTGAGTGAATTTAGCTCCACCGGGATAACCGGAATGATGGAAATAGGTTTTCTGGATTAATTTCTTACCTGTTAATTTAACCTTTGCTGCGTTTACTACGATTACATAATCGCCTGTATCAACATGCGGGGTAAAAGTAGGTTTATGTTTTCCCCGAAGAATTTTAGCTACTTCGGCAGCAAGACGGCCTAATGTCTGGCCTTCAGCATCAACAACAAACCATTTACGTTCGATGTTGCCTGCATTAGCCATAAATGTAGTTTTCATGCTGTGTAATTCCTCCCTGAATTTAACTAACTGACCAAGCTTTTGGTGCTCTTTCTCCGGGGCTAAGTGGAGTCCAAGTGAAAAGCTTACTTATTTATTTTACAGATTTAGGCATACCTTGTCAAGCTTTTTTTCTTCCATAGAGAGGAAACTCCTATTTTTCCGTCTTGCCGTTGACAATCTGCCAGACCTGGGCAACGAACTTGCTCGCCGCCGGTGACATTTCCTGAATATCCGGGACGGCCAGGCCCAGCGAAATCGACTGAGCCGGGGCCAAAGGCCGGAGTTCGACGCGGCCAGTCCACTTCTCCGTCGTCAAGCGGTTATTGATGCTGATTCCCAAGCCTTCTTCGACCATGCAGTACGCCGTGTACGGATCGGTCGTCGTGAAACGGATATCGGGCTGCACCTGCTTAGCAGCCAGGAAACGGTCGATATCCGTATCGTGATTTGGCAGAGGGATGACGAAAGGCGCGCCGTTCAACCATTCTACAGGAATCTCCTTTTCTACCGTCCAAGGATGATCCGGCGGCAGCCAGACGACGAGCTCATCGTCTTTCAAAGGAATCCAATCATAGGCCACATCCCCTCCGGGCTTGGCGGCCAGACAGCAGTCGACGGCCTTCTCATTAATCCACTGGGCCAGCTCCTGATTCGTCCCTTCCAACAAATGAATCTCCACCTTAGGATACTGGGTCTGGAAATGGCGCAAAATCTTCGGCAGCCACGCCGCAGCGACACTATAATAACTGCCAATATTAAGGACGCCGGCCAGGACTCCCTGGATGCCCGCCCCCAAGTCGGCGGCCTTTTGCGAAGCCCGGACGACTTCCTGAAAAACCGGCACCATCTGCAGGCCATTGGCCGACGGCCGGACGCCCTGCTTATTGCGCACGAGCAGCGGGAAGCCGATTTCCTTCTCCAGCGAGCGGATCATGCGGGTCATCCCCGACTGCGTATAGCCCAGTTCCTTGCCAGCCGCTGTCAAACTGCCATATTGAATCGCCAAGAGCAAAGCTTGGCATTTCACACTATCCATATACTCATTCACCCATTTCGTCATGACATACATGCTAAATCACCGTTTGTGTCATTATTTTATTGTACTGTATAATGAGGTCATCCGTAAAGGACTCGACAAAAAGGAGGACCCATTATGACTACTTTATTACCATTCGCTTCAGACTATATGGAAGGCACCTATCCGGCTATCTTAGAAAAATTGACAGCCATGAATTTTACAGCCCAAAGCGGGTACGGCACTGATAAAATCAGTACCAGCGCCAAGGACAAAATACGACAAGCCTGCCACTGCCCCGACGGAGAAATCTATTTTCTCAACGGTGGTACCCAGACCAATGCCATCGTCATCGATGCCCTGTTACACCGCTACGAAGGTGTTCTCGCCGCCACGACGGGACATGTCAGCATCCATGAAGCCGGTGCCATCGAATACACGGGGCACAAAGTCATCCAGCTGCCGCAGACACAAGGAAAATTGCTAGCCTCCACAGTCCGGCAGTTCATGGAAACCTTTAGGGCTGATGCTAACAACGAACACATGGTACAACCCGGCATGGTCTATATTTCCCATCCGACAGAATATGGCACGCTGTACACAAAACAAGAATTGTTGGCTTTAGCCGAAACCTGTCGCCAATACGACCTGCCGCTCTACGTGGACGGAGCCCGCCTGGCCTATGCCCTAGCGACCCCGGAAAACGATATCACCCTGGCCGATTTAGCCGCATCCTGTACAGTCTTCTATATTGGCGGAACAAAATGTGGCGCCCTCATCGGAGAAGCCGTCGTCATCCCTCAAAAGGGACGGATTCCTCACTTCTTTACAACCATCAAACAACACGGCGCCTTGCTGGCTAAGGGCTGGCTGTTGGGTACACAATTCGATGTCTTGTTCAGCGACGGCCTCTACGAACGAATCGGGCGTCCAGCCATTGAAAGCGCCAATGTCATCCGCCAGGCCTTGAAAGCAGCCGGATATACTTTCTATATCCCCACCGTGACCAATCAAATTTTCATCATCATGGACAACCAAAAAATCGAGGCGTTAAGCCATACCGTCGCCCTCAGCCGCTGGGAACCCTACGATGCCGACCATACCATTATCCGCCTGGCCACTAGCTGGGCTACGACAAAAAAAGACACAGACAGCCTCATCGCTTGCCTGCGGACGTATAACTTGTAATATTCGGACGGCTCCCACTTTGCTCTTTCAAAAATAATTCCGTATTTCTCTACGCGGCAAAAACAGACTGCCGCATTAAGCAAACAACTGCATAATGCGGCAGCTTCTGTGAATTGTGCCCCGCTCGTGCGGGAAAGATTATGCCCTCACTCCTTGAGTCCATTTTACTATAGAACATATTTTCGTCAAGTCTTCTGCTATTTTATTTTTTATCCGGGATATATTGTAAGATTTGATTTATGCAGTCATCCAGATGCTTCATAACATCGGACGACCAAAATCGCAACACAAGCCATCCTGACTCAGTTAATGCGTCATTGACAGCTTTATCCCGTTCTACATTATTTCTTAACTTTTTTTGCCAGTATTCTTTATTGGATGCGACCTGTTCCCCAGGAGAATCTTGATGACCGCGGGCGTGCCAAAAGTCACCATCGACAATTGACTAAGTTTTTTCCCGTCTCAAGGCTCAGTATCTTTAGATTTTCTGAACTTTTACTTTTTTCTTATTGGACAGATGCACGTAACCGATAGGCACGCTAATATAATCTCCTCTTCTTTTCTCTCCTCTTCTCTTCTTTTCTCTCCTCTTTTCTTATATAGGTAACGCGTTACACAGCCATGGCCAGATAAGAACAAAAGCCCCATAAAGCGCATGTATATGCTAATAATGCACTATGAGACTTTTCATATTTTTCAAAGATTATACTTGTTTTAGGGCAAAAAACAGGCCCTGTTCTATGAAAACAGCGCCTGGTAAATTTGTTAATAAGCCGAAAAAAAGAGCTTGTCGCATGACAACAAGCCCTTTTTGAGCATTAAGTTTGTAGTTTATAGTTTTTAGTAAATGCTTTTAAATTTAAAGCCATCTTCTACAAACTACAAACTCCGTACTACAAACTATAAAGTAAAAAGGGACCTCACATGATGGTCAAAGTTCTTCATACAACAAGCCCCTATGAACAGGGCCGTTGGCCGTGTATTTTTTTGCAATCTGTGACCTCTTTCTCTCCCATCGCCTGTATGCGATACCGTAGGGGACGCCCAGAGGGCGTCCCGCCGTGAATCCTATGCATAGCCGGAATTTATGACAAATGGCACACGGTCGTAATCAAATCGTGAGTCTGTCGCGGCGGGACGCCGCATCTGAGTCCGAGGCGAACTGCGTCCTGCGTTCCATAATTCGTTGTGTTTTACCGAATGATATAACGTTTAACGTCCGTTTTCTTGAAATTTTTTGCAAAAAGCATTTGACAAAGTATGTTTTTGATGGTAGACTTACGTCAACAACTTGATAGTGTTGCAATGAAGAGAAGAGTACACGATAGGAATTGGCACAGAGAGTTCCCATTTGGTGAAAGGGAATGCAAGGGTCATCGTGGAAGATGGACTCCGAGCAGATTGGTCGAACAGTTAGGCCATCCGGGCGTGCCCGTTACAGCACTATGGTATTGAAGGCTCATCTGCCTGCGTACCTGAAGAGGCTCATCTTGTGAAGGATGGGTGAAATTGGGTGGTATCACGGTGCTTCCGTCCCTTACTTGGGACGGAAGCTTTTTTTGTTACAAGGCTTTCAAGTTTATATTACATTATATATATTTTACAATATTAGGGGGAAATGTATTATGAGCGAAAACACTAACTACAAATTTGAAACATTACAGCAGCATGCAGGTCAGGTACCGGATCCGGCAACGGGTGCCCGCGCCGTTCCTATTTATCAGACGACATCTTATGTCTTCAAAGATACCCAGCAGGCTGAAGACCGCTTCGCGTTGAAAGACGCTGGCTACATCTACAGCCGTCTGACCAACCCGACGCAGGACGTCCTGGAAAAACGTATTGCAGCCCTGGAAGGCGGCACAGCAGGCTTAGCTACGGCCAGCGGCGCATCGGCCATTGCGTACTCCATTATCAACCTTGCCGGTGCCGGTGACGAAATCATCGCTGCTCCGACGCTGTACGGCGGCACAGTCGAACTGTTCAGTGAAACATTCAAACACCTCGGCATTACGACGCACTTCGCTGATCCCGATGACCCGCAGTCCTTTGCCAAATACATCAACGACAAAACGAAAGCCATTTACCTGGAAAGCCTTGGCAACCCGGCCATCAACATTCCGGACTTCGAAGCCATCGCTGAAATCGCCCACAAGAACGGCCTTCCGGTCATCGTTGACAATACCTTCGCTACGCCGTTCCTCTTCCGTCCGCTCGAACACGGTGCTGACGTCGTCGTCCATTCGGCTACGAAATTCATCGGCGGCCACGGCACGACCCTGGGCGGCCTCATCGTTGAAAACGGCAAATTCGACTGGGCTGGTTCCGGCCGCTTCAAAGAATTTGCTTCGCCTGACGAATCTTACAATGGCGTTAACTTCGCCAAGGATATCCCCGGTGCTGGCTTCGTAACTCGTATCCGCGCCAAAGCCCTCCGCGACCTCGGTGCTTGCATCAGCCCGTTCAACGCATGGCTCCTCATCCAGGGCTTAGAATCCTTGTCCCTGCGTATCGAACGCCACGTCGCTAATGCTCAGAAGATTGCAGACTTCCTTGAAAATCATCCGAAAGTCGCTAAGGTCAACTATCCGTCCCTTCCGTCTTCGCCGTACTACAAACTGGCTCAGAAATACTTCCCCAAGGGAACCGGTTCGATTTTCTCCTTTGAATTGAAAGACGGCTATGCAGCTGCCCGTAAATTCATCGACAATGCGGACATCTTCTCCGACCTGGCTAACGTCGGCGACTCCAAGTCCCTCCTCGTTCATCCGGCTTCGACGACACATCAGCAGCTTTCGGAAGAAGCACAGCGCGCCTGCGGTATCACACCGGGCACGATCCGTATCTCTGTAGGCCTGGAAAACATCGAAGACCTCCTCGCTGCTGTTGAAAAAGCACTGGCAACCATCTAATACTATGATTTAAGGAGAAATGCACTATGCCTATTAAAATTGCTGACGGTCTTTCCGCCAAGGAAAAACTTCACGAAGAAGGTATCTTCACCATCGATAAGGGAATGGCCCTCCATCAGGATATACGGCCTTTGCGTATCCTTATCCTCAACTTGATGCCTTTGAAGAAACCGACAGAGCTGCAGCTTCTCCGCCTCCTCGGTGATTCGCCGCTCCAGGTCGAAGTGGACTTCTGCCACACAGAAACTCATGAGAGCACCCACACCGATCCGTCTTATTTAGAAGAAAACTACTACGTCTTCGATGAAATCAAGGACAATTATTATGACGGTCTGATCATCACCGGTGCACCGGTCGAACAGATTCCCTTTGAAGAAGTCGACTACTGGCCGGAAATGAAGACGTACTTCGAATGGGCCAAGACACACGCCTTCTCGACGCTCCACTTCTGCTGGGGCACCCAGGCAGCCCTGTATTACTACTATGGCATCGAAAAGCGGCTCCTGCCGGCCAAGCTCTTCGGTATCTTTGAATACCAGCTGACCCAGAAGCACCACCCCCTCTTGCGGGGCTTCGATGACCGTTACTTCATCCCCCAGTCGCGGCATACGGCGATTAACGACATCCAAGTCTATAATACGCCGCAGCTCGACATCCTCTCACGGTCCGTCGAAAACGGTATCAACATCATCGGTACGCCGGATCACCGCCGTTTCTTCGTCCTCGGTCACTTCGAGTACGATCGGCGGACCCTGGAAGAGGAATACCTGCGGGATAAGAAAAAGGGCCTGCCCATTGCAGTGCCCAAGAACTACTATCCTGACGACAACGACACGAAGAGGCCATACTTCACGTGGTGCAGCTATGCCCATCTGTTCTATCACAACTGGCTGAATATCGTCTATCAAGAAACACCTTATGATTTACAAGCTATCGCCAAGGTTCATCCTTGCGCACATTGAAAAAAGGGACTGTCGCACGAAGGTTTCTGCCATCATGCGAAGTCCCTTTCTCTTTAATGTTTGAGGTTTGATGTATGATGTTTGAGGCGATTGCTTTAAATTTAAAACCATCCACATCAAACATCAAACTTTCAACTTCAAACTCAAAAAGAGGCTGTCTTCATGCGACAGCCTCTTTTTTACACTGTAGGGGTCGCCACGTGGGCGATCCGTTGGAATTTGGATGATTCTCCTGGCAAACTGACTGGGAAAGCACACAGTTTCCAGGGCGGGCTCGCCACGCGCGAGCCCCTACAACGGACTGCGGGCCGCCGATGATGGCGCCCCTATACCGATGTACGTCTTACGACGAACGACGGACGATCACTTCGTTCCGAAGATGCGGTCGCCGGCATCGCCTAAGCCGGGAACGATATAGCCTTGGTCGTTGAGTTTGTCATCGAGAGCAGCGACGTAGATGCGGACGTCGGGATGGTCGGCATTGACTTTCTGGACGCCCTGGGGAGCTGCGACGAGGCACATGAGCTTGATGTTCTTGATGCCCTTTTCTTTCAGCAGCGTAATGGCAGCTGACGCACTGCCGCCCGTGGCCAGCATGGGGTCGACGATGATGAAATCGCGGTCTTCGACATCAGGCAGCTTGCAGTAATATTCGACCGGTTCCAGCGTCTGCGGGTCGCGGTAGAGGCCGATATGGCCGACTTTAGCCGTCGGGATGAGGTTGAGCATGCCCTGTACCATACCCAAGCCAGCGCGCAGAACCGGGACGATGCCCAATTTCTTGCCGCTGATCTGTTTCCCTATCATCTTGGCGACAGGCGTTTCGATTTCAACATCTTCTAAAGGCAGGTCCCGTGTGATTTCGTAACCCATGAGCATGGTGATTTCTTCCAAGAGGTTGCGGAAATCTTTCGAACCTGTTTCCTTTTTCCGCATGAGTGTGACTTTGTGCTGAATGAGCGGATGGTCCATTACTTGTACGTGCATGTGTGAAATCTCCTTTCCTATTTATCCATTTCTGCAATTTTGGCGACGCGGACTGCGTGGCGGCCGCCATCAAAACCAGTGGAGAGGAAGATGCGGACGATTTCTCTGGCCAGGCCCGGACCGATGACGCGGCCGCCCATGGTCAGGATGTTGGCGTCATTATGGCGGCGGCAGTATTCTGCCGAGAAGCAGTCGTGGCAGAGGGCTGCCCGGATGCCGTGGACTTTGTTGGCAGCGATGCCGATGCCGATGCCTGTGCCGCAGACGAGGATGCCCCGGTCGAAGGTGCCGTCAGCGACGGCTTCAGCGACTTTCTTGGCAATGTCCGGATAATCGCAGCGTTCGCCCGTCAAAGTGCCGTAATCGGTGAATTCAATGCCTTGTTCCTTCAAATATTCTTTGATGTTTTCCTTCAGGTCAAATCCGCCGTGATCGGCGCCGAGTACTAATTTCATAATCAATTCCTCCCATGTATGCTGATAAATTCAGTTTTATTATACCCCTTTCGGAGTCGTGTGAAAAGGTTTAACCGACAATGACTACGTGACCACCGGCGGCTTTCTTCATGCGGTTCATGATAGCTAGGCCCAGGCCTTCATCATCAATGCCTTCGGCCAGGATGATATCGACGACATCGCTGTCGAAGGACAGGAGACCCGTGTAAAGCTGGTTGGCCAAGGCTTCCTTGTCGCCATGACGGCCCCAGATATACATATCCTTATGAGGGAACGAAGCTCCTACTTCTTCGCTGACCAAAAAACCGACGGTCTTGCCTTCGCCCTTGGCCTGGTCGTATAAGGCCTGCAGTTTTTCCGTTACCTTATCGACAGGGCCGACGACGACCGTCATCGGTGCCGACGGCGCATAGTGGCGATATTTCATGCCCGGCGCCTTGGGGACGCCCTTCCCCGTGACCAGTGTCGTGTCAAGCCGGACGTGAGGTACGACTTCCTGCAACATCTCGATGGTGACGCCGCCGGGACGCAGGATGGTGACACCGTCATCGCCGTTACATTCGACGATGGTCGATTCGACGCCAATGTGACAAGGGCCGCCATCGATGACCATATCAACGCGGCCATCCATGTCGTGCATGACTTCTTCTGCCGTCGTCGGACTGGGCCGGGTCGATAAGTTGGCACTGGGACCGGCAACGGGGACACCGGCACAGCGCAGGAAAGCCCGGCAGATATCGTGGTCCGGGCAGCGCAGAGCTACCGTATCGAGGCCGCCAGTCGCCGCATCGGGTACGATGGGCTTTCGCGGCAAGACGATAGTCAGCGGCCCCGGCCAAAAGCGATCCATGAGCTTCTGTGCCGTCGGCGGGATGACAGCGGCTGCCTGGCGGGCCCCTTCTTCATCGGGCACGGTCAGGATGAGCGGGTTATCGCTGGGCCGTCCTTTGGCGACGTAAATGCTGCGGCAGGCGTCGGCATCGAGGCCGTTGGCACCGATACCGTAGACCGTTTCCGTCGGAAAGACGACCAGGCCGCCGTCGCGGATGATCCGGCCCGCTTCTTCGAGGATGGCTTTCTGTTTCTCTATATCCGTAATTTCTACAAGCTTCGTCTGTTTCATAGTATCTACCCTTTTCTGGAAAATACGAGGACCCTGTCGATGCCGCCGTAATCCTTGACGGTCTGTTCATGGTCATAAGCACCATGGCGGCAGAAAATCGCTGTCACGTCGTCTGCCTGGCCGGCGCCGATTTCGACAGCGCAGTGACCGCCAACCTTGACATAAGCCGGGCTGTCTGCGGCAATGCGGCGATAGAAGTCCAAGCCGTCGTCACCGCCGTACAGGGCCAGCGCCGGGTCGTGGCGTACTTCCGGCTGGAGTTGTTCCATATCACCTTGCGTCAGATAAGGCGGATTGGATACCAGCCAGTCACAGGTGCAAGGCGGAACCTGGGTGAATAAATCGCTTTCAATCCAGATCACGCGGTCGTCGAGGCCCAGGGAACGGCCATTTTCAGCAGCTATGGCCAGGGCCTTGGTCGAGATGTCGACGCCAGTCCCCGTCGCCTGCGGCAAGTAATGGAGCAGGCTGAGGACAATGGCCCCGCTGCCCGTACCGATGTCGATGATGACCGGCGCCGTCCCTTCGGCAGCGGTGACGACGGTCTCGACGAGCATTTCCGTTTCCGGTCTGGGGATGAGGACGTCTTCACTGACCTTGAAATCGAGGCCCATGAAAGCTTTGGTGCCCAGGATATGGGCCACCGATAATCGGTCGGCCCGCTTTTTGACCATGGCCCGGTAGGCTGCCAGTTCTTCGCCGTTCAGGGGTTCGTCATAATGGGCGTACAGATAGATGCGCTCTTTATGCAGGACATGGGCCAAGAGAATTTCCGCATCGAGGCGCGGCGAATCGATGCCTTTGCCGGCAAAATACTGTTGCGTCCATTGCAGCAAGGCACCGATGGTCCAAATCTTATTCATCTTCGGCTTCTTTCATCAATTCGGCCCGGCGGGCTTCAGCCAAAGCTTGGATAAATTCGTCAATATCGCCGTTGAGGATGTTATCCAGTTTGTACAACGTCAGGTTGATGCGATGGTCCGTCACGCGGCCCTGAGGGAAGTTATACGTGCGGATGCGTTCGCTGCGGTCGCCGGTACCGACCTGGCTGCGCCGTTCTTCTGTCAATTCGGCATCGGCCTTCTGCTGGGCCTGGTCGAGGAGACGGGCTTTCAAGACGCGCAAGGCTTTGGCACGGTTTTCCAGCTGGGACCGTTCATCCTGACATTCGACGACCATCCCCGTCGGGATATGGGTCATGCGGACGGCAGAACTCGTCTTATTGACGTGCTGGCCGCCGGCACCGGAGGCGCGGAAATAGTCGACGCGGACGTCGTCCATATTGAGGTCGATTTCGACGTCTTCTGCTTCCGGCAGGACGGCAACGGTTGCCGTCGACGTGTGGATACGGCCGCCGGCTTCGGTGACAGGCACGCGCTGGACGCGATGAACGCCTGATTCATATTTCAATTTGCCATAGACGCCGGAACCTTCGACGGAGAAGACAACTTCCTTGAAGCCGCCCAGTTCCGGTGCATTAGAACTGATGATGCTCGTCTTCCAGCCCGGCTGTTTTTCAATATATTTCATGTACATGCGGAACAGGTCGCCGGCAAAGAGGGCCGCTTCGTCGCCACCGGCGCCGGCGCGGATTTCCATGATGACGTTCTTGTCATCCCGCGGGTCCTTGGGCAGCATGAGGACGTGCAGCTGGTCTTCCAGGTCGGCCTGTTCCTTGGTGAGGCCGTTCATTTCTTCCTTGGCCATGGCGATGAGGTCGTCATCGCTGTCGGGATCGTCGATGATTTCCTTGTCGCCGTCAATGGTGTTGGTAATGTCTTTATATTTGCGGAATGCTTCGACAATCGGCGTCAGCGAAGCGTGTTCCTTCGTCAGTTTCTGCCATTCGTCCTGACGGGCAATGACAGACGGGTCGCTGATCTGCTGTTCCAGGTCCATGAATTTATTTTCTACGGCCTGGACTTTATCCATAAAAGAGCTCATAAGGTCCTCCTCATTTCAATTCGCTAGATTCATCACTTTCTTCATCAGCCGGCTTGGCGGCGTTGAGGGCTTCAATAGCCACTTCGATCTGGTCGGCATGGGGTTCCCGCGTCGTCAGATACTGGAGCCACAGGCCCGGGCGGAATAAGGCTTGAATGACCGGATTCTGGGTGCGGCCGGCGAGGCGTATCATTTCATAACTGATGCCGGCGACGACAGGCATGAGCAGCACGCGGGAAGCAATGCGCTCGATGAGATTCGGCCAGCCCAGGAAGGCAAAGACAAAGATCGACACGACCATGACGATGAGCAGGAAATTCGTGCCGCACCGCGGATGGAGGCGGCTGTGGCGCTTGACGTTCTCGACGGTCAATTCCTCTCCCGATTCATACGTCCAGATGGTCTTGTGTTCGGCCCCATGGTATTCAAAAACGCGGCGGATGTCCGACGTCAGGGAAATCCCCCATATATATAATAGAAATATAGCGAGGCGCAGGACCCCTTCGACGACGTTCAGGCGAACGGCACTGTCGGCGACACCGGGAATGAATTTCGCCGCATACGTCGGGATGGCCAGGAAAAAGACGATAGCCAGGACGACGGAAACGGCCATGGTCAGGGCCATCTGCGTATTCGTCAGCTGCTCATCTTCCTCACCGGCAGCCTGAGCCGAATAGGACAGGCTCTTCATGCCGTATACCAGGGACTCACACAAGGCGACGCTGCCCCGCAAAAAAGGCTTCTTCAAGATCGGATACCGTTCGGTAATGGAATGAACGGCGTCTTTTTTTACAGTAATCTCACCGGACGGCGTCCGCACTGCCGTAGCAATGCTGACAGGACCGCGCATCATAACCCCTTCGATGACGGCCTGGCCGCCGACGTACGTCTTCGGTTTCTTCAAAGAGTTGCCTCCATTTCTGTACATACAAATAGAGCAGAGCATTTCTGCTCTGCTGCCCACTTGTACTGCTGCTTATTTAGCTGTTTTACCATAACGTTTATTGAACTGTTCGATACGGCCACGAGCCTGCTGAGCACGCTGCTGACCCGTAAAGAACGGATGGCATTTGGAGCAAATTTCAACACGCAGTTCCGGTTTCGTAGAACCTGTTTCAAACGTATTGCCGCATGCGCAAGTAACTTTCGCATTCGGGTAGTACTTCGGATGAATACCTTCTTTCACCACTTACACCTCTTTCTGTATCAATCATTCAAAACCTATGCTAGAATAGTTTAGCACATTGGCCCTTGAAATGCAAGGATTTTTTTGGAAAGGCCCTTATAAGACGTCGACCAGGAGCTTCAGGATCAGGTTGGCTTCGTGGCCGGCACAGATGGCGACGCGCGGGGCCATGAGGCCGCGGCCGGGCTTCGCGTTCCGCGTCTGGTCGCCGCAGATATAGAAATGGCTAGTGATTTTTTTTGTTTCGATGGCGTTGCTGTCGCCGTAGCCGGCCATGCCGGAAGCGGAGACGATGTATTTATCGGGACATTGTTCCAAGACGGTGTGGACGAGCATGGTCTTGGCATCGGGGTTGTCGAAGGCTTCGCAAATGACCTGGTCGTCTTTTAGGATAGTCGGTACGTTGTCTTCCGTAAGGCGGACGAAGTCCGTGCGGACGTCGATGAAGGGATTGATGTCGGCAATTTGCCGGGCCAGGGCATCGGTCTTGCGCTGGCCCAGGTCGCGGACCATGTAGGACTGACGGTTCAAGTTGCTGGCATCGACCGTATCGAAGTCGATGAGGTGCAGATGGCCGACGCCGGTCCGGGCCAGGTAGACGGCGGCGTTAGAGCCTAGGCCGCCGAGACCGCAGATGGCGACGCGGCCGGCGCTGACTTTCTGGTGGACTTTCGGCGTATGGCGGGAACACATCATGCCTTCCAGCGCTTCTTTCGGCGGCAGCCGGTCTTTCGGGATGAAATAGATTTCATCGCCCTCTTTCAGGGCTAAGTTCTCTGTCGTGGCAAAGCCGTTGACGATGGTGATTTCCTGACCGCTGCCATAGGCGGCTTTCAAGTCTTCCAGGTGATCACAGGGACAATTCATTTTCTTTCCGTTCAATAGTAACTGCATGGTATACACCCCTCGTAGCAAAATAAAAACGCACGACGTCTGACACCTTAGGTGGTGTCCCCGTCGTGCGTCTTGTTCTTATATCTTTAGTGTAGCCGTTTTTATGGGCCCTGTCAATCTTTCTTTTCGGCCTGGGCCCCTTCCTTCAAGCGTTTGAGCTGGCGTTGTTCTTCTGGCGGAAGGGATACGCCGCAGCAGCCGCCGCTGGAATTACTGGCATAGCCTTTGAAGACTTCAGAGACGATATGCTTAACTTTTTTTACCGATTCAACAACCATGAGGAGCCCTCCTTTTGCGCACATTATTTACACAGCATTCAGTATAGGATATGGTACAGCGTTCGCGGCGGGTCGCCCACATGGCGACCCCTACGCTGATTTTTGGATTCCCGCATCGGCTGTAGGGGCGCCCATGTGGGGCGCCCGTCTGAATAGTGCTGTACCCAGTGTTCTTCTAACTAAAGTATAGCAAAATTATCTAATTTTGTAAACAGTATTACTTGATAATTTCTATTAATTATTTTTAAGAAAAAAAAGCAACCCCTCCGCTTTCGGCACCTCCCCTATTATGGGAGGCTTTCAACAGAGAAGTTGCTGCAAACTACAAACTTTTATCTCCCGTCCGGCCAGAGGAGGGTTACTTCTCCCTTTGCTCTGGTGGCGTTGAGGTCGATGACGCGCTGGTTCGATGAACCGCGGAAATAGAGGCCCGGGTCTTTCAGGTCGTCGACAAAGGGGCCGTCGACGAGGACGTCACAGACATCTAAGAGGGCTTTTTTCTGCGGGTCCGCCACGATTTCGTCATAGGTAAATCCCGAATAGACCCACACGGATTTATCGGGCATGACCTGTTTGACTCTTTTGACGATCTGCGTCAAGCCATCGGTATTTTCCATAGGTTCCCCACCCAAAAGGGTCAGGCCGCCGTTCGTCGGGGCGCTGAGCCAGGACAGGAGCTGTTCCATTTCTTTATCGGTCCATTCCTGTCCGGCCTGCGGGTCCTGATATTCCGGGTTGAAACAGTTGAAGCAGTGCCGCGAACAGCCAGTGACGAAAATCGTCGAGCGGATGCCTGGGCCATTGGCAATATCGAATTGCCGCATCTGTGCGTAATGCAAAAAACTCACCTCTTAGATATGGAGGACGCGGTTCTTGATTTCCTGCGTCCGCCCTTCGTTCCAGAAATTTTCACCCAAATAGCCACAGGTCCGGCGGATGACCGTCAGTTTGTTGCGGTCTTTATTATGGCAGCGCGGACATTCCCATTCGTTGTCGTCGTTGAGGATGATTTCGCCGTCGAAACCACATTCATGGCAGTAATCGAGCTTGGTATTGAATTCACCATATGTGATGTGGTCGTAGATGTACTGGACCATGGTCAGGACAGCCGGGATATTGTGGGTCATGTTGGGAATTTCAGCATAGCTGATGCAGCCGCCTGTCGATTTGTCTTCAAAGTCCGCTTCAAAAGAGAACTTATCGAAGACGTTGATCGGTTCGCGGACGTCGACATGGTAACTGTTGGTGTAATAGCCTTTGTCGGTGACGTCGGGAATGGAGCCGAAGCGGGCCTTGTCGATCTTGCAGAAGAGATTGGTCAAGTTTTCTGCCGGCGTGCCGTAGAGGGCGAAGCCGATATTCGTTTCTTTTCTCCACTTCTTGATGTGGGCGTTGAGGTCGTCCATGATGCGCATAGCGAATTTCCGGCCTTCCGGCGTCGTGTGCGAGCAGTGCTTGGTCAGCATCGTCGCTTCATAGATGCCGATATAGCCCAGGGACAAGGTCGCATAGCCGCCGTAAATGAATTTTTCAATGGTTTCGCCGGGCTTCAGGCGGGCAATGGCGCCGTACTGCCAGTGAATAGGCGATACGTCCGACGTGATGCGTTTGAGGAGGTCGACGCGCAAGAGCAAGGCCTTCTTGCAAAGTTCCAGGCGTTTGTCGAGGATCTGGAAGAATTTTTCTTCGTCGCCGTCGGCGAGGATGCCGATCTGCGGCAGGTTGAGGGAGACGACGCCCATGTTGAAACGGCCGTCGAATTTGTAATTGCCCTTTTCATCTTTCCAGGGGCTGAGGAAAGACCGGCAGCCCATGGGACTGAAGACGTTGCCTTCGTAGGATTCACGCATCTTCTTGGCCGAAATATAGTCGGGATACATGCGTTTCGCCGTACATTCGGCAGCCAGTTTCGTCAGATAGAAATAAGGGCTGTCTTCGTGGACGTTGTGTTCATCCAGGACGTAAATGAGTTTCGGAAAAGCCGGCGTGACATAGACGTTGGCTTCGTTCTTGATGCCCTGGATGCGCTGGCGCAGCAGTTCTTCGTCGATGAGGGCCGCTTCCTTAGCGTATTCGTAATCCGGCTGGAAATACATGAACAGCGTGACAAACGGCGCCTGGCCGTTGGTCGTCATGAGGGTGTTGATCTGATACTGGATGGTCTGGATGCCGTCCTTGATTTCCTTCTTTGTCCGCTTCCAGGCGATTTCTTCGGCCTTTTCCATGTCCGGTTCGATGCCGTAGACTTCGCGCTGTTCTTCGACGACAGCTTTCATGTACTTCTTGAAGGATTTGCGGACATAGGGCGCCAGGATGCGGTCGATGCCGTTGATGGACTGACCGCCGTACTGGCCGCTGGCGACTTGGGCGATGATCTGCGTCGTCACCGTGCAGGCGACCTGGAAGGATTTCGGCGTATCGATTTTCTTGCCGTTGATGACCGTGCCGTTGGCCAGCATGTCTTCCAAGTTGATGAGACAGCAGTTGAACATGGGCTGGATGATGTAATCCATATCGTGGAAATGGATGGCCCCGCTGTCATGGGCCTGGACGATATCGGCCGGGATGAGCTTGCGGCGGGCAATGTCCTTGGAGACTTCGCCGGCAATGAGGTCGCGCTGTGTCGACACGACGTGGCCGTTCTTATTGGAGTTTTCATCGAGGACTTCCAGGTTGGTGTTGTTCAGCAGGCCGAAGACGTCATCGTCCGTCGTGTTGGTCTGGCGCTTGAAGGCCTGGATGGTCTTGTAGTTTTCATAAGCCCGGGCCGTGGCCGGATTATTGTATTTCAACAGGCGGTAGTAGACCTGGTCTTCGATGGCATAAATGGTCAGGTCCTTCTGGATAGAAGCCGCATACGCTTCGATTTCGCCGGCAATCTTGGCAGCCTGCCCTTCTTCATAAATACCGCTGCTGCTATTCATGGCCTTTTCAATGGCGTTCGTGATTTTATCGCGATTGAAGGGCACTCGTTCTCCGTTGCGCTTGATTACTTCTAACATATGTCTACCTCCACAGTATATAGTATACAAGATGTATCTTTTTCCGTATTCCCCACAAGATATACGATGCAGGGTCCGTTTTTCACATGCCCTATGATACTATATATAGTAGCGCCTGTCAATGTGTATATACTCCATCGTGTTGTGGACAAGTTAAGGCTAATTTTTATCAAAATGGCTGGCAAGCCTTGAAAGGACCACAAAAGAGCTGCGCCTTTTCAGGCACAGCCCTTGTGCATAACTAGCAAAAATTTTCTTTTACTCCAAATTCAGGAGGTCGCGCACGACGGCACCTGCCAGAATCATACCGGCTGTCGACGGAACGAAGGAAATGCTGCCCGGACTGGGGCGTACTTCATCGCTATCCGAGAAAGGCTTATGCGGGACTTCCGTCGAATAAGCCACTTTGATGCGGCGGATCCGGCGCTTCTTCAATTCCCGGCGCATGATCTTGGCCAGCGGATCGACACTGGTCTTTTCGATGTAATCGAGCTGGAAGTATTCCGGATGAAGCTTGTTGCCGGCCCCCATGGACGAAACGACAGGGATGCCGCTATGATAGGCTTCGTCGATGATGGCGATCTTGGCGCTCATCGTATCGACGGCGTCGACGACATAATCGGCCCCGGAATTGGCGATGAAGCCCTTATGGCTGTCGGGCAGATAGAAAGTCGCATGCGTTTCGACGTCGATATCAGGATTGATGGACAAGAGGCGTTCCTTCATGACTTCGACTTTCGGCCGGCCAATCGTCTGGACCGTCGCGCCAAGCTGACGGTTCACATTGGACGGGTCAAAGACATCGGCATCCACCAGGATGAGATGACCGACGCCAGCCCGGCCCAGGGCTTCGACGACAGCCGACCCAACACCGCCGACGCCAAAGATAAGCACCTTTTTCGTATTCAATTCGTCCACCTTATCCTGGCCGATGAGGCGGGCTGTCCGTTGCGTATACTCTTTCTTCATCGTTAGCGCTCCGGAATGATTTCCAGCCAGTAGCCGTCAGGGTCGACGATGAAATAGATGCCCATAGCTGGATTCTGATAGACGACACAGCCCATATCCTTATGTTTGGCCAGGGCTGCTTTCATATCCTTGACAGCAAAGGCCGTATGGAATTCGTTTTCCCCCAGGTTATACGGTTCCTTGCGGTCTTTGAGCCAGGTCAGTTCCAACTGGAAATCGGACACGCCGTCTCCGAGATAGACGATGGTGAAATCGGGATTTTCAATGCGGCTGACTTCGGTCAGTCCCAGGGCTTCTTTGTAGAAGTCCATGCTGCGCTGGAGATCCAGCACGTTGAAATTAGTGTGTTTAAAGGTGAATTGCATAGTACTACCCCCTTTTTATTGGTTTGCTTCTTGCCAGCCTTTCGATACGTCGACCCATTCCCTGGCATGGGAATAAGTTTCCAGTTCGGGCAGTGTCAGTTCGATGGCACTGTTGGCCGTACCACAGGCAGGAAAGACGGTCTGGAAGCGTTTAAGCGATTCATCGAGGAAGACTTCGACGCCGTCATTGACGGCAAAAGGACAGACACCGCCGACGGGATGGCCGATGAGCCGTTCTACGTCGCCTGCCTTGATCATCGTTGCCTTCTTATGGAACCGTTCTTTGAACTTATGGTTATCTACGCGGGCATCGCCGGCAAAGAGGACCAAAATCGGATGGTCGCCGACGAGGAAAGACATGGACTTGGCAATGCGCCGGCCTTCCGTATGAAGGGCGGCTGCCGCTTCTTCGACAGTCGCGCTGGACTGGCTGAGTTCCATGACCCGGTCTTCCATTCCCCACTGGGAAAAATAATCGCGTACTTTTTGAATAGACAAAATTCTCCCCCTCTCTATTCGTCATAATTTTATTATATACTAATCGCGACGGTCAGGCAAACTCAAAGGACGACGTACTGCCCCGGTCGGTCTTGTGAACGGCCAGGCGGGCATCGATACGTTCTTTCAGCTCAGGGACGTGAGAAATGATACCGACCAGGCGGCCACCGCTGCGCAGAGACGCCAACGTCTTCAAGGCGTAATCCAAGGTTTCGCCGTCGAGGGTACCGAAGCCTTCATCGATGAACATCGTATCCAAGTGAATGCCGCCAGAATAGGCCTGAACGACGTCGGCCAGGCCCAGGGCCAGGGACAGGGATGCCAGGAAGGTCTCACCGCCAGACAAGGTGTTGGCCGGACGGGCATAGCCCGTATAGTTGTCATAGACTTCGATATCCAGGCCGATCTGCTTGACCCGCTTATCGTCCCAGGACTGGGAACGCTGCAAGCTGTACCGCTGGCGGCTCATGCCCTGCAGGCGTCCGTTGGCGGCGGCCAGGACTTCATCGAGTAGGGCCCCGAGGACGTAGCGTTCAAAGTTGATGCCCGTCTGCTTACCGGCAATGAGTTCATAGACGGCGCCGACAGTCTTATACGCTTCGGTCAGGTCCTGGCCTTCCTGCTGCAAAGCGGCCAGGGCTTCCTTTTCCTGCTGCCAGTGCTGATACTTGGCAGCTAGTCTGCCCTTTTCTTCGCCCAAGGCCTGGCTGGCCTTTTCAGCTCCGGCCAGAGCCGCCTGGACAGCTGCCACGTCGGGACGGGCCTGCGTGCCGATGGCTTTATCTTCCTGCGCCAGCTGGCCTTGTACCTGCTGGACCTGTTGGTCATAGTGACGGACGGCTTCTTCCAGTTCTGGTATTTGCAAAACAGCAGCCTGCATGGCCCGGCAGGCCTTGACACTTTCAAAGCCGGCGGCCAGGACGCGGTCCCGCAGGGCCTGGACCCCTTGGCTGAAGCGGTCCCGCAGGGAATGGACTTGTTCCTGCCAGTTCTGCGCTTCCTGCTGCTGTTTGGCTGCCTGCCGTTCGCCGGCGACAACGGCATCGCGATAGTGCTGCAAGTCCTTCTCATAGGCGCTGATAGCATGGTTCAAAGCATCCAATCGTCGCTGCAAGGCCAGCGGGTCACGATAGGCTGCCGGCAGGTCCGCTTCCAGGCTGGCCTTCGTCTCAGCCGCTTTAGCCGCAGCAGTCCGCGCTTGTTCCACTGCCGTCCGAGCCGCTTCTTCTTCCCTTTCCCAACGGGCCAGTCTGGCCTGCCCAACGGTGACGGCTTGTTTCAGCTTTTCGCCATCCTGGACCTGCTGCTGCAGCCGTTCCATAGCCACTTGGGCTTGTTCGGCCTTGGCCTGCCAATCCGCCAAGGTCCCGTCTTTGGGATACTGACGGCGCAGGGCCCCGCACTGAGCCTGCAGGGCCTGGTATCGGGTCTCATCGGCTTTAGCCGTCACTTCCCATTGTTGGCGCTTTGCTTCACTGGCTTCGGCCATTTTCTGATGCTGTTCGACGTCGCGCCGTTCCGGCAGGGATTCCGGGCGCACTGCCGGCAAGGGATGGGCTTTCGAGCCGCAGACCGGGCAGGGCTGGCCGTCTTCCAGTTCCGACGCCAAGACGGCTGCCTGAGCCTGCAGGAACAGGGCCCGCACGCTTTCATAGGCAATGCGTTCGTCCCTGGCTTTCACAGCCGCTTTTTCCAGGAATGTTTGGCTGTGCTTCCACTGTTTCAGTGCTTCTTTGGCCTGGGCTTCCAGCTTGACGGCTTCGCCTTCGCGCTGGAGCCGGTCGTTCAAGGCCTGCCAACGAGCCTTGGCCTGTTCCGCTGCGACGGCTTGTCCGGCCAGGGCATCGACGCCTTCCCGCGCCTTGTCCAAGGCCTGTTTTTCCCTCTCTTTTTTCTCCCGGGCCTTATTCCATCGCCCTTCGGCACAGGTCACATTTTTCTGACATTGTGCTTCTTTGAGGCAGCAGTCCCGATAGGAACCGGCTTTATCCTGCAAGCTCGTCAGTCGTACTCGTTCTTCACAGTCTGCTTTATAGCCCTTTTCGCGAGCCGAAAGACCTTCCAGCTGCTGCTTGGCCGCAGTTAGGTCCTGCCGGGCCTTTTCGGCCAGTTTTCCTGCTTTTTCGGCGGCTTTATGAGCCTCTTTACCCTCTCTTTCCAAATCATCCAAGTGGCGGCATGGTTCGGCCAGGATTTCGGCCTTGCGCAGGGTAGCGATGGTATCCCTTTTATCCTGGAACAATCGGGCCTGCTCCTGGAGCTGTGCCGCTTCCCGGCGTTTCTGGTCCCGCAGCAGCCAGTGAGCTTCCAAAGCCTGGGCAGCCTGAAAAGCAGCCTGGCAGGTTTTACGCGTCCCTTCGGCGGCCTGCCACTGCGTATCTACCGCCGCCAGCTGGTCCTGCCATTGCCGTTCTTTTCCAGACAGTTCTTTTTCATCAGCAATGTCCAGCGCTGCCAGGCACTGTTCCCGCCGCTGCCGGACTTGCTCATACTGGCTGGCCAAGGCATCGTGGCGGGCTTTAGCCAATTCCTGGAGACGGGCATAGCGCTGGGTATGGAAGAGGGTCTGCATGATCTGCTGGCGTTCGCCGGACCCGGCCAGGAGGAGCTTGCGGAAGTCCCCCTGCGGTAAAAGGACGACCTGGCGGAACTGCTCGGCTTTAAAGCCCAGCAGCCCTTCAACGGCAGCCGTCACATTCTTGGCGGCGATGAGCTTTTCCTGGTCCCCGGCTTCATCCGTTTCATATAAAGCGGCCTGGGCCGAAGCTTTTTTCAAGCCCGTGCCGCGTTTCTTGGCAATTTCCTGTTCCGGGCTGCGGTCGATGCGGTAATATTTCTGGCCGATGGCAAAGCGGAACGATACGGACGTCGCTTCCTGCGGCGAGGCGTACTCACTGCGCATGTGGGCGCCGGTACGGCTGTCGCCGCTGGTGCTGCCGTAGAGGGCGTAGCACATGGCGTCGAGGATGGTCGTCTTGCCCGAGCCTGTCGGCCCGTAGATGAGGAACAGTTTGTGGTCCCCTAATTGGCGGAAATCGACGATTTCCCGGCCAGCATAGGGACCAAAAGCCTTCATGTCTAAGCAAATGGGAATCATAATAAGCTGCCCCCTTTTTCCAATTCGTCCCACAAGGCGCGGACACAGGCCCGTTCGGCCTCGGTCAAGGGCTGGTCCGGCCGCATGGCCTGGGCAAAACCGGTGAACAATTCGCGTTCCGTCACCTGCTGCAGATCAAAGTCGCGCTGGCCGGCGGCCTGGGTGTTGCGGTTGGGCATTTCCAGGGCCATGGCGTTGGGATACTTGCGCCGCAGTTTGGCCATGCCGTCGAGGATGGGCTGCGTATCGTCCAGTCGGGCCAGGATGAAATCGTCCGGCCGGTCGTCATCGGCAGCCATGATGGCCTCGAAAGAACCACTGACGACGCGCACGTCGTGGCGCGGCACGAAGTCCCGGAAGGCAAGATCTACCTGCCCGTCTGCCCCAATATCGGCGATGACGGCCCCTTTATGCTGGCGGGCTTCGCCAAAAGAATATTTGAGCAGGCTGCCGGCATAGCGGATGGTATCGCTCGTAACCTTCTGCGGGCCGTGGAGATGTCCCAAGGCCGTATACGTAAAAGGCGCGAAAAGGCTGCTCGTCACCTGGTCCGTCCCGCCGATGGACAAGGGCCGCTCGGAATCACCGGCTACGCCGCCGGCGACAAAGGCATGGGCGATGCAGACTGTACGCGCTCCTTGGGGAACGGACTGGACCTGCCAGGCCAGCAGGGCTTCCATAGCCTGCTGGTGGCTGCGGACCGTTTCCTGGCCAAGGACCTGCCGGACTACGGCCGGTTCGGCATAGGGAATCGTCAGGAAGGCGACGGGACCCGCTTCATCTTCTAAGAGCACAGGCCCGGTGAGGCGGTCCAATTCGCCGGCGATATAGAGCCCCTGCGGCGCCAGGAGGCGGCTGGCAAAGGACAGGCGGGCCGGGCTGTCGTGGTTGCCGCTGATGACCAGGAAGGGGATCTTCAAATCGGCCGTTATCTTCGTCGCGATATCATCAAAGAGTTCGACAGCCTCTGCCGGCGGCAGGCTGCGGTCGTAGACATCGCCGGCCAGGACGACGGCGTCGATGCCTTCGTCCCGGAGCAGGGGCAGGAACTGCTGTTCCAGGACATAGGCCTGGTCTTCGGTCAAGTAGTTCCCATAGAATAATTTCCCTAAATGCCAGTCCGCTGTATGTAAAATACGCATGGAATCCCTCCTTCGGACAATTACTGCTGCAAAGACCGCAACAAGGCGATTTCCCGGGCATACCCGTCGAGGTCGTTCGGTGTTTCCAAGTAAAAAGGCAGGTTCCGCAGGGCCGGATGGTTGACGATGGCCTGGAAGGCTTCGAGGCCGATATGGCCGTCGCCGATTTTTTCGTGGCGGTCCTTATGGCTGGCCAGCTCGTTCTTGCTGTCGTTGATATGGACGGCTTTCAGTAGTTCCAGGCCGATGACCTTGTCGAAAGCCGTCAATACGTCGTCCAGGTGGTGGACGATGTCGTAGCCGCCATCGAAGACGTGGCACGTATCGAGGCAGACGCCGAGCTTCTCGTTCATGGCGACTTTGTCGATGATGGCTGCCAGTTCCTCAAAGGTCCGGCCCACTTCCGTCCCCTTGCCGGCCATGGTCTCTAAGAGGACCGTCGTCTTCTGGCCCGGGAACATGCAGGTGTTGAGCAGGTCGGCAATGAGGGCGATCCCCGTTTCAGCGCCCTGGCCGACGTGGCTGCCGGGATGGAAGTTATACCGGCAGTTGTCGACGTATTCCAGACGGCGCAGGTCATCGGCCATGGCCTGGCGGGCGAAATCCCGCGTCTTGGCCGTCTTCGAGCAGCCGTTCAGGGTATACGGCGCATGGGCCAGGATAGGCGCGAAATGATGGTCCGCCATGAGCTGGTTCAGGGCCTGTATGTCGTCGACGTCCAGTTTGCGGACGCCGCTGCCTCGGGGATTGCGGGAGAAAAACTGGAACGTATCTGCCCCTATAGATAAAGCTTCGCCACCCATGTGCAAAAATCCTTGTGAAACCGATAAATGACATCCAATATGCAACATATTTTTTCCTCCTGCGCGACGGATAACAAAAAAGGCTGCCGCACAAAGCCCGTCCGGCCTCATGCAGCAGCCCCTATCCCTAGACTATATGAAAATCAAATACTTACGATTTTTCCCGACATTCCGGGCAAATCCCGACAAACGAAATACTGACGCCGTTGACGACGAAGCCGCTCTGTTCAGCCGCCTGCTGACGCAATCCCTCCTGGTCCATGTCGATATCGATGACGCGGTTGCATTTTTCGCAACGAATATGGGCATGGGGAGTTGTATTATAATCATAGCGATGGGCATCTTCTGCGCACTGCAAGACCTGGACAACGCCAATTTTGGCAAAGATTTCCATCGTCTTGTAGACCGTAGCCAGACTCATAGACGGATAATTGGGCTGTAATATCTTGTAAATCGCCTCGGCATTGGGATGCGTCGGATTGTGATTGATGGCTTCGTACACAGCCAGGCGCTGCGGAGTTACTTTATAGCCGTTTTTTCGCAAAACTTCAGCAATTTCCATTTTTATCCCCCTTTCTTGGAAAACTATGGTATAATAAGATATTCTAGCTTTATTTCAGCTTGGAATCGTACAGAATACTGGGGAGTATCCTGTATTATATTGTAACGGTTATCAAGAAAAATTTCAATGCTTTATGGGAAATTTTTCTTACACAATAAGTAATATTAATTATTCAGTTAGGAAGGAAGGTAATCATGACAGAGGAAACGATGATCGCTGAAATCGCCAGGACCCTGGGTATACAGCCATCCCAAGTTCAATCTGCCCTTTCCCTCTTTGCACAGGGCAATACACTTCCCTTTATCGCCCGATACCGGAAAGAAGCGACGGGGAGCCTCGATGAAGTCCAACTCCGCTGCATCCAGGAGCAATATGACTATGAACAGGCCCTGGCCAGCCGCAAGGAAACGGTCCGCCAGTCCATCATCGACCAGGGCTGCTGGAACGACGAACTGGCCGAGGAACTGGAAGCTGCCCGGCAGCTCCAGGACGTAGAAGACCTCTATTTACCGTATAAGCCGAAAAAACGGACAAAAGCCTCCATGGCTCGTGAAGCCGGCTTGGAACCCCTGGCCGACCTGTTCCTGTCGCAAAGAGCCAACGGCCCGGCGCCGGAAAAAGCCGCTCAGGCCTACCTCACCGACGAAGTGCCTTCCGTCGAAGACGCCATCCAGGGCGCTGCCAATATCCTGGCCGAACGCTTTTCCGAACGGGCCGATTTCCGCCGCATCCTGCGCCGCGACCTGTGGCACCAGGCCCGCCTGACCTGCAGCCTGCAAGTCGAAGAGAGCGAAGCCGGCCCCATGCTGACCTACGCCGATTTCAGCGAACGCATCGCCCGCATCCCGAGCTACCGCATCCTGGCCATCAACCGCGGCGAAAATGAGAAAAAACTGAAAGTGACCCTAAAAGAGCCGGCCGATGAACACATCGACAGGCTCTGCCGCTTAGTCATCCAGCGTCACTCGCCGTATGAAGCGATTCTCTGCGACGCCGCCGCCGACAGCTACAAGCGCCTCATTTCGCCGCAGATGGAACGGGAAATCCGCAACGAACTGACGGCGCAGGCCGAAAAGCAGGCCATCGACGTCTTTGCGGAAAATCTCCGCCACGTCCTGCTGCAGCCGCCCTTCGCCGGCCAGACCATCCTGGGCCTCGACCCGGGCTTCCGCACGGGCTGCAAAGCCGCCATCATCGACGCCACGGGGCGCGTCCTCGCCTATGGGACCTATTACCTGACGAAATCGGCCTACCAGAAGGAACAGAGCGCCAAGACCCTGGCCCGGATGATCCAGAAATACGGCGTCACCCTCATTTCCATCGGCAACGGGACGGCTTCGTATGAAACGGAACAATTCGTCTCGTCCCTCATCGCCGATTACCAGTTATCCTGCCGCTACGTCATCGCCAACGAAGCCGGCGCATCCGTCTATTCCGCCTCGGACCTGGCCCGGGAAGAACTGCCGGACCTGGACGTCACCATCCGCGGCGCCGTCTCCATTGCCCGCCGCATCCAGGACCCCCTGGCCGAATCGGTCAAGATCGACCCGCGGGCCATCGGCGTCGGCCAGTATCAGCACGACGTCAACCAGAAAGCCTTGTCGGCCGCCCTGGACCAGGTCGTCACGTCGGTCGTCAACTATGTCGGCGTCGACCTCAATACGGCATCGGCCGCCTTATTGCAGCACATTTCCGGCCTGACGGCGGCAACGGCTGCAAACATCGTCGCCTACCGCAATGAAAACGGTCCCTTCCAGAACCGGCAGGACCTGCTCAACGTCCCCCGCCTGGGCCCGGCGACCTTCACGCAGTGCGCCGGTTTCCTGCGCATCAAAGACGGCAGCGAGCCCCTGGATAATACGTCGGTCCATCCCGAATCGTACGGACTGGCCGAAAAAATCGCCAGCCATTACGGCCTGTCCCATGAAGACCTGAAGGACCCGGACAAACTGGCCGGCCTGCGCGATAAGATACAGATGAACGCGGCACCGAAACTGGCCGCCGTCCTCGATGCCGGCGAACCGACGATCAAGGACATCCTGGAAGAACTGCGAAAACCGGGGCGCGACGTGCGCAGCGAATTTCCGAAACCGCTGACGCGCCGCCACGTCATGAGCCTGGACGACCTGCAGATCGGCACCGTCGTCCGCGGCACCGTCCAGAACGTCGTCGACTTCGGCGCCTTCGTCGACTTCGGCCTAAAGACACCGGGCCTGGTGCACCGCTCCCAGCTGAGCCGCCATCCGTTCCGTCATCCCACAGACGTCGTCCACGCCGGCGACATCGTAGAAGCCGAAATCATCAGCGTCGATGCCGCCCGCGGCCGCATCGGCCTGTCCATGAAAAAAGTGAAGAAATGAGTGTGAAAAAGGGCTTGTCGCACGACGACAAGCCCTTTAAAGTTGTTAGTGGCTAGCAGTTAGTTGTTAGCGGATGGCTTTAAATTTGAAGGTTTTCTCTACAAACTACAAACTCTGTGCTACAAACTATAAAGTAAACGGGGCCATGCATGATGGCAGAAACCTTCGTGCGACAGCCCCTTTTTAGTGGTTCGTGGTTAGTTGTTAGTGGATGGTTTTAAATTAAAATTTTTTCTGTAAGGGCGGCCACGCGGGGCGCCCGCCCCGGGATATGGGTGCGTAGGGGCCGCCCAGAGGGCGGCCCGCTGTGAATCATGGGGATGATTATTCTGGTATATGGGTGGATGTTTTCACACATCACCGGTCATGTAGGACGTATACAATACCCTTGCAGGCGGGCCGCCCTTTGGGACGGCCCCTACGAGCCACTAGCCACTAACATTATAACCTATTCCATTCATCATTCAATTTATCGTAGCGGTTCGAGGCGGCCTGGCCACGCTGGAAGCCGGGGCGGTAGTCCTGGCCGCGCTGGCTGGCGCTGACGCCGTCATAGAGGCCGCGGATGCGGTCTTGTTCGGCCTGGAACAGGGCATCGAGTTTGTATTTCATGGCCGTATTGTCGATGGACGTATCGTTTTCCAGCTGATTGCGGGTCTTGGAAATCTGGATGTAGAGCGTATTGGCCCGGCTGGTAAATTCGCGGTTCCCTTTAAAGTCCGTGTGATTGCTCAAGTAGGCGTTGATGTCGCCGGCCAGTTTGCCGATATCGTCATTGAACAAATCCTTGCTGCTGGCATAGGATGACAGGACCTGCTTATCCGGGTCGGCCTTCACCTCGGGCTGCGGCGTTTCGTCGGGCTTGGTCTGGACGCTGACGTATTTTTCCAGATAGCTGACCAGATTATCGCCATCGACGGCTCCCGTAAAATCAGCACCAGGCACCTTAATGGTCCGCGCCGTCTTCTTGGCTTTCTGGACTTCATCGCGCAGGTCATCGAGCTTTTCGCTGATGGCATCGTCTTTCGGATTTTCAGCAATGGCTATGGCCGTATCGTACATGGCCATCTGGTCGCGCATAACTTCGCGAATGGCTTGGTCATCTGCCGTATACGGGTCGGGAATATTCTTGGGCTGATAATTCTTGGCCATCTTTTCCACGTTCTTGCGGCTCTTGCCCAGATCCTTGACCAGGGAATCGACCTCGTCGCCTTTGCTCTTCTGGCTCAGGCGCTTAGCCGTATCGGTGACGGATTCATTTTCCGAAGACAGCTGCTGTGACAAGGAAACGGCGTCCTTGACGTAATCCCCGCTGCTGCGGCTGCCATAGAAGTGGAAAGCCACAGCGGCAGCTACAGCCAAGATGAGGACGACGACGGCAGTGATGATACCTTTCCGATAGCGCACGTAAAAAGGCGGTTCCTGAAAAGGCGGCGGCGTTGGCCGGCCCGTCATGACCGGCCGTTCCATCGGCTGCGGTGAACGAGGCGGTTCTTCGTCGCGGACGGGTTCCCGATGCTTATGGACAAAGGTTTCCGTCCCCGTCGCTTCATCGATGACCGGTTCATCGTCATCCATTTCCGGCAATTCGGCTCCACAGAAGGGGCAGAATTTCCCATCTGCCTGAATCCACTTTCCACATTCCGGACAAATTCTTTTCTTCGACTCCTCTTCAGGTAGTTGTTCAGCGCCACAGGCCTGGCAGAATCGGTCGCCATCCTGTAAAGGCGCCCCGCAATGTTGGCATTTCTTCATAAAAAAGCACATCCTTTACTCAGCATAATACCTGTCTTTAGTATACGCTATTTTCCTTACAGTTGCAAAAAATCAGCCATGCGCCGGTAGGTGTCGCAGATTTCGTCGTAACATAATTTTTCAAAGTTGAGGTATGAATGGACCATATTGTCGTAATTATACGTTTCGGCTCGGACGCCTTTTGCAGTCAGCCGACGGACATACTCGCGGCCTTCGTCGCGGAAGGGGCAGAACTGCGTCGTCAAGACCAGCGTCGCCGGCATAGCTGCCGACAATTCCCCAAAGAGGGGTGAAGCGGCCCGGCGGTCGTCACCGTTGCGGAAGAATTGGTTGAAATACCAAACCATCTTAGCCGGCGTGAAGCCCGTTTTGACATTGCAGTTTTCCCGGACCGACGGGAAGGAATGGGTCATATCCAGGCAGGGATAGACCAGGACCTGATGAGTCAGCGGAATAGATGTGTCGTGCTGCAGGGCCTGGCTCGTATAAGCTGCCATGCAGCCGCCGGCGCTGTCACCGCACAAGGTCAAATCGGCTTCATAGGGAATCTGCAGTTCATCCAGCTTGGGCAGCGCCTTCCGGGCCACGGCCAGGGCATCTTCATAGGCTGCAGGATAGGGATTTTCCGGAGCCAGTCGGTATTCCGGCGAAATGACGATATGCTGCGTCGCCTGAGCAATGCGGCGGCAGACCGGGTCGTAGACAGCGACCATGTCGATGGCAAACCCGCCGCCATGATAGTAAATCAAGACCGGCAGGGGCCGACTCGTGTCAGGAATATAAATCCGGACCGGCACATCATAGACATCGCAGCCTTCCAGCACCGTATCGACGACGTCCGCCATCGCTACTTTAGGCAGTTCCTGGTCCCACGCCGTATGCAGCGACGCCTCGCGCATGGTAATCGGTGTCATGACAAAATCATCACTCGTATGGGCAGCAATAAAAGCTGCCAGTTCTTCTTTAATCGCACTCATCGTAAACCCCTCTTTCCCCTTTTTATTATAGTTTTTAATTGTAGCACAAAATACTCCAGATGAATAGGAGAAATACAAAAAAGGGACTGCCCATGAAGGTAAACCCTTCATGCGACAGTCCCTTTGAAAGTCCTGTATGGCGGAGAGCGTGGGATTTGAACCCACGATAGAGCGTTCGCCCTATACATGATTTCCAATCATGCTCCTTCAGCCGCTCGGACAGCTCTCCGCGTCTTACATATCTTTGCTGACATCTTCGGGATAAATGCCGATATGTAAAGTATGGTCGGGGCGACAGGATTTGAACCTGCGACCTCTTAGTCCCGAACCAAGCGCGCTACCAAACTGCGCTACGCCCCGTAGACCTGACTTATACATAATACCATATCCACGAAAAAAGTCAAGAGAAAAAGCGTAAAATCAAGCCAGTTTCTTTTCCCGAATGAAATCGAGGAGCATAACCGACGTGTCGGCCATGAGGTCACCGCACGATACGGGACCGCCGTTGGCCGGACTTTTGAGGACGCGGCAGCACGTCGCTTTAAAGCGGTCGAGCCAGATTTTCTGAAATTCCCGTACAGGCTGATTGATTTCGGCTTTCGTCTTTTCTTCTGGCGTCGTCCGGCCGGCAAGACAGCCCAGGACCAGGCAGGCCCCATTCAAGGCCCCGCAAATACAGCCCGAACCGGCCACCCCGCCGCCGAGGACGGATACCATGCGCAGCGTTTCCGGCGGCAGCTTCAAATCCAGACAATCATTGCAGACCTTGACCACCGTTTCAGCACAATTATTCCCAGCCTGCTGGTATTGTGCCGCCAGTTCTTTTACCTTTTCCATCGTAAGACCTCCTTGAAAACATATTATATAATCTATTATACATTATTTTATTCACTTTGTGGTTGCAAAACCATTTTCCTGCTATCCTCTTTAATGGATACTGATGGGGCATAAAGGGCCCGGATAGCATTGAGAATAGCCAGGATCATGACGCCAACGTCAGCAAAAATGGCAAACCACATATTAGCAATGCCGACAGCCCCTAATCCCAGGCAAAGGAATTTTACCCCCAGTGCAAAAACGATATTTTCATAAACAATACGCAGACATTTCCGCGATAAAAGGATAGCATTGGCAATCTGCAAGGGATCATCATCCATGAGTACGACGTCGGCTGCTTCAATAGCTGCATCAGAGCCCATGGCTCCCATAGCAATACCGATGTCAGCCCGGGTCAAAACAGGCGCATCATTAATTCCGTCGCCAACGAACGCTAATTTTTCTTTTTCTCCTTTACGGGCCAGCAACTGTTCCACTTTATTTACTTTATCGGCAGGTAATAATTCACTGTATACCTGGTCGACACCGACATCCTTGGCAATATTTTCGGCTGTCCGACGAGTATCCCCAGTCAGCATGACGGTCTGCTTGATGCCGTTTCGTTTAAGCGCTGCAATGGCCTGGCGCGCGTGAGGCTTGATGACATCAGATATGACGATATGACCCGCATATCTTCCATCAACCGCCACGTGAAGAATAGTTCCCATGCTATGACAAGGCACATAAGAAATTTTCATCTGCTTCATCAATTTATCATTGCCAACGGCCACGATATGACCATCTACGGCAGCCTTGACACCGTGTCCGCTGATTTCGTGAATATTCCTGACACGGTTACGGTCAATGGGTTTACCATACGCTTGCTGCAAGCTCTTGCTGATGGGATGTGAAGAAGCACATTCGGCCATGGCGGCATAAGCAAGCAATTCTTCTTTTTCCATCTGGTTGTGGTGGACTCCATTAACTTCAAAATTACCTTTCGTCAAAGTCCCAGTCTTATCAAAAGCGATATATCTCGTCTGCGCCAGTGTTTCCATATAATTGGATCCTTTGATGAGGATGCCTTCTCTGCTAGCACCACCAATACCGGCAAAAAAGCTGAGAGGAATACTGATAACTAAAGCACAAGGACAACTGATGACTAAAAAGATTAAAGCACGATAAATCCAATTTTCCCATTGAGGATCAGCATGGCCGTACATCAGCTGAATGGCAGGAGGGATGATGGCCAAAGCCAAGGCACCCAGACAAACAGCTGGTGTATAAACCTTGGCAAATTTAGTGATGAAATTTTCTGATTGCGACTTATGCGAACTAGAATCTTCAACTAGTTCCAAGATTTTTGAAACTGTCGATTCTTCGGATTCCTTCGTGGTCTTCACGTAAAGGACGCCAGTCATATTGATACAGCCACTAATGACTTCATCCCCTTGCTGCACATCTCTGGGCAGGCTTTCTCCTGTCAGGGCACTCGTATTGAGGCTCGATGTCCCACGAAGGACCACGCCATCCAAGGGCACCCGTTCACCGGGCTGGACGACTATCGTCGTACCTAAAGCTACATCATCCGGATCGACCTTTTCCAGTTTACCATCCCGTTCTATATTCGCATAATCAGGACGGATATCCATGAGGGCACCGATATTCTTCCGGCTGCGGCCAACAGCATAGCTTTGGAACCATTCGCCGATTTGGTAGAACAACATGACAGCAATACCTTCCAGGTAATCACCGCTCTGCTCATAAATGGCTAAAGCAAAGGCGCCCAGCGTAGCAATGGTCATCAAGAAGTTTTCATCAAAAATGCGGCCATTCACGATTCCCTTTCCAGCCTTCCGCAGGATATCATAGCCGATGATACCGTAAGCAACCAGATAAAGGGCCAAATGCAGCCACCCCTGTACCGGGATAAATTGAAGTGCCATAAGCCAAACAGCCGTAATCCCGATGCGCCAGAGCATCCGTTTCTGTTTATCATTCATCAGTTGTCCCTTCTTCCTGCTTTATTTTACGTGAATTTCACAATCCGGTTCGACTTTTTTGCAGGCCTTGACGACTCGTTGCATCACCTGTTCCGGATCGTAGTTTTCTTCAAATTTAATAATCATCTTTTGTAACATGAAATTTACCGTCGCCTCAGCTACCCCTTCTGTTTTTCTGGCAGCATCTTCCATCAGGTTGGCACAATTAGCACAATCTACATCGATCTTATACGTTTTCTTTTTCATGATAATCTCTCCTCTAAAAAATAATATGAACGATTGCTCATTTGTTCAATCGTTGTGCTTGTAGTATAATATGCCTAATCAAAATCGTCAATGTCCCTTTCCTGGTTCCTGCTAAAAGGGATAAAGGAATGTCTAAACAGGCGAAAAAGGAGACGTACCATATGAACGATCCGACCAATACCCTCATTTATGAAATTAAAAATTCTCTTCCTCCAGACAGTACACTGAAACATCAAGTTCTATTCCCAGGCATCCTCCTGGCCCGATATCGGCTGCAAGGAGCGACCTGTACGGTTCAACATTCAAGCTGGCCCGGTCTTTATATTTTCAGCAACGGTCATGAAGGAAGTATGGGCTGGCAGTTAAATTCAGGCAAACAAATTTATCTGCATCGCCAGGCTTTTGCCTGCCATGCCGCATCAGCCTGTACCCAAGCAATCCTTTCCCTGCCAAACGGTTTTTATGAGGGCCTGTCTCTTTTTTTCAATCTTCCCGTAATAAAAGAACAGCCGCCATCGCTGTTCGAGGAAGCCGGTTTGCATCCATTTCAGCTTCTCACTGCATGCTTTCCTGACGGATCTGGAGAGGCTTTCTGGCAAAATGATACGGAATTACAGCGGATTATTTCCTTTTTTTGGGACCAGCCAGCCCTTCTCTCGAACGCTTATGAAAAGTTAAAAGTTTTAGAACTGTTGCTCCATTTAAGCCGCTTTCCCCTTCATAAGCGTCAACATTTATCTGCTTATCCATCGGAACAAGTGGCCTTAGTACAAAAAATCCACTACGATTTATTACAAAAATTGGACCAGCGCATCACAATTGACACACTGGCCCAACAATATCTCATAAATCAGACGACTTTAAAAAACGTATTTAAAGCAGTCTATGGTACTTCTCTGGCAGCCCATATCAAAGAGCACCGGCTGCTGCAAGCTGCGGAACTTCTCTGCCATAGTCAAGATTCAATGGCAGAAATCGCAGCCAAAGTCGGTTATGAAAGCCAGAGCCGATTTTCTGCAGCTTTCAAAAAACGTTTCGGTGAATTACCTACGCAATATCGGAAAACACATTAGAAAGAAACCCATTCTCCATCATCGGGCATAATATAATGGTCCACCCCACGGGCCATGAGCCGGCTGCGCAGAGTATATCTCGTCAAAGAGGCATGGGCTACATTATCCAGATGAGTAAGAAGAAGCTGAGACTGCGGAACAGTCTTTGCTACACAAGCTACATCTTCATCGCCCATGATGAGCCGGCCATTGTCTACAGTTTCAGCCGCACAAGCATTTAATGCGACGACATCAGGGCGATACGTTTTCAGCGTATTTTCCACTTCAGGATACCATACAGTATCACCAGCGACATAAAGGGTAGGTTCGTCTGCGCTCTGGAAGAGGACCCCCATAGCGTCACCGCAAGGAACGATGGTACCATGGCGTGCCGGCATATGTTGAAGGGTAAGGCCATCGAGAGTCAACGGAGACTTAGACAAAACCTGTACATCTTGAAATCCGGACTTTTCAAAAATGGCTGCGTCCTGTTCATTCTGCACAAAGACAGGGATGGACTTATCCAAAGGCTGGCCTACGGTCCCATCGGCAGCTATATCAATATGGTCTGGATGGATGTGCGTTACGATGTAATAATCGACACCATCCAGAATTTCCTGCGGCGTCCTAGGCAGTCCATAAATCGGCATGGCAATTTCCATTTTAACCGGGTCCGGAATCATGTATGGCTTCCCCGGAATATCTCCGAAACTACCAAGGCTTCCTTTTCCACAAAGCCAGGGGTCAATTAAAAAGGTCTTCCCTTGATATACAATTTTAAGTGTAGCATTGCGAATCTGCTGAATGTCCATTATGTTCTCTCCTTTATTCTTTACAATAAATATTTTTATTGACACTATGTTCAATATCTATTATATTAAACGCAAGAAAACATTCAACAGTCACCTGCGAGGAAGTGTCTGATAATGGACACATCTCCCAAATTGTCTAGAAAGTAAGGAGGTATCCTTCATGACGCAAAAGTTAGATCGTCGCACCCGCTATACGCGTTCTGTTATCAAGCAATCTTTTTTGGAACTGCTCCAAAAGTATCCCTTTCCGAAAGTCACAGTCACGGCTATCTGCAAAAAAGCGGAAATTACACGGGCTACGTTCTACTTGCATTATATGGATATCTATGCCTTGTTAGACGCCATCCTTGAGGAAGCGCTGCATTTATCCGAAAATACAAATCCTGATAAATCCTTGGCCGATTTTCTTTACCAAGCCAGTCAATCAAATGAAGGGGACTCTTTCATCAAGAATAACTATACTATGCTGCCCGTCTGTCAACGCATCGCAGATTCCCCTTGTTACCAAGCACTCTTTTCAGATAAGACCTTAGGGCCTTACATCTTAGAATATATTTTCACACATGAAAAAGCTCAAATGATTTCATTTTTACAAAATCAACTTCAGATTGATGCAACATTAGCGGAAAATCTCTACTTATTCCTGGTCAGCGGGTTTTTTACCATCAACCAGCATCATAAATGGAAAAAAGACGAATCATGGTTCCAGATTCAGGCTATGCTGCTGCGTCTCATTTACCATGGCATCCAGGGGTTGAAAAAATAAAAAAGGACTATCTCATGATGGCAGATGCCTTCATGAGATAGTCCTTTTTACAGTATGGCGGAGAGCGTGGGATTTGAACCCACGATAGAGCGTTCGCCCTATACATGATTTCCAATCATGCTCCTTCAGCCGCTCGGACAGCTCTCCGCGTCTTACATATCTTTGCTGACATCTTCGGGATAAATGCCGATATGTAAAGTATGGTCGGGGCGACAGGATTTGAACCTGCGACCTCTTAGTCCCGAACCAAGCGCGCTACCAAACTGCGCTACGCCCCGTTACCTGACTTGTATATAATACCATATTGGAGAAAAAAGTCAAGCTTTTTTTCTCGTGTCAGGCCACAACTTCTTTATTTTTATGGATATGTTTCCACAAAAAGCCGCCGGCAATAGTGATGACCAGCAGGATGACCTTCAGTTCCGTCGGATTTTCCGCGGCCAGGCTGACGTACTGGGCCAGGTAATGGTCCGTCGCCATCATGCCGCCCGAAGCCCAGCCGAGGATGGCCCCGCCGATATAGATGAGGATGGGAAAGCGGTTCATGACCTTGACGACGATCGTGCTGCCAAAGACGATGATCGGCACGGAAATGAACATGCCGAACATGAGCAGGCCCCAATGATTATTGGTGACGCCGACGATGCCCAGGACGTTGTCCAGGCTCATGAGGGCGTCGGCCATGATGATGGTCCGCACCGCTGCCCACAGGGAATCCTTGGCTTCGACATGGACGTCTTCTTCCTGGTCATCGGCGCCGATGAGCTTGATGCCGATGAGGACCAGCAAGATGGCCCCGACAGTCTTCAAGAAAGGAATCTGGAACAACCAGGATACGATGAAGGCCATGATGAAACGCAGACAGATAGCCCCGGCCGTCCCGTACAAAATAGCCCGCTTCTGCAAATGCTTGGGCAAATTCTTGGCTGCCATACCGATGACAATGGAATTATCCCCACCCAAAGCCAAGTCGATGAGCACGACCTGCAAAATCATAGTAACATCAAAGACAAGTGTTGATTCTAACCCTTCCAAGGTAAGTCCTCCTTATGCGTTAAGACAAATTTACATCTCCCCTATTATAGGATAATTATGGAGGAATAGCAAGAAAAATAGGGCACCGCAAGCGGTACCCTATTTTTTCTGTTTGATGTATGACGTTTGATGTATGATGTTTTTTATTTAAATTTTTTTACATCAAACATCAAACATTTCACATCAAACCCAACTATTTCACGATGACCGATACGCCGTCGGGGATGACTGTGATTTTCGGGTCGGTAATGCCCTTTTTCGCCAGGACTTCTTTGGCCATCGCCAGAGCATCTTCGACGGATGCAGCGTATTTCATATGCATATCTTCAACCATCTGCTGCGGAGCTTCGGTAACCATGATGATGGTGAATTTCAAGAGCATCCGCATGAGAATCTGGGCTTCCCACTGGTCAAAGACTGTTTCATTGCGTCCACGGGCCAAGATTTCGTCCATCGCCTTCTGAACGGATTTGGCATTCTTCAGGTTGTTGTAGAAATCTTCACCGCCATGACCATCAGAGCAAGACGATACATCGATGATGACGCCGCCTTCTTTGCAGGTCGCTTCAGCAGCGGTCATGCCTTTGACGGACTGGTAAATGTTCTGGTCCAGTGGATAGCCGCCATTAGTGGTAATGACGATGTCTGCAGGAACCGGTTTGACGCCAGCCAGTTTCATTTCAAAATCAGCCCCTGCATAATGAGCTTTTTCACGGTCGCCAGCGAAGGCAGCGATGACTTTCTTGTCGGCGTCGATGACGACATTGCAGATGAAGGCCAATTTAGCCGCTTTAGCTGCATAGAGCATGTCTTCATGGATGGGGTTTCCCTGCAAAATCCCTGTGCGGGCCTTGGGGCTGTTGATGAATTCCGAGCAATGGTTTGCCAGAACCGTGACCTTGCTGGCAATGCCAGGCAGGACGGATTTACGGCCGCCAGACATGCCGGCGAAGAAATGCGGTTCAATAAAACCTTCCGAAATGAGCAGGTCAGCATTAGCTGCCACCTTGTTGATGCGGCAGTCCCCACCAGATGGCAACGTGCCGACGCTGACCATGTCTTCGTCGTTGCGGCTGACATGGATGACGAATTTTTCATGTTCCGCAATTTCCTTGCCGTATTTATCAATCAATTCTTCCTTCGTCGTAGCCCGGTGCATGCCCGTTGCGATGAGGATAGTAATATCGATATCAGGGTTCCCTTTGCGCAATTCTGCCAGGAGCTGAGGCATGATGATGTGGCTCGGTACCGGGCGGGTATGGTCGCTGGAAATGATGACGCAGTTCTTCTTCCCCTTTGCTAATTCGCTCAATTTCGGGCTGCCAATAGGGTTAGCCAGCGCATCGGCAACGAGTTCGGCTTCCGATTTCGGCGCTTTATATTCATGGGCGTGGGAAACGAGGACGCCGGCGACCTGTTCTTCCGGCAGTTCGAGTTTGATTTTTTCTTTGCCAAAAGGCAAGGTAAATGTATGCATAGTACAACATCCTTTCTTGGTTCACTGCTATTTATATGATTTTTGATAATAGCCGCCAGTCATATAAACATTCTATTTTAGAATATGAAAAAGAAGAAAGGGCAAAGCCTTTCACCCTGCCCTTTTCCTTTAGTATGTCATTATGAATTATTCTTCGACAGGTACTTCGTCGTTGATGCTGACAACTTTGCCCGGATTCATGATGTTCTTCGGATCCAGTGCTTTCTTGACAGCTTTCATCATCTTGAGTTCAACCGGATCGGTGTATTTTTCAAGAAGGGCTTCACGTTTGTAGCCAATGCCGTGTTCGCCGGAGAGGCGGCCGCCGAGCTGGTAAACGAGAGCGTAGATTTCGCCCTGGATCTTCGGAAGCATTTCTTCCCATTCTTCCTGAGTACGGTCATCTTTCAAGATATCGATATGGACGTTGCCGTCACCGCAGTGGCCAGCGCAGTGCATAGCGACGTTGTATTTTTCGGAGAGGCGGGAAATCTGCTGTACAGCACCCGGGATTTCCGTCATCGGTACAACGATATCTTCCATGGAGAAGACTAAGCTGCGAGCGCGGTCAGCTTCGAGGTAAGCTTTACGGGATTTCCAAATAACAGCCGGGTCAGCGACCAAGGAGTCGATAGCGTTGTTTTCTTCAGCGAGTTCAACGATTTTTTCGCACTGATCCATGAGGACGTCTTCGTTGTCGCCAGCGATCTGGATGATGATGTAGTTACCAACATCAGATTTCGGCAGTTTTTCATCGAGGAAGATTTCGACCTGTTTGATGGAAGCGTTATCCATAAATTCTACGCAGACCGGAGTGATACCGGCGTTCATGACTTTCGGTGTCAAAGCGATAGCGTCGTCGAGGTTGTCGAATACGACCAGGAGGTCCTGCTGGTATTTCGGAAGAGCAACCAATTTGAGGTAAACTTTAGTGATGATACCGAGGGTACCTTCAGAACCGATGAAGAGGTGCATCAGCATGTAGCCCGTAGCGTTCTTACGGAATTTACCGCCGAGGGTTACGACTTCGCCAGTCGGAGTAACGACTTCCATGCCCATGACCTGGTCACGAGTTACGCCATATTTAACAGCGCGGTTACCACCAGCGTTGGTTGCAACGTTACCACTGATGAAGCAGGAGTCCCCACTGCAGGGGTCGCCGCCGTAGAAGAGGCCTTCCTTCTGGACTGCTTCCTGGAGGACAGACGTCGTAACGCCAGCTTCGGAAACACAAACCATGTTGTCTTTATCGATTTCGAGGATTTTGTTCATACGTTCAATGGAGATGATGACGCCGCCGAAAGTAGCAACAGCACCAGCTGCCAAGCCCGTACCAGCTGCACGAGGAACCATTACCGTATCGTTTTCATAGCAGAGCTTAACGACTTTGGAAACTTCTTCAGTAGTAGCCGGAAGAACAACGACCTGCGGTTCTTTCATGTAATGGGGGTCCGTTACTTCGTCATGGGAATACGGTTCGAGTTTATCTTTGTCCGTATAAACATACTTTTCGCCGACGATCTGTTTGAACTGTTCAATCAACTCCGGGGAAACTTTACCTTTTGCCATAATACATACCTCCAAATAGTTTAAATTATAAGCCTAACACTTATTTCTGCATCCAGTCATGAGGACCGGATTTAAGACCGAATATAACGGAAGTATAAACTAATATATTTCTTTTACCTTCCGTTTATCTCTTACAGGTATTATTATACTCTACTTCCTCATGCATGTAAATTACATTTGCACATTTTACGCATATCATTTTTCGATTGATTCATCGTATCCTATGACAACTTATCATAAGAACTGCTGATTTTTAAATAATTCAAAATAAAACGTAAAAATTTAAGTAACAGTTATTTCTGCTCCTTTTTGCTCATGCTTTTAGGTAATATCGCATTATTCCTGTAAGGAAATGTTTCGTATCAAGAACATTTCACATCCGATTATATCACATTGTTTATTACAGAAAAAGGTATGCTACATGGTGATGTAGCATACCTTTTTATTCTTCTCTGCTATATAGTATTTTCTATACGCTTAGTTTACCAAGAAGGGAACGACGCTCGGAGCGATGATGGTAATGATACCTGCAATGATGAGCAGGAACAGGCAGTAACCAACAGTACCGCGCATGATTTCGCCTTCCTTGCCATCAGCAACGGCACCGACAGCGCCGACGCCAAGAGCGATACTCTGCGGCGAAAGCATCTTGCCGATACAACCACCGAGGGAGCTGGCACCAGCGAGCCACGGCTGGCTCATGCCCAGGCTGGATGCAACGGATGTCTGCAACGGCCCGAAGAGGACGTTGGCGTTCGTGCAAGACCCGGTAATGAAAGCACCTAAGCCGCCGACGAACGGAGCAACGATAGGATATGCATTGCCTGTTGCGAATACGAGAGCATCAGCGATTTCCTTGGTCATGCCGGAGTAGGTCATGATCTTAGCGACGACGACGACAGCGATGATGGTCAAGTACGTGAAGCGCAGGCCGACGAAGTTATCTTTGAAGACCTGAGCGATCTTGCCAATGGAAGCGCCCTGATAGAGGCCGCCGAGGATGGTAGCGATGAAAATCATGACGCCAGGAACAGCGACCCAGGTAAAGGTATAAGGTTTAGCCCCCGGGCCAGCATAGATAGGAACAGTCGTCTTAATCGAAGTCAGCGGACCGTTGATGAACGGGAACAGTTTCGACGTGCCGACGAGGAATACGAAGATGAGGATGAAGATCATAGCTGCTTTGACGCCTTCACCGAAGGAAACAGCTTTCTGGTTTTCCGCATCGATATCGAACTTGTATTCCGGGTTGCTCGTGGATTTGCAAGCGCGGGAATAAAGGACGATGACAGCCATGATGATGATGGACGAAACCATAACCGGCAGTTCAGCACCGATAGTCATGGAAATGAACAGTTCCGGAATAGCCAGGGCCAGGCCGGAGAGCAGAGTTACGATACCGACGCCTTTGATGGCTTTGATACCGCCGCCGATGCAGATGACGATCAGGAACGGAGCGATGAGGTCAGGAATAAAGGATACGATCGAAACTTTCGTAGCCAGGACGCCGGAATCCAAACCGGTGACAGCAGCCATGGTCGTCGTCGGGATACCGATGGACCCGAAGGACGGTGCTACGGCGTTGGAAATCAAGCAGGCAACGATGGTCTTGATCGGCGGATAGCCGAGGGCAACCAGCATAGCAGCCGGGATAGCAACAGCAGTACCAAAACCTGCCATGCCTTCCATGAACGTCCCGAATCCCCAAGCGATGAGCAGGAATACGACACGTTTATCTTCACTAACCGTGGTCAGCATCTGTTTGATGACTTCCAGGCTGCCTGTGGCTACAGTCAATTTGTAAGCGAACAGGGCCATGATGATGACCAGCAAGATCGGCCAGCATGCCAGGGCTACGCCTTCGAGGGCTGCCGAAATGGCAATGGGAACTGACATATTATAACAGAATACAGCGACAACAAATGCGATAATAGCCGCGATTGGGCACGCTTTCCAACCAGCCATCTTCAAGAACCCCAATGCTACAATCAGGAATAGGATTGGGAGCAAGGCCAATATAACCATTACATACCACCCTTTCATAGAAAAAATACGTTTCACGCCTCTAACAGGCACAGGGCTTATTCATGAACGAACCACGAATAACGCCATTTCTCTTTTAGATTGCATCCGGATACATGCTCTATGCTGTTATTATATACCCCAATGTCATATTTGTAAATTACATTTAGACATGAGCGTATACCTATTTTCGATATAATGCACACCAATGTTTACTATTTTGCATATTACTACACTAAAATGTGGAGTTTATAAGCCAAAAATAATCATTTATCAATTTGTAAATAACTTTATGTAATTCTATATATCATGTACAAAGTGCATAGCCCTTTTAAGTGGCTAGTGGCTAGCAGTTAGTGGTTAGCCGCAGGATTTTAATTTAAAGCCATCCGCTAACGGCTAACAGCTAGCCGCTGACTGCTAAAAAAGGCGCTGTCTTCATGGGACAGCGCCTTTTTTTAAGTGTAAACTATAAACTTTTATTCTTTTCTGCCGATGCGATGACAGCGTTCATGGTAGCAGCACGGAAACCGCTTTCTTCCAAGGTCTTTACCGCTTCGATAGTCGTACCGCCTGGCGAGCAGACGTCATCTTTCAGGGCTCCCGGATGGCGTCCCGTTTCCAGGACCATCTTGGCCGCCCCCAAGACGGTCTGGGCCGCAAAGGTATAGGCCATCTGGCGGGGCATCCCTTCGCGGACGGCGCCGTCCGCCAGGGCTTCGATGAACATGTAGACGTAAGCCGGGCCGCTCCCGCTGAGGCCGCAGACGGCATCGATGAGTTTTTCATCGGTCACGACAGCTTTGCCGAAACTGGAAAAGATAGCCACGACATCGGCCGTTTCCGCTTCACTGACGTTGATGTTCGGCGAAACCGAAGCCATGCCTTCACCGACCATGGCCGGCGTATTGGGCATGACCCGGACGATTTTCGTTTCCGGACCGGTATAGAAGGCCAGTTTTTCCAAAGAAACACCGGCAGCGATGGAAATGAGGACGCTCTTCGTCGACAGGGTTTCCCGGACAGTTTCCAGGGCCGATTCCATGATGTTCGGTTTGACAGCCATGATCAGGCCTTGGGACTGGCGCGCCAGTTCCTCCGGTGTATCGACGACGACGGCCCCCGTTTCTTGAGCCAGGGCTTCGGCTTTTTCCCGGTGAATATTATAAAGATAGATATGATCTGCAGCGATGGCCTTGGCAGCGACCAGGCCCTTGACGATGGCCCGGCCCATATTGCCCGTCCCGCAGACACCGATTGTCTGGAACATAGGAAGACTCCCTTTCCGATACGGACTTACTGTTTAGCGCCGACGGCATCCAGCGTCGATTTGATTTTGGCAGCCAGGCCGTGGATCTTCTTCTTGGAAACCGAGCAGACAGCCAGGCGGATGCCTTTACCCAAGGGAACGAGGAAGATATTTTCTTTTTCCAGTTCGTCGCAGACTTTCTGGGACCCTGCCATGGGGATGGTGATGAAGAAGCCCGAAATGTACCGCAAATATTTCAGCCCACATTCGTCGGCTTCTTTCATGAACAAATCAGCCCGTTCCTGGATGAGGTGGAAATATTTAGCCCGTTCGGCATCGAGTTCAGCCACTTTGGCCGGGTCCTTGCAGATGTTGGCCATGACCTTCATGGCAGCGCTGTTGGAGTTCGACCAGGTAGCACGGCTGGTATACTGGTTGATGGCGACAAATTCATCGGCAATATCCTTGTTCGGCGTGACGCAGATCATGGCGCCCATACGCTGGCCGTACATGGTGAAGCCTTTACTGCAGGTGTAGGCGACGACAATGAGGACGTTGTCCGGCATGTTGCCGAATTTCTTGAAGAATTTGCGACATTCGTGTTTTTCACCGCTGTAATCGAGGTAAGCGACGTCGGAAACGAAGATGATGTTCTTGTCTTTGCCTTTGACGACATCTTTCAAGAAGGCCAGGACTTCGTCCCATTCCGAATCAGAGAGGCCGTAACCGGTCGGATTGTTGGCCGGCGAATTCATGATGATAACGGTGTTGTACTGTTTGGCAACCATATCGCTGACGTTGGCTTTGAAGCTTTCCATATTGAAATGGCCATCCGGCGTGAGCAGTTCAAATTCGCGGAGTTTGCGGCCATTGTCGTTGCACATGGAACCGTAAGCTCCCCAATGCCAGTCACTGGTCAGGACTTCATCGCCCCATTCGGAATAGTTGTGGATGACGTGATGAAGGACACCGGAGCCACCAGACGTAGCACAGGCACGGATATAGCCTTCCGGACGGGATTCACCGAAGCACTGGTCGATAGCCGCTTCCAGATAATCAGGATAGCCCTGGATCGGCGCATAAGCGACGATTTCTTTCGGCGTCAAGGCTTTATAGGCTTTCTGGACGACGTCGAGCATGATGAGATTCCCATCTTCATCGAGCATGGAACCGACAGTCCCATTAATAACTTTATCTGCCCCCAATTTTTCGCTCAAAGCCACGGCACGGTTGTTAGCACCAAAAATCTTATCTTCAGCACTCTTCCCTTTTGCCTGCGGTGCGGCAACACTTTTTACCATATGAATCAACTCCCCTTTCTTATGTACATATACATTTATACCACATTCAAAATCGAAAGACAATAAACAGTCTGCATATATCTGTCATGTATTCAAAATACAAAAGGAATAACCGCCCTTGGACAATCAAAGTTAAGCCCATTTGCCATCTCAGCATAAAACGGTTGAAATTATATCATGGCTCCCCTATAATAGGGAGTATATAACATATTTCGTGTTACTTTTATACATTTTGATTTTATGAAAAGAGGTCTTTCCCATGAATCGTGTATTACGTTTCGTATTAGCCGCCTTGCTGGCCTGCTCGGCCCTCGTGTTATCAGCCTGCCAGAACAGTCCGTCTGGCTCGAACGACAAGAAGACGTACAAAATCGGCGTCCTGCGCATCGACGACAGCCTGCCCCTCTATACGGCAGAATCAGAAAAACTCTTTGCCAAACACGGCGTCGACGTCCAGGTCATCGAATTTAGCTCGGCAGCAGACCAGCAAAAAGCCATGGAAGCCGGCGAACTCGATGGCATGATGACCGATATGATCGTCACGGGCCTGCTGAAAAAAGCCGGTACCGACGTCCGCGTCGTCGCCATGGCCCTCGGTGCCGTTCCCCAAGAAGGCCGGTTCCTCGTCGTATCGTCGCCGAACAGCAGCCTTACGACGCCGCAGCAGCTGGCCGGAGCCGCCGTGGCTATCTCGGAAAATACCATGATGGACTATTTGATGAACCAGTATGAACAAGAACTGGGGATTCCTGCAGCCGAAGTCCATACCGTCCAGATGCCGAATCTGGCCCTGCGCACAGAAGCCGTCCTGGCCGGCAAAGACATCCAGGCGGCCATCCTGCCGGATCCGCTGGCAGCCTATGCCGTCCAGCAGGGAGCCCATGTCGTCATCGACGATACGAAACTCCAGAAAAATTATTCCCAGTCCGTCGTCGTCCTGACCCAGGACATGATCGAAAAACACCACGACGATGCCGTCCACTTCCTCGATGCCTATAACGAAGCCATTGAAAAACTGGACAGCCAGCCCGATGCCTACCGCGACATGGCCATGAAGAAAGCCAATATTCCGGCAGCTGTCGCCGGTTCGTACCGCACGCCGTCTTACACGGCCCATGCCCTGCCGACCGAAGAAGAAGTCAGCCGTATCATGAACTGGATGGTCCAGAAAGGCCTGTTGCCCAAGGCCTACAGCTACGATGAAATGGTCGCCCATGTCCAGTAACGGCAAGGGAAGGGAAGCGCTGCTGCAATTGGACGACGTGGGCCTCGTCTATCAGGGCAGCCACGGCCCCCAGCGCGTCTTGCAGCATATCAGCCTCAGCCTGGACGAAGGCCAGCACCTGACCGTCGTCGGGCCATCGGGCTGCGGGAAATCTTCCCTCTTGCGGCTCATCGCCGGCCTGCAGGCGCCGACGGAAGGACAGATCCGCTTTGCCGGCCAAAAAATGACCGGTCCCCGGCCGGATCTGGCCATCGTCTTCCAGGATTATGGGCTCTTCCCCTGGAAGACCGTCGAAGAAAACATCCGCTTGCCGGGACAGCTCCACCACCATTCCCTGAACAAGGACCAGTTAGAAAAACTCTTGCAATCGCTGGACCTGACGGCCGTCCGCAAACATTACCCAGGAGAACTTTCAGGCGGTCAGAAACAGCGGACCGCCCTGGGCCGGGCTATGGCCATGCAGCCCAAGCTGCTGCTCATGGACGAACCTTTCTCGGCCCTGGATCCGGCTATGCGCCATCAATGCTATGACCTGTTCCGGAAATACATAGGAACCAGCTCCATGGCGACGATCATCGTCACCCACAGTCTGGAAGAAGCAGCCGCCCTGGGCGATAAGACCGTCGTCTTTGCCAAGACAGGAGGTGTCATCGAAGATGTCCGGAAAAACGAGTAATCCCATCGATGTGCCCCATCTCCTGCTGGCCTTCTTCCTCATCGTTGCCATATGGCAGGCTGCCAGTATGGCTTTGAACAAACCGTTATTGCCGGCACCGTACCGCGTCTGCCAGACCTGGTACACCCTGATGACGACAGGCGTTCTCTGGCCGCACATCGCCTCCAGCCTGTACCGCATGATCTGCGGCCTGGCCCTGGCCCTGGTGACAGCCGTCCCCGTCGGCATGGCTGCCGGTCGCAGCCGCCGCTGGGACGCCTTGTTGTCGCCGTTCCTCTATATCTTCTACTCCATTCCCAAAGTCGTCTTCCTTCCGGTCATCATCGTCGTCCTGGGACTCGGTGATTTCCCGAAGATCTTCATCATCGCCATTACCGTCTTTTTCCAAATCGCCATCATGGTCCGCGATGCCGCCAAGGCCATCCCGGAAGAACAGGTCATGACCATGCGTTCCCTGTGCGGGACAAAATGGCAGGATTTCCGCCACCTCATCTGGCCGGCCTGCCTACCGGGTATCCTGACAGCGCTGAGAACATCCCTGGGCATCGCCCTGGCCCTGCTGTTCATTACCGAAACGTTCGCCGCCTTTTCCGGCCTGGGGTATTTCATCATGAACCGCATGGAAGTCCGCAACTATGAAGAAATGTACGCCGCCATTTTGACCCTGGCCGCCATCGGCATCATCGCCTACATGGCCCTCGATATAGCCGAACGGAAACTCTGCCCGTGGAAGAAGTAGCAGTTAGGGGTTAGCAATCAGCCGCGACATCGTAGATGTCACTGTAGGGGACGCCCAAAGGGCGTCCCGCTGTGAATCGTGGGTATGACCCTTCTGGTATATGGGGCTTTTTTTCACACATCACCCGTCATGAATAGCGTGTACACCATCGTTTCAGGTGGGCCGCCCTAGCCGGGTCGGCCCCTACGCAGGCCCCAGTCGGGGCGTTTTTTACGAGCTGAGGGTTGCTCGAAGCGATGTTGTCAGTTTGAGTCTGTCGCGACGGAACGCCGCATCTGAATCCGCGAAAAAGCCGTGGCTCGTGGTTCGTGGTTCGTGGCTCGTAAAAGCTCACCATCATTCCGAATGGGCTGTGGTCAAATATCACAGCGGGCCACCCAGCCACGGCTGTCCGTTTTGGCAACCATCCTGCGCCTTCCGCTGGTCGGCACCTGACGGGCCAAAAAGGCTTTCGGGCCGGCCCCTACGCACCAGGCCGATGGCCGTGTTTTTTTTGGTCACATTCATTTCCATCGCCTGTATGCGATACCGTAGGGGACGCCCAAAGGGCGTCCCGCTGTGAATCGTGGGTATGAC
>ERZ773178.26-NODE-26-length-132961-cov-10.072457_pt1 | contig 132961 bp, 122 predicted proteins | sample MGYA00580533_ERZ773178 | MGnify/ENA primary metagenome ERZ773178 (study PRJEB29015, sample SAMEA2737859) | human gut metagenome | biome: human gut; feature: human-associated habitat; material: faeces | place: China | collected 2012 ...
ACCTCCTTCGGTGGTACTGTTTCTTACTATTATTATACGCTATTTCTCGTCAAAAATCAACCATTTGTTGTGACAGAGCCAAATAAAAATACCTTTTTCTAACTTTTTACGCTTTTTCACTTTCATCACCAGCACATTTTAATCGTTTCTTTACGGACTTTTCAAATTTAGGCCGGGGAATCATGACCCGGTGGCCGCAGCCAGTGCAGCGGATGACGAAATCGACGCCGATGCGCAGCACCTCCCATTCATTGCAGCCGCAGGGATGGGCCTTCTTCATCTGGACGATGTCACCTACATAATAACGGACAAAATCAGCCATCAAAACTCCTCCTTCAAAAGACAAATAGAATTATATATCATTATATAGCCCAAAAGCCCGGTCTGCAAGGGAATGGGCAGCCGCGATTGACCTGCCATAGTGCCTGTGATAAGATAACAAGGAATGAATGAAAGAGGAGGAATTGCTTTGAAATCATCGATGAGCCGGCAGAGCCTGCGCCGGTCCTATCTCATCTGTTACATCATCGGCACGCTCTGTACGATTTTCGCCGTCGCCCTCCTGGGCTGGGTCGCCATCTGTATCGCCCTGGAAAAGGAACCCCTGGCGTCGGTCGCCTTTTTGCCGGACATGCCGGTATTCGCTATCTTCATCGTCATCATCGCCATCGCCGCCCTCAGCGTCGCGGCCTGGCAGCATGGTGCCACGTTCCACCAGCGTTATGAAGCACTCATCGGAAAGGAAGGGCCTGACAGCGTAAAGAATGAGAAAGAATGAATTTATGGACCTCTTGCGCTATTATTTCCGCAAGAGCGATAAAAATGACTTGAAAGGCATCATCGAAGACTGCGAAGAACAGTTCCGCCTCGGTGCCAAAGAAGGCAAATCGGAAGAAGAGATCTGCTGCAAACTGGGGCATCCCAAGAATATTTACCGCTATTACATCGGCGAACCCATCGTGCCCGAAGACAACCCGCGCATGCCCGGCGACGAATACGGCGGCTACGGCGATTTCGGTCCCGGCGTGGAGGACCGCGTTTTCTACGACCAGGATCGCAGCGACGACTACTACCGGCAGCAGCAGCTGGCCCAGCAGCAGCGCCGCTACGACCGGGAACAGGTCATGCGCCAGCGCTATGCCGCAGAAGCCGCTAAGACCGGAAAGGATTTCAACTGGAACGACGGCAGCAGCCAGATGGGCCAAGCGGCCAAAGCCGTCGCCAGCCCCTTCATGGACATCCTCGGCACCTTATTCGGCATCCTCAGCGGCTTCCTCTACCTGGCCCTGGCCATCGTCATCCTGGCAGCCGTCGGCATTTCCTTCATCCCGGCCTATGCCTATACGGACCTCCTGCCTCTGCCGACCCTGTCCCTGGTGACCCGGGTCCTGGCCGTCCTGACGGTCCTCTTCGCCGCGATGACGGCCAGCTCGGCCAGCCAGGCCTGCCACGCCGCAGCCCGCGGAAAGGGGGCGCAGTAAATGAAGCGCGTCCTCATCTGCCTCATCCTGACCCTGGCCTGCGTCTTCGGCAGTTATATGTCCTTCATGAGCAACGACTACGGCCCGTTGAAACACTGGATGGCCTACTATAAAGAATATAAGGAAATCCAGGGAGCCCTGGACAAGGGCAATGCCAGCAAGGCCGAACTCCTGGCCAAACTGAAGGCCATGTACCCGGAAAAGGCCGACCAGATTGAAGCCCAGTTCAAGGCCAAATACGGCAGCCTCAAGGACTCGGCCGAAGATGCCGGCGACACGGTAAAATCCAAGTGGGATGCTTATACCCGTGACGACAGCTCCAGCCGTAAGTCGTCCCAATCCCAGAGCCGCAGCAGCCAGCCGTCCTCTCCCCGAAGCAGCCAGATTCAGAGCAGCCGCAGCAGCCAGAACAGCCATCTGGACAACACCTCTGACAATGAACGCAGCCATCGGACCGATAGCCACGACAACCATACAAGCCGTTAAACTTTTCTACTAACAAATAACAATTATCCGTTGACACCAAGGTTGAAAAGTGCTACAATGAAATCAACCCAAAGAGGTGCTAAAAACTAAATTAAAATATAACTTTTTGTCAAGGAGGAAATGAATTATGGAATTAAAAGGTTCGAAAACAGAAAAAAACTTACAGGCTGCTTTTGCTGGTGAATCCCAGGCCCGTAACAAGTACACCTACTATGCCAGCGTAGCTAAGAAAGCCGGCTACGAACAGATCAAAGCTTTCTTCGAAGAAATGGCCAACAACGAAAAAGAACACGCTAAGATCTGGTTCAAACTCCTCAACGGCGGTGAAATGCCCAACGACATCAATGCACTGAAAGACGCTGCTGCCGGCGAACATTACGAATGGACGGAAATGTACCCGACCTTCGCAAAAGAAGCTCGCGAAGAAGGCTTCGACAAAATCGCCTTCTTATTTGAAAAAGTCGCTGAAATCGAAAAACACCACGAAGAACGCTACCTCGCTCTCCTGGCTAACGTCGAAAAACAGGAAGTCTTCAAGAAATCCGACAAGAAGACCTGGATCTGCCGCAACTGTGGCTTCATCGTAGAAGCTGTCGAAGCTCCGAAAGTCTGCCCGGTCTGTGCACATCCCCAGTCCTTCTTCGAACTCCGCAACGTCAATTACTAAGCAGTGACTCGTGCTCGTAGCTCGTTAGCCAAACGCAAAAAGAGGCTGTCGCCAAGGCGACAGCCTCTTTTGCTATTCTTCTACACGGAAGCGATAGCCGTTTCCCCAAACGGTTTCGATAGCCGTAAATTCCGGCTGGACTTCGTTGAGCTTGTCCCGCAGGCGGTTGACGTGGACCGTCACCGTCGCCAGTTCGCCCAGGGCATTGAGATGCCAGATCATTTCAAAGAGGTACTTCTTGGAGAAGACCTGATTGGGATGGCGGGCCAGGAACAAGAGCAGGTTAAATTCTTTGCCAGTCAGATTGATTTCTGTTTTTCCCCGGAATACCTGGTGGCGCTTGATGAAAATACGCAAGTCGCCGACTTGGATATCCGGCTTGTTGTCATCAGCATCCTGGAGACGTACCCCTAACAGTCTCTGATGGATTTCCAGATGAGCTTTGAGGCGGGCCATCATTTCCGATGGATTGAAAGGCTTGACGATGTAGTCGTCTGCCCCGAGCCCCAAGCCCTTGATCTTATCGTCGTCGCTCCCCCGAGCGGTGATGAAGAGAATGGGGACGTTACTGATATCCCGCAGTTTGCGGCATAACATGAAGCCATCCGTGTCCGGCAGGCCGATATCCAGCAAGACCGCTTCGATAGTTCCGCTGTCAAAGATCTTCATGCCTTCCTTCCCCGTCATGGCTACGGATACTTCGAAGCCATTGGCCTCGAGAAAGTCCCGTTCGATGGCAGCAATCATGCTGTCATCTTCAATAATCAAAACGTGCGCCATAACTATACCCCCTCGTATCGCTTCTGGTCAGACTATTTCCCCGTCTGCAGTCTCCGGAAGCCGTAATCTAAAATAGTCGGTGCGTCGGTCCAGCGGTTGTCGTCGTTATACAGGACTAAGACCAGCGTATGGCCGTCGCGCGTCGCCGAAGCTACCAGGCAATCGCCAGCAGCGTTGGTGAAGCCCGTCTTCACGCCGTTGGCACCGGGATAACCACTTGTCAGGAAGTGGTTCGTCGTCGTGACGTGTTTCGGTTCCCGACCGTCCAAATATTTTACATCATAGGACTTGAGTCCTACAATATAACGAAATTCAGGGAAGTTCTTCATGCCGTAGGCAGCCATCTTGGCCATATCGATGGCCGTCGTGTGATGGTGGGCTGCCGTCAAGCCGTTCGGATTGACGAAATTCGTATGAGTCGCTCCCATTTTGACCGCTTCCTGATTCATCTTTTCGGCATAACCGGCGACAGAACCGCCCAAAGTCTGGGCCACGGCGACGGCGGCATCATTGCCGGAAACGACCATCATACCCCGCAGGGCTTCGCGGATGGAAATAGGATCGCCCGGCGAAATCCCCAGACAGGAAGGTTCCGTATTGGCTGCTTCCCAGGAAATCTGTAAAGGCTGGTCCAATTTATCTTTATACTGGTCCAGGGCCGTAATGAGGGTGACGATCTTCGTCGTGCTCGCCGGGTGGACCCATTTGGTCGGATAGATCTGATATAATACCTTACCTGTATCGACATCGATCATGCAAGCCGATTCGGCAATCGTCGGCGGCATATCGGCCTGAGCCGTCACCGTCATAGACCCGATCATAAAGCCGACAGCAATGACTGCCGTCAACATAATTCGTTTTAAAACAGAAAACATCCAATGTCTCCTTCCTATCTAACAAAAGTATGAATTGCAAGGGAATACAATCCTACAAAAACCTATTATTTTTATTATATTTTTAATTAAAACATCTGTCAATAAAAAGAGGCCGTCGTCATACGACAGCCTCTACGAGCCACTATTCTTCCGGTTTCACTTCGGCCCGGAAGATTTCGTCACCGATGGTCTTGACCCAGAAACCGATGAGGTTGCCGTAGGTTTCACGGTTCTTATCTTCTTCGGCGGCCTTGATGATGTACGTCGTGAACTGCCGGGCCCAGGAATAGCCGAAACGGTCGAACTGTGCCTTGCGGTTGGCATCGGCGATCTGTTCGATGATGGGCAGGAAAATATCTTTCGTCACTTCTTTCAAGTGTTCCGTAATGGGATAGACATAGGCCATGCCCTTGGCATCTTTCTGCATGAAGACCAGGGCCAGCTTATCCGGATCATGGCTGTCATCGGCATAGTCGATGTGATAAGCTTCCAGAGGCAGGCGGTCCTTATCTTCCTGACTGAGGAGCTGATAGGCGCCGTACTTGATGATTTCGTACAGGCGGTCGTCATAGGAACTTTCCAGTTCGATGATCTTTTCCCGCCATTCGCCCCAGGTCAGGGCGGCCCGGCAGGTGTAGGTCGTGAAGGACGGCGAACCCAGGGCATCCTGGACTTCCTTCGACGTGACCCGTTCCTTCGGGTCCGGGATGTGCCAGACCAGGAGCTTCTTGTCGCGGTCGATATAAAGGCACTTGCTTTCCATATGGATCTTGGCGTGACAATGAGGGCACGTATAGAAGAATAAGTTTTCGTCGAAATGAACGCGTTCGCTCAATTTCGCATCAGCCGTATCGATGACGTCCCACGTATGGAAAACGCCGTATTCGTGGCAGGCCGGGCACTGGATAGTAACGTCCAGGTCATGGGTTCCGTTTTTCTTTGCCATAAGTTACACTCCTTCCGTACGACTTGCCGGATATAAAGCCATGATTTTCGAGGCGGCCTGTTCGATGTCGACGAGGCTGCGCTTCCTCAATTTCAAGAAAGGATGGACAATGGCTTCGATTTTCTTGACTTCTTCAGACAAGGCAATGGGGTCCGGTGCATCGTCGCAGCTCTGCAGCAAGGCCAGGGCCGGACCGGCTTCTTCCATCATGGCTGCCTGTTCGTTGCCGGCAGCTTCTCCCAGATGGCGGAGCCAGAAAAAGACAGCGGCTTTTGTATAGGCTTCCTGTTCTTCCGGGCTCGTGCAGACCATGTCGATGCGATCGAAACCGGCCCCTTCGGTCAAGAGCAGGGGGACAGCAGCGGCCGCAGCCCGCTGCAGGGGATAACGCTTTTCTTCCGTACTCAGCGAGGCAAATGCAAGGTGCTTCAAATGTTTTTCATCGGCCAGATGAAGGGCTTTCTTATAAGCCGACAACAATTCCCCTTCTTCGCCACGCTTGCCGCCGACCCAGTAGGGGCCGACAGCATGGATAATGAAGGAAGCCTTTAATTTATAACCCTTGGTCATGACAGCACTGCCGACGTGGCACATGCCGAGGGTACGGCATGAAGCGGAAAAAGACAGGCCGCCTTTCTGATGAATCTTACTGCTGACGCTATTCGTTGGCAAGAGAGTCGAGCTGGCGGAATAGACGAGGCCGTCAGCCTTCCACTCGGATAAATCACCTAGTAATACACGAAACTGCATCGTAGTCACACCCTTTCAAAATGGTTACTCTGTCCTATTATACCATTACTTGACAAAGGTATTAATAGCTTTCTTGAGATTTTCTACGGCTTCTGCGTCTCCTCCATGGACCACATCGACGATGCAGTGGTCGATGTGGTCCTTGAGGATGACCCGGCTCACGCCGGCAATGGCCGAGTGGACGGCCGCCAGCTGGACCAGGACGTCGCTGCAGTCGCGGCCGTCTTCGATCATGCGCTTGATGGCTTCGACGTGGCCCGTAATGCGCGACAGCCGGTTGAGGACGCGTTTCGTTTCCGTATGGTGATGGTCATGATGGGTACCGGCGTGTGCCTGAGCAGGCTGTTCTTCTTCATCGTCATAGACGAAATCGGCTTCGTCGGCGGCCTTGACGACCTTGATGAAATAGAACCGGTCCGTATCCATGGCCATGACGATGGAAAAGCCGGCGCTGATCAGCTTCTCTTCCAAAATATCCACCGGCGGCAGCACGGGCGCGCCGCCATGGATGGCGTTGACGGCCTGGCGGGGCAGGTCGTGCATGATGAGTAGCATCCCGCCGGGCACCAGGGCCTCATAGAGGCGGCGGATGACATCGCGGCTGTGTTCCGCAATGTGGGGATAGAAATTGAGACAGCAGACGACATCATAATGTTTCCTAGGAAAAGCATATTTCAGGACATTGCCCGTCGTAAAGGTGACATTGGCCAGGTGAGAAAATTTATCCTTGGCCACGTCGATCATCTGCTGGGAATAGTCGAAGCCTTCCACACTGCCTTCATCTCCAGCCGCTGCGGATAAGTAAGGCAAGAGCACGCCCGTCCCACAGCCCGCATCGAGGATGGCTGAACCGGGCCGGATGGCCGCCAGCTCCATGAAAGACGATAAGACCCGGTCGTCCGCCTTGCGGTCGCGGTCCCAATTTTTCGCATAATTTTCAAAAAAGACATGTTCCTTATCCATAGGGATTCCCCTTTTTTTCGAGTTTATAGTAAGCAGTGGTTCGTGGTTCGTGGTTCATGGTTCGTGGCTCGTGACTTGTACCCCACGGTTTGTAGGGGCCGTCCCAAAGGGAGGCCGTAAAAAACATTCCCTCAGGCTGACCAACGGTATGGCTGACTGTTCACGGCGAGCCGCCTTGACAGGACGGCCCCTACGAAACACTAACTGCTAAAAAAGGGACTGTCGCACAAAAGCTATTGCTATCATGCGTGGTCCCTATCTCTTTGTAGTTCGGAGTTAGTGGTTAGCCACTAATCACTTAAAAGGGCTTGTCGTCATACGACAAGCCCTTTTTACATGGTGCGGTTGGGGGGACTTGAACCCCCATGAACTTTCGTTCACTACCCCCTCAAAGTAGCGCGTCTGCCATTCCGCCACAACCGCATATAAAATTGTAAAAAAAAGAATATGGCGACCCCGATCAGATTTGAACTGACGATCTTCGCCGTGACAGGGCGACATGTTAAACCGCTACACCACGGGGCCACTTTCTTTCGTTCTTTCGAGGCCGCTTCGGTATTTCTTAGTGCCTCGAACAAAAACTATTCTACTACAAGAAAAGGGTTTTGGCAAGTACTTTTTTTATTTTTTTCAAACTTTTTTTGACGGCTAAAAAAGAGACGCCCCGCAATGGCCGAAACCACTACGCGACGCCTCTCTATAGTTCAAAAAAGGTTATTTTGCATAATCCACCATCCGCGTTTCACGGATGACGACGACTTTGATCTGGCCTGGGTATTCCAGTTCCGCTTCGATGCGTTTGACAATGTCATGGACCAGCAGGACGCAGTCCGATTCATCCAGCTTGTCCGGTTTGACCATGACCCGGATTTCTCGGCCAGCCTGGATGGCGAAGCAGTCTTCGACGCCATCGAAGGATTCGGCGATTTCTTCGAGCTTCGTCAGGCGCTTCAGATAGTTTTCCAGCGTTTCCCGGCGGGCACCCGGACGGGCAGCCGAAACGGCATCTGCCGCCGATACCAGGACGGCTTCGACGCTGTGCGGCTCTTCATCACCGTGATGGGCGGCGATGCAGTTGACGACCAGCTTGGATTCGCCATATTTCTTGGCGATTTCCGTCCCAATCGAAACATGGGTCCCTTCCAGCTCGTGGTCCAGGGCTTTGCCGATATCATGGATCAGCCCGGCCCGTTTGGCCAGGTTTTCATCGACGCCCAGTTCAGCTGCCATGATGCCGGCCAGCTGAGAGACTTCGATAGAATGGCGCAGGACATTCTGGCCATAACTGGTACGATAGCGCAGGCGGCCGAGGATCTTGATGAGTTCAGGATGCAAACCGTGGACGCTCGTTTCATACGTCGCCTGTTCGCCAGCTTCGCGGATTTTCTGATTGACTTCTTTGCGGGCCTTTTCGACCATTTCTTCGATGCGTGCCGGATGGATACGGCCATCGGCAATCAGTTTTTCCAAGGCAATGCGGGCGATTTCGCGGCGGATCGGGTCAAAGCACGACAAGATGACCGCTTCCGGCGTATCGTCGATGATGAGGTCGACGCCGGTCAGCGTTTCAATAGCCCGGATATTGCGCCCTTCGCGGCCGATGATGCGGCCTTTCATTTCATCGTTCGGCAGAGACACGACAGATACCGTCGTTTCGGCGACGTGGTCGGCAGCACAGCGCTGGATAGCCATGGAAATGATTTCCCTGGCCTTGCCTTCGGCTTCTTCCTTGGCCTGTTCTTCCAGGCTCTTGATCATCTGTGCCGTTTCGTGCTTCACTTCGGTCTGGACGTTGTTCAGGAGCAATTCCTTGGCATCTTCATATGTCAAGCCGGAAATCCGTTCCAGTTCAGCCATCTTCTGTTCATGAAGGGCTTCGATTCTTTCCTGCATCTGCGTAACTTCATCTTCTTTACGCTGCAGGGCATCTTCTTTCTTCTCCATGGAATCGGATTTCTTGTCCAAATGTTCTTCTTTCTGCAACAGGCGCCGTTCAAAGCGCTGCAATTCATTGCGGCGTTCCTTGTGTTCCCGTTCTGCGTCGTTGCGCATCTTGTGGACTTCTTCTTTCCCTTCCAGGACGAGTTCCTTCTTGCGGGCTTCAGCGTTCTGCTGGGCCGTCGCAATGATGCGCTGCGCTTCGACTTCAGCCTGGCCGATCTTGCCTTCGGCGATTTTCTTGCGGTAAAGATACCCGGTGCCACCGCCGATGAGACCGCAGGCGACTGCTGTAGCAATAATCGTTAGCATAGTAATGGATTCACCTCCCCTTTCACAAAAAAAAGCCGAACTCCCAGTCCGGCTTTTTTTATGAGTATGTAAAATTTACTTCATGTTCAAAAAACCTACAATTATGCAAAATATAGACCAGTATATCAAACCGGCTCTCTTAATTGTAAATTTTTTTTATATCAATGTCAAGATAGACTTGACGTTTCCGGCACCTTGTAATCACCCATCGTCCTCTTCATCGCCACCGGTGAAGTCTTCCAGGATGTCCCCTATGACAGACGGCGAAAAGCCGCGGTACTGCAAAAAGCGGGCTGCCTTGCGGGCTTCATCGGCACGATAGGAAAATTTCCGCCCTGCCAGGGCCTGAGCCAGGGCGTACTCATCAGGCCGCTCGACGTCTTCCGGTACGGGCAGGCCGCGGCGGCGCAGGCGGTTGGCGATGTACAGGTGGCCGTACTGCCCTTTGCGGGCATAATAGCGGTACACATCGCCGGCCAGGCGCTGGTCGTCGAGGAAATGTTCTTCCTTCAGGGCTGCGACGACTTCGTCCAAGACGGCGTCAGCAGCACCGCGGCGGCGCAGCTTGTCCCGCAGTTCCCTTTCGCTGAGAAAGCGGACATTCAGGAGCTGCAAGGCCTTTTCATAGGCTTCGCGGTACTCCATTTACGCTTCGTCGCTGCCGGCTGCCGGCGTATCCGGCGTTTCCAGTGCTGCCGTATCCTCTTCTTCCATGGCTTCGTCGAATTTTTCCGGTTCCGCTGCCAGCGTATCGCGGATGATCTTTTCGACTTCGTCTGTGATTTCAGGATGTTCCTTCATGAATATCTTGACGTTTTCCTTGCCCTGGCCCAGGCGTTCGCCTTTATAAGAATACCAGGTGCCGCTCTTTTCGATGATATCCATGGACGTGCCCAGGTCGAGGACGGTGCCTTCGCGGGAAATCCCCGTGCCGTACATGATGTCGAATTCGCAGTGTTTAAAAGGCGGTGCCACTTTATTCTTGACGACTTTGACCCGCGCCCGGTTGCCGATGACGTCGCCACCGGATTTGATGGCTTCGCCCTTGCGGATTTCCATGCGGATCGACGCGTAGAACTTCAGGGCCCGGCCGCCTGTCGTCGTTTCGGGATTGCCGAACATGACGCCGACTTTTTCACGCAGCTGGTTGATGAAGATGACAATGGCCTTGGACTTGGAAATGATGCCTGTCAGTTTGCGCAGGGCCTGACTCATGAGACGGGCCTGGAGGCCAACATGGGAATCGCCCATTTCCCCTTCGATTTCCGCTTTCGGGACCAGGGCGGCTACGGAGTCGACGACGATGATGTCGACAGCGCCGCTGCGGACGAGTTCTTCCGTGATTTCCAGGGCTTGTTCGCCATTATCCGGCTGGGAAATGAGCAGTTCATTCGTGTCGACGCCGAGGTGGCGGGCATAGACCGGATCCAGAGCGTGTTCGGCATCGATGAAAGCGGCAATGCCGCCGCTCTTCTGGGCCGAAGCGATGGCATGCAGGGCCAGGGTCGTCTTGCCTGATGATTCAGGGCCGTAGATTTCGATGACGCGGCCCCGGGGATAGCCGCCGACGCCGACGGCCAGGTCGACGGCCAGGGAACCGGAAGAGATGACTTCCAGGTTCATCTTGTCGGCAATGTCTCCCAGGCGCATGATGGCACCTTTGCCAAAATCCTTTTCAATCTTGCGCATTGCATTTTCAAGTGCTGTCTGTTTTGCGTCCAACTTCATTCCTCCTAACTAGGCTTTCTTTGTATGATTCACTACATAGTGTACTAAATAATAGATGGCCCGCAGGGCAGCCCGCCGTTTGACTTCGGCCCGGCCGCCGTGATAGACGTCGCGGTGGGTCACGGTCCCCCAGGGGCCGCTGATGCCCGTATAGACCAGGCCGACGGGCTGGTCCGGCGTACCTCCGCCGGGACCGGCGATACCCGTCGTACTGACGGCCAGATCCGTCTCATACAGGCGCCGGCTGCCATCGGCCATTTCGGCCGCCGTCTGGGTACTGACAGCCGTATACGTTTCCAGCGTATCATGCGAAACGCCGAGTATCTTTTCTTTCATCTCATTGCAGTACGTCCCGGCAGAACCGCGGAAATAATCGGAAGCGCCAGGGACATCGGTGATGAGCGAACCGACGAGTCCGCCCGTACACGATTCGGCAGCACTGACGGAATAGCCGCCCTGACGGACAATGTTCCCCAGGACATGGGCCATCGTGTCGTCATCAAAGGTGACGATCTGTCCGGCCAGCCGGCGGCGGACTTCCTGTTCCAAGGGAGCCAGCAATTCCCGGGCCTGGTCTTCGCGGTCAGCCCGGGCTGTCAGGCGGACTTCGACGAAGCCCGGCCGGGCATACATGGCCAAGGTCGGGTTCGATTGCCCCTGGACCAGATCCATGAGCTGTTCTTCAATAAAAGCTTCGCCCAAGTCGTAAATCTTGATGTGCCGCGAAGCGATGCATCCCTGGCTGCCAAAGGTCTGGAGCAGCCACGGCTTCAGACGGTTTTCATACATCCAGCGCATCTCTGTCGGCGGCCCCGGCAGGTGGACCAGGGTCTTGCCGCCTTGCTGCATGGCCACGCCCGGTGCCGTCCCGGCGCCGTTATCGAAGAGTACCGCTCCTTGCGGGACCATGGCCTGGCGCTTCTGGTTCTCGGTCATGGCCGCGCCGCCATGATGGATGCAGACCCATTGGCGGACCGACTCGGCAATAGCGTCGTCATAGACGAGGGGCATCCCCATGAGGCGGGCGCCGATGATTTTGGTCATGTCGCCCTGGGTCGGTCCGAGACCGCCCGTCGTGATGACCAGGTCGACGCGGGACAGAGCCACTTTCAGCGCTTCTTCCATGCGCTGCGGGTTGTCGCCGACAGTCGTATGATAAATGACAGAATAGCCTATTTCATTGAGTTTCTTCGATAAGTAAGCGGAATTATAATTGGTAATTTCACCTAATAACAATTCGGAACCTGTCGTAACCAATTCCACTAACATACGCCATCACCTCGGTTAATCGATCCGTTCGGCTACGAGATCGTAAGCAAAGCCCTGGGCAATGCGGACGGGAATCATATCGCCTGGCTGCACGCCCTGGGCATCTTCCAGATAGGTCAGGCCATCGACATTGGGAGCCTGGATTTCAATGCGCCCGACGGCCTGACGGATACCCTTTTCTTCTTCTACTTTTTCGACGAGCATCGTATGGACAGAGCCTTCTAGTTCCTGGTTGCGGATTTCCGATACTTTGGCCTGGATGGCCATGAGCTGATGATACCGTTCTTCCTTGACTTCTTCCGGTATCTGATCGTCCATAAGGGCGGCCGGCGTCCCGTCTTCCTGAGAATAAGTGAAGACGCCGACGTCGTCAAATTCCGTTTCCTTGACAAATTCACAGAGTTCCTGAAATTCTTCTTCCGTTTCGCCGGGGAAGCCGACGATGAACGTCGAGCGCAGGGTCAGCTTGCGGCCGTGGCTGCAGAGCTTCTTCATGAGACGGCGCACATCCTCTTCCGAATCGCGCCGGTTCATGCGCTGCAGGACGGTCTGGGAAATATGCTGGAGCGGCAGATCGACATAGGGACAGATTTTTTCTTCCTTGACGATGAGATCCATCAATTCGTCCGTAAAGTAATGGGGATAGAGATAGAACAGGCGGATCCAGCGGATGCCATCGATTTTCACCAGCTGGCGCAGCAATTCCGGCAGCAGGGAGTGCCCGGCCAGGTCGACGCCATAACTCGTCGTATCCTGGGCGATGAGGTTGATTTCTTTGACGCCGTCAGCAGCCAGCTGCTGTACTTCGGCTACGACAGAGTCGACAGGACGGCTGTACAGCTTGCCCCGTACATGGGGGATGATGCAGAAAGAGCAGCCGTTGTTGCAGCCTTCGCCGATCTTGACATAGGCACTGTATTTCGGCGTCGTCCGCAGGCGGCTCGTATTCTGGTTATAGAGATGACTGACGTCATCCATGTAGCAGGCTTTGCGGCCTTTCTTGACCGTATCGATGGCTTCCCAGATGCGGTCCCACGAACCGGTCCCCAACAGGGCATCGATTTCCGGCATTTCTTTCATCAGGTCCTGTTTGTACTGCTGGCTCAGGCAGCCCGTGACGATGAGGATCTTACATTTCCCGTCTGTCTTGTAGCGGGCGGCCTGCAATATCGTATCAATGGATTCCTGCTTGGCTTTTTCAATGAACGTACACGTATTGACGATGATGATATCCGCCTGGGACAGGTCTTCCGTAATCTCCATATGGCGGTCACGAAGGATGCCCAGCATGACTTCCGTATCAATAAGGTTTTTGGAGCAGCCTAAGCTGACAAATCCGATTTTTTCCATGTATCTTTACTTTTCCTTTCCGAAGCGAACTGATTTAATCCACCAGGCCTGCAAATCGCGGCGGCCTTGATCAGAATATTGTTTTTTTACGGGGAATAAAGCGATTTCCTGGCCTTTGGCATCGACTTCCGCCTTAGCCGGCGGCAGGGCATCGCTCAAAAAAATGTGTTTTTGCCACAAGACGGCATTGGCGTTGGACGAATAGAGCCAGTCGATGAAGGCATTCGTCAATTCACCGTCTTCGCACCAGTTGGTAACGGCCACCCCGGTCAGCCAATATGACGTGCCGTCCCGGGGATAGAGAATATAGATAGGCGCCCCGTCATGGCGGTACTGCCGGGCGACGGCGGCGTCGGCTACGCCCATATCAGCTTCGCCGCTGGCTACGCGGCGGACGTTGGCCGACATCGATTTCGAATAGGATGCTACATGGCCCTGGAGGGAGCGCAGGTAGCGTTCACTGTCTTCAATGCCTCTCATTTCTACGAAAGAACAGAGAAATTCGCCGGCCATGTCCATAGACGCCAGGTCCGGGAAGGCCAGGACCATTTCGGGATCCGTCAGGAGGTCGTCCCAGGTGCGGATCTGCATGCCCCGCCGTTCATAATAAGACTGGCTGACGATGAAGACCATCGGGTTATACCACAGGCCATTCCACAGCTGTTCCGGGTCTTTCATGGACGGCAGCACCTTATCGGTGACGGGCGACGCATAGGGCTGGAGGATGCCGTTTTTCTTCTGTTCCCGCAAATTGTCTTCCGACGCGATGAGGATATCCGGCTTGACGCCGCTGTCCGTTTTCAGGGCCTGGCGGATATCGCCGTCGCTCTTGGAATAAATCTGGACGCGCAGATGTTTCTGTTCATAAAAAAGCTGAGCCAGTCCGTCGTTGACATCCTGAGGCAGGTCGGAAAAGACGACGAGATGGCGTTCCGCTTCATAAGCCCGCTGAGCCTCTTCCTGCTGGCGCTTCGTCAAAATCGGGCCGCACAAGCTGAAGAGCAGGATGACGAAAAGGCTGAGGACAATAAAAGGCACGAATTTCTTCATTAGATTCACCTGAATTTTCTAGTCTTAGCCGTTCCCCTTCCCTGCCTGCGGGATGGGGCAGCAGGACGACCGGCTTTATCAGGCCGCCGTCCTGCCTGATGGCGCCGCGGCGCAATAAGGCATTTCGGGCCATAACCGATGAGGTCCCGCCGGCCGGCCAGGCACAGAGCCTTATAGACAATATCATAATTGGCCGGGTTCTTATACTGCATGAGGGCCCGCTGCATCTGTTTTTCTTCCGGCCGGCGGGCGACGTAGACCTTTTCCCCCGTCAAGGGATTGAGGCCGGTATAATACATGGCCGTCGACAGGCTCCCCGGCGTCGGGATGAAGTCCTGCACCTGTTCCGGCTGCATATGCATGTCCCGCAGAAATTCAGCCAGGGCCACGGCATCCTTCAGGGTACAGCCGGGATGGCTGGACATGAAATACGGGACGAGGTACTGTTTCTTTCCCAGTTCCCGGTTGGCTTCATCGAACCAGTCCTTGAACTTCAGGAAAGCCTGGACGTCGGCCTTTCCCATGAGGTCCGTCACGTGTTTGACGACGTGTTCCGGAGCCACTTTCAGCTGACCGCTGACGTGGTACTGGCAGAGTTCCTTGACGAAGGCCTTGTTGTGATCGGCCAGGACATAGTCATAGCGCAGGCCCGAACGGACGAAGACCTTCTTGACGCCCTTGACGCTGCGGATTTCCCGCAAGAGCTTGACATAATCATCATGGGACGTATCGAGGTTCGGGCAGGTCTCACTGCCGATGCAGTGGCGGTTGCGGCAGGCGCCGTCCTTGAGCTGCTTGGCACAGGCAACGTGACGGAAGTTCGCCGTCGGGCCGCCGACGTCATGGATATAGCCCTTGAAGCCCGGCAAATGGGTCATGCGCTCCGTTTCCCGGACGAGCGATTCATGGCTGCGATGCTGGATGATACGCCCTTGATGGCTGGCGATGGCACAGAAATGGCAGTGGCCGAAACAGCCGCGTTGGCTGGTCAGGCTGAACTGCACTTCATGGAGAGCCGGTACGCCGCCGGCGGCATCGTAATCGGGATGCCAGCGCCGCTGGAAGGGCAGTTCGTAAATGGCATCCATCTCTTCCGTCGTCAAGGGCAGGGCCGGCGGCGTCTGGACGACGAAGCGGTTCTCTGACGGCTGGATGAGGGTCTTGCCGTAAAAGGGGTCCTGCTCTTCATACTGCATCTTGAAGGCCCTGGCAAAAGCCAGTTTATCGGCCTTGACCTCTTCATAGGACGGGCAGACGACGGTCTTATCCGAAATGGGCGGCCTGCTGGTCACGTAGCAGATACCGCGGATATCGTACATTTCAGCGACCGTCTTGCCTTCGGCCAGGGCGTCGGCGATTTCGACTACGGAATGTTCCCCCATACCATAGCTGAGGATGTCAGCCTTACTGTCCAGGAGGATAGAATGACGCACTTTATTGGACCAATAATCGTAGTGGGCAAAACGGCGCAGGCTGGCTTCAATGCCGCCGATGATGATGGGCACGTCTTTATAAGCTTCCCGCATGCGGTTGGCATAGACAATCGTCGCCCGTTCCGGCCGACGGCCGGCTTCTCCGCCGGGTGAATAACTGTCGTGGCTGCGGAATTTCTTGGCCGCCGTCTTTTCATTGAGCATGGAATCCAGATTGCCTGCCGTAATCAAGGCAGCCAGCCGCGGCCGTCCCAATTGCTTGAACGGTTCGGCACTGTGCCAGTCGGGCTGGGAAATGATACCGACACGATAGCCCCGGCTTTCCAATACGCGGCCGATGAGGGCTGCGGCAAAACCGGGGTGATCGACATAGGCATCGCCATTGATGTAGACAAAATCGAGTTGGTCCCAGCCGCGGCGTTCCATGTCTTCCCGGCTGGTTACTAAAAATTTCTCGCGCATATTGCTCCTTATTTAAATTAAAATCCAAATGATGAGCAGCAGGAAAATGATGATACCGGCAATGATAGTGATTTCCGGCCATTTCCCCTGGCGCTGCTTCTTCTTTTTAGTACTATCTTTACGGATTTTCTTCTTTTTCACGGGCATAATAGTCCGCACTTCCGGCTGCGGGGTCCGCTCTTCGACGTTTTCCTTATATTCCCGGGCCAGGGCAACGCCGTCCAGTTCCAGGAAATTGCCATAGTTGCGGAGGAAACCTTTGACGAAGACGGCACCGGGGATGGCATCGTATTCGTCTTTTTCCAGGGCTTCCAGGTATTCCCGCTTTATATTGAGGGCATAAGACACATCCTGCAGCGTCAGCCCCTGTTGTTCTCTTGCCAGTCGCAATACTTCGCCAATCGAAGATTCATTCACGGTTATTCCTCTCCCTACTCTCTATAATCGTATCTTTTATTATATAACAGATACGGCAAAGGGTACAGGGGGTCAGCTCAAATACTTCTGCTGGACCTCATCGGCCGTCATGAGGATTTCCCGCGGCTTGCTGCCGTTATTGGGGCCGACGATGTGCATGGCTTCCATCATGTCGATCATGCGGGCTGCCCGCGTATAGCCGACGCGGAAGCGGCGCTGGAGCATGGACGTCGATGCCTGCCCCGTTTCCAGGACCATGTCGATGGCCTGGCGCATGAGGTCGTCTTCAAAGAAATCGACGCTGTCTTCGGGATTTTCCGACTGGGCCTTCTGGACGGCTTCATCATACTGAGGACCGCCCTGGGCTTTGATGAATTCTACCATCTCATCGATTTCCGAATCAGAAATGAAGGCCCCTTGGACGCGGAGCGGCTTGGATGCGCCGAGGGGATAGAAGAGCATGTCACCCTTGCCGATCAGTTTTTCGGCACCGGCCATGTCGAGGATGGTCCGCGAATCGACCTGGCTGGAAACGGCAAAGGCGATACGGCTGGGGACATTGGCCTTGATGAGGCCGGTCAGGACATCGACAGACGGCCGCTGTGTAGCCAGGACGAGGTGCATCCCGCAGGCCCGCGCTTTCTGACCCAGGCGGATGATCGACTTTTCGACGTCGTCCGATGCCGTCATCATGAGGTCTGCCAATTCGTCGATGATGATGACGATGAAAGGCATGGCATCTTCCGGATGGAGTTCATTATACCGGGAAATATCCCGCGTATGAGTGATGGCGAAGCGCTTGTAGCGGTCGTCCATTTCCCGGACAGCCCAGCGCAGGACGCTGGCGGCTTTCTTCGGATCCGTGACGACTGGCGTCAGCAGGTGAGGAATACCGTTGTAATTCGATAATTCGACGACCTTCGGATCGATGAGGATGAGCTTGACGTCTTCCGGCCGCTGTTTAAAGAGGATGCTGGCGATGAAGGTGTTGATGCAGACACTCTTGCCGGAACCGGTCGAGCCGGCTACCAGGAGGTGAGGCATCTTGGTCAGGTCGGCGACGATGGGATTGCCGGCAATGTCCTTGCCCAGGCAGACCGGGACGCCGCCGGCGGCCTTGCGGAACGTATCCGTGTCGATGACGTCGCGCAGATTGACGCCGGTCAGCTTCTTGTTCGGCACTTCGATGCCGACGGCAGCTTTGCCGGGAATCGGCGCTTCGATGCGGATATCCGTCGCAGCCAGTTTCAAGGCCAGGTCGTCGGCGAGATGGACGATTTTGCTGACCTTGACGCCAGCCGCCGGTTCCAGTTCATAGCGCGTAATGGACGGCCCCTGGCTGGCATTGAGTATCTTGGCGTCGATATTGAAGCTCTGTAGCGTTTCCTGGAGGATGCGGGCATTTTCCCGGACTTCATCGCTCAGGCCGACGGCGTGCTGCGGACCCGGTTTCAACATGCTCACCGGCGGCAGATGGTACGTCTTTTCACCGGCGGCTTTGGGAACGGCACTGCTCCCTTCTTCGCTCGTATCGACGGCGACGCTGCTCTTTTCGACTTCGATGGGTTTGAGGTCGTCCATGTCATGACGAAGGACATCCGTTTCCTGCGCCAGCGGCGTTTTTACTGGGGCGGCAGGCTGGACATCGTGGGCCGTCGGTTCCGTATCGCCGACGATGGTTTCATGGATCTGGCTGAGCGTTTGCGGTTCCGGTGAAGATTCTGCTTCTTCAAAACCGTCGCTGGCCCAGTCATACGGGACGTCTTCTTCGATGGGGCTGGCGTCGAAACGGACTTCTTCCACGCCGTTGCCCAGGTCACGGGCGTCGGATATGGTCGTCGCTGCGGGATGGTCCGAGTTCTCGGGATGATTGTCGATTACGGGATTCCCACAAGCGGGACGCCCTTCCGGGACGGCCCCTACGCCATGCGAATCATCGGGATTCCCACAAGCGGGACGCCCTAACGGGTCGTCCCCTACAACCGCCTGCAAATCGAAGATGCGGCGGCGTTCGTGCCACTGTTTCAGGGACTGCGACGCATCCTGAAGGCCTTCGACGGCCTTGCCCGATACTTTGGCCGCTTCCTGTCCGGCCTTATCGGCTACGACAGCCACAGGCTTAGAAATAGACCAATTCTTCCAGACCAGGAAGGTGACGATGCAGGCGCCGGTAATAGCCATGACAGCCCCAAAAAATCCGAGAAACCGGCGCAGGACCGAGGCCATGACAGCCCCGACGACACCGCCGCCGACGGACAGACTGTGCGGCAGAAATTCCGTCCCCTCCGGAATGACCAATAAATGGACCAATCCTAGGAGGAGGACATAGATCCAAGTCCCGACGGCCCAGGATTTCGTAACCGGGCAGGCCTTGCGGATGACGATATACTTCAGTCCCAGGACGATGAGGGACAAACTGACGACAATCCGGCCCAGGCCGAAAATATACGCTAAGATATCATCGACGCTGTGGCCGATGCGGCCTGTATCGACGCCGATGAAACCGACCGTCGCAAAAAGGCCTACGAGAATACAACAGATACCAATGATTTCATATTTCAAAAGCGGCGATGTCCCTGCCTTCCTGGCAGTCTTCGCCTTCTGACGCGTACCAGCAGTCCGCTTGGAACGGCTGGTTTTACGAGTCTTTCCTTTCGCCAAAACATTTCACCTTCTACTAATAGATTACTTGCCGCCGCGGCGTTTGTGCCAGGCAGCCGTCATAGATTGTTCCTGCCCGTAAGGCCGTTCCTTGTAATACGACGCCTCTTTCAAGGCATCCGGCAGATACTGCTGGGCCACCCATCCCCCATCGAAATCATGGGGATACCGATAGGTCAGGCCATGGCCCAGAGCGGCTGCGCCGCTGTAATGGCTGTCGCGCAGATAATCGGGCACATCACCGCAGTCTTTGTGGCGGACATCGGCCAGAGCCGCATCGATGGCCAGATAGGCACTATTGCTCTTCGGCGCACAGGCCACGTAAATGACGGCTTCTGACAAGATGATGCGTCCCTCCGGCCAGCCGACGAACTGGACGGCCTGGGCAGCGGCATTGGCAATGACCAGGGCCTGGGGATCGGCCAGTCCGACGTCTTCGGCTGCACAGATGACCAGGCGGCGGGCAATGAAGGACGGCTGTTCGCCGGCTTCGATCATACGGGCCAGGTAGTGCAGGGCCGCATCGGGGTCGGAGCCGCGCATGCTTTTGATGAAAGCCGACACCGTATCGTAATGGGCATCGCCTTTTTTATCATACGTATAGACTTTATGACCGGCTACCTTTTCAATGGCGTCGTGCGTGATATGGCCGCCAGCCGGTACGACCAGGCAGACCTGTTCCAGCAAGTTCAGGCCGACGCGGGCATCGCGGTCAGCCAGACGGGCCAAGGTCCCCAGCATCTCATCGCTGGCGGAAATCCCCAGCGAACCCAGGCCTTTCTCCCTGTCCGTCAGGGCCCGCCGCAGGACGGCTGTGACGGCCTGTTCCGACAGGGGTTTCAATTGGATGACGCGCAGGCGCGACAATAAGGGGCGGTTGACTTCGAAATAAGGATTTTCCGTCGTCGCCCCGATGAGGATGACCGTCCCGTCTTCGACATACGGCAACAGGACGTCTTGCTGACTTTTATTGAAGCGGTGGATTTCATCGATGAAGAGGATCGTCCGCTTTTGATATAGATGGATGGCATCCTGCGCAGCGGCAATGACCTTGCGAAGTTCTGCCGTGCCTGCCGTGACTGCGTTGAGGGTTACGAAACGGCTGTCCGTTTCATTGGCAATGACATGGGCCAGTGTCGTCTTGCCGACACCGGAAGGACCGTAAAACAACAGGGACGGAATGGTGTCCTTTTCGATGAGGGTCCGCAAAAAACTACCGGGCCCGATGAGGTCGTCCTGGCCATAGATGTCATCCAGAGATTCCGGCCGCATGCGGACGGCCAGCGGTGCATAGCCCTGGCCGCTCCGTTCATCAGCCATAGAAAATAAATCGTCTCCGCTCATTTGTTTGCTCTCCAGACTAAATAGAACGCCGCTAAGTCTCCTCAGCGGCGGACAAGTAACTAAATTCTCAAATAAGAAAAGAGCCCCACCATGCCGTTTATAAACCGAGTTTTGAGCCTGCCTAAGCAGGTGGGTGTTCTCCTATAAAGGTCGACAGTCCAGTGAAGGCATTGCCTAACGATATAGAGCCCGAACTCCCAATGTAAAAAGTGTTGGTTCAAAACATCGAGACCATTTACGCACACAGTAGGGTTTCTTCTTGCATCTAGTATAATAAAATATAGAAGAAAAATCAAGCCTTGACAAATGGAAAAGGTGCTCCTGCATAAGCAGAAGCACCTTTTCGTGGTTCGTGGTTCGTGGTTCGTTTGGCGTTTGGCGAAGTGGCACACAAATACCGTTTTTGGATGTCCACAGGACTCAGGCGGGCCGCCGCTATGGCGGCCCCTACGAACCACGAGCCACGAGCCACGATTATTTTACGACTTTCTTGACGGCGGCTACGACGTTTTCAGTCGTGAAGCCGAATTTCTTGAACAGTGTGCCTGCCGGAGCGGATGCACCAAAGGATTTCATGGAAACCGTCGTGCCGTCGAGGCCGACGTATTTGCCCCAGCCGAAGTCCGAAGCGGCTTCGACAGCGACGCGGGCGCGGACGGCTTTCGGGAGGACCTGTTCTTTATAGGCTTCGTCCTGCTGTTCAAAGAGTTCCAGGCAGGGCATGCTGACGACACGGACGTCGACACCTTCTTTAGCCAGTTCGTCTTTGGCGTTGACGGCCAGTTCGACTTCCGAACCACTGGCCATGATGATGGCATCGGGAACGGCTTTCTTGGCATCGGCGATGACGTAAGCCCCTTTCAAGGCTTCTTTGCTGCTGCCGGCGAGCTGCGGCAGGTTCTGACGAGTCAGGACGAGGGCCGTCGGCGTCTTCTGGCTGGTAGCAGCCAGGTACCAGCCGGCAGCCGTTTCCGTAGCGTCAGCCGGACGGAAGACGTTGACATTGGGAAGGGAGCGGAGCATGGCCAGCTGTTCGATTGGTTCATGTGTCGGACCGTCTTCGCCGACGCCGATGCTGTCGTGCGTGAGGACGTAGGTCGTCGGCAGGCTCATGAGGGCAGCCAGGCGGATCATGGGTTTCATATAATCGCTGAAGACGAAGAACGTACCGGCATACGGACGGACGCCACCGTGGAGAGCCAGGCCGTTGGTGATGGCACCCATGGCCAGTTCGCGGACGCCGAAGTGGACGTTGCGGCCGCTGTAATCGGCTTTGCTGAAGAAGCCTTCATCTTTCATTTCCGTCTTGTTCGACGGAGCCAGGTCGGCACTGCCGCCGAAGAGCTGGGGCATGATGTCCTTCAGACGATTGATCATCGTGCCGGACAAGCTGCGCGTAGCCTGCGGCTTATCTTCATAAGCCCAGAAAGCTTCATTATTCAAGAGAGCCTTGGCATCGACATCGCTGTGGAAGGCATCCCATTTGGCCTTCATTTCCGGGAATTTAGCAGCGTAGTCGGCAAAGAGTTTCTGCCAGTCCGCTTCGGCTGCGCCGGCTTTCTGGCTCAATTCAGCATAATGCGCATAGACTTCGTCGGGAATGTAGAACGTTTCCTGCGGTTTCGGCCAGCCCAGGTTTTCTTTCATGGCGACGATGTTTTCTTCACCCAACGGCGAGCCATGAGCGGCAGCCGAACCCTGTTTAGCCGGGCAGCCATAGCCGATCTGGGTCTTGATGGTGATGAATGACGGATGTTCTTTATCGGCTTTTGCTTCTTCGATAGCTCTGCCGATGGCGTCGAGATCCGTGCCGTCTTCGACGGTGATCGTCTGGAAGCCGAAAGCAGCCATGCGGGCCTGGACATTTTCGGTAAAGGCGATGTCCGTGTTGCCTTCGATGGAAATGTTGTTGCTATCGTAGAGGACGATAAGTTTGGACAGGCCTAATGTCCCGGCCAAAGAGAAAGCTTCCGAAGAAATACCTTCCATCAAGCAGCCGTCGCCGCAGAGGGCAAAGGTGTAGTGGTCGACGACGGGATAGCCCGGTTTATTGAAAACAGCTGCCAAGTGAGCTTCTGCCATAGCCATGCCGACAGCCATGCCCAAGCCGGCACCGAGGGGGCCTGTCGTCGCTTCGACACCCGTCGTGTGGCCGTATTCCGGATGCCCCGGAGTCAAGGAGCCGTCTTGACGGAACTGTTTAATATCGTCCATAGTCAGGCCGTAGCCGTAGAAATGGAGCAGCGAATACAGCAGCATCGAGCCGTGGCCCGCCGACAGGATGAAGCGGTCGCGGTTCGCCCATTTCGGGTCCTTTGCGTTGTGGTTCATGTGGTTTGCCCAGAGTTCGTATGCAATGGGAGCTGCGCCGAGGGGCAGGCCGGGATGGCCGGAATTTGCCTTCTGGATGGCGTCAGCTGACAATACACGAATGGCATTTACACAAGTCGTATCAATGGTGCTCATTAGTCAAATCGCTCCTTTTTATGTAATCGAAGATAAATAGACATTCACCTTATTATGTAAAAAAAGGACCCCTTCTGTCAATGGCAAAAGGGGATTTTGAGAGAATTTTATATATGCTATAATAAAGCAGTTTATGAATTTTTCGAGAAAGGATAGACTCATGACGAAAAAATACTTTTTCTTCGATATCGACGGGACCCTGGGGCTGGGGATTTCCAGCATCATCCCGGCCGATACGCTGTACTGCCTGCGCCGCCTCGTCCAGGAAGGCCATTTCATCGCCATCGCGTCGGGCCGCCTGCAGCACGACACGCAGACCTTTGCCGACCGCTATGGCATACCGGCCGTCGTCGCCGACGGCGGCAACAGCCTGTCCCTGGACGGCAAAGTCCTGGAAATGACCGGCCTGCCCCTGGATAACTGTAAAGCCCTCCTGCGCGACCTGACGGCCCGCCACTACCCTTGGGCCGTCGTCACCGATAATACCATCAACCGTTATACGCCTTATGTCGATTTCCCTCACGACGACCCGAGGAACTACATGGAAACCGTCGTCCGCCCAGTCGACATCGAGAGCCTGACGGCCGTCTATAAAATCATGTACGCCCGGCCGCAGCGGCCCGAAGATGAAGTGCCTGCCTACGGATTGCCCCACTTGGAATACATCGACCACACGTACCTCATCGAACCGACGGACAAGAGCCGCGGTATCCTGCGCATGCTGGATCTCGTCGGCGGCAGGCCGGAAGACGCCGTCGTCTTTGGCGACGGCCTGAACGACATTTCCATGTTCCGTAAGCCCTTCTTCTCCATAGCCATGGGCAATGGCCGGGATGAATTGAAAGCCCGCGCCGACTACGTCACCGGCGACAACGACAAGGGCGGCATCCTGGAAGCCTGCAAAAAATTCGGCTGGCTGTAAGGGATAATCCATAGTTTGTAATTTGTAGTTTTTAGTTGTGACCGGCGCCTTTTAACAGGGCTTCCCGCAGGCGGTCTTCGATCTGGACCAGTTCTGCTTCCGCTGCCTGCCGCTTCTGGCGGCCTTCCTGCTGGATGCGCAACGTATCTTCAATGGTGCTGATCAAATCTTCGTTGACCTGTTTGACCGTTTCGATGTCGACGATGGACCGTTCATTTTCAACAGCCGTATCGTGGGAGTTCTGCTTGAGCATGGCCGCATTGCGCTTGAGGAGCTCATTCGTCGTATTGGAAACGGCCTGCTGCATTTCCAGGGCTTCTTTCTGCCGTCCCAGGCCCAGGGCCAGGACCATCTGGTTCTTCCACAGCGGGATGGTGTTGTAAATGGCACTCTGGATGCGGTCGACAAGGATCTTGTCATTGTTCTGGATGATGCGGATCTGCGGTGCCGTCTGGATGGCGATGGTCTTGCTGATCTTCAGGTCGTGCACTTTCTTTTCAAAACGGCTGACAGCATCCTTGAAATCCTGGACGACCTGGACGGCCATGGGATTATCCGATACCTGGGCCTGGGCTTCCAGCTTGGGAATCGTCGTCTGGTTCAATTCCTGTATCTTTTCTTCGCCAGCCTGGATATAGAGCTGGAGCTGCTTGAAATATTCCAGATTCTTGTCGTAAAGGCCGTCGAACATGGCAATGTCCTTCATGAGGGTCATCTTCTGGTTGTCCAGGCCGGCTTGTATCTTGTCAATCTGGGCGGCCAGCGTCGTGTAGGATTTGGTCAGGGCTTCACCTTTCTTGAACAGCGAGCCGACGACGGGCAGGCTGGCAAAAAAGCCCTTGTCTTCATCGTTTTCGTCTTCAAAGGCTTTGACCCGCTTGACCAGGTCGTTGAGCAGGTCGCCGGCTACGGCCGGATCCGTACTCTTGACAGTCGACAAGACGCTGTTGGAAAAGTTGGCAATGTTCTTCTGAGCGCCGCTGCCATACTGGACGATGGCGTTGGAATTGACTAGGTCGATGGAATCCTTGATGGTGTCGATCTGCTGCCGTTCTTCCGGCGTCAGGCTTTCGACCTGAGCATTGAACTGAGCCACTTCATGGCCCTGATCGACGACGGGTACAGCCGGCTGGCTTTCAGCCTGCCGTTTTTCTAAGAGGTCATTCAAATTGATATCAGCCATACTATTTACCTACTTTCTTTTTGTATTCAAGAACTGGTCGGCCAAATCGATGATCGTCCGACCAGGTCATCACTGTGCTTAGCCTTGCTTCCGGAAGACGACGTATCCTGCCGGGGGGCTTCCGTCTGGATGCCGTCAGCGGCCATGTTCTGCTTCATGACCTTCATTTCGGCGTCGAGGTCCATGAGCTGGGCGTTGAGGACTTTGGAGAACTGGTCTTCATAGGCTTCATCGAAATTAGCCAGGAGCTGTTTGATTTCCTCTTTCGTCTGCTGCACTTCCTGCGCTTCTAAGCCCGTCTTTTCCAGTTCCTGGTATTTGCGGACCAGGAGCAGGGCCCGGTCCTGATAATAGTCGACGAAGCGGCGGGCCAGGCTCATCCGTTCCGGATGCTGCTGGAGATAAGTCAGGAAATTATTGGCAATGCCCTGCATCTTGCGCAGCTGTTTACGCAGCTCGTTATCCTGGACGCGCTTCAATTCCTTCTCCAGGGCATTGAAATCGTCGACAGCCTTGTTGAAAAGTTCATCATTGAGCTTGTCCAGTTCCTCATTACCGCTGGAAAAATTCAATTGCGGCTTGGCATGTTTCTTTTTCCGGCGATGAGCCCAATAAAGCATGAGGATGCCGAAAATGATGCTGAAGGTCCCGGACAGATGGCCCGTAGCGAACCAGTTATAACCAGGAATGGCAAAGCAGACAAAGGCGATGAGATATAAAAAAATGTTCACAGTCGTCCCTCCTAAGTGAAGAATGTCTTTTCTTAATCATAGCATTTTTCGACATCTACTACAAACTGCAAACTGCAAACTTAATACTCAAAAAGGCACTGTCTTCATGAGACAGTGCCTTTTTCAGCTTGTTTGGCTTTATATCTTTTTGTCCATTTCCAGCGGTTGTGCAGCCAGAACCAGTCTTCCGGATACTTGCGGATATGGGCTTCCAGGCGGTCGTTCAATTCCTGTGTCGTTTCGTACATGATGCGGTCCTTCTCTTCCTTGGAGAGCTTGTGGTCCGCAGTGTACGGCTTGATAGGCGGCAGGACTTCGACGACGTGGTGGTACGGCCGGTCTTCATGGATGAAAGTCGACACGATGGGGTAGTTGGCCAGGCCGGCCATCTTGGCCGGTCCGTCCGCCGTCAGCGTGTCCATGCCGAAGAGCTTGACCATGATGCCGGCATAGCCCGGGTCCTGGTCCATGAGCAGGCCGATGTAGTGGCCTTCCCGAAGGAAGCGGACCATGTCGCGGATGCCCGTCTTATAGGTGACGTGCTGTTTCATCATGGCCCGGTACTCGTTGATGAAGGCATCGGCGCTCTTGCTGTTCTGTTCCTGAGCGACGGAAATGAGGGGATAGCCGTTCATGGCCAGGACGGCCCCCAGGAGTTCCCAGTTGCCGGCATGGGAGGCCATGAAGATAGCCCCTTCGCCGCTGGCTTTGAGCTCGTCCAGGTATTCCTTGCCGTGCCAGGTAATCTTTTCGTCGAGGAGCTCCTTCGTATAGCGAGGATACGACAGGACTTCGACGATCATCGGACCAAAGCGGACCGTACTGGCCCTGGCAATGGCCATGGCCTTATCCGGGTCCTCTGTCAGGCCACAGTCCAGGATCTGCTGCTGGGCCAGCACTTTTCGCTTCTTCGGGACGAAAGTCCAGAAAAAGGCACCTAAAAAGGTGCCCAGGGCCCGGCGACAGCCTTCGGGAATGTGGCAGATGATCCAGCTCAGACATTTCATAAAGGTGTACATAGGCAAATCCCCTTACTGTTGTTCTAATTTCTTTTCCAGTTCGGCGATTTTTTTCTGCAAGGCCTTGACGGTCTTGGCCATTTCCGGCAGGTGCTTCAAATAGACCTGGGTACGGCTCCATTCCATATGGGGACGGGCCGGGAAGCCCGCATAGACCTGATTGCCCTTGATATTGCCGGTAATCCCGGTTTTCCCGGCAAAGACGGCATTGTCGCCGATGGTGATGTGGCCGGTGCAGCCGGTCTGGCCGGCAAAGATGACGTGGTTACCCGCTTTGGTGCTGCCGGCAATGCCTGTCTGGGCGATGAGGAAGCAGTCTTCGCCGATTTCGACGTTATGGCCAAGATGGACGAGGTTGTCGATTTTTGTCCCCCGCCCGACTTTTGTCGAACCCAGCGTGGCATTATCCAAGCACGTGCAGGCCCCGATTTCGACGTCGTCGCCGATGGTGACATTGCCGATCTGGGGGATGCGGGTATGCTTGCCCTTTTCCGTGGCAAAGCCGAAACCTTCACCGCCGATGACGGCATGAGCCCGGATGACGGCCCGCTTGCCGAGAACGCAGTTTTCGTGAATGACGGCGCCAGGATAGATGACCGAGCCTTCGCCGATCTTGACGTTATCCCCTAAGAAGACATAGGGATAAATCGTCGAACCCTTGCCGATTTCGACGTTCTTGCCGATGACGGCATAGGGCATGATGGCCACGTCTTCGCCAACGGCAGCACTGCTATCGACGATGGCCGTCGGATGGATGCCCGGCGTAATCGACTGGCGGGGATGAAACAGCACGAGGAGCTGGGAAAAAGCCAGGCGGGGATTTTCTACGATGACGAGCGTATTATCTCCGGCAGGAACTTCTTTTTCGACAATGACGGCGCCGGCGTGGACCTGCGGCAAATATTCCGTATACGGATCGACGGCGAAGGTAATGTCCTGCTGGCCGGCTTCGGCCAGGCCCTTCACGTCTTCAATGACGGCGTCACCATTGCCGATGACCGTACCGCCTAGCAATACTGCTAATTCCTGTACTGTTTTCTTCACGATATACAACCCCTTTTTTTACTGCAATTTGGCAATTAAATCGTCGGTGACGTCGATTCCGCCAGACGGAACGGCTTCTTTGACGACGATGATGCCGACATTTTTATCCTTGGCGATGTCGCCTAACTTGCTCTGGATGTCCGACATGAACTGACGCTGCATGCTGGCGCCGAAAATATTGAGTTCCTGCTGGGCCTGCTGCTGTTTCTTCTGGAAATCTTCAGCCGACATATTCTGCTGGGCATCTTGTAATTCTTTTTCGATGGATTTCTGTTTGTCCTCGGTTTTCTGTTTATACTGCTGGACCAGAGGCGCTTCTTTCTGTACGCGCGACATATCGACGACGCCTACATTATCCTTGCCACCACAGCCGGCGAGCATGCCCGTCAGGGCCAGCATTGCTGTGACGATTCCTAAGCGCTTCCAAACTTTTTTCATTGCTAAAAGCCTCCTGTTATGCCAACTTGGCAATAATATCATCTGTGACATCCGTAGCCGTGCCGATGCCTTCATAGTTGGAGAAGATCATATCGTAGCCCTGTTCCTGGGCGACATCGGCGGCTTTATCGCGGATATCTGCCATGATGGCGTCTTTCACATCTTTCATTTCTTTTTCTTTCGCATCGAGCTTGTCTTTCCATTCCTTGTTCCACACAGCCGGTTCCGGCCGGTCCTGCAAGACGCCCATCTGCTGCTGGAAGACCTGCTGGCTGTCGGCCTTGCGCCCTTCCAGGTCTTTCTTGACCTGCTGGGCATAGTCGTCGAGTTCCTTCTTGGCCTGGGCCTTGGCCGGGGCCATGAGGGCGGCGATTTCATCGGCAGTCCGCGTCGTCACCTGGACGTCGGCCTGGCTGCCTTTGAGCAGGGCCTGGAGCTGTTCTTCTGTCGCTGCCCGCTCTTCTTTGGACAGGGACAGGGTCTTCAGTTTCAACTGGAGATTGACAATCTTCAAGGTATCGGCCTGGGAAATGACAGGCGTCGTCGTCTTCTTTTCCTGGACGAGCGAATCGTACCGCTGCTTCAGGCGATTGTTGAGCTCATTCTGTTTGAGGGCGACTTTGGCCTGTAATTCCTGGTCGAGGGCGGCAGAACCGGCGGCATCGGCTGCGGCGAAGTTCTGGACTGACCTCCCTTCGGCGGCTGCCTTCTGGGAATAGTTCCACTGTTCAAACTGATATTGGGCAACCATAGCATTGTACTCCAATTCTAAATGGTGATACTCGCTATAGCGCGGATGGCTCATGACGACGTGTTCCAGGTCTGCATAGGCATAGACCGGCGTCGCTGCTGTCGAAGGGGCCGGCTGGCTGCGATGGCTGAAGAACCACCCGCCTGCCACAAGACAGGCCATGAGGACCGCGGCACCGGCTGCCGCATATATCCGTTTCATAAAAACTCCTTACTGGTTGCTGCTGGAGCTGTCCGAACTGCTGGAATTGCTGGAGCTGCTGTCGGAGCTGCTGGAGCTGGAATTTTTGTTCAGTTCTTTGGCTACCTGATCGGTAATATCCGTACCGCCATAGAGGACGACGCTCTTATCGACGACGAGGCTCAGGCCTTTGGTCTTGGCGACATCGCTGACAGCGTTGTCGACTTTATCTTTGATGCCTTTGAAAATTTCCTGGCGTTTCGTGGCCAGTTCCCCCTGCATTTTCTGGAAGAGCTGCTGTTTCTGCTGGTCATCCATGCCGGCCGACTGCTGTTCGAACTGTTTCTGCATGTCTTCGCCAGCCTGCTGGAGCTGTTTCTGTGCCGCAACGGCATCCTGATTATCCGGCGTAATGATCTTGCTCGTATCGACGACGCCGATATTGCTCGACGGAGCCGCATTGACAGGGTTGCCCGTCTGCATGATAGCCAGGCCGGCGACACTGAAGACGAAGATAGCTGCGATGACAGCCGAAAAAATCTTGATATTGCGTTTCTTACCCATTTCAGACATCATAATAAAACTTCTCCTTTGTATTACAAATAACCGATAATCCGGAGCCAAGCATCATGGTCGGACACGATATATTCCAAACCGACATAATCATCGACGCGATAGTGAAGGCCCACTTCGGAATCGTCATGGGTCAGATCACGGTCATAGCGCAAGGTCCAGCGCCCTCCCAAGGGCTGGCGCAGCCACAGGTGCTGGCTGTCGTCGAGGCTTTCGAACTGGTATCCCGCCTGGGTCCCGCTGCGGAAGCGGTAAAAGTAGCCGGGCATGAAGTTCCAGTCCAGGGAAGACGGCATGAACTTGACGGCACCGTACACTTCGTGATGGCTGCCAATCTTACGGCCCACATGGGCCATGAGGACCGTATCGTCGTCGCTGCTGTGGTCACGGCCGGCGTCGATATAGGCGCCGCCGCGGATGTCGTAAAAAGCCGTCTGTGACGTAAGGTCGATAACCGTATCCTCACCGAGCGACAAGGACGGCGTCACGTGCAGTCCGTAGTTCTTGACGACCCACTGGCGCTGGACATCGCCCTGCAAGGCTTCGGCAATATCCCGTTCATGGCGCCGGACAAAAGCCACGGGCAGGCCAGACAGGCCGGCATAGGTCCGTTCCAGCTGGTTGCGGGCGCTGAGGAAGATGACCTTCGGTACATCGTCGCCCTTGATAGCCACGCGGACGTTGCGCACGACAGGCAGCTTGGGCAGCATGTAGACGGTGACGTCTGTCTCCGGACCGCCGTGGATGACGATGTGCGGATAAAATTCCGGCACCCTGTCTTCCAGTTCATTTTCCAAGACCGATTTGACAGCACCATTGGCCCAGTCCAGGGCATCGACAGGCAGGCCGATGAGCAGGCTTTCTGCCATGTCCCCAGCGTGTTCCAGGTCCTTATCGACCAGAGCCTGGCCCATGGCCGGCAGGGCTCCGTAGTCGACGGCGAAGCGGATGTTGCGGATCGTATCGCCCCAAGGGCGGATGCGTACATCCAGCTCCGTCCGGCTGCCGGGATGGATGGAAATGGATTCCACCGTATAGCCTATGAGGACGCGATTGATGATATCGTTGACGGTTCGCTCGTATTCTTCATGACGACTGACAATGTCTCCGCTGTCGTGGTTGAGGAATACGTGGTTCCCTACAGTTTGGATGCTGGCAGCAATGCGTTTTTCGACTAATGGCGGAATCGCCTCCTCTACGGAGGCGACATGGACCGTCACTTGTTCTACTGATGCTGCTATAGCACTACTAAGACTAGCACAGACGGCAAAGACAGTCAATAAATAAGTGCGGATTTTCATCATCCACGACCTTTCATTGTCTTAGAACTTACCGCCAAAGCTGAAGTGGAATTTGCCGCCATCCTGGCCTACGGCATAATCCAGGCGGATCGGACCGATCGGCGTCGTAATGCGGAAGCCCAAGCCTCCGGAGTAGTGGAGTTTGTTGTTTTCATGGTACCAGGGGATATTTTCTACGCCGCCCCAGGCATTGCCCAGGTCGGTAAAGACGACGCCCTGGATCTTCTTGGCAATGGGATAGCGGTATTCGACAGTCGCTTCGTACATCTTGTTGCCGCGAAATTCGTCATCTTCATAGCCGCGCAGGTTGTCGGCGCCACCGAGGGTGAACAGGTCGTTGTACGGCATATCGCCAGTTGCGATCCCCCCCATGAGGCGGACGGCGATGACATGAGCCCGGCCGACTTTATAGTACAGGCGGTTTTCGGCAATGAACTTGAAGTAGTCGAAGTCGCCGCCCATGCCGTGGCCAGCCCAGGTCCCCGTAAAGGACAGGCGCTTGCCTTTCGTCGGATCGTAGACGTTGTCGCGGTTATCAAAGACGTGAGACCAGGTCAGGCTGTTGGTACGACCAAAGTTATTATTTAAGTAATTACGATATCTATCTAAATCGCCACCCCAACGGCCAAAGTCTTGACCATCATCGTTGACCCATTTTTTATACTCTGCCCCACTGTCGTAATCGGTGTATTTCGTCCGCTTCGTTTCCAGCGTGACGTAATCGCTGACGTATTCGCTGCGGACGCGGCCATAAGTGATGTTGAAGCCATTGGTCCGGCGGTCGTATTCAGCGACGGAGTCGCCTTTTTCATTATAGTCGTCATATTCCGATTCGCGGTCGAAGATGCTGAAGCCGATGGAGTCGCCGGCATCGTTGAGGTAGGGATGGGTATACGAGAAGATATAGTTCTTATTGGTATCCGTATTGCCGCCAAATTCCCAGCTGATATTGGCCTTGTCGCCTGTACCGCGCAGGTTCGTTTCAGCCAGGCCGAGGATACCGACGAGGCCGTCCGAATCGGAGTAGCCGGCACCGATGGTGACCGACCCAGTCTTCTGTTCGGTGACGTCGATTTCGACGATGACATCTTTCGGATTGCGCTGGCCCGGCAGGAGGCGGACGTTGACGTCTTCAAAATAGCCCGTGTTATAGACGCGCTGGATACTGCGGCTGGCGGCGTTCTTGTTGAAGATATCGCCTTTCTTCATGCGCAGTTCGCGCATGATGACTTTATTCTTGGTCTTGGTATTTCCGCGAAGGTTGATATTTTCAATACGCGGTTCAGAAATCGCCAGATGCAGCGTCCCTTCATCGTCGAGGCGGACATCGGAGACGCGGCTCATCATATAACCGGCATTGGCAAAGGCCGAGTTGATATTGGCCACGTCATGGCTGACGACAGCCGTGTTGAGCGTCGTTCCCGGCGTCGTGGCGACGAGTTTCATCAAGTCCGCCGTGCTGATCGATTCGTTGCCGACGATGTCGATTTTCTTGACGACCGGATTCATCTGGACTGTATAGTTCAGGGCAACGCCTTCCGGTACGGTCGTAAAGGCCGGCTTGACCGTCGAGAACAAGCCCGTCGCCCCGATGACGTTGAGGTCGTGGCGGATGTAGTCCATGTTGATGGCATCGCCGACGCGCATAGCCAGCTGAGGCAGGAGTTTCTGTTCAATCTGGGCTTCCGGGACGGGACCGACGGTAACGGCCGTAGCTACCTTGTCGACATAAGGTTTCAAATCGGCATCGCTGACGGCTTCACCATAAGGCAGGGATACATCCTGGCCAGGCTGGATGACCGCCATGGGATAGCCAGGGATGGATGTATCGAACTGCATATCGCTGGTACCGCTCATATAGCTGACTTTATCGCCGCTAATCTTCGGCGTCGTATCGACAGGAGCCGGATTGAGGATTTCATTTTCCTTGTGGACGGCTTCGGCTGTTTCCTGCTGAACCGCTTCCGGGCTCTTGCCGGCGGCAATGGCAGCCAGTTCTTCTGCCGTTTCATAACCGGTCAGGCCCGATTTAGCAGCCTTCATGGCGTCTTCTTTCGTCGCATCATCGGGAGAGGTCGTCACGGTATTGACGGCCGTTTTCTGGTCGTCTACCGGAGCGGCTGCCGAGCCAGACGTAACAGTCTGGCTGCCGGACGACTCGTAACCGGTCGCCGCAGTCGTATCTTCAGCCCAAACAGGGCAGGTCATCATCGCACTGGTTACCATCAGGGCGAGGAGTTTCTTCTTCCGCATATTCATAAAAATCCTCCATTATCTATTTTGTCGTACTCGTACCGCGCAAAGTATGACGTGCTTCTTGTACCGTAGCTTGTACCTGGCGGTCCGATAAGACTGCCTTCGTTTCTGTCCGCACCGGAGCCGGCGCTGACTGCACTGGCGTCGCTGGTGCGGTGACAGCCGTCGCGGCGGGCTGTACCATAGGTTCGTCCCTATCCGGGGTGGCAGGGGCTGCTGGCTCCGCTGGCGGTGCCGGTATGGCCTGGGCAGGAGGCGGTACCTCCTCGGCCGGGACTGGCTCTGCTGCAGGCGCGGCCTTAGCTGCCGAGCCCTGGCCAGCTGCCTTCCCGGCTGCCGGCGCAGGGGTGACAGTTCCCATGACAGGTGGCGATGCCCCCTGTCCATACAGATGGAATCCATACCAGCCGCCCAGGGCCAGGAAAAGAGCTGTAATGACGGCACCGGTCCGCAGCCAGCCTTTGCTGACGGGATGGTGTTTGCGCAGATTCTTCATTTCTGCTTCGGCCAGCATCAGATTGAGTTCGCCTTTGATATCGGACTCTTTATCAAACGAAGCTTCCGCCTTTTCCAGCCAGGACCGGACGGCCCGGACCCGATGAACCGTATCGCGCTGGGAATGTTTCATACAGCCCTCTCCTTTCTGCCTAAACGAATACGTCTATAGTATCGGGAAAGGCCGCATGAGTTTATACCCGTAAAAGGACGCAAAAACATGCCATAATCTATATTTTACAGCATTTTTCGATTCTTTTCACCTATAAAGGGACTAAATTTAAGAAAATGTAAAAAAAAAATTTAATGGCGGTTTTCATGAATGAACCGGCTGAGCATGCCGCGGACGCGGCGGATGCCCCGTTTCTGCAATCGATAGACATAAGGCAGGCTAATGTCCAGGCTCTTGGCCAGGTGCTTCTGTTCGACATCGTTCAGGTATACGCCTTCGACGACGGCCTGCTCCTTTTCGGGCAGCCGTTTCAGGACATGGCCGACCTTTTCCAGCAGCAGCTGGCGGCTCGTCGCCTCTGCCGGGTCCTGTTCCTCGTCGCAGAGCGTATCCTGCAGGGTCACGCCTCGTTCATCGGGTTCGTCGAGGGATACGGCGCTGACGGCACCTTCGCGTTTCAAATAATCGAGGATGGCCCCGCGGATACGATGGACGGCAAATAAGGGAAAGGCCACGCCGCGGCGGTAGTCATAACGTTCTACGGCTTCCATGAGGCCCAGCGTCCCTTCCTGCAGGGCATCGGACAAGATGTCGCGATGGATGTGCCAGCGCATGGTTTCCTTGAAGACCAGCGGCTGGTACTGTTCGATGAGGCGGCTCCGGGCCATCATATCCCCATTGTCCTTATATGCCTGCCACAAGGCCCGTTCTTCGTCGGGTTCGAGGAGGGTTATTTTTTGCAGTTCTTTCAGATAATCGTCTAACATGGCCTTTCACCACCTTTTCATTCAAATGGAATTCACACATATACAGGGACGGGCGCCCCACGCGGGCGCCCCTACAAAGGCAATGGCGTATCCACACATATACCGAGGAAGCAACGGTGTACCCAACATACATGACGGGCCTGTGTCCCAGCTGTAAGGGCTTGCACGTGGCAAGCCCGCTTCAGGACATGTTGCTTTCCCGTTATTCCTGTATGGCGTCCTGCAATCAATCGCCGGATGCAACGGCATGACCACATATACGGAATCAAAATGAATATTTGTATACGCCGCCGATGAATTGGTTATCGTCCGATGTCCAGGCATTGACGCTGAAGTTCCGCCCCAAGTCGTACATGACACCGAAGCGGTCGTCGCCGTGGTTGAGGCCGAAGGCCGCTGTGACCATGAAGTCGTTGAACAGGTATTTCCCCATTTCAATGTTATAGTAGTTGCGGCTCATATCCGTATTGCGGTCATTCAAATCGAGTGAGCCATTGGTCACGGTGAGCATATCTAACGACAAGGCCCTTTCCAGACTCTGGGTAATGCCCAAGCTGTTCAGGGTCATGCGGATACCCGAGCCGATAAGGCTGTCTACATCTTCGGCATTGAGGGAACTCTGAGGCCGTTCATCGCCGTTGCGCAGGGTAATGAGCGATACGATCTGCGGTTTCGTCAGCGGCGGGTCAGACCGGAGCATGAGGTCCATGTTATCGGCCCGGCCGCGCAAAGTCAGCATGACGTTGTACTGGCCGACGCGGCTGAATCCTTCGGCATCGATATAGGGCAGGAACGAGTCATACCGCGAGAAATCGGCTTTGGCCTTGGTCACGCGGAAATTGGTATCCAAATAGTGAACCGTGCCCCTTGTCGCTTCAAAACGGCCCGATGGCTGCGGATGATTGAGGTTCCCCTTAAAGGTAACCGACCCGTTGACCATCAAGTCATACAAGGCCGGACTATAAAGCCGAACTTTGTTACCCAAAATCAGGGTAAAGTCCAGATCCAAATCGGGGCCGTCACTGCTGCTGGCCAGGGCCAGGGGGATGTCGACAGTCGTATTGTCAACCTGCATGAGGCCGCTGACTTTCGGCCGCCCGTCGCCCGGTTCGACACGGAGATACCCGGTCAGGGGCCCTTCGTAATAAGGGCAATCCAGGTAAAGGCCGGAAAGGTCGGCAGCCAGGGAATACGTATCCAGGCTGCGGCCGCTCCAGGAGGCCTGGCCGTCGAGGCTGACACGGCCGGGGTTCTTCTTCCCTTTTTTGTCCATAGTCCCGCTGCCGCTGAGGACGGCTGAATTTCCCTTAAAGGCCAAATCAGCGTTGATGTCCGCCAGGGGATACTGGGTATCTTTGAAGCGGATTGTCCCATTTTTAATGGCAATATCGCCGTTGACCCGCGGTGCATCGAGGGTACCGCTGACTTTGATGCCGCCCTGGATGGGGCCGGAGGCTTCCGTGACATAGGGCGTCAGGAAGGTCAGGATATCGAGACCGGCGTTGTCGAGGCGGACGTCGAGGTCCATGGATTCACTTGTCTGGCCGCCTTTCAAGGCACTGACAGGAATGGTCCCGCTGGCGCTGACCTTATAGGGATCGCGGCTGCCGCTGGCCTGCTGGACCGTAATCATGCCGTTGCGGATGTTGAACAGGGCATAGGCGCCGCTAAAGGCAATGCCATTGGCCGTGCCGCTGCCTAATTGCGCCGATACGTCGGCCTGGAGGTCATCGCCGGTACCGCTCAGGTCGGCTGCAAAATCGATGGGCGCATCGACGACGAACCCGTTCTGGCCGAAAACATCGGTCAAGGCTTTGGCCGGGAACTGTTTGGCTGCGACGGACAATTTCACTGGGCCGTGCAGGGCATAGGTCCCTTGGGCCGCCAGGACGCTGTTGCCGATGTGCAAGGCCGCCTTGTTCAGATGGACAACACCGTTTTCCATCTGGACATCGATATCGGCCGGTTCGACAGGCTGGCCGCCGAACGAGCCGTCGCGTATATTCCCTTTCATGGAGACCGTCGGATTGTCACTGGTTCCGCTGATGTCGATCTGACCATTCAGCTTGCCTGCCACATCCTGTACGGGCAGGGCTGCCACCTTGAGAAGGCCGGCAATATCACCATTGACGACGGTCGCCCTGCCCCGCAGGAGAGACGACTGCGTGTTATACAGCAGATTGCCGTCATACACCCCGCCGAGCTGGGCGAAATGAAGGTCCGTCAGGCGCAACAGGTCGTCGTAATAGGCGAAATCGCCGTGGATATCGTTTAAGACCATGTGGTTGATGACCAGGTTCGCTGCCTTCAGGGAACCTGCCGCCGTCGGATTGTCCAGGCTGCCGCCGATATGGGCCTGGATGTCGAAGTAACCGCTGCGGGGCGTCTTATTCTGGGGAATCAGGCGGGCGATGTCGACATGTCTGCCGGTCAAATCGAGATCCAGCGTATCGCCGACAGAACCGGACAGGGCCAGGGACGCCGTATAGGAGGAAATATCCCCGTTGGATAAATAGACCGTACCATTATCCAGCCGGTAGTCGGCACTGATATTCTTGTACAGATAGCCGGCATAGGAGCCGCTGGACAGGCGGAAAGATCCGGAAGCCGTCGGATTATCCAAACTGCCGCTGAGGGTAATCGTGTTGTCAGCCCATCCCGTCAAGGGCAGGTCTTCCTTGCCAATAGCCGGCAAAAGCTGTTCGATGCGCATATGCGACGTCGTCAGCACCGCCTGTACCGTGCGGGCATCGAGGTCGGCCTGACCGGTCAGGACATGGGTCCCGTCGCCGCGGCGCCAATAGAGGGCGGGAATTTCGATGCGGCTGCCCTGGCCGCGAGCCGTACCATCCAGGCGGTCAAAGGGAACGCCTTTGATCTGGCCCTGGCTGGCACTGAAGGCCACATCCCATTGCGATCCGTCGACATGGCCGGAAAGGTCCGCTGTCCCCGATAAAGGAAGGGATACGAAAGGCGAAGCCATATCCAGGGGCAGGTCATGGCCGGTAAAGGTCAGATGCGGTGTCTGGCTGTCGACGTCATAGGAACCGCTGACGTCGACACTGCCCCCGCCTGCCTCAGCATGGCCACTGCGCAAGGTCACGATACGACCATCATAGGCCACGTCGCCGGCTGCCGTATCGACAGTCAGACCGTTATAGGACAGATCCGACGCCTTCACCTGGCCCGTCACCACGATAGAACCGTCCTGGCTGTTGCCGGCTGCATGGAGCGAGGCTGACAAGTTTCCCATGACAGCTGCGGGCACACCGGGCAGGGCCGATAAGTCCAGGCCCTGGACGTCAGCGTCAGCTTCGTAAGCCCCGCTCCGGACGTCATAGACGCCCTTCCCCGTCAGGGAGGCGCCATAAGCCTGGACTGACAAGGAAGCGATGTCGACGCGGTCATGGCTATACGCCAGGTCGGCCCGGACTTCATCGACAGTATAGCCGTCATAGGTCACGTCATGCAGGGACGCCGTACCGCGGGCGCTCACATCTTGTGGCGTTCCCCAGACCGTCCCTTGGAAACCAGCGGTTCCGCTGACGGCCGCCGGCAGGTAATCGGCAAAGGCCGTCACATCAGCACCGGGGACGTCGACATTCAAATTGAACACGGGCGTGTCACCGTTGGTCACGATGGTCCCGCCGACGCGGAAATCCTGGCCGTTGACGCGGCCTTCGACACCAGACAAGGTAATATCCTGGGTCGTCAAAGCAGCATGACCTTTCAGGCCATCCACATCGAGTCCCTGGACAGTGACATGGCCGTCGGTCACATCGGCCTGGCCGGACAGGAAAAAGCCGTTATGACTGTCGGCGACGCGCACCTTGATATTCTCTACAGTCCCGTTGCGAATGACGACATCGGCCGACGCCGGGATGAACGACGAGGCGTAGGTCCCATTGACAGCATCGGCGCTGAGGGTGAAGTCATACTGGCGGTTCGAGGCATACGTACCGTGGGCCGTAACCTTCTGTCCATCGACGGTCATGGACGCATCGATAACCATGGACGGATATCCGGCAAAGGAGACGCTGCCGTTGACGTTCTGCCCCATGACGGCCGTACTGTCCGGCAGCACAGCATCAATGGTTCCGTTGTGGACGTTGATGGCCCCGCGGAAGCCAGCATCGGTCTGGCGCTGGTCTTTCTTGATGAGCGAGGCCACGTTCCACGTACCGTCGTCTTCATTCTGCCACAGGTGCAGGACCGGATTGTCGACGTCAGCCGTATCCAGGGCCTGCAGGATTTCGCCCTGCTTCAAGGCATTCACGATTTTTCCGGGATTGACGTAGACCCGGACGGCATCCCCTTCGATGACGACCCGCCCTTGTGTATCTCTAATGACCGGCTTGGCCAGGACCAGCTGGCCTTTCAAGGATATATCCAGTGAAGAAAACAACAAGGTTCCGTTCAATTTGCTGTTTGCAGTTGTCGTAATTGCCTGGCCCGCCATCTGGGTCAATGCCGGCTTTTCCATCCACAAGGCAATCCCTGCCGACAGAAAGAAGGCCGTAACCCCGCAGGCAGCCATCCATTTTTTCTTCATAATTAATCTCCGCATATAAAAAAGAGAGAATCGCACGTTACAATTCTCTCTTTATTCTACCTATGGAGTTGAAGAAAATCAAGGAATAGATGACAAATGGCAAGTAGTCCCAGTGAAATTGTTAAAAACCTGCCACGCCTTCTTTAAAAATCATTTAACCGCGATAGGTCGTCGCCGTCAAGGACGGATGGATGACGCCCGATTCGACATCGACGCCCATGACCTGTTCCAGTTTGGCAATGCCGACGTTGTAGTCGTACAAGGCCTGGATATGGTTGACCTGGGCTTGGTTGAGGCTCAACTGGGCATCGAGGACGTCTAGGTTGATGCCGACACCGGCCTGGTAACGGATGTTCTGGATACGGTAATTTTCACGGGCCTGGTCGACGACGGTCTGCGTTTCTTCGACCTTCTGGGCCGCACTGCGGATGTTGAGGTAGGCCTGCTTGACCTGGAGCTGGACCGATTCACGGGTCTTCTGTTCCGTTTCCCGGGCGACGAGGAGGTCCTGTTTGGCCTGGTTGACTTTGGCCTTGGTAGCGCCGCCATCATAGAAATTATAGGTTACGCCAGCTGCTACCTTCCAGCTTCTCTTATTGGCATCGATGCCGGGGAAGGTGTTGTCAGCCCAGTCATTGCCGCCAGTAATGGCTACAGTCGGTTTATTGCCGGCATCAGCGATGTCGATACTGCGTTCCGCTTCCTGGACGGCAATGGCTGCCTGGAGGACTTCCGGCCGATACTTCATGGCGTAGTCCATCGCTTCCTGAAGGGAAATATTATAGGTATCGAAAGGCAGCTGATGGTCGGCCAGGTTGAGCTTCGTTTCCAAGGGCAGGCCGAGGATATTGTTCAAGTTCGATTCGGCAATGGCCACGTTGTTGTCTGCCGTAATGGCCGTCGTCTTGGCATTGGCCAGGGAGACGTCCGACGAGAGGACGTCGACTTTGGCCTTGGTGCCGACGTTGTACTGGGCCTGGACGTTATCCAAGTGTCCCTGGAGGTTGTCGACGGCTTCGTGGTAAACGCCTTGCAGTTCCTGATAAGCCAGGAGGCCATAGTAGCCTTCGATAGCCGAATATTTCGTCGCCTGTTCGACGCGCAGGATTTCTTCTTGGGCATTGGTCTTGCCTAATTTAGCGACATCGATCTGGCCTTCAACGAGCCCGCCGGTATACAGCGGAATGTTGACGGAAATGCCATTAGAAAAAGCATTGCTGATACTATTGGCGCTCCCCATCAGGCTGGCAGCACGGCTATAGGTAGCAGCATCCGTAGCCCGGCTGCGCTGGGCGCCAAAGTTATAATCGACAGTCGGCTTTTTGCCGGCCTGGGCCTGATTAATGGCATATTCTGCCTTTTTCAGGGCGTACTGGGAGTTCTTGATATCCCGGTTATAGTCGAGGGCCATCTGGACGGTCTTAGGCAGATTCAAATCGACAGTGCCATTGGTCGGTACGCGGCCGATGACGATGACCGGATCGATTTCCTGATTCTTTGCCCGCTTGTCAGCTGCCTTTTCAGCGCTCTTAGCGGCATCGTCAGCGATTTTCTGAGCCAGTTCTTCGCGCAGTTCCGGCGTAATGTCGACAGGGCGGACAGCATCGGCGGCTTTCTTAGCCTTGGCTTCGGCTCTGGCAGCCTTCCGCTGCTGGGCCTTTTCGGCCTTGATTTCCTGCTGTTCTGCCTTGGCCCGGGCCTGGATGCTTTCGGCCTGAGCTAAGTCGACAGGACGGACAGAGGCCGTCGTATCCGCAGCCGAAGCCGCGGCGACGGCGCTTATGGTCGTAATCATCATGGCGATGACCAATTTCTTGTACAGTTTGTTGTTCATCATGGGTACCCCCGTTTATTTCTATAATCTGCTAAAAAGCGTAACTAATACCATAATAATTGCCACCGTCACTGCGACTCATAGGCCGCGTGAACTGGCTGAAGAGATAGAGGTCCGGCGTCAGGCGGTACTGGGCTTTCAGGCGGAAGCGCCAGTCATCGGGATCGTATCCTTCCAGGGACAGGCGGAAAGGCCCATCCTGGAAGAAGTCGAAGCCGGCACCGAGGTCGCCGTTGATCAGGCCGGCCCGCGTGTCGAACAGGCGGCCCCGGCGGCCATACTGCAGGTTGAGGTTCGTACCGTTGCCGATGTTCTCTGCCCCGACGAGGCCAAACGTATCGCCACGGTACACCTTAAAATTTACAGTGCCGCTGATCTCATTCTTCGTCGTATTATATAGGAGCCCGGCCTCCCCCTGGACTTTGATATCCGAAGTGCCGCCGAGGATTTTATTCACTTTCGTCGTAATCTGGGCCGTGTTATTCAGCGTCGTCTGAATATTGGCCTGGGTCTGCGGATCCGTCGTCATCTTTTCCATCGACTGGGCAATGGTCTGGAAACGGTCCGTGATCTGCTTCATGTTGGCCGCTGTCGCCCGGACATTGGCCGAAGCCGCGCCATCGCCATCGAGGTTCTGCATGGATGCGTTCATCTGAGCTGTCATGGCCGCCATATTAGCCGTAATCTGCTGGATATTGCCGGCATTGGCATCCATCATCTGGCTGGTCTTGCCCGTAATGGCATCGATATTCTGGATGGAACCGCGCATGGCAGCCTGTGTCTTTTCGTCGCCGATGATGGCATTGATGTTCTTCACCATGTCGTCGGCACTGCCCATGAGCTTGCCGGCACTGTCCATCATATCGTCCATGGTCTTGCCCTGGCTGCCGTCGATGTAATCGCCATCGGCGAGGAGATGGTTCTTGTCATTGCCCGGCGTAATGGCTACGATTTTTTCACCGAGGAGGCCATCCGTCGTAATCGTCACTTTGGAATCACGCGGGATTTCCGTCCCCTTTTCCAGCTTCATAGCCACATCGACGCCGTCGCGGGACGGTTTCACGCTTTCGACTTTGCCGACGTGGACGCCGACATAGCGGACGGAATTGCCCTTTTGAAGGCCATTGGCATCTTTAAATTCCGTATGGATGACGAAGCCCGGCTTGCCGAAGATTTCAGCATGGGCCAGGGTCAGGACGACAAAGGTAAAGACGAGGACGCCGACGATGGTGACCAGGCCGACCTTCGCTTCTGCACTCCACTTCATAGGCTATCCCCTCTTTCTTCCGGAAGACGCCCGCCGTGGATAAAGCGCTGCACTTCCTCATCTTGTGTATGGGCAAAGGTCTTTTTATCGGCTATGAGCCGGAAGCGCCCATCTTGTAAATAAGCCAGGCGGTCAGCGACGTAAAAAGCCGAGTCCATATCATGGGTGACGATGACTGACGTCGCATGGATCTGCTTCTGCATACTGACGACCAGACGGTTGATATCCATACAGCGCAGCGGGTCCAGGCCGGCTGTCGGTTCGTCGTAAAGGATGACCTGCGGGTCCAGGGCGATGGCCCGGGCCAGGCTGACACGCTTCTTCATGCCGCCGGACAAGTCGTTGGGCATCATGTCTTCAATGCCTTCCAGGCCGACGAGGCGCAACTTTTCCTTGACGATGCGCTGAATCGTCGCTTCATCGTCTTTCGTATGCTGGCGCAGGCCAAAGGCGACGTTCTCGCCGACGGTCATGGAATCGAAGAGGGCCGAATACTGAAAGACCATGCCCATGTGGCGGCGCACGGCTGTCAGCTGTTCTTCATCGAAGGCGGTAATGTCTTCATCATGAAAGAAGACCTGCCCTTTCGTCGGCTTCTGCAACCCGATGATCAGGCGCAGGATCGTACTCTTGCCCGAGCCGCTGGCACCGAGGATGGCCAGCGTTTCGCCCTGATGGATGTCTAAATTGATGTTGTCTAGTATGACCCGGTCGCCATAGGCGACGGTCACATCGCGAAGACGGATCATAGCGCTCCTCAATACAATAGAACCGATAAGATATAATTGCAGATAAAAATAAAAATAATCGACGTGACGACGGACTTCGTCGTCGCCTGACCGACCCCTTCAGCACCGCTCTTGGCATGCATGCCTTCATTACAGGCGACGAGAGCGATGATGCCGCCAAAGAACATGGCCTTGATGAGACCGTAGACGACATCGCTGACTTCGGTAAAGATTTCAATGGAATTAATATACGTAAAATGCGTGAGCCCGGCACCCAGCGTCGCTACTCCGTAACCGCCGGCCGTACCGATGACATAGCCGTAAAAGGCCAGGATAGGCACCATGACGACACAGGCCACGAAGCGCGGTACGACGAGGTAGGCAATGGGATTGACGGCCATGCAGCGCAGGGCATCGATCTGTTCCGTAACCTTCATCGTCCCGATTTCTGCCGTCATGGCCGCACCGACGCGGCCGGCCATGACGACGCCCGTCAAAATCGGGCCGAGTTCACGGCCCATGGCGACCGACATGACGCCGCCCAGCGTCGACTGGGCGCCATAGCGCAGCAGGATATCGACGATCTGCAAGGTCATGACCATGCCGGCAAAGAGCAGGGTCAGACTGACGATAGGCAGGGAATTGACGCCGAGATGAGCCATCTGGGCGATGGTCAGGCGGCGCTGGATCTTGGGCAGCTGACGCAAGGTCTGGCCAAAGAGGATGGCAATGACGCCGACTTGTTCAAAGACATGGAGCGTAAACTGGCCGATGCCTTCCAGGATTTCCTGCATGAAAGACCGTCCTTTCTGTAAGTATGATACTACTTTACTATACCATATAAAAAATGGATGTAAAACATTTGGATTCAATTGTGCCTAAATTGTGAGAAACAAAAGAAGAAAACTCAAATTTAAATTTTAGTTTTCCATAGCTAAAATAATAGCATTTTATGCGAAAAATGGCAAGGGAAAAGGCGCTGTCATATGAAGACAGCGCCTTTTTTAGTGGATAGGGACGGGCCGCCGACTGCGGCCTGCGACCAGCGGGACGCCCTTTGGGCGTCCCCTACGAACAGCTAGTGGAACATATCCAGGTCGACCGTGCGGATGGGTTCGGCCGATTTTTTATCCTGGCCTTTGTCGGGTTTCTTGTCGTTTCCCTTGTCATCCTTCTTTCCCGTATCTTTATTGTCGTCGCCGTTCTTATCCGCTTTGACCAGTTCATCATCCTGGGACGTACCGTCTGTATCGTCACCGATGACGGCTTTCGCTTCGTTGATGTTGTGGTTCTTGGCTAAATAAGCATCGCGTTTTTCCGGCGTGACGACTTTGATGGTGATCTGGCCGTCGCCTTTGACGATGTACGGCGTCGGGATAGAAGATTTGGCATCATTGGGGTTGTCATCACCCATGGCGTGTTTGCCCGGCTTGACGACATCCTTGGCCTGGGTTCCCGGTTCCTTGCCGCGGATCTTTTCTTTTCGCACTTTCGTGCCATTTTCATTGATCATGCTGACGCCCTGGCTGAGGATTTCGATAACCAGGTCATTATTGGCGTCTTCTTTTTCGATTTCCTTCTTCAGTTCCTTGAAATCCTTATAGTGGCGCAGGCGCTGGACGATTTCATCGGTCAGGTTGTACCGCTGTTTTTCGATGAGATACGGCAGGGGGATGACACCGCCGCCGCGGACTTCCAGGGTCATATCGCCTAAGGGCTGGTTCTTGGGGACAGTGAAGCTCATGGTCTTCACTTCATCGACACCGCGGTAGGGATGTAGCTTGACCTTGAAGTAAACCGTATCGCCCGGGCTGACGACGACAGGTGCTGCCGACGCATCGACGATGGTCGCCGACTTGCGGGCCTGGGTGATGTCGACGGTCATATTGATGTCCAAAATCGGATAATCGATAAATTCGTTGTGCTTCAAGATATCGAGCACATTATAGAGTTCATCGATGCTCTTCTCGTTGATGTTATCTTCGGAATAATACATGTTGTGCCGGGTAATATCCTTATCGCGGCCATTGGAAGAGCGGATTGTATAGGACAAGGTCGCCGTGCCGCCGCCCGTGCGGTCGATGGTCTTGTTGACCGTATTGTATACCGTCGTGGCTGCCAGGACCGGCGTCAGCTCATTGTCTTCGATGATCTTGACGCGCTTGGTCATGGCCGTGTCCGTATCCGTATCCCGGGCCTTGATGACGACCGGGATGCCCGGTGCCAGATAGCCGTACTGGCCGCCGATACCGGCGCCGCGGTCCTGGGTGATCTTGCCGACTTCGGCTCCAATAGAACCGAGCTTGAAGGAACTGGACAGGTTATTGACGACTGTGAAGATGTAGGCGTTGTGCATGAAATAGTTGATGCTGCCCTTTTTCAGGAAAGGATGGCCGAAGGCGACGATGTGGTCGTTATCGACGTAGGTCACGGTCCCGATGGCCCCCATCTTCATATCGCCGTTGACGAAAGCCGCGGCGACACTGCTGCCCGGTTCCAGAGGAAGGGCCGTACTGTCGCTGCTGGCCGAGGCCGTATCGACGGGCATGAAGTTGTAATTCGGCAGTTTGCTCTGCATCCACGCCGTCGACAAGCTGTCGAAGCCCGACGTCATGAGGGGCGTCGCAATGGGGATGAGCGACGATTCGCGGGCATTGAAAGGCCGGATTTCTTCTTTCGTCGGCACATTCCAGAGCTTGAGCATGTCATTGATGGGCGTAATCATGCCGACACGGGAATTGGTAAAGGACCAGCCGTAAGCGACGGCACCGAGGAGTTTGCCATTGATATAGACCGGACTGCCGCTCATGCCCTGGGCAATGCCGCCCGTTTCTTCGATAAGGGGTCCGGAAAACTTGGCCAGGATCAAATCCCCTGACGGGCCGCTGTTCTTCATGACCCCTAAGATTTCGACAGGGAACGTATCGATGGTCGTGCCGTGGACGACGGTCTTGGCGTAGCCCGTCATGCCCGGCTGGACTTCACTGACATTCATGAATCCCTGTGCCTGCGCCGAAATGGCCAGGATACAGGAAAGGGCCGCGGTCAGACAGACCCGGCCCAACGTACGCCGCAAGGCGGAGAATTTCTGCATCAGGGTGTATCTCATTTCGTTTCCACCACGACGACAACGGCGCCTTGCTGCACTTGTGATCCCGGCTGAACGAGGACGGTCTTGACGACACCTTCCTTGTCAGAACGGGCAGCCGGCATCGGGCCGGCCAGGGAATTTACCGTAAGCAGGACATCTCCCTCTTTCACGGTTGCACCGACAGGGGCTACGCTGACGACGCTGCCGCTCAATACCGTCGTATACGATACATCAGCAGCTGCGGCTGGCATAGCCATCAGGCCTGCTAACCCGGCTAATACGGCGAGTTTGCGAAACTTTTTCATGACGGCTCCCTCCTTTTTCCGCTCCGTCCAGTGACGGAGCCCTTTATAAATCATCAAAACTATCTTTTAAGCGGTCCATTTCCCGTAAAGCCTTGCCGGCTCCGTTGGCAACGCATAACAGGGGATCATCACAGAGATAAGCTGCCATGCCTGTCGTCTGGGAAATGAGGCGGTCGAAGCTATCGAGGAGCAATCCGCCGCCGGTGAGGACGATGCCGTGGTCGGCAATATCCGCAGCCAGTTCAGGCGGCGTCTTTTCCAAGATGGAAACAATCGTCTTGAGGACGGTCTGGATGGGTTCATCCAAGGCCTGGCGGATTTCCTGGGAATCGATGTCTACCGACGTGGGCAGGCCCGTTTCCGTACTGCGGCCGCGGACGTCGGCCGTCATGCGCCGGCCGTCGCCCATGGCCGTACCGATGAGGATTTTCAGTTCTTCCGCCGTGTGCTGGCCGATGGCGACGTGCTTGATCTTTTCCAGGTAGCGGATAATCGCTTCATCGAAGGTATTGCTGCCGATACGCAGGGATTCACTGATGACGACGCCGCTCAGGCTGAGGACGGCGACGTCCGTCGTTCCGCCGCCCATATCGACGACCATGGAACCATTGGACGTGGCAATGTCCAGACCGGCACCGATAGCCGCTGCCAGCGGCTCTTCCATGACTGTCGTCTTGCGGGCGCCGGCCTGCATAGCCGCTTCGATGACGGCCCGCCGTTCGACGTTGGTGACACTCGATGGGACGCAGATGACGACGCGGGGCTTAAAGATCAACGCCTTGCCAATGGCCTTGCGGATGAAATAACGCAGCATATATTCCGTCGCATCGTAGTCGGCAATGACACCATTGCGAAGCGGATGGTAGGCCTGAATGTTGCGTGGCGTCCGGCCCAGCATAGCCTGGGCTTCGCGGCCGACGGCGACGACTTTATTCTCCATCGTATCGACGGCAATGACGGCCGGTTCATTGACGACGATGCCCCGGTTCTTGACGAACACGATGATGTTGGCCGTCCCCAAGTCGATAGCGATGTCGCTGCCGAACCAGTTGGCCAAAAAGAACGAGTGGGACTGTTTCGGCGGCTGTACTTTTTTCTTAGTTTTCTTCTTCCTCAATATTGACGCGAACAATGTCTGCACCTAGCCTTTGTAATTTCAATACAAGATTATCATAACCGCGGTCGATATGGTATAAATAGCCGACTTCCGTTTCCCCGTCAGCTACGAGACCCGCCAGGACTAAGGCAGCACCGGCCCGCAAGTCCGTCGCGTTGACCGAAGCCCCTTTGAGCCGGGGAACGCCTTCGACGATGGCACTGCGGCCTTCGATGCGGATCTTGGCTCCCATGCGCTTAAATTCATCGACGTGCATGAAGCGGTTTTCAAAGACCGTTTCCGTGACGACGCTCGTGCCCTGGCAGATGGTCGTCAAGGCCATGAACTGAGCCTGCATGTCCGTTGGGAAACCCGGATAGGGCAGGGTCTTGATATCGGCCGGGCGAAGCGGTGCGTGGCCGATGACGCGGATGCCGTCGATTTCTTCCTGGACTTCCGCGCCGACTTCCTTCAATTTGGAGATGAGAGGCTTCAAGTGTTCCGAAATGGCATTTTCTACGAAGACATTGCCCTGGGTCATGGCCGCGCCGACCATGAAAGTACCGGCTTCGATGCGGTCGGGGATGACGGCGTGGTTAGCACCGTGCAGTTCCTTGACGCCTTCAATGCGGATGACATTGGTGCCGGCACCGCGGATATTGGCGCCCATACTGTTGAGGTACGTTGCCAGATCGACGATTTCCGGTTCTTCCGCTGCGTTTTCCAGGACCGTCTTGCCTTCGGCCATGGATGCAGCCATGAGGATATTTTCAGTAGCGCCAACACTGGGGAAATCGAGGTAAATCTGTGCCCCTTTGAGGCCATTCGGTGCCGTCGCTTCGATGTCCCCGTTTTCCAGGTTGATGACAGCGCCCATGGCTTCAAAAGCTTTGAGGTGCAAGTCGATAGGACGGGCACCGATGGAACAGCCGCCGGGCAGAGAAATCTGGGCTCTCCCCTTGCGGGCCAGTAAAGGACCCATGACCAAAAAAGATGCACGCATGCGGCGCACTAAATCATAGGGAGCCGTCGTCGATGTCAGCTCATGGGCATCGATGACCAAAGTATCTCTTTCAGGATGTTCTATATGAACGCCCAGGGACGCGATGACGTCACAGACGGTATGTACGTCGGCTAACTTCGGGATTTCTGTCAATGTACTCTGCGTCGTCCCCAGCATAGATGCAACAATGATAGGCAGTACGGCATTTTTAGCCCCGCTGACGCGAACCGTACCCTGTAAGGGCTTTCCACCATGAATAACAAGTTTCTCCAATTCTGGTGCCTCCTAATACTATTCGAGTAGTTTATTCTAAATGGCCCAAAGGCAATGGCGCCTAAGGTGCCATTATGAGCATATAATTACTATCAAGTCATTGTACCATAAAAGGGGAGAAAAAAAAAGGGCTTGTCGCCATGCGACAAGCCCTTTTTAAGCTGTAGGGGCCGCCCTTTGGGACGGCCCCTACGAACTGCGGCCTGCGGACCACTGACTACTGACGGCAGTCTCTACAGATGAATGCTCCATTTAGCTTTCTTGTCGAAGCGGTGGAACGTGTCGATGAAGCGGATTGTGCCGCTCTTGTAGCGCATGACGACAGACATGGTACGGGCGCCGCCGCCAAAGTACTGGACGCCGCGCATCATAGGCGTGTCGGTAATGGCCGTCGCCGAGAAGATGCAGTCGTCGCCTTTTACCAGGTCGTCGAGGGTCATGACGCGGTTGATGTCGTCAATGCCCATTTCCCAGCAGCGTTTCCGTTCTTCGTCGGTATACGGGATGAGGCGGGCCTGCATATCGCCGCCCAGGCATTTCAGAGCCGCCGCAGCCAGGACGCCTTCCGGGGCGCCGCCGATGCCCATGAGGACGTGGACGCCGGACCCCTCGATGCCGGCATCGACAGCCGGTGAGACGTCGCCATCGGTGATGAGCTTGATGCGGGCGCCGGCACTGCGACATTCGTCGATGATTTCCTGATGACGCGGCCTGTCAAGGATAACCACAGTCAGATCATCGATGCCCCGTTCCAGGCCTTCTGCGATGCGGCGCAGGTTTTCCTGTACGGGCTTGGTCAAATCGATGCGCCCTTTCGCCCGCGGGCCGACACAGAGTTTTTCCATGTACATGTCGGGCGCGTGGAGCAAGTTCCCCTTGCGGGCGATAGCCATGACGGCAATGGACCCATCCTGGCCTTTGGCCGTCAAGTTCGTCCCTTCCAGCGGGTCGACGGCAATATCGACTTCCGTACCGCCAGCACCGACTTTTTCCCCGATATAGAGCATCGGCGCTTCGTCCATTTCGCCTTCGCCGATGACGACGGTCCCATCGATAGGCACGGTGGATAAAATCGAATGCATGCCATCGACGGCCAGCTGGTCGGCGCCCATCTTATCGCCCTTCCCCATGAGACGGCCGGCTTTAACGGCAGCTGCTTCGGTAACGCGGACAAATTCCAAGGTCAATACGCGATCCATGATGAACCTCCTTATCTGAAAATAATCGAAACACATATATAGTATTACTTCTAGATAAGTCAAAAAACTCCTGCCTCGCGGCAGGAGTTTTTTTCGTTCATCGCAGGTCGTTCATCGTTCATCGCAGGCGGACGCCTTTTTGAGTTTGAAGTTAAAAGTTTGATGTTTGATGAAAATGAGGTGAAATTTAAAAGCCATCGCCTCAAACATTAAAGAGAAAGGGACCTTGCATGATGATAGAAGCCTTTGCGCGACAGCCCCCTACTGCTTCGTAATTACGTCGCAATGCATGTACGGGCGGAGGACTTCCGGTACGATGACGGAGCCGTCGGCCTGCTGGTAGTTTTCCAGGATAGCGGCGACGGTACGGCCGACAGCCAGGCCGGAGCCGTTCAGGGTGTGGACAAATTCCGGTTTCGATTTCGGCGTGCGGCGGAAGCGGATGTTAGCCCGACGTGCCTGGAAATCTTCCGTATTGGAGCACGACGAGATTTCGCGGTATTTACCCTGAGCCGGGAACCAGACTTCGACGTCGAAGGTCTTGGCTGCAGAGAAACCGATATCGCCGGTGCACAGGCAGACGACGTGGTACGGCAGGCCCAGGGCCTTGAGGATGTCTTCGGCGTTGTTGGTCAGTTTATCGAGTTCGTCATAACTCGTTTCCGGAGCGACGTACTTGACCATTTCGACTTTATGAAACTGATGCTGGCGGATGAGGCCCCGCGTATCGCGGCCGGCCGAACCGGCTTCAGCGCGGAAGCACGGCGTCATGGCCGTGAAGTAAACCGGCAGTTTGGCACCGTCAATGATTTCACCGCGGTAGTAGTTGGTCAGCGGGACTTCTGCCGTCGGGATCATGTACATTTCTTCGCCTTCGACGTTGAGTTTGTACATGTCTTCATAGAATTTCGGCAGCTGGCCCGTGCCGGTCATGGAGTCGCGGTTGACGATATACGGCGGGATGACTTCGGTATAGCCGTCTTTTTCCGTGTGCTGGTCGAGCATGAAGTTGTAGACGGCGCGTTCCAGGCGGGCACCGGCACCGATGTAATAATAGAAGCGGGCCCCCGTTACTTTAGCAGCCCGTTCGGAATCGAGGATGCCCAGTTTTTCACCGACATCCCAGTGATTGAGGGGCTGGAAATCGAATTTCGTCGGTTCGCCCCATTTGCGGACTTCCGGGTTATCGCTGTCGTCGTTGCCGACGGGGACCGAGGGATGGCACATATTGGGGATCATGAGCTGGATAGCGCGCATGTCAGCTTCGACTTTCTTGACTTCCTTGTCGAGGACGTCGATGTCATCGCCGAGTTTCTTCATAGCTGCAATCTGGGCGTCAGCGTTTTCTTTATTGCGTTTGAGCTGGCTGATTTCCTTGGTGACCGTATTGCGTTCGTTCTTCATGGCTTCGACTTTCTGAAGAATTTCACGGCGCTGATTGTCCAAGGCGACGAAAGCGTCGACATCGGCTTTGGCATGGCGGTTCTTAATATTTTCTTTGACTTCTTCCGCATGTTCGCGGATGAATTTCGTATCTAACATGATAATTTCTTCCTTCCTCAGTAAATATGCTTTTATACCCCTCGTATTATAGCCTTATAAGCCTTTTTGTTCAATACCGCTGAACAAATACCCCATATGATTCGTAGAATTGAGCAGGACCAGGCGCCATACGCCATCCTGACATTCCAGGACGTTGATGCACGTATTATCCTGCTTGATCTGCCAGAAATGGCTCATATCCAGACCCAGGATATCGCAGATGATGGCCTTGTTGACGGCATCATGAGCGGCGACGAGGACCGTCTTGCCGTCGTATTTCCGGACGTAATCATCAAAGGCGGCACGGGCGCGGACGCGGACGTCTTCCAGCGATTCGCCGCCCTGACCGGGCATGGTCACCGTATGAGGCTGTGTATGCCAGCGGTGGAAGGCTTCAGGATACTTGGCTTCGATTTCATCGGCCAGTTTCCCTTCCCAGTCGCCGTGGTTGATTTCCAGGAGCCTGTCGTCTTTGAGGACCGGCAGACCGTGGAGGTCCGCGCAGAAGGAGCAGGTCATGTACGACCGTTCGAGAGGACTGGAAATGGCCACGTCGATGGGCGTGTCTTTCAGTCCTTCAGCGACCATATGGCCCTGCTTGAGGCCCCGTTCACTGAGGTGCGTATCTTCCTGGCCCTGGTAGCGGCCTTCAATATTCCATTGTGTTTCGCCGTGGCGAATGAGTATGATGCGTACCATAGTGTTCCCCCTGTTAGTGAATATCGCAGTGAATGAGCTTCATGTCGAGGATGCCGTTGATCGAGCGGAGTTTGACCATGATATCGTTGGGGATATCGTCCTGGACGGCGATAGCCATGATGTTGTTGCCCGATTTGGTCATCCGGCCGACCTGCATGCCCATGATGTTGATGTGAGCCTGGCCGAGGATGGTCGAAATCTGGCCAATCATATTCGGCTGGTCGACATGCGGTACCAGGAGCAGGTAGCCTTCCGGCGTGAAGTCGACGCGGTATTCGTCGATCTGGACGATCTTGGCTTCCGTGCCGTTGAACAAGACGCCGACGATGGCGTGTTCCCCTTTATTGGTGCGGACCCGGACGGTGACAGAATTGACAAAATAGCCATTGGACTGGCTGTTGATTTCTTTAATGGCAATGTGGCGCGTCTTGGCGACTTCAGCTGCGTTGACGTAGTTGACCGATTCCTGGAGGATCGGGTTGAGGGCCCCTTTGAGGACAGCCGTCGTCAGCAGACGCGTTTCCGTATCGGCCAGTTCGCCCGTATATTCGACTTCGATTTCCTTCATCGGCGCATCGGCCAGGTAAACGGCTAAGTTGCCCATGCGTTCCATGAGGTCGAAATAAGGATGGATGACGTTGTAGACATTGGGCGGTACCGGGGCCATGTTGACAGCCGTCGCAACCGGTTCGCCCTTGAGGGCTTCCATGACGCCTTCAGCGACATCGATGGAAACGCCGATCTGAGCTTCTACTGTCGATGCGCCGAGGTGCGGCGTAATGACCACGTTGTCCATGCCCAGGAAGGGGTTGATGTCCTTGGTCAGCGGTTCCGTCGGGAAGACGTCGATAGCAGCGCCGGCGACATGGCCGCTCTTGAGGGCTTCCGCCAAGGCATAAATATCGAGGACAGCTCCGCGAGAGACGTTGATGACCCGAACGCCGTCTTTCATCTTGGCGATTTCTTCCTTGCCGATGAGGCCCCGCGTTTCCTTGGTCAGCGGCGTATGCATGGTGATGTAGTCCGACCGTTTGAGGAGGGTATCCAAGTCGACTTGTTCGACGCCGAGCTGTTTGAACCGTTCTTCCGGGATGTACGGGTCATAACCGATGGTCTTCATTTCCATAGCCTGCATGCGTTTGGCAATGCGCGAACCGATACGGCCGACGCCGATGATGCCGATAGTCTTGTTCTGGAGCTGGATGCCTGTAAAAGTCTTGCGGTCCCAGTTGCCGGCCATGAGCGAATTGTGGGCCTGCGGGATGTGGCGGGTGATGGCCATGATCATGGCACAGGTGTGTTCTGTGGCAGCCAGCGTATTGGAGGTCGGCGTATTGACGACGACGATGCCCCGGGACGTTGCGCTCTTCAAGTCGATGCTGTCGACGCCGACACCGGCACGGCCGACGACTTTCAATTTCGTAGCCGCTTCGATGACTTTTTCCGTAACGTGGGTCATGGAACGGGTGATGAGGCCGTCGTATTCGCCGATGCAGTCGATCAGGCCCTGTTCATCGAGGTTCTTCTTGACATCTACTTCATAACCGTTTTCGCGTAAGAGTTCTACGCCTTTCATCGATACGTCATCGCTGACTAAAATCTTCATGTTCTTTCTCCCCCTATTACTGACACATTAATGTTTCTTCTGGAATTGTTTCATAAAATCGGCCAAGGCCTGGCAGCCTTCTTCGGTGACGGCATTGTAAATGGACGCCCGGCAGCCGCCGATGGACCGATGGCCTTTGACACCGATGAGGTCGTGTTCGGCTGCTTCGGCGACGAACTGTGCCTCCAGTTCCTTTGTCGGCAAGTTGAAGGTGACATTCATCAGGCTGTGCGAATCCTGGCGGGCATGGCCGCGGTAGAAGCCGTGGCTGTCGTCAATGACGCCGTAGACGATGGCGGCTTTCTTCTGATTGCGTTCATACATGGCCTGCAATCCGCCGTGGTCGTCGAGCCAGTGAGCTACTTTATTGACGAAATAAATATTGAACACCGGCGGCGTATTGTATGTCGAATCGTGGTCGACATAGGTCTTATACTGCAGCATGAGCGGCAAATCGCGGCAGACCTTATTCAGCAGGTCATCCTTGATGATGGCGACGACGACGCCGGCCGGACCGACGTTCTTCTGGACACCGGCATAGATGAAATCGAAATTCTTCACATCTACCGGGCGGCTGAGGAAATCGCTGGACATATCACAGAACAAAGGAACGTCGAAAGACGGAAAATCATGCCATTCCGTCCCATGGATGGTATTGTTCGATGTCATGTAAATATAGTCCGTATCGGGCTTGACGACGAAGCTGTCTGCCTTGGGGATGTACGTAAAGTGATCGGCTTTACTCGAAGCGACTTCATAGGTTTCCCCGAAGAAGGAAGCCGCTTCCATGGCCTTGTTGGACCATACCCCGGTATTCAAATAACCGCCGCGTTTCTTGAGAAAATTGGCCGCGTGCATGACGAACTGCATACTGCCGCCGCCCTGGATGAAGACGATATGGTAATCGTCAGGAACAGTTAGGAGCTTCTTCAGCGTCGCCACCGTGTCGTCCTGCATTTCCTGATAGGCAGCACTGCGATGACTGATTTCGACGATGCTCATCCCCGTATGATTGAAATCGAGAAATTCGTCCTGCACTTCCTTGAGGACTTCCAAAGGCATTGCCGATGGGCCTGCATTGAAATTGTACACTCTCTTCATATTTCCACCTCTTACTATGAGAAGACCGCAGGGGAAGTCTTCTGCCATACCAATAAAAAAACTCCCGTCCCATCAAAGGGACGAGAGTCGATATTCCCGCGTTGCCACCCAACTTGCCTTTCGGCCAACTTGTACCGCTATATCGGGCGTACCCGTCAAATTCATCATTTGCAGCTCCAGAGCGGAACGCCTTACAGCCCTGCTGCCTCGCACCACCCGGCAGCTCTCTGAAAGGACCCATAATTTGCTTCTCCTTCATCGCCTTCTGTAAAATTACGTTTATTATAAACACAAACGCCCTGCCTGTCAAGACAAATTTTAACAGGATCCTCCCCCAACAGCCGTAGGGGCGTACCCGTGGTGCACCCGCCCGGAAGGAAGAGGCCTACGTAAATCCATACTGTTCGATTGAATCTCTCCTGCTTGTAGAAGTAGGAGATTCTTGAGAAGGCTGCTGTTTTAGTTTCCTCCTGGAATCAGGATAGCCTTATTCTCAAAGGGCTGTCCAAAAGCCCCTTACACAGTCCCTCGAAATCGAAGTTCTGCTTACTTTGGTAGATACATTTTGCACTTCTTTTCTACCCGTCGCGATTCGCCTATGGCATCGTGCTGCGGCAAGGGAGAGTGCTCCTCCGAAAACGGCTCAAAGGCCGTTGATTGAAAATACTTTTTTGTTCACGCAGAAGTCTAACTGCTACTGATATTATACCACAGACTCGCCATTCATCTCCAACCTAAGAGGAAGGAGTCTTCTGACGAAATTGCGATAAATCATCCCTATCATCCCACCACGGGCTATCACTATCAGTCTCCAGCGGGTCGCTCACGTGGCGACCCCTACAGTCCGGCTACCCATTTCCTAAAAGCCAGCGTCAGCTAGTGGCACGACTCATTGGCTTTTCCGAAATTGCCCCAAGCGAGAGCCTGATTTCGCCTATGGAGGCATGTTGGATTGCGTCAGATTGCCCCGTTTCTCAAGGAAGACGCCCGCAAGGCGTAGCAGGGCTACGTCGAGGAGCGGCTGACGAAGAGAAACGGGGCAAGATGATGCAAGACGGCTGTCGCCAGAGGCGAAATCAGACTCTAATTACATTTACTCCAACCGCAGTTTTTGCAGGTGTTGCAGCCGCCTTCAAAGACTAAGGGTTCTCCGCACTGCGGGCAGAGCATGCTTTCAGCGGTGACTTTCTTTTCGGCTTTCGGCCGGACCGGTGTCTTTTTGACCGGTGTATGGCCGCTGGCGACAGACGCCGTCTGATGCAGTTCTTTCTGGACTTCGTCGAACATATCCAGGAGGGCATTGCCGACTGCCATGGGGCAGCACGAACCGCGGCTTGTATCGCCGCGCGTCGCCCGACGTACTGAATAGGACGGGCAGTTACCTGTCGAATTGAGCTGATCGACGATGGTATAGAGGTCGATGCCGGCGCGGGCACTGATGGAAATCATGCGCGACAAGCCGATCATGAAGTTATTGCAACCCCCTGTCGACCCTTTGCTGAGATACGTTTCCAGGAGGGCCCCCGTTTCCGGATCGAAAAAGGCCATGCAGTGCAGGCTGCCGCAGCCCGTAATGAGTTTCCGTTTCTTGCCGATGACATTGTCGTCGATGCTGACGATGTCACCGCGGTTCAAGCCTTCACCAGCCGTCGGCACGGGCTTTTCTTCTTCGTGCGTCGTCAAGATGCCGGCCCGCTTGCAGCCGTCGCGGAATAACGTCAGGCCCTTGCAGCCCTTTTCATAGGCCAGGAGGTACAGGGCTTCCGTGTCTTCGACAGTAAAGCTGTTGGGCACGTTGACCGTCGAGCTGATGGACGCATCGATGTGCTGCTGCCAGGCGGCCTGCATTTCGACGCGTTCATGGTAATCCAGGGTCAACGCCGTGACGAAGTATTCCGGCAGCTGGCTGTCGTCTTTGATATGGTGTTTCTTCATATACCGTTCGACAATAGGCGTATAGACTTTATAATATACATCCGTCCCGTGAAGCGATTCCGTCTTGCGTTCATAGAAGTTCGCATAAATCGGTTCGATACCGCCGGAAATGCCGAGCATCGTCGACAAAGTCCCGGTCGGGGCGATGGTCAGGAGCTGGGAATTACGCATGCCATAGGCCTTGACCAAAGCGGCCGTAGCCTCGGTCGTATTGGCTTTGAAATAAGGTGTACTCATGATTTCATCAATATGGCATTTATCGAAGGCGCCGCGCTGGTGAGCCAGTTCCGCCGAAGCGGCAATAGCTGTATCGGCCATGGCAAAGCCAATATCGTGGCAGAAGGCGATGGCATCGGTGCTGCCGTAGGTCAGGCCCATCTGGATGAGCATGTCGCCGAGGCCCATGATGCCCAGGCCGATCTGGCGCCAGGCTTTGACGCTTTCCCGCTGTTCTTCCAAGGGATGCAGGGGCAGGCCTTCTTCGAGGACGTCATTCAAAGCCCGCACGGCGACGCGGACGCAGCGCTTGAACTCGTCGAAATCAAAGGTCGCATTGGGCGAAAAGGGGTTATTGACGAAATTGGCCAGGTTCATGCTGCCCAACAGGCAGGAGCCGCCGGCCGGCAAGGGTTCTTCTGCACAGGGATTGACACCGGCGAAGGAAAATTCCGGCGTATGAGCCAGGAGGTTCCAGGACTTGATGCGGTCCCAGAAAAGGGCACCCGGTTCGGCATAGTCCCAGTTCGTTTCCGCAACCAGGCGGAAGACGTCAGCCGCATTGACCAGGCTTTCGATGACCTGGCCCGTTTCCTGGCGCTTGAAGTGGAGGCGGAACTGTTTGTGTTCCTTGACAGCTTCCATAAATTCGTCGCTCAGGCGGATAGAAATATTGGCTTTCGTTACCTTATTGAGGTCCGTCTTGAGTTTGATGAAATCCAGCACATCCGGATGGGCGCAGTCAATGGAAATCATCAAGGCCCCGCGGCGGCCATTCTGGCCAATCAGTTCCGTAACCAGGGAATAGAGGGTCATGAAGGAAATGGAGCCGCTCGTTTCCTTGGCCGCATTGTTGATACGCGCCCCCTTCGGGCTGAGGCGGGAAATATCGATGCCGCAGCCGCCACCATAGCTGTAAGTCCGGGCTAATTTCCCGGCCCGGTCGAAGATGCTTTCGATGCTGTCTTCTGGCGGCGTCATGACGTAGCAGTTGGACAAGGTAATCTTCTTGCCTTCATATTCCAGCCCTCTGTTGGCCAGGATACGGCCGCCAAAGAGAAATTTCTTGGCTTTGATCAAAGCGGCGACTTCTTCATCGCCGCCGCTGATGCGGCTGATCCAGTGTTCAAAAGTTTCACTGTTATCGCAATATTTATTCTTCCAAATATCGAGGCCGAGCTGATTATCTGCACCGAGCCATTCTTGTTCGTTCATAATCTTCCTCCTCCACTGCACATAGCAAACGCATGACCGCCATCTACTATATATAGTAGATGGCGGTCATTTACTGTACTAATAATAGCAGGATGACGAGAAATAGTCAAGTATCGGAAATGCATAGTCCGACGCCTTCCTAGTCATTGTGGACATCCTTTTCTAAGAAATGGCTGACGACGCGCAGGTATTCTCTGCGGTCTGTCTCGATACCGACGGCATGAGGCGAGTCGGCAAAAATATAAAGTTCCTTTTTCGGGCTCGTACAATTATCGTAGAGGCTCTTGGCCGTCTTGACCGGTACCAGGGCATCCTCACTGCCGTGAAGGAAGAGGACAGGCATCTTCATCCGCTTCACAGCCTGAGCCGGTTCCAGGGAAGATACGGTCTTATGCGTATGGTAGAACATAGCCGCCTGGAAGAAGGGATCCAGGAGGTCATAGCTCCAGATAGCCCGTTTGTCCCCGGAAGCCTGCCATAACTTCTCCCGTCCCAGGGAAATGATGTTGCCATAAGAGCTGTCGGCTACGACGAAGGACAGGTCCTTGCCGTATTCACTGCCAGCATACAACAGGGCCATGGCTGCACCGAGGGAAACACCGTGCAGGCCGATGGTCATCTGTTCATCGCGGTTGCGCAGCCACTGGCACCACATGGCCAGGTCATCGATTTCGCGGATACCCCATTCCGTGTGGGCGCCTTCACTTTCCCCGTGGCCCCGCAGGTCGATGAGCAGGATATTATAGCCCAGGCGGCGATACACTTCCATATACGGCAGGCACATGGAGCGGTTCTGGTACAAACCATGGATGAGGATAACCGTCTTATGGGAATCATGGCGGTTCTCAATATATGTCCCGCGAAGTATCGTCCCGTCCTGGCCGTTGACCCGGACCGGTTCCCAGCCCCGTTCCTTTTCCCACTGCCGGACCGTAGACACGTCGCGGCTGTGATTCTCGATACCCAGGAACTGGTCCCAGGGCGCATCATAAAATTCTTCATAAGCCATGTTGCCAATGTAAGCCCCGATGCCGCCTAAAACAATGGCCAGGCAGACCAGGAACAAAAGCAGGCGCTTCAAGAATCGTTTTATCATCGTGATTTACAGCTTCCTGTCCCGGCTGGCTTCTACTTTGTCCTGCATGGCAGCCAAAGGCGTCCCGCCGGCAGCTTCAATGGCTGCGATGACAGCGCCTTCGACAAAGGGGCAGTCCAGCAGCTGGATTTTCCGGTCCTCCAGGCTTTCGACGACCATTTCCGCCGTCATGACGGCGCTGCCCATATCCATGATGCAGGCGACGCCATCACCCTGGTCGACGGCTTCCACAGCCGCCATAATCTTTTCAAAGCTCGTTCCCAAACTGCCGTCTTCCAATCCGCCGGCAGCCGCAAGAGGCGCATCAGGCGCCATCATGCGGGCCAGTTCAACGGCCCCTTCAGCCGCTTTCTGGCTGTGGGAAATCAATACGATTCCTACCATCTTTTCTTTCACTCCTAAAAATCAAGCCATCTCCGCCAGGACCTGCAGCAAGTAGAGCGACGACGTAGCGCCCGGATCCTGATGGCCCAAGCTGCGTTCACCCAAATAGCTGGCACGCCCTTTGGTCGCGATAATGGTCTTCGTGTATTCTACACCTTTTTCTGCAGCCGCTGCTGCGTCCTGCAAGGCTTCTTTCAATGATTTGCCGGCAGCCACTTCATCCTGCATGACCTTCAGCGCCGGGCACAGTGCATCGAGCATGGTCTTTTCGCCTTCCGTCGCTTTGCCGCGCATCTTGATGCCGTCGACAGCCGCTTCCATCGCTTTGACGAAAGCCGGGCCATCCAGCTCGGTCAGGCCCTTGCAGGCCATGCCGGCTTTCATGAAGGCCGTCCCGTAGAGCGGTCCCGATGCGCCGCCGACAGTCGACACGAGCTGCATGCCGACGCCTTTGAGCAGGGCGCCTATATCACCGCCCGCCAGAGACGGTAATTTCTTTTCGACAGCTTCAAAGCCGCGGGCCAGATTGATGCCGTGGTCGCCGTCACCGATTTCGTTGTCGAGCTGGGTCAAATAATCTTTTTCTGCTTCGATTTTCTTAGCCATCCCTTCGATGATGGCTGCCATCTGCTTCGTATCCAATGAACTCATCCCCTCTTATTTTTTCCAGGCCAGCGTATCAGCCGGTGCGTCATAGAGCCCTTTCAGTTCGTCATCCAGGCGCAGGAGAGTGATCGAGAAGCCGGCCATTTCGATGGACGTCATGTAGTTGCCGACCATCGTATCGTATACGGCAATGCCTTGTTCCTTGAGATAATCCTGTACGAAATTGTTGACGATGTACAGTTCCATGAGCGGTGTGCCGCCCATGCCGTTGATGAGGACGACGACTTCATGGCCCTTGTAATCGAGGTCAGCTAAGATCTGGTCTACGAGCATCTTGGCGATTTCATTGGCCGGACGGAGTTTTTCACGATGTGTCCCCGGTTCACCGTGGATGCCGATGCCGATTTCCATTTCATCATCAGCCAGTTCAAAGCCCGGTTTTCCAGCAGCCGGGACCGTGCAAGGTTCAATGGCCATCCCCATGGAGCGGACATTGGCGATGACCTTTTCAGCGACGGCTTTGACTTCCGGCAGTTCGGCCCCTTGTTCCGCTTTGGCCCCGGCGATCTTATGGACGAAGATCGTACCGGCTACACCGCGGCGGCCTGTCGTATACAAGCTGTCCCGGACGGCTACGTCATCATTGACGACGACATAATCGGCCTTGATATCTTCATCAGCTGCCATTTCGATAGCCATTTCAAAATTCATGACGTCGCCGGTATAATTCTTGACGATGCAGAGGACACCTTTATCCGTAGCCACAGCTTTGATGCCTTCCAGGACCTGGTCCGGTGTCGGTGACGTGAATACCGTACCGGCTACGGCGCAGTCGAGCATCCCCGTGCCGACATAGCCGGCATGAGCCGGTTCATGACCGCTGCCGCCGCCGCTGACCAGGGCGACTTTGCCTTCCTTCTTATCGGCCCGGACGACGATGGTCCCATAGTCGAGCTTGCGCAATTTCTTCGGTGCCGATTTGACCAGGCCCTGGATCATTTCCTCTTCGACATTGTTGACGTCATTGACAATTTTTTTCATGATAACCCCTTCTTTCCAGATATAGTCAAAAGGGGCTGTCGCACGTGCGACAGTCCCTTTTTAAGTTTGAAGTTGAAAGTTTGATGTTTGATGTAGATGGGTTTAAATTTTCCCCCATTACCTCAAACGTCAAACATCGAACCCCAAACATTCAACCAAGGATAACCAGATAAGATGGTCGAAAACTTCGTGCGATGTTCACTTAAGTATAGCAAGAAACAAGGGGAAAATCAATTCTCTTCCCGCAGGACGACGCGGTCGCAGGAATCCGTTTCCTTTAATTGTACCGACACGTCTTCTTTGCGCGATGTTGGCACATTCTTGCCGACATAATCGGCGCGGATCGGCAGTTCCCGATGACCCCGGTCGACGAGGACCGCCAGTTCGATGAACTGGGGCCGCCCCAATTCCATGATAGCGTTGAGGGCCGACCGGACAGTCCGCCCCGTGAATAAGACGTCATCGACTAAAACGACGGTCTTGCCATCGGCATCGAATTTCCCGGCGTCGCTGACGGCAATGGGACTCTTGCGGTCGTCATCGCGATAGGCCGAAATATCGAGATCATAGACGGGGACATGCCGGCCTTCGATGGCTGCCAGTTCCCGTCCCAGCCGCTGAGCCAGGGGGACGCCGCGCGTATGGATGCCGACGAGGACCGTCTTGTCCAATCCTTTATTGCGTTCGATGATTTCATGGGCAATGCGGCGGATAGCCCGGCCGATTGCTTTTTCATCCATGAGCAGTGTCTTTTCTTTCCACATATGACTCACCACCTGTCAGTCTTTCTCTTCCGCCCGTTTGAGGCAGGCCAGGAAATCAGCCGGTGCCGGCGCTTCAAAATGCATGGCCTTCCCCGTAATGGGATGGACCAGGTCGAGGCAGTGCGAATGAAGGGCCTGGCCTTCGATGGGGAAATCATCCTTCTTGTAGCCATATAAGGGATCATTGACGACGGGATGATGGATATAAGCCATGTGGACGCGGATCTGATGAGTCCGGCCCGTTTCCAGTTTACATTCGACCCAGGTATAATCGCCGTAGCGTTTCAATACTTTGAAGTGGGTCACGGCTTCGCGGCCGCCTTTAAAGGTGACAGCCATCTTGATCCGGTCCTTAGGGTGGCGGCCAATCGGAGCATCGACGATACCCCGTTCTTCCGAAATATTGCCGTGGACCAAAGCCCAGTACGTGCGGTGTGCCGAATGGGCCTTGATCTGTTCTGCCAGCCCTTTATGAGCTTCATCGGTCTTGGCAGCGACCATGACGCCTGACGTATCTTTGTCCAGGCGATGGACGATGCCCGGACGGATGACGCCGTTGATGCCTGACAATTCCCCCTGGCAGTGATAGAGCAGGGCATTGACCAAAGTCCCGTCGGGATTGCCGGCTGCCGGATGGACGACCATGCCGCGGGCCTTATTGATGACGATGATGTCTTTATCTTCATAGACGATATCCAAGGGGATATCCTGAGGGACGACCTTGTATTCCTCCTGCACTTCGATGACAGCCTTTACCTGGTCGCCTTCGTTGAGACGGCGGTTGGCTTTGGCGTCCTTTCCATTGACTGTGACTCCCTGGCGCTGAATGAGCTGCTGGGCATAACTGCGTGAAATATCCAGGGCCGATGTCAGATAGACATCCAGGCGCTTGCCCTGTTCCTGTTCTGTGACAATTAAATTCTTTTCTTCCATGTCTTCATCCTCATTTATCTGAAATATGGGTCCAACTATACCATAGCAAAAGAACGACGCCGACAACAATGCCGATATCAGCGACATTGAAGACGGGCCAGATACGAAAATCGAAGAAATCTGTGACGGCCCCGCGGAACGTCCGATCCAGCGCATTTCCCAGGGCACCGCCTAAAAGCAGGCCGGATCCGCCATAGACCCAGGGGTTCGCCGGCAGCTGCTTGCGGAACAGGCCATACAGCAGGAATAAGACCAGGGCTATGACTAAAAAGAACCACTGCTGATTTTCCAGGATTCCAAAAGCAGCACCGCGATTCAAAATATAAGTAATATGAAAAAATCCCGGAATGACCGGAATGGATTCATGAAGGACCATGTCCTGTTGTACCGCCAGCTTGGTGAGCTGATCGACAACGGTCACGGCCAGGGCAATGCCTAACACATACAAAGCAAATTCCTCCTATTATGTATCTTACAGTGCTTTTATCCTATCACAGAAGCGGGGAAAGTTCAACAAAAAAAAGGCTGCCGCATAATAGCCGAAGCCTTATGCGACAACCTTTTGCCGAAGCAATTATTCAGCGGAAATAGCGCCTGTAGGACAAGCGGATTCGCAAGCACCGCAGTCGATGCAGGAATCAGTTACAACGTATTTCGTTTCGCCTTCTTCGATGGCACCGGTCGGGCAAGTGCTAGCGCAAGCGCCGCATTTTACGCATTCGTCGGAAATAACATGCATGGTTTTCACCTCCAAACATCAAGCCTTCGGGGGAATCCCCCTTCGTTCTTCCTCATTATTACACGAATAGACAGACTTGTCAATGAATACCGAATGAGTAAAGATATAGGTATTTCCTAGGTTTTTCAGATTATTAAAAAAATTTTTTCAAGTTTCACCAGAATCATTTGATACAGAAACAGAAAAAAGCCGGCGAGGGGAGCCGGCTTTCTCTTTTTGCAAGATATCATCGGGGGAAGACAATATCTCAGCAGTTGAAGAAAATAAGATAGGGGTGTTCGAGGGGTATATGAACAACTTACCTCTTCAACGTCTCGTAGATGATCTGTTCTACATATACTATAATAGCAGGTTCTGGCAAAAAGTAAATCCCTAAAGATTAAAAATAAATTAAATTTTCGTGATATTTTTGTAACAATAACGGACTGACCAGTACAAAAAAGAGGAGTTATACGTTATAATGGTATGTATATGGCTTAGCGTGTGCAAATTCTTCTCATGGGAGGTTGTTACATGAACGAAAATACACACATCTTAATCGTCGAAGACGAAAAACAAATCGCCCGTTTCCTGCAAATGGAATTGGAACATGAAGGCTACATCTGCAGCATCGAATACAACGGAGCCGCTGCCCTGGACCGCATCGGTCAGGAGCACTTCGACCTCATCCTGCTGGACATCATGCTGCCCGACGTCGATGGCCTGACCATCTGCAAGCGAACTCGGGAATTATCGAATATCCCGATCATGATGCTGTCGGCCAAAGACGACATCGAAACGAAGGTCGTCAGCCTGGACATCGGCGCCAATGACTATCTGACCAAACCCTTCAACAGCAAGGAACTCTTTGCCCGGATCCGCGTACTCCTGCGGGAACGCCATCAGTTAGCGGACCGGGGAAATTTTCTCCAGCTGAATGACCTCACCTTATTTCTCGACCGTCATGAAGTCATGAAGGGCACGAAGAAAATAAAACTGACGAAAAAAGAATTTGAGCTCCTCGCTTATTTAGTCCGGAACAAGAATATCGTCCTCTCACGGTCGCGCATTGTCGAAGAAGTGTGGGGCTATGATTACATCGGCGATACGAATATCGTCGACGTCTATATCCGTTACCTGCGCAGCAAGCTGGGACCGAATGGGCGCACCTATATCCGTACGGTCCGTGGAGTCGGTTATGTGGCAGAAGATTAATCATTGGCTGACACAGCATCTGCTCATCGCTCCCCTGCCCATTTTTGCCAAAATGGTCCTGCTCTATTCATCCATCGTCTTTTTCATTCTCCTCACCGTATCCGTCGTAACCATTACCAGCGTCCACTATATCATGAACGACTCCCTGCGCGACGAACTGAAATCCCGCGCCGCAGCAGCGGTCCACTATCTGGATGACTATGGAAAAGTCGATACGACCATTTTCGTCCGCGCCAATGTACCGCCGTCGATGAATTTACAGATTTACGACGGAGCAGGCCATCTCATCATCGACAACGGACCGACCCATGCCGTCCGCAAGATGAGCGACCGCTATATCGACGACGCCATCAGCAACCCGCAAAAAAATCCGCTGCCGGCGGCAGTCCAAGGCAACGAATCGTCTGAATTCTCATATTACCGAATCTGGACCAGCAAAGATGGAAAAAATTATTATCTGCGCTTTTCCCAGCGGCCTGACAAAGAAACGGGCTTTGTATCGCTCTTATCGAAACAGCTCCTGGCCTCGGTCCTCATCAGCCTGATTCTGACCATCTTCACGGGCATGTACCTCATGAAGAAATCCCTGGCGCCCTTGCAGGTCATCAACGATACGGTCAAGACCATCGAAGTCAATCGCCTGGACAACCGTATCGCCTTGTCCGATGACAAGAACGAGCTCCACGAACTAGCCGTCAGCATCAACCAGGCCCTGGACCGCATCGAATACGGCTATAAGCAGCAGCAGCAGTTCATCAGCGACGCCTCTCATGAATTGCGGACACCGATTACGGTCATTGCCGGGTATGCTGATCTCCTGTGCCGCTGGGGCAAAGAGGACCCGGCAGTCCTCAACGAAAGCCTGGCAGCCATCAAATCGGAAACAGACTATATGAAACAGCTCATCGAACGCCTGCTTTTTTTCGCCCGTTCCAATAACGGCACGCTGATCAAGCATTTTACCGATATCAATACGGCTGACCTTTTGCAGGAAGTATACAGCGAAATCAGCCTCATCGATAAGGAACACCATATCCGGCTCAGCCAAAATGACCAGGCCCTCATCACAGCCGAACCAGGCAGTGTCAAACAGATGCTGCGCATCTTCATCGACAATGCCCTGAAATATACGCCAGCCGGCGGTACAGTCACCTTATCGTGCCAGGCAGATGACCAGACCGTCCGCTACATCATCAGTGATACGGGCATCGGCATCCCGAAAGAAGACCTGGAACGGGTTTTTGAACGCTTCTATCGCGTCGATTCATCCCGCACCAAAGACACCGGCGGATCCGGCCTGGGCCTGTCCATCGCTAAATACATCGCCAAAGCCAATAACGCTAAACTGGGATTGGACAGCACTCTCCATAAAGGAACCACCGTCACCGCCATCTTCCAGCGGACTGTATCGTAGGGGACGCCCAAAGGGCGTCCCGCTGTGAATCGTGGGTATGACCATTCTGGGATATGGGGCTTTTTTTCACGCATCACCCGTCATGCATTACGTGTGCACCATCGTTTCAGGCGGGCCGCCTTACCAGGTCGGCCCCTACGAATCCAGGGAACCCGGGTCGGATAGGAAGCCGCTTATTCCCCACAAGCCACGAGCCACATCTTGTTATCTTCTCCTGGATACCGTATAATAGAAATATTAACGAAAGGAGAATTCTATGTTCGATTTTAATATACTTTCTATTATCGCCGGCCTTCCGGGCCTGCTCATTGCCATGGTCGTCCATGAATACGCTCATGCCCAGGTAGCGGACTGGATGGGCGATGATACGCCGCGTATGACTGGGAGGCTGACGTTGAATCCCGTTGCCCATATCGATCCGGTCGGGCTGATCATGCTCCTCGTGGCGCAGTTCGGCTGGGCCAAGCCGGTCATGATCAATCCGGGGAACTTCCGCAACTGGCGGAAAGGGGAAATCTGTGTATCCCTGGCCGGGCCCATGTCCAATCTCCTCATGGCCTTCCTGGCCCTGGTCGTCGAAGTCATTTTCGTCAAGGCCCATCTCTTTACGACGACAGCCCTGCCCATGGTCCTTCACCTCATTGTCTTGTACAATGTCAACTTTGCCATTTTCAACATGATTCCCTTGCCGCCCCTCGACGGTTCGCGGGTCCTCATGTGCTTTTTGCCGACGTCGTGGAATTATAAGCTGGCCAGCCTGGAACGCTACAGCTTCCTCATCCTCATCGCCTTGATGATGACGCCGTTCTTCACGTATATCCTCATTCCCTTGCAGCGCCTGGTCTTCGCGCTGTTCAGCTTGATCCTGGCACCGTTTTTATAAAGGAGGCGCGTTTCTATGATGTACAAAAAAGTAATGGCTTCGGCCTTGTTGTGGGCAGCCTTGACGGCTTCGGCCGGTGCTTTTGATTATAATCAGTCTGTCGATGAAATCGCGGAAAGCCCGCTTACGGCCTATCAGACAGTCTATCTCGGCATGCCCCGGGCCGATTTCGATGCCAATTTCTCCATCCTGCCGGACTGGACGTTTTACGGCAGCTCCGTGTCCTTTACGGAACGGGCCGAACGGACGTCGGTCGTCAAGAACGTATCGGTCACGGAAGGCATTGAAATCTTTTCGGCCGACACGTCGGCCAAGGGCAAGGTCCTGGCTTTCGACAATTACTTCAAGACGACCGACAAGGCGACGGCCAAGAGTATTTATTCCCGCCTGGTCGCCACGATTTATTCCAATATGGAAAATTTCCCGGTCAAACAGACCAGCAAAGAAGTGGAATGGACCCGGGATGACGTATCGATTACCGTCGCCTTTGACGGCCAAAAGGACAGCGACGGGAACTATATCGTTTATATCCGGCGCTACAACAACAAGATATTGAAGTAACCTCTTTATTGACAACCATATTGACAACGAACATAAGACCGTATATAATGAGAATGTAAACAATTTTACCTTTTGACTTTTAGCTTCTTGATAAGGAGTTGATTTTATGAATCGCGTAAAAACGGTATTCCTCATGACGGCCCTGGCCGGTATCCTCATGGCCATCGGCGGCCTTATCGGCGGCCGCAGCGGCGTCATGGTCATGTTCCTCATCGCTACGGGCATGAACTTCATTTCCTACTGGTTCAGTGATTCCATGGTCCTTAAAGCCTATCGGGCGCAGGAAGTTGGGGAAGACCATTACCTGTACCGTATCGTTGCCGACCTGGCTCAGCGGGCGGAACTGCCCATGCCGAAAGTTTACATCATCCCGACGGAGGTACCCAATGCCTTTGCTACGGGCCGAAGCCCCTCCCATGCCGCCGTTGCGGCAACTGCCGGAATTTTGGATCTTCTCGACGAAGATGAAATCCGCGGCGTCCTGGCCCATGAAATGAGCCATATCCTGCATCGGGATATCCTCATCAGTACCATCGTCGCCACGTTTGCCAGTGCCATCGGCATGATCGCCAACATTGCCCAGTGGGCCGCCATCTTCGGCGGTGGCCGCGATGATGATGGCGACGGCAATCCCATCGCCCTCTTGGTGACGGCTATCGTCGCGCCACTGGCCGCTTCTGTCATCCAGCTCGGCATCTCCCGGACAAGGGAATACATGGCCGATGAAGAAGGGGGACGCATGATCGATGACCCCATCGCCCTGGCCCGGGCCTTAGCGAAAATCGACAACTACGCCCATCATTACGCCCTGCCCGGCGCGACCAAGGCGACGGCCCACATGTGCATCATCAATCCCTTCGCCGGTGCCGGCAGTGCCATTGCCAACCTGTTCAGCACCCATCCGCCGACAGAACAGCGCATCGAACGCTTGGAAGAACTGGACAAAGAATTACATGATTAATGTTTTACCGTAGGAGCCGTCCTAAAAGGCGGCCCGCCTGCTTCCTTTATCATGGCGAGTCGCCCTTGGGGCGCCCCCTACAGAAAAAAGGCTTGTCGCACATGCGACAAGCCTTTTTCTATTGCATTTTCCGTCAGACAAGATATAATAAAACCATTGCAATAGAAATGAAACAGGTGAGGGGGAAGCTGGTTGGCACAGTACATCATGCTGCAAGGGACGAGTTCTCATGTCGGCAAGAGCATCATTACGACGGCGTTGTGCCGTATTTTCTTACAAGACGGGAAGAAAGTCGTGCCTTTCAAGGCTCAGAATATGGCCCTAAATTCGTATGTCACTGCCGATGGCCGGGAAATGGGCCGGGCCCAGGTCGCCCAGGCAGAGGCTGCGGGATTGCTGCCCATGGTGGCCATGAATCCCGTTCTCTTGAAGCCCACAGGAAATGCCTGCTCGCAGGTCATCATCGACGGCCACCCCGTCGGCAATATGTCGGCCCGGGACTACCACAAAGGCTATTCGCTCAAGGCCTTCGATGCCGTCAAGCGCGCCCTGGCTGAACTGGATAAGGCTTACGATACCTTGGTCATCGAAGGCGCCGGCAGTCCGGCAGAGATCAATTTGAAAGATCACGATATCGTCAATATGCGCGTCGCCAAATACCTGGGCGCACCGGTGCTCTTAGTGGCCGATATCGACCGCGGCGGTTCGCTGGCCGCCCTGGTCGGCACGCTGGAGCTGCTCGACCCGGACGAACGGGACCTGGTCAAAGGCCTGGTCATCAATAAATTCCGCGGCGACGTATCGCTCTTTACGCCGGCCATTGACTTTTTAGAGAAAAAGATAGGCAAGCCCGTCCTGGGCGTAGTCCCTTATGTCGACGACCTGGGCATCGACGAAGAAGATTCCGTGTCCCTCGACGATCAGGAACAGCGGCCGGCAGCCGATAAGGTATCCATCGCCGTCGTCCAGGTCCCGAAGATTTCCAATTTCACCGATTTTGACAGCCTGGCCCGGGAAGACGACGTCGCCTTGTACTACGCCCGCCATCCCAGCGACCTGGCCGGTGCCGATGCGGTCATCCTGCCGGGCAGCAAGAACACGACGGAAGATTTGCTCTTCCTCCGCGAAAACGGCTGGCCCCAGGCCCTGTACGATTTCATGGCGCAGAAAAAGCCGGTCATCGGCATCTGCGGCGGCTACCAGATGATGGGAGAAGCCGTCTGTGACCCGGAACGGACTGAATCCGATATAGGCCGCGTCGAAGGCCTGCATCTCCTGGGCGTGACGACGACCTTTGTATCCCGGAAATTGACGTCCCAAGTGACAGCCGACTGCCGGGAACTGCCCTTTTTAGGAGAAACGCTGTCGATTCCCAACTTATCCGGCTACGAAATCCACATGGGCCGGACAGAAAGCGGCGGGGACGACGTCTATCCCTTTATCGTCACCGGCCGCGCTGGCCAGCCCTGCCAAAGCCCGGCCGGCGCAGCCCGGAAAGACGGCCTGGCCTGGGGCACGTACATCCACGGCCTCTTTGACAACGACGAGTTCCGCCGTCAGTTCCTCAATGGCCTGCGGAAGCAGAAGGGCTGGGATGCCCTGCCGGTGACACGGCATTACTGGCAGGAAAAAGAAGCGAAATACGACCGCCTGGCCCGGACTGTCCGCCAGTCCCTGGATATGAAGCGCCTGCGGCAGATTATGGAAGAAGGAATACAATGATTACTGTACTGACCGCTTTTATCGTAGATTTCATCATCGGCGACCCCCATACGAAACTTCATCCCGTCGCCCTCATCGGCCGCTGGATCAGCTTGCTCGAACGCTTGTTTTATAATGAAAAATCGACGAAGTGGGAACATTTCATCTTAGGCGGTTTGACCGTCGTCATTACCCTGCTGTTTGTCTATAATATCACGCTGGTCCTGGTCCTGGCCCTGGAATTTTTGCCAAATGAACACTGGAGTTATATCATCCAGGGCGTCCTCCTGTCCTTCATGATCTGCCCGCGCAGCCTGGCTAAGGCCGGCCGCGAAGTCTACCGGTATCTCGTCCGCCATCATCTGCGCATTGCCCAGCTCAAAGTCGGCAAGATCGTCGGCCGCGATACGGATCATCTGGACAGTCCGGAAGTGACGCGGGCGACGGTGGAAACGATTGCTGAAAATACCGTCGACGGCATCGTGTCGCCGCTGTTCTTCTTCGCCATCGGCGGCCTGCCCCTGGCCGTCGTCTATCGTGCGGCAAATACCCTCGATTCCATGATCGGCTATAAGAATGATAAATACATTTATTTCGGCCGTGTCGCAGCCCGCGTCGACGACGTCCTCAACTACATCCCGGCCCGCCTTACGGGACTGCTGTTCATCGCCGTCGCTGCCTGCCTGGGTTATGACGCCAAAGGAGCCTGGCGCATCATGCGCCGCGATGCTTCCAAGCATCCCAGTCCCAATGGCGGCTATGCCGAAGCGACCGTGGCCGGTGCCTTGGGCATCCGTTTGGGCGGGCATAACCGCTATTTTGGCAAGGATACGTTCCGTGAATATATGGGTGATGCCGACCATGAACTGGAGCCGCAGTACATCCGCAAGACGATATATCTCATGTACGGCGTATCCCTGACTGTCGGTGTCCTGACAGCCCTTCTTTCCTTGGGGCTCTACGGCTTATGGAGCTGACTGTCCGCGTCCCCGGTTCGTGTGGGGAAGTGATGCAGGGTATCTGGCAGGATGAGCCCTTCCTGATCACGTGTCCCATCGACCGGTACAGTACGGTCGTCGTCCGTCCCGGCAGGGGACGGCTCCTGGGCGGCGGGGAAAAGGCCCGTCGGGCTTTGGACCTGGGCCGGACATATTGCCGGTGCCAGGTCCTTCCGTATGATTTTTTCCTGACGTCGGACCTGCCTCCTGGCAAGGGCATGGCTTCAAGTTCCGCCGATATCTGCGCGGTCCTGGCCGCCGTCGCCGCCGTTTGCCAAAAGTCACTTTCCCAGCAGGACATAGGCCGTCTGGCAGCTTCCATTGAGCCGACAGACGGCGTTTTTTGTCAGGGCATGGCCATGATACAGCCGGAAACAGGGGCTATCTGGCACGTGTTTCCCGAGGTGCCGTTCCTGGCTATTGCCGTCTTCGATGTCGGTGGGACCGTCGATACCGTCGCTTTCCACCGGGTCCATCGGGACCGGATCCGGCCGGTCCAGGCGCCTCTTTTTCTGGGTCTGCAGCTCCTGACGGCTTCCTTGACCGACCGCCACCTGGGGCTGGCGGCTTCTCTCAGTGCCCTGGCCAATCAGCCGTGGCTGCCGAAACCGGATTTTACGGCTTTTCTCCAGGCCGCCCTGGATCATCCTGCCGTAGTCGGCGTCAATGTGGCCCACAGCGGCACCGTCGCCGGCGTCTTCTTTGGTTGTGAAGCTTCTCCGGCATCCCGGGAAGCGGTCATTGACACCCTGTGCCGGCAGTTCCCGCAGTGGTCCTATCGGGAAACGGTTCAGTTGCAGCCGGGCGGTATTTTTACAGAAATCAGGTGACTTCATGATACAGCGATTTGAACATGGCGGCAATGTCTACCAGCCGTCGCCGAAAGGAAAGGCCTGGCTGGATTTCAGTGCCAATATCAATCCCCTGGGCCTGTCGCCGGCTGTGCGCCAGGCGCTGGCGGCCCATCTCGACCAGGTCGTCCACTATCCGGATCCAGCCGGGACTGCCTTGCGCCAGGCCTTGGAACAGGCTTATGGCGTACCAGGCGGATCTATCGTCCTCGGCAATGGCGCTGCCGAGCTTTTTTATCTTTATATGCATACCTTCCGGCCTCAGCGGGTCCTGCTGCCGGTTCCTTCCTTCAGTGAATACGAACGGGCTGCACGGGCTGCCGGGGCCGTCGTCGATTATGGTTATCTGAAGGAGGACGACGGCTTCGCCTTCCCCTGGAAGGAGCTTCGTCAGGCCTGCGGCCAGTCGGACTGCATCGTCCTCGGCAATCCCAACAACCCGACCGGGACCTTGGCTGCGGCCGATGAAATCATGGCCCTGGCTGAAGTCGGCGCCCGCAAGGGGACGGACATCCTCGTCGATGAATCGTTCCTCGATTTCCTTGAATCCGACGAGGCTTATTCGGTCCTTCGCCAGGCCTGGGACAGGGATAACCTCTTTGTCATCCGGTCGCTGACGAAATTTTACGCCCTGCCCGGCCTGCGCCTAGGCTTCGGCGTCACGTCGCCCTTGCGGCGCGGCCTCATGGAAGGCCATAAGGACGTCTGGAATGTCAATGTCCTGGCCCAATATGCCGGCGTTGCCGGACTGAGGGACCGGGCCTATCAGCAGGCTTCGCGCCAACTGGTCCAGCAGGAAAAAGAATGGCTGTACGGTCAGATGAAAAAAATTCCCGGTCTCTGCGTCTATCCGCCGTGCGTCAATTTCATCTTCTGGAAACTGACTGGCGACGGCGCCCGGACGGCTGACCTGGCAGAAGTGCTGAAAGCCCAGGGCTTGCTGATACGCGACTGCGCCAACTATCCCGGCCTGTCGGCAGCTTATGGCCGGACTGCTGTGCGGACACATGAAGAAAATGAAAGATTCGTGGCTCTTTTAGCGGAAAATATTAGATAAGTTCGAGATTTCACGAAAATATTAAAGAAAGATTAAAGGCTCATTAGAATTAGATTAAACTTGCAAAAAAGTCATGATTTTTTTTCTTTTTTATGATAGAATAAAGTCACAAATTAAACTATTTAATTTATTATATTTTCTGTCCTTATGATTTCTTGACAAAATCTAAAATTTTACAAAGATAGGAGGAGTGTCATATGGGAGAAAATAAAGGAAACAGAACGATTGCTATCGGCTTAATGTTGTTCGCACTGTTCTTTGGTGCTGGGAACCTGATTTTCCCGGCTGCCATGGGTCAGGCTGCCGGCTCGAATGTCTGGTGGGCTGTCCTTGGCTTCGTCGTCACCGGTGTCGGCCTGCCCTTGGCCGGGGTCCTGGCCATGGGCTACTCGGGCTGCAAGAATCTGCAGGAACTGGCTGGCCGCGTCCATCCGGCATACGGTCTCTTTTTTACCGTCATCTGTTATCTGACAATCGGGCCGTTCTTCGCCATCCCGCGTACAGGCAGTGTTTCTTATGAAATCGCCGTCCGTCCCTTCTTGCAGGGGGGCGGCAGTGACATGGTCATGACGGGCTTTTTGGTCTTGTTCTTCGTCATTTCCTTCTGGCTGTCTGTATCGCCGCAGAAACTGGTCGACCGCATCGGCAAGATTTTGACGCCGGCCCTGCTGGTGACAATCCTGCTGCTCATTGCCAAATCCTTCATTACGCCCCTCGGCTCGCCGCAAGACCCGACGGCTGCTTATGCGACGGCCAGCATCGCTGCCGTACAGGGCGTCCTCGATGGCTACAACACAATGGATGCGATTGCATCGCTGGTCTTCGCCATCCTGGTCATTGAATTTGTCATGGAAGACGGCGCTACGGAACCGGCTGCCATTACGAAAGAAGTCTTTAAAGCCGGCCTGATTGCTGTAGGCTGCCTGGCTTTCGTCTACATCTTCATCGCCAAGATCGGTGCCGACAGCGTCGCTGCCGTCGGTATCCAGGAAACGGGCGCACCGGTCCTCTCCAAGAGCGCAATGATCCTCTTTGGCAATGTCGGCGCGGTCATCCTGGCTGTCATCGTACTCCTGGCCTGCTTGTCGACCTCTATCGGCCTGATTACGTCGTGCGCTACGTATTTCAATGAACTCGTCGGCAACATCGGCTATAAGAAATGGGTCACCATCTTCACAGTCATTTCCTTCTTCGTTGCCATGTTCGGCTTGAAGACCATCATCGTCGCCGCTATTCCGGTTCTGATGTTCATTTATCCACTCGTCGTCGCTATCATCATCCTGACTTTCCTCAACAACCTGTATGATGGACGGCAGTGCGTCTACGCCTGGACCATCGGCCTGACCCTGATTCCGGCCTTGGTCACCGGCCTCCAGACGGCTAAGATTTCCTTAGGGCCTATCGACAGCATCTTCAATACGATGGTACCGCTCCACACCCTGGGCATGGGGTGGATCAGCTTCACCATTGCCGGCTTCATCATCGGCCTGATCTGGAAAGCGGCTGTTTCCAGCAAATCTGTTAATCAATAGGGAGCGAAGACACATATCATGAATATATTACGTCGTAAATCTTTTGATGACCTGCTGGCCCATACGCAGGAAAAGAAATTGAATAAGGCTCTTGGAGCCTTCGATATCACCCTCATGGGCCTGGGCATCATCATCGGTACGGGAATCTTCGTCCTCACCGGCATCGGTGCAGCTAAATACGCCGGTCCGGGCCTGATGTTATCCTTCGTCTTCGCCGCGATTACTTGTGCGTTTGTCTGCCTGGCTTATTCGGAACTGGCTTCGTTCCTGCCCGTATCCGGTAGCTCCTATACCTACGCTTATGCGTCCCTCGGCGAAATCTTTGGCTGGTGGGTCGGCTGGAGCCTCATCCTGGAATACTCGGTCGGAGCCAGTGCCGTAGCCGGCGGCTGGTCGGCGTACTTCGTCGGCATCCTTCATTCCTGCGGCATCGACTTGCCGAAAGCCTTGACGGCGGTACCGGCTGACGGTGGTATCATCAACCTGCCGGCTGTCCTCATCGTTGCCCTAGCTACGGCGCTCCTCGTCGTCGGCGTCCGCGAAAGCGCTCACGTCAACCGCATCCTGGTGTATGTCAAGATCGGTACGATTTTCCTCTTCCTCTTCCTGGCGGCACCACACATCGAACCGATGAACTGGCAGCCGTTTCTGCCCTATGGCATCCACGGCGTCTTTGCCGGCACGGCAGTCCTCTTCTTCGCCTACCTGGGCTTCGACGCCTTGTCGACGGCGGCAGAAGAAACGAAGAATCCGAAACATGACATGCCTATCGGCATCATCTCGGCCCTGGCCATCTGTACGGTCCTGTACATCGCCGTCTGCGCTGCCATGACTGGCGTCGTTCCGTATCCCATGCTCGATACGGCCGCTCCGGCCTCCTTCGTCCTGGAATACATCGGACTCCATCTCGGTTCGGCCATCGTCGGTACCGGCGCCATCTGCGGCCTGTCGACAGTCGTCCTGGGCATGCTCTTCGCCCAGAGCCGGGCCCTCTATTCGATGAGTCGTGACGGCCTCATGCCGATGAGCCTCTATAAGGTTCATCCGAAGTTCCATACGCCGTATATCATCCAGATTGTCATCGGCATCATCGTCGCCTGCATTACCGGTTTCACGCCGATCCACATCGTCGCGGAAACGTGCAGCGCCGGTACGATTTTCGCTTTCCTCTGTTCCTGTGTCGGCATCCTCGTCCTGCGCCGACTCTATCCCGACCATCCGCGCGGATTCCGCTGTCCTGCCGTCCACATCATCGCCCCGCTGGGCTTCATCTGCTGTGCCTTCATCTTCTCTGAATTGTCGTCGCATACGCTGATACTGTTCACGGGCTGGACCATCCTGGGTCTCATCATCTACATGGTCTACGGACGCAAACACAGCCTCTTGCAGAAAGAAAGCAGCAATTCCTAGTTTGCAGAGAAACGCTTTACATTTAAAACCATTCACTAACAACTTAAAAGGGCTTGTCGTCGTGCGACAGCCCTTTTTTGTATTTCTTATTTTACTTTATTCTTCAAGGTCCCGATGGCGGGAATGGTGATTTCTACCGTATCGCCGGAGTGGAGGAAGCGGGGCGGATTGAAGCCGACGCCGACGCCGCTGGGCGTACCGGTAGCGATGATGTCGCCAGGGAAGAGGGTCGTGCCCTGGGAAATGGTGTGGATCAGTTCAGGGATAGTGAAGATAAATTCACCGGTCGAACCATCCTGACGGACTTCGTTATTGACCTTGGTAACGATGTCGAACGTATCCGGAGCGGCATCGCGCAAGAGGATATACGGCCCGATGGGGCAGAAGGTATCCAGGCTCTTGCCGTGGAACCACTGGACGTGGTTGGCCTGCAGGTCCCGGGCCGTGACGTCGTTGAGGATAGTGAAACCGTAGACGTGGTCCATGGCTTCGCCGACGGTGATGTCCGAACCTTCCTTGCCGATGATGACGGCCAGTTCGCCTTCATAGTCGACTTGAGATGTGACGTTCGTATGGGGGTCGATGAGGTCATCCGGGCCGATGACCGACGACGTAGCCTTGGTGAAGATGACCGGATATTTTGGCGGTTTAGGCATGGCTGTCTTGTCAAATTCGGCAATGTGTTCCGTATAGTTCTTGCCGATACAGAAAATATTCCGTTCCATATGGGGGATAGGGGCCATGATGCGTATCGTATCGAGCGGTTTGGCCTTGACGGCGCCCGTCTTTTCGTTCTGTTCCAGCGCATCGGCCAGGGCCAGCAGGCCGTCGTTGCCTTGACGGATGAATTCCAGCATCGTTTCCGGAAGGGGCGTAAAGAAAGCTTCTTCCAGGGCAATAGCCCCGTAGACCCCGTCTTCCGCTTCATTCAGGACGCCCCACTGGACGAACCCGAGGTCTTCAAAAGTGACAAGTTTTTTTATCATCATAAAAATTCGACTCCTTTACTCATGATAACTTATTATAGCATGACCACTAAAGAATGACTAGCGTAGCGGGATGCTCCGCCGTGAAATTCAACCACATCCTGTTCTTTGGCATAATTTCAGGTTTTACGAGCCATGGACTATGAACGATTGCTTTTTCTCGGACTCAGATGCGGCTATGCCGCGACAGACTCAAGCCGACAACGACGCTTTGGGAAGCCCTCAGCGCGTAGCGGGCCAGCCCCTACGGAATCGCAGTCAGGCGATGGGAACAGTCTGCAGATGGCAGGCTGCGCGGTTCTACAGAACGCAAAAAGACACGGCCATTGGCCGTATGCGTAGGGGCCGTCCCAACGGGCGGCCCGCCTGATAGAGAGTGTACACACTATGCATGATGGGAGATGCATAAAGAATACCACATATACCAGAAGAGTTATATCTACGATTCCTACGGTTAACGTAAAAAAGGGGCTGTCTGAATGTGGCAGCCCCTTTTTATATCTACTTATTATTAAATTATTATTAAACTAAGCCCTGTTCAATCATGACGTCGGCGACTTTCATGAAGGCCGTGATGTTGGCACCGGCTACGTAGTTGTCGGGGACGCCGTATTTTGCGGCGTTGTCACGGGATTCTTCGAAGATATTGCGCATGATGTCTTTGAGGGTATCGTCGACTTTTTCGAAGGACCAGGACAGGCGTTCCGAGTTCTGGGCCATTTCCAGAGCCGATACGGCGACACCACCCGCATTTGCGGCTTTAGCCGGTGCGAAGAGGACGCCGTGTTCCTGGAAGTATGCCATGGCGTCGAGGGTCGACGGCATGTTGGCGCCTTCGCCGATGGCTTTTACGCCGTTCTGGACGAGGGTTTTAGCCGATTCCAAATCGATTTCACCCTGGGTAGCGCAGGGAAGGGCGATGAAGGCCGGGATTTTCCACATATCGCGGCTGTTTTCATGGTATTCTGCGTTCGGGTGGGTTTCGATATATTCTTTGATGCGGCCGCGGCGGACTTCCTTGATGTCCTTGACGGCTGCGACGTCGATGCCATTGGGGTCATAGATATAGCCGTTGGAGTCGGAGCAGGTTACGACATTGGCGCCCATGGCCTGGGCTTTTTCGATGGCGTAGATGGCGACGTTGCCCGAACCGGAAACGATGACCGTCTTGCCTTTGATGTCGATGTTCTTGTTGTCCAGCATATCTTTGACGAAATAGAGGAGACCATAGCCGGTAGCTTCGGTACGGGCAAAGCTTCCGCCGTAATCAATGCCTTTGCCGGTGAGTACGCCGGCATCGAAAGCATCCTGGATGCGTTTGTACTGACCATAGAGGAAGCCGATTTCACGGGCGCCGACGCCGATGTCACCAGCCGGTACGTCGATGTTGGGACCGATGTGACGGCACAATTCGGTCATGAAGCTCTGGCAGAAATGCATGACTTCCCGGTCTGATTTGCCTTTCGGGTCGAAGTCCGAGCCGCCCTTGCCGCCACCGATGGGAAGGCCCGTCAAGGCGTTCTTGAAGATCTGTTCGAAAGCCAGGAATTTCAAGATGCTCAGGTTGACGCTCTTGTGGAAGCGCAGGCCGCCTTTGTAGGGGCCGATGGCGCTGTTGGCCTGGACGCGGTAGCCGCGGTTGACGTGGAAGACGCCGTTGTCATCTTCCCAGGGGACGCGGAAAATGATGACGCGTTCCGGTTCGATGATGCGTTCCAGGATGTGGTGCTGTTTATATTTCGGTTCCTTTTCCAACATGGGCACGAGGGACGTCAGTACTTCGCGGGCTGCGTTCTGGAATTCCGTCTGTTCCGGGTCACGGCGCTGGATGATGGCCAGCACGTCTTCTACATATTGCTGCATTTCTGTCATAATGGATTCTCCTTTGAATGAATATTTTATTGTGTGAGGTAGTCGATGGATGCGTCTCGATGACTTTTTTGCATCCGTTGGAGCTATTATAGAAAATTTTTCAGAAAATGTAAACAAAAACTTAAAAAATTAGTAATAAGTATTTTAAAATAATAAAATTCGAAAAACGAATCATAAACTTCGTCCCGACTGGCAGGGTGGGCGGAAGCGTAGTATAATAGGGGCGATGTTTGAAGAAAGGAAGTGCATATATGGAAACATGGCTTGATTTGCATATGCATACCAAATACAGCATGGACGGCCAGTTCGAGCCAGCCGATTTGATGCGTCAGTGTGCCCAGGCCGGTGTGACGACGGTCGCCGTGACCGACCATGATTCGGTCCGGGCCATCCCGGAAGCACGGGATGAAGCGGCCCGGCTAGGGCTGAACCTGGTGCCGGGTATCGAAATCAGCTGTCAGTATGAAGGGAAGAATTTCCATCTCCTCGGCTATGGCATCCACGCAGAAGATACTGTTTTTGCGGCCATTGAAAAAGATGTATACAGTCAGCGCCGGGCCATTTCGGAGAAAATCCTCGATGCTGTCGAAGCCTTGGGCGTCGTCCTCGACAGGCCGGCTATTTGGGCGCTCTGCAGCGGCGATGCCATTGCGTCGGTCCACATCGCCCGCGTCGCCCTGGCGGATCCGCGCAACGCGGATTGTCCCGTCCTAGCACCGTACCGGCCGGGAGGTGCCAGAAGCGATGCGCCGTATGTCAATTTCGGCTGGGATATCTGCGGTCAGGGAGGGCCGGCTTTCGTGCCCATGACCTTCATGGCCTTCGACCGTGCCGTCGCTATCATCCACGACCATGGTGGCGTCGCCGTCCTGGCTCATCCCGGAGCCAATATGAAACAGAATCGTCCCTTGACGGAGAAGCTCATTGCCACAGGTCTCGACGGCCTCGAAGCGTATTGCAGCTACCACGATGAGGGGACGAGCGATTTTTACCGCCGCATCGCCGACGAGTACGGTTTGATGGCGACCTTGGGCAGCGACTATCACGGCCGGGCCAAGCCGCACATCCAGCTCGGGACCTACGGCCATCCGGCTCCGCAGGCCTTGTGGGACCGGCTCTGCCAAAAAATCAAACAACAACATGGGGAAGTGTATGTATCGTGAAAACGAAAAAAATGATATCCGCCCTGGCCTTGACGGTGTGCCTGGCCCTGGGCATGACGACCGGTTCTTTTGCGAGTCCTGTCAGTGAAGAAGGCGCGGCCTATACGACGGGCGTAGCCAGTGTCGATCAGCATATGGATGCCGCGGCCAAGGCTAGGGCGAAAGCCGCCAAGGCTTCCAAGAAAGACGGGAAAATGAAAAAGGATCAGTCTGGGAAAACGGAAGCCGCAACACCTGGCACGACGAGTACCGCCGCCAGACTGACGGCGGTGGCCAGTGTACCGCGGTCGGCCAAACCAGCCGGAGCCCGCGGCGTCATGCGCAATTATAATCCCGTCACCGATGCGGCACCGGCCGAACCGATGGCTATTAAGGAAACGCATTTCCAGTTCCGGGAAACGCTGCTCTTGCGGCCTAAGACGGATATGATCGTTATCCATCATGTCGGCATCCCCGATGGCGATACGTCGGCAGCGGCTATCCACCGCGCCCATTTGGCCAACGGCTGGGCTGGCATCGGTTATCATTACGTCATCCGCAAAGACGGGACCATTGAACGGGGCCGCCCGCTGGCTACGGTCGGTGCCCACGCTGAAGGGCAGAACTACCATACCGTCGGCATCAACGTGACGGGCAATTTTGAAAAAGAAATCCCCACGCCGGCCCAGATCCACTTGTTGGAAGGGCTGGTCGCCTGGATCTGCAAGACCTACAGCATCGTGCCAGGACCGTCTACCATCGTAGGCCATCGCGACGTCAACAGTACGGACTGCCCGGGACGCAACCTCTACAGCCTGCTGCCGCAGATCCGCAAGGATGTTGCCCGGAAGCTGAACGGCATGGATTCGTCCTATGAAGATAAGCTGAAAAAGACGAATTTCCTCAAGATGAGCCGCAAAGAACGGGAAGCTATCATCATGCAGGGCGCATCAGTCCTGTGATACCCATTGGCAGAGGCCAGTGAAGTATGATATAATCAAATAGTTAACCAATTCAATTACAATAAGGGCTGCACAGGGACCATCTCCCTGTGACAGCCCCAATTTGTCATGAGGTAAAAATGATATGAAGCAATTCTTTCAATGGATGAATCAAGATGAAAATATCCGCGAGGCTGTGACGGCGTTTTCTCAGCCGGGCTGCCATAGCATCTATGGTCTCAGCGGCTCGGTCAAGAGCGCCCTCGTCGCCAAGGCCTTGACGGAACGGCCGGGACAGGCTGTCCTTGTCGTCCCGTCGCGGGAACAGGCAGCGTCCTGGCGGGCAGACCTGGCCTTTTTGGCTCCGGACCTGCCGGTCCTGGACTTTCCCGTCGTCGACAAGGCCGTCTTCACGACGACGGCCAAGAGCCTTGACCGGACGGCCCGGCAGATGGAAGCCCTGGGACGCCTGCGTCAAGGGGACCGCCTCCTGATCCTGGCGGCACCGGAAGAAGCCGCCCAGTACGTCATGGCGCCGCAGCGCATCGATGCCGCGGCTATCGACGTCGCCATCCATCAGGAGTACGACCGCGATGAGCTGCTGCAGCACCTCGTCGACGCCGGCTATGAACGGGTGGACCTGGTCGAACGGCGCGGCCATTTTTCCGTCCGCGGCGATATCGTCGATATCTACGCCGTCAATGAACCGCAGCCGCTGCGCCTGGAATTTTTTGGTGATGAACTGGACAGCCTGCGCACGTTCGATGTGGACAGCCAGAAATCACAGGAACAGCGGGAGAAAGCCCGGATCCTGCCCATTTCCCTGACGGTCCAGGATGATGAAAAATACACCCTCCTGGATTATGCTGAACAGGGCGTCATCATCTGGGATGAACCGAACCGCGTCCGCGAAGGCTTGAAGAAAATCCTCAAGGAATCGGATGACTATAAAGGGCGCCTGGCCTCCTGGAAGAACCTGGCAGGCGCTGAACGCCTAGGCCCGCAGCTCATCTTGTCGCTCATGGCCCAGTCCGTGCCGGACATGGTAGTGGACACGTCGGCCAGCTTTGCTGCCAAGATGATGGCCAGTTTCCAGAAGCAGTTCAACCTCCTGGAAGAAGAAGTGGACCACTGGCGGTCGTTAGGGAATACCCTCCTCTTCGTCATCAGCAGCCGCGACCGGCGGGCTTCGCTCCAGGCCTGGATGAAGCAGCACGAATTGCCGTTCCGTGACTATGACGAGGCCCAGAGCCCGGCCGGTGGGATCTACGTCGTCGAAGGGGAAATCCACGACGGTTTCGAACTGCCCTATGCCAAGGTCGTCGTCGTCGCCGAACGGGATGTCTTCGGCACGCAGAAGCGGCGCCTGCGCCATCATGCGGCCAAAGGCCAGGAAATCAACGTCTTTACGGACCTCAAGCCCGGCGATTACGTCGTTCATGAAGTCCACGGCATTGGCCGCTACATCGGCATCAAGACCATTGAAATGGATGGCGTCCACAAGGATTATTTGGAAATCCACTATGCCGGCAAGGATATCCTCTACGTGCCGACAGATCAGTTGTCCCTATTGCAGCGCTATATCGGCAACGAAGGGGATACGCCGAAACTGCAGAAAATGGGCGGTTCCGACTGGCAGAAGACGCGGGCCAAGGCGCAGAAGTCCATTACCGACCTGGCAGAGAAACTCGTCGCCCTCTATGCTAAGCGGGAAGTCGTCCAAGGTTATGCTTTTCCGCCGGATACGCCGTTCCAGAAGGAATTTGAAGAAGCCTTTCCTTATGAAGAAACGGAAGATCAGCTGAAAGCCGTCCGCGACATCAAGGCCAGTATGGAACGGCCGACGCCGATGGACTGTCTGGTTTGCGGCGACGTCGGTTTCGGCAAGACGGAAGTGGCCATGCGGGCCATCTTCAAAGCCGTCACAGCAGGCAAACAGGTGGCCGTCCTGGTGCCGACGACAGTCTTGTCGCAGCAGCATTTCCAGACCTTCATGGAACGATTCGGCCCCTTTGGCGTCCACGTCGACGTCCTCAACCGCTTCCGTTCCTATAAAGAAAAGAAAAATATCCTGGCCCGGACCCTGACAGGCGATATCGACGTCCTCATCGGGACCCACAGCCTGCTCAATAAAAAGGTCAAGTTCAAGGACCTGGGCCTCTTGGTCGTCGATGAAGAACAGCGCTTCGGCGTTGCCCAGAAAGAAAAATGGAAGGCCTGGGCCGCCAATATCGATGTCCTGTCCCTGAGCGCGACGCCCATTCCGCGGACGCTGCACATGTCCCTGGTCAACTTGCGGGAAATGTGCGTCATCGAAACGCCGCCGACCGACCGTTTCCCCGTCCAGACCTATGTGACCGAATACGACGCCCGCATCGTCAGCGATGCCATTATGCGCGAAAAGCGGCGGGGCGGCCAGGTCTTCTTCGTCTACAACCGCGTCGCGACTATCGAAAAGATGAAAGACGAACTCCAGGCCCTCTTGCCGGACGTGACCATTGGTATTGCCCATGGTCAGATGGCCGGGAGCCTGTTGGAATCGGTCATGTTCGATTTCTACGAAGGAAAATACGATGTTCTCCTCTGTTCGAGCCTCGTCGAAAATGGCTTGGACGTAGCCAATGCCAATACGATAATCATTTATGACGCCGACCATTTCGGCCTGTCCCAGCTCTATCAGATGCGCGGCCGCGTCGGCCGGAGCCATCGCATGGCCTATGCCTATTTCCTCTATCGCCGCGACAAGGTCTTGTCGGAAGTGGCTGAAAAACGGCTGCAGGCCATCAAGGAATTCACCGAACTCGGTTCGGGTTTTAAAATTGCCATGCGGGACCTGGAAATCCGCGGTGCCGGCAACCTCCTGGGCCGGGAACAACACGGCAATATTGCCAGCGTCGGTTTTGCCATGTACTGTCATATGTTGGAAGATGCCATCGCCAAGGCCCAGACCGGCAAGGACGTGGCGCCGCCGCCACCGGAAACGGTCATGGAAATCCATGTCGACGCCTTCATCGACGACGACTATATCCAGAATGGCGGTCAGAAAATCGAAATGTACCAGCGACTGGCTGTCTTATCGTCGAAAGAGGAACTGGCCGGCCTGCGCCAGGAACTGGCCGACCGCTATGGCAAGCCGAGCCAGCCCGTAGAAAAACTCCTGCAGGTCACGGAAACGCGCCTCGATGCCAAGGCTCAGGGCCTGGTACTCATCGCCCAGAAGAAGGATGTCCTGGAATTGAAATGGCAGCGCGTCGCCGATATGCCGGACCTTCCCAACTTGGAACCGTCCCTGCGCCGCCGTTTCCGCCTGGTGCCCAATCTGCCCGTCATGGTCCGCGTCTCCCTGGCAGGGATTTCCGACGTCCTGGCCTTCATCCAGACCCTGCTGGCGGCTTTTTCATCATTGAGAAAGGGGAATTCCCTTGAGTAAGAACTCCTTTTTACGGGGCGCCATGGTCCTCACCATGGCCGGTATCGTCGTCAAAATCTTAGGCGGGCTGAACCGTATTTTATTGTCGCGCCTCTTGGGCGGCGAGGGCATCGGCCTCTATCAGATGGCTTATCCTGTCTATATCCTGCTTTTGAGCATCATCGGCGCCGGGATTCCCATTGCCGTGTCCATCATGATCGCTGAAGAAGCGGCCAAAGGCCATTACAGCGGTGTCCGCCGCATCTTTCACGTGACCCTGGCCTTTATGACCGTCGTCGCCGTCGTCTGCGGCCTGGCACTGCCTTTTGGCGCCCATGGCCTGGTTACGATGGGCATCGTCCGCGACAGCCGGGCCTTCCCGGCCCTGGCCGTGCTGGCGCCGGCCTTGAGCTTGTCGGTCGTGGCCTGCTGCTTCCGCGGCTATTTCCAGGGCCTGCAGCTCATGACGCCGACGGCCTTGTCCCAGATGGCGGATCAATTCGTCCGGGTCTGTACGATGCTCGTCCTGGCCTGGCTCCTGCTGCCGAAGGGGCTGGAGTGGGCCGCAGCCGGCGCGGCCTTTGGTGCCGTCCCCGGGGCGGCTGCCGGGCTGCTACTCATCACCTTCTTATATTACCGCTACAGCCGCCAGCCTATGCCCGAAGATGACGGCGTCTTCCGCGTCCAGTCGCCACGGCGCATCATCCGCCGGCTCATTGTCCTGGCCGTGCCCGTGGCGGCAGCCAATATGCTCCTGCCGGCCGTGGCCAGCATCGACTTGTTCATCGTGCCCTTGCGCCTGGAAGCGGCTGGCTACAGTACGCATGAAGCGACGGCCCTCTATGGCTACCTGACGGGTATGGCCAACGGCCTGGTCCAGCTGCCGGCCATCTTGACCATCGCCTTGGCGACGAGCCTCGTCCCGGCCGTATCGGCGGCTTTTTCCCGTCATGACCGGGACGTCATCCTCGACCGGACCGACACGGCCATGCGCATTGCCAACGTCATCACCGTACCGGCCTGCCTGGGCCTGGCCGTCCTGGCCGTGCCCATTTCCCGGCTCCTCTATGCGACGCCGGCAGCGGGACCGGCTATCTGCGTCCTGTCCATTTCCGTCTTCCTCGTCGGTCTCCAGCAGATTACCAGCGGCCTCCTGCAGGGCATGGGCCATACGGCGGTCCCCCTGTACAATATGGCTGCTGCAGCCGTTGTCAAAATCGTCCTCAGCTGGCATCTGACGGCCATCCCCTGGCTGGGTGAAGTCGGCGCCGCCTGGGCGACCAATGCCGACCTGGCTGTCGCGACGGCGCTCAACTTGTACTTTGCCCATAAATACATCGCCTACCGCGTCCAATGGCGCTACGTGGGTAAACTCTTCCTGGCCGGTGCCGCCATGGCCGGTACGGCCTGGCTCGTCCATCACGCCCTGCTCGTCCTCTTCGGCAACGCCGCAGCCACCCTCATCGCCATGATGGCCGCCGCCCTGGTCTACCTCATAGGCCTCATCGTCTTCCGGGCCCTGACCGTCGAAGACATCGAAAAGATTCCCGTCATCGGGAAAAAAGTGAGCCGGCGGATACCTTGAAGTTCGCCGGCATCTGTTTTTATTTTTTTTAGAAAGGTGGGAAGTTTTTGTTTCCAGGAATAGGTGTTTTAGCGAATGTATTGGGCATTGTCGGTGGTGGACTCTTGGGGCTGGGGTGCGGACGGCTGATATCAGAGCGTTTCCAAAAGGCCATCATGATGGCCTGCGCTGTGGCGGTCATATTCCTCGGTTTGACGGGAACGGTCAAAGAGATGCTGCAAATCGGCGCTGATGGGGGAGTGACGCTCGTCGGGACGAACTGTATGCTTGCGAGTCTCATCGGTGGTGCAGTCATCGGTGAAGCCATCGACCTCGAAGACCGCATGGAGCGTTTCGGTCACTGGCTCCAGCAGAAGACGGGCAGTGGCGGTGACACGCGATTCGTCGAAGGCTTCGTCACGGCATCCCTGACAGTCTGCATCGGTGCCATGGCCGTCATCGGTTCTATCAACGACCGCCTGCTCAGCGACCCCTCTGTCCTGTTCGCCAAGACGGTAATCGATGCCGTCATCGTCATGATCATGACATCGGCGCTGGGCAAGGGCTGCATCTTTTCCGCAATTTCTGTCGGCATCTTCCAGGGAAACATCTTCCTGCTGGCCGGCTTTCTCGAACCTATCATGACGCCTGCTGCTCTAAAGAGCCTCAGCGCCGTCGGCAATATCCTGATTTTCTGTGTCGGCACGAACCTCTTCGGCCTGCCTCACGTGCGCATTGCCAACCTGCTGCCGGCACTCGTCATCGCTGTCGTGTGGGTGCTGGTCTGATTCCAGGACATCCCTGTATGGAATCGGAATACGATGCGGCGTTCCACCGCGATAAATTCGAACTAACAACGACGCCTCGGGGATACCCTCAGCGCGTAGCGGGCCGCCTTTACAGGACGGCCCCTACGATGGCCCCAATCGGGGCCTTTTTTTACGAGCCGAGGGTCACTCGAGGCGATGTCGTCCGTTTGCATCTGTCGCCGCGCAGCGGCATTTGAGTCCGGGTCGGCCTGTGACAGCGCCTTGCTTTTTCCCCTTCTTTTTGCTATACTACAGATAGATAGTTGAGCAAATCAACTAATTATAGAGAAAAGGGGATGCGGAGCATGGATTATTTAAAGGTCAGCCATGATTTCAGCGTCATCAACCAGCGTTCGCAAGCCTATGTGACTGAGGCCTGCCGACCGTGGAAGTTGTCTTATTCGGAACACGTGACCCTCATGAGCCTGTACAGCAACGACGGCTGTCGGCAGCATGAGCTCTGTCAGGTCATGAAGGCCGATAAGGCCTTGGTGGCCCGCAATCTGAAATTGTTGGAAGAGAAGGGGTTCGTCAGCCGCCGTCAGCAGGGCGATGACCGGCGCTATAAATATCTCTATTTGACGCCGAAGGCCCTGGATTTACAGGATACGATGGAGGGCATCCTCAAGCGATGGGTCGAGATTCTCGTCCGAGGTATCGACGAGGTGACGCTGGACAAGGCGTTCCAGCTTATGCATCAGGTGGCGGACAATGCCGTAGAGGCGGAAGTGGCTCCGCTGGATCCGCAGAAGGAGATGAAAGTATGAAAGCATATTGGAAATATACGGCTGCAGCCATGGCCGTCGTGGCAGCCCTCAGCCTGACAGGCTGCGGCCAGCAGACGCAGCAGGCCGAACAGCCCCAGCTGGTCAAGGCCATCCAGGTCGGCAGCGAAAGGGCGGGCACGACGGCTGGAACCTATTCGGGGACCGTCAAAGGCCGTTACCAGAGCAATCTGTCCTTCCAGGCCGGCGGCCGCATTACGGCCCGCAACGTCCAGCTCGGCTCGCAGGTCCATGCCGGTGACGTCTTGATGACGGTCGATCCGAAGGATATTGCTCAGGCTGTCAACCAGACGCAGGCCAAGGTCGACGCTGCTGCTGCCCAGCTCCAGCTGGCCCAATCCAATTTGAACCGCTATCAGCAATTATACGATATGGATGCCATCAGTGCGTCCGTCCTGGACCAGTACCAGACGGCCTACGACCAGGCTTCGGCCCAGTATAACCAGGCCCTGGCCGCTCAACAGGCTCAGGAAAATCAGTTGTCTTATACACAGCTCACGGCCGATGCCGACGGTGTCATTGCTGCCGTATCGGCCGAAGTCGGGCAGGTCGTCGCGGCCGGTCAGACTGTCGTCACCCTGGTTCATTCAGGGGACTTGGAAGTCCAGGTCAACGTGCCGGAAAATAAATTGGCCGATTTCCCGGTGGGCAAGAACGTGACCGTCACTTTCTGGGCCCTCCAGAACCAGCAGGCTGCCGGCGTCGTCCGCGAAGTGGCGCCCATGGCCGACGCGGCATCCCGGACATATCAGGTCAATATTTCTCTGCCCAACCCGCCGGACGGGATGCAGCTCGGCATGACGGCTACCGTGGCTAACGGCAGTGAACAGGCGGCTGCGGAAGATACTTTCGTCCTGCCCTTGGCCGCTATCTACCAGACCGGCGACACACCCCAGGTCTGGGTCGTCGGGAAGGACAAGACTTTGTCCCTGAAAGACGTGACTGTCCAGGATTTTGGCGATAATAGCGTCAAGGTCACAGGCCTCAATCGCGGCGATGTCGTCGTCACAGCCGGCGTCCATCAGCTCCGGGAAGGCAAGAAAGTCCACGTAGAGGGGGAAGATGAATGAGAAATTTATCGGAAGTATCTATTCATAACCGCGTCCTCGTCTGGTACTTCATCATCCTCATCGCCATTGCCGGTATCTTTTCTTACATGAAACTGGGCCGTATGGAAGATCCGACGTATACTGTCCGGACTATGGTCGTCTCCGTCGCCTGGCCCGGTGCCACGGCGGAACAGATGCAGGAACAGGTTACGGACAAGATCGAAAAGAAACTGCAAGATACGCCGAACCTGGACTATATCAAGAGTTATTCCCGGCCCGGCCAGTCGGTCATCTACGTCTATCTCGACGACAAGGCGCCGCGCGACAGTATCCGCAGCACGTGGCATGAAGTCCGCAATCTGACAGAAGACATGAAGAAGGACCTGCCTGAAGGCGTCTACGGCCCGTATTATAACGACCGCTTCGATGACGTCTACGGTTCTATCTATGCCGTTACCGGCGATGGTTATTCTTATGAAGAACTGCGCCAGAAGGCCGAAAAGATACGCCGCATGATGATGTCCGTCGACGATGTGAGCAAAGTCGAACTGGTCGGCGAACAATCGGAAAAGGTCTATATCGAAGTGGCTAATTCCAAATTGGCCGAACTGGGCATTGCGCCGACGACCATTGCCGATGCCGTCAAAGGCCAGAACCAGATGACGCCGGCCGGTATGGTCGATACTCAGTCGGATAACGTCTACCTGCGCCTGTCCGGTGTCTTTGAAGACGTCGAAGCCATCCGCAACCTGCCTATCAATGCCAATGGCCGCGTCTTCCGCCTGGGTGACATCGCCACGGTCGAACGGCGCTATACGGAACCGGCAGACCCGAAGATGTTCTACAACGGCAAACCGGCCGTCGGCATCGCCTTGTCCATGAAGAGCGGCGGCAATAACCTGAAGCTCGGTGAAAACCTGAAGAAATTGCAGGAAAGCGTCAAATCCGATTTGCCGGCAGGTATGGAAATCCACCAGGTATCGGACCAGCCGCAGGTCGTCAAAGAGTCCATCAGTGACTTTACCAATACCCTGCGCGAAGCTATCATCATCGTCCTGGTCGTCAGCTTCCTCAGCCTGGGCCTGCGGACGGGCCTGGTCGTCGCCTTCTGTATCCCCCTGGTCCTGACCGGCGTCTTCTGCGTCATGGAAGTAGCTGGCATTGATTTGCATAAAGTCTCCTTAGGCTCCCTCATCATCGCCTTGGGCCTCCTCGTCGACGACGCCATCATTGCCGTCGAAATGATGACGGTTCAGCTGGAGAAGGGCATGAACCGCGTCGATGCGGCTTGCTATGCTTTCAAGGCGACGGCCAAGCCTATGCTGACGGGGACCCTCATCACCTGCTCCGGCTTCATCCCCGTCGCCTTTGCCGACGGGGCGGCGTCGGAATTCTGTAAAGATTTGTTCCCGGTCATTACGGCGGCCCTGGTCTTGTCGTGGATCGTATCGGTCATGGTGGCGCCGCTCTTCGGCTATTACCTGATTAAGCCCAAGGTCGCCCAAGGGACGGAGCCGGAACCGTTGTACCAGAGCCGGTTCTACGTCTTCTTCCGCAAGGTCCTGACCTGGTGCCTGACTCATCGGGCCCTGGTCATCGGCGGGACAGCGGCCATGTTTATCTTGTCTGTCGGCTTGATGAAACTCATTCCCCAGGAATTTTTTCCGCCTTCTCTCAGACCGGAACTCATCGTTGAAATGACCCTGCCTGAAGGCTCGTCCATGCAGGCGACGCAGAAAGAAGCGGCCCGCTTTGCCCAGTATCTCGACAGCCAGCAGGAAAAACTCAAGGATTATTCGTATTACGTCGGGGAAGGGGCGCCGCGCTTCGTCCTGACCATCGAACCGGTCCTGCCGGCCAACAACTACGCTCAGTTCGTCGTCGTCGCCAAGGATACCCAGACCAGGGAAGAATTGACGCAGTCCATCAAAGAGGAAATGGCCGATAAGTTCCCCAACGTCCGCTGCAACGTCAAGAACGTGCCCTTAGGGCCGCCGTCGGATTATCCCATTATGCTGCGCGTGTCTGGCTACGATACGGATAAAGTCAAGGCCTATGCCCAGCAGATTGCAGCCCGCATCGCCAAGGACCCGAATACGGAAAATGTCTTCCTCAACTGGGATCAGAAGAATAAGATCATGCACGTCGACCTGGACCAGAATAAATTGCGGGCCATGGGCATTTCCGGCGAAGATATTGCCCAGACTTTGTATACGGAACTGTCCGGGGCGACAGTCGCACAATACTACGCAGCCGACAAGACCATCGGTATTCAGCTGCGTCTTCAGGACAGCGACCGCAATGACCTGGCGAAGATAAAGAGCCTGCCTGTCTATGTCGGGCGGGCCGGCTACGTGCCGCTGGAACAGATTGCCAACGTTTCCTATAAAGGTGAAGATGGACTCATCTGGCGCCGCGATTTGAAGCCGACCATCACCATCAACGGCGGCATCAAGTCCGGTACGGCTAACGATGCGACGCAGAAAGCCTATGACTCCATTGCCGATATCCGGGAAAGCATGCCCTTTGGCTATACCGTCGAAGTCGACGGGGCTTTGGAAAACAGCCAGAAGTCTTTGAAGTACCTGCTGGTACCGGTACCGGTCATGGTCATCATTATCATGACACTGCTCATGTTCCAGCTGCGCAGTCCGTCGCTCATGTTCCTGGCTTTGATTACGGCGCCCATGGGGCTCATCGGCGTCTCCTGGGGGATGCTCCTCTTCGGGAAATCCCTGGGCTTCGTCGCCGACTTGGGCATCCTGGCCCTGGGCGGCATGATCATCCGCAACTCCATCATCCTCCTGGACCAGATACAGAAACACATGGCTGCCGGCGAAGACCCATGGCACGCCGTCATCGATTCGGCGGTCATGCGCTTCCGGCCCATCATGCTCACGGCCGCTGCGGCCATTTTAGGCATGATTCCCCTCATGAAGAGCGTCTTCTGGGGCCCCCTGGCCGTCGCCATTGCCAGCGGCCTCTTCGTCGCCACCGTCCTGACCCTGCTGGTCCTGCCGACGATGTACGCTGCCTGGTTCAAAGTAAAAAGAACGAGCTAGGTTCATGGTTCGTGGCTCTCCTTATTACTCCAAAGGAGGTTGTCTTAATACGACAGCCTCCTTTTTGTCATGCTGCCATACTCTAAAGACATTTCTAATAATATGTGATAAGCATTTCACATAACAAAAAATGGAAGGTATACTACAAGTATGATATTGCTTTAAGTATAGACCATAGTGAATGTAAGAAAAAAAGGAGATGTCTATTATGAGGAAGAAAGTATTAGGTCTTGCTTGTGCCATGATGATGACGGCGTTCCTGACGGCTTGCGGTATCAGTGATATTACGGGTAAGTCAAGTTCATCTGGTAATCTGAGTCAGAAAGAGCTCACGAATCCGACCGTATCTGCGTCGGTAGTCCATCACCCCCAGGGAAACCCGCATAAAATTCTCATTGCCTATTTTACGTATCCGGAAAATACGGATGCCAAGGCCATTCATTCGGATAAGTACGACGTCATGAGTTCAGCCAGCCTGAAAGTCAAGGATGGCGTCGCTGTTGGCAATAATACGGTTATTGCTGATTATATCGCCAACCAGACTGGCGGCGATTTATTCTCTATCCTGACGGAAAATCCCTATCCGACGAGTTATGAAGAAACTGTCGACCAAGGCAAGGCGGAAATTCAGAATCAGGAACTGCCTGCTTTGAAGAGTCATGTCGATGACCTCAGCGGCTACGATACGATCATCTTAGTTTATCCAAACTGGTGGAGCACCTTGCCAGCGCCGGTACAGTCGTTCTTGAAGGAAACGGATATGTCAGGAAAACAGGTCTACGCCATCGTCACATCCGGTGGCAGTGGGTTCTCCGACACCATCCAGAACATCCAGCAGACTGAACCGGGGGCTTCGGTCCACGAAGGATTTGCCCTGCATCATAAGGACATGGATAAAGCTGAAGAAATGACCCAGCATTGGCTGAATCAAATGGGGTTCACACAGTAAGTAAAATGGAGGGATTCTTATGAAATTGGTAAAAATCATGCGAGTTGTTTTCTTAGGGGCGGCTATGTTCCTGCTGACGGCCTGCGGCGAAACGGGAACTTCCGTGCAGAGCACGTCGGAAAATACAGCGTCGGCACCGGCTTCCGGCGTCTATGTGCCCAATCAGACGGGCAAGCCTATGTCGGAAGACATCAAAGATGAATTGGAAAGCAAACATAAACAGGAAGCAGCTGCCATCAAGACTATCCAGGAAGAACCGAAGGGCAGCCACAAAGGTCAGCGCATCCTCATCGCTTATTTCACCTGGGGCGGCCGGTCTGGCGAAGTGGCCCATATGATACAGGACAAAATTGGCGGTGACCTCTATGAAATCAAGCGCGACCCCGATTACTCCCGCGATTACTCGACGGTCCTCAAAGAATCGGCGCGGGAAGTCGATGAAAATGTCCATCCCCAATTAGCCGGCACACAGCCCGACCTGTCGCAGTACGATGTCATCGTCCTCGGCTATCCCTGCTGGTGGTTCACGGCGCCCATGACTATCCCGTCGTTCCTGGAAGGGAAAGATTTGGCAGGGAAACTCATCGTGCCCTACATGTGTTCCTATAGCAGCCCCTTTGAAGTTACCTTGCCGGCTCTGGCTGCCGCAGCTCCCGGTGCCCGCCTCTTTACGGGTCTGACCCTGGATAAAGATACGGATTACAGCGTCATCGATCCCTGGCTGGATAAGGCCGGATTGTTATAAGACAGGAGGAAGTAGGATGAGTCACGATATCAGCCGGCGGACTTTTTTGAAGCTCCTCGGCGGGGGAGTGGCTGGGGTGGTTGCTGGCGGGGCTTTCGTAAAGCGCGAGGACATCCTGGCTTTTCTCGATGCCGATAAGGCTGCTAGTGAAGCCGGGCAGGACTTGGGAAAGGTCGCAACGCGTTATTACAAACCGCTTGGAAAAGACTTGTCCCTCCTTGGTTTTGGTTGTATGCGCCTGCCGACGACCTTTACAGCGTCGGGCCGGGAAATAGATAAGGAATTAGGCGAGAAGATGGTCGATTTTGCCTATCGCCACGGCATTAATTATTTTGATACGGCCTGGTTCTACCACGACGGGAAGTCCGAAGCCTTCATCGGCCAGGCCTTGCAGAAGTATCCCCGCGACACGGTCTGTCTGGCCGATAAGATGCCGACACCGATATTGACGGGACTCAATCAGGCGCAAGATATTTTCCAGACTCAGCTTGACCGATGCCAGGTGTCGTATTTCGACAATTACATGCTCCATTCCCTGACCAGTCGGGATCAGTTCGATGAGCTGTACATCCAGGACGGCATCCTGGACTACCTTCGCCAGGAAAAAGCCCGGGGCCGCATCCGCTGCCTGGGCTTTTCCTTCCACGGTGACGTGCCCTTCTTTCATTATCTCCTGGACCAGTATGATTGGGATTTCTGCATGATCCAGCTCAACTATGCCGACTGGAACGAACCGGGCGAAGCGCCGTCAGGGAGCCGCCAGGCCGGGGACCTGTATCGCAAGTGCCGAGAAAAGGATGTCCCCATTTTCGTCATGGAACCGGTCAAAGGCGGAAACCTGGCCAATCTGTCATCGTCGGCAGAAGCCATCTTGAAGCAGCAGCGGCCAGATGCCAGCATGGCGTCGTGGGCCCTGCGCTGGGTCGGCTCTAAAGAAGGGGTCATCACCATGAATTCAGGCATGAGCAATTTGGAACAGGTCCTGGATAATATCCGGACACTGAGCAATTTTCAGCCCTTATCGGCCGCCGAAGAGCGGGCTATCCAGCGCTCCCTGGGGAAGGAAGCTGGCAGCGGGGCCATTCCCTGTACCTATTGCCGTTACTGTGAACCCTGCCCCTACGGTGTCGACATCGCCGGAGTCTTTCATATCTACAACCGTTATGGCGAACCGGCCGGAATCGACATGGACCATCCCCAAGGGGCCTCGGCGGCACAGGAGAAAGCCTTCCTGGCCCATTATCAGAATAACCTGGAACGGCCCCAGCGCGCTTCCCACTGTACAGCCTGCGGCCGCTGTCTGCCCAAGTGTCCGCAGCATATCGACATTCCTAAGCACGTGCGGGCCATTGATGATGTTGTCCAATATTTCGGGCGCGATACAGGAAAGGGGGTAGTGTAAATGCGGAACATGCTGCAACGGGGACGCATCGTTTTATCGTGGCTCCTGATGGGGGTCATGGTCCTGACCTTTGCTGGTATCGTAGCACCCGTGCTGCCGCAATGGCAGGTCCTGCCGGCTCTCTTGGCTGGGAATCTCCTGGTCATCGCCGTCATCATCGTCCTGACCCTGCTCCTGGGACGAATCTATTGCAGCGTCCTCTGTCCCTTGGGCATCAGCCAGGACTTCGTCTTCTGGCTGGCCAAACGGCGCAAAAAGAATCGCCGGAAATTTACTTTCCGGCGGGAACGGCGCATCGTGCGCTATAGTATCTTGATGTTGACCGGTCTGGCTTTCCTGGCCGGCTTGTCTGGTTTTGTGGGGCTGGTCGACCCGTACAGTATCTTTGGCCGCATCGTCCACGATGGACTGGGCCTGCCAGTTGCCTATGGCTGGAACGCTTTGGTCGGGGTCAACGAAAGCCACGGCTGGATTCCGGTGCTGAGCAAGACGGATATCCTCTGGCCGCCGCTGGCTGCCATGGCCCTGGCCGGGGTTTATTTCGTCGTCCTGACTGTCCTGGCCTGGCGCTATGGCCGAGCGTACTGCCATACTGTTTGCCCTGTCGGCACACTGTTGGGAACCCTCAGCCGCTTCAGCCTGTTCCGGCCGGTCATCGACGGATTGCGCTGCATCCACTGCGGGGCCTGTGAAAAGACGTGCCGTTCGTCCTGCATCGACGTCGCCCATGGCTTCGTCGATACCAGCCGCTGCGTCGACTGCTTCGACTGCGTTGCCGTCTGTCCGAAAGGGGCCCTGACCTTTTCCCGGACCCTTCCGGTCAAGCTTCCGGAAAAAACGCTATCTGGTGAAGGTATCAGCCGACGGGAGATGCTGCTGACGACGGCCGTTGCCGCCGGGACCATCGCCGCAGGTCTGGCCCGTAGCCAGACCGTTGTTCCAGCCTTGATGGGGACGGGGAAGGGGAAGAAGAAAATCTTGCCGCCTGGGGCCGTTTCAGCCGATGCTTTTGCTCAGCGCTGTACGGCCTGCCATCTCTGTGTCAGCCGCTGTCCCAGCGGCGTCCTGGTGCCGGCCGTCTTGGAGAACGGCGCCTTGCAGATGGGCCAGCCCTACATGGATTTTTCTAAAGGCTACTGTGTCTATAACTGCAACTTTTGTTCTCAAGCCTGCCCGGCCGGTGCCATCCGTCCGCTGGAGCTGACCGTGAAAGAAAAGACAAAAATCGGCATCGCCCGTTATGCCCAATTCCACTGTCTCATCGCCCGCGACGGCATCGTCTGCGGTAACTGTGCCCGCCATTGTCCCGTCCAGGCCATTACCTTGGTCGAGAACGAGGATGGGCGCAGCTACCCGCACGTCGATGGGGCGCGCTGTATCGGCTGCGGTTCCTGCGAGTATCACTGTCCGGCCAAACCGGCAGCTATTTCCGTCAGCACCTTGCCGAAATCTTCGTGACTTCAGTCTTCCGGGTCGGTGGCGATATCCGGTTCGTTCTTGCGGTTGAAGCCGATGATGCGGCGCGGCTTTTCGATGTCGTCGTGGCGGGGGACGGCGACGAGGAGCAGGTTGAGCTGGGAAATATGCTGGACCAGTTCGACGGCCGATCCGTCGGACAATTCGCCGTAAAAGACGATCATGTTCGGATCCCAGTAGCCGATATCCTGGATGCTGAAGGTGATATCGCCAGCCGATACCAGGCGGCCGCCGGCCTGCATGTCGTCGGGCAGGCCCGACTCAAAGTTGTTGATCAGGGCGATGATGCGCTGATACATGTCTGAGGCCAGGTAGGGCGCTTCTGGATCTTCGTCTTCTTCCGGAACGGCGCCGGGCTGGAGGATCGTCAGTTCCTTTTCAGCTTCCGCGTCTTTTTCGGGAGTTCCTTGTTGTTTTTTCTTATCCATTACGTCTGCCATAAAAATCCCTCCTTATCATTTTCACTATATCATTTCGACATAGAAGGAGGCGATTCCTGCTGCTTTTTCTCAGGTGGCAGGATTTTTTTCTTGGAATCCCTATGCGGATATGGTATAATGGTCCAGACATGCTGACATCAGGTAACATATTTTCACACGAAAAGAGGTTTTTTCTTCATGGAATATGTGAACGAGTTGGACACTATATCGGCCAGAGCTGCGCAAAAGGATGCGGCTCTCAAGGTACATCGTCTTACGTTTATGGAGGCTACGATGATGGTCGTCGGGTCTACCATAGGTTCCGGTGTTTTAGGTTTAGCTTTTGCCAGTCGCAATGCCGGCTGGCCTGTCCTGCTTACGTGGCTTGTCGTAGCAGGCTTTTTTTCTATCATCTCCATGCTCTATGTCGCTGAAGCGACGCTGCGGACGACGAAGCCCTTGCAGCTGTCGGGCCTGGCAGAAAAGTACGTCGGCAAGATCGGTTCCTGGCTGATTTTCTTTTCCGTCGGGGCCACGTCTTTTTGCAGCCTCATCGCTTACACCAGCGGCTGCGGCAGGATATTGAGCGAATTTTTCGGTATTTCCCTGGAAATGGCCAGCTGCCTCTTTGCCCTCGGGGCGACGAGCGTCGTCTGGCTGGGCCTTAAGGCCACTGGGGTCGCTGAGAAATATTTGAGTTCAGGTATGACGGCCATGCTTATTCTTCTCGTCGGCGCGTCACTGTTTTCGGCCCGCGTACCTGTCGCAGATATTCTCTACGCCCATTGGACCTATGCCGTTCCGGTCTTCAATATCGCCGTCTTCTGCTATGCCGTCCAGTATATCGTTCCGGAAATCTCCCGGGGCTTCACGCATGACCCGGGGAAAATCGTCCCGTCCATCCTGGCCGGGGCCGGTATTTCCTTCGTCATCCTGGCTTTGGTCCCCTTGGCGGTCTTCCTCATGCTGCCAGTCGATGAAATTTCGGAAGTCGCATCCCTGTCCTGGGGCCGTGCCCTGGGATCTCCGGTCTTCTTCGTCATCGTCAACGCTTTCGCTTTCTGTGCCATGCTCACATCGTTCTGGGCCATTGCCGAAAGCTTCTTGACCAATATGATCGACCGCCTGGGCTTTAAATCGGAAACGGACATCCGTACGCGAGCCGGCTGCCTGGCCTTCATCGTCATCCCGCCAGTCCTCTTGGCTTACAGCGGCCTCGTCGGTTTCGTCAACGCCATCTTCAGCGCCGGCACCTTCGGCGGCATCATCATGTCCATCCTGCCCGTCTTCATGCTGCGCAGCGCCCGTAAACACGGCGACCACGCACCGTGCTGGAGATGCGGCTGGATCGCTCACCCCATCATGCAGTTCCTCGTCGTCGTACTCTTTGCCAGTGCCGGCATCTACGCCATCTTTAGCCTATGCGGCTGGCTGCCTGCGGCGTGGTAGGAAAATTAATTGCTCAAAAAGAGGTTGTCTTCAGCGGACAGCCTCTTTTTTCTGTATCCCCACTGGGGAAAAAACTGAAAATTTTTACAAAAAATATACATACATATGGTGACTTTCATGTATAATAAGGAGAGTATCAACTAGACAGCAACTATACCGTCAAGAAAAGTGGGGAGAATAATGGAAAAACAAACCCGGAATGTTTTCGGTATCATCCATATCGGGACGGTCAACATGACCTTGAAGGTCATTGCTTATTCGTCTTTGGACGACATGGAAATCATCGAAAATGTATCCCGAGAAGTGAAATATGGGGAAACGGTATTCCAGCGCCATCATGTCAGTTTTCAGTCTTTGAATGAAATCTGTCAGGTCCTGCTGGGGTTCCGCCAGCTCCTTCGCGATTACGATGTCAAGGATGTCCGCGTCTTGTCGACGACGGCTATTTGTGAGGCCGATAATTTGATCAATGTCCTCGACCAGATCCATATCCGCACGGGCTTTGATGTCGAAGTCATCCATATGACCAAGGAAATCTACTACAAGTTCTTTGGCCTTTATTATAATGTATTGAAAGGGAACTTTAATTTTGCCGATAAGGCCGTTATGCTCCTGGATATCACGTCCGGCGGCGTCGGCTTGACGTGCTGGAAGTCGGACCGCCTCTTGTTCCAGCAGAATATCCATATCGGTTCCTTGCGTATCCTGGAAAATTTCACGGAAAAGCAGCGCAATGAATTGACGTTCCCGACGGCCGTGCGCGAATATATTTACGGGACCCTCTATCCGCTCTGGAAGGGCGTCCAGCGGTATGATATCAAGTACATCGTCTTGTCCGGCCGCGGGGCCAATCTGGTGTCGCGCCTCATGGGCAAGACCAGTGAGAACGGGTTGTTCCTGATTACGCCCGATGAGCTGCGCCAGTTTGTCTATTCTTTCAAAGGCGTCACGCCGTTCAAGCTCATGCAGCGCTTCGGCCTGTCCCAGAACCTGGCCAATGTCATCATGCCGACGATCCTCTTGTATTATGAACTGCTGCGCATCGTCGACATCGACATGCTGGTCGTCATGCCGACGACCTTCACCGAAGGCTATACCATGTACTATGTAGCCGATAAGACCCATAATGATTATATGGCCCATCTCCAGGGCCTGCTCCTGGACATGATGCGCCGCATGGCCAAGAAGTATTTGTCCGACTCCGCCCATTCCGCCCGCATCGAAGAATACGGCAACGTCCTCTTCCAGGCGCTGTACCAGTTCATCGGCCTCGATTACAGTTATAATTATCTGCTCCGCCTGGCCGCTATCTTTCACGAAACGGGGAAATTCATCAATATCCGCAAGCATAATCTTTGTACGTACAACCTCATCATGGAAACGGACCTCTTCGGCCTGGCTGACGATGAAAAGGAAATCCTGGCGGCCGTCCTCTACTATGCCTTCGATGGCACCCTGCAGGAGGCATCACCGGTCTACCATGCCCTGACGCCGCGTCAGAAGGTCATTACGGCCAAACTGACGGCTATTTTCCGCCTGGCCGATTCCCTGGATAAGAGCCATTTGGGGAAAATCAGCGCCATCCGGGCTGAGCTCAAGGACGACCGACTCGTCGTCTCCTATACGGCAGAAGCCGATATTTCCCTGGAACGCTGGACATATCTGAAAATGGCCGTCGACTTTGCCGAAGTCTTTGGTATTTCGACGGAATTAGTGAAAGGATAGGATAATCATGGCAGATTTTACGAGTAGTCAATATTTTTTAAATCGTGAATGTACATGGGTCAAATTCAATGAACGGGTCCTGCGCGAAGCCATCGTCCCTTCCAATCCACTGCTGGAACAGCTGAACTTCGTCGCCATTGCCGCGTCGAACCTGGACGAATTTTTCATGATCCGCGTGGCCGGCGTCAAGCACCTCGTCGAAAGCGGCGTCAAGCACATCGATATCGCCGGCATGACGCCGCAGGAACAGTTCGATGCCATCCAGGAAATGGTCCATAAACTGGTCGACGACCAGTACCGCTATTATGGCGACATCCAGCAGAAACTGCAAGCCCACGGCCTGCATTTCATTCGTGTCGACGCTCTCGATGATGACCAGCGGCTGTGGCTGGAAAGCTTTTTTGAACGGGAAATCTATCCCGTCGTCACGCCCATGGCTGTCGATTCCAGCCATCCTTTTCCGTTCCTGGCCAGTCTGAACCTGAACCTGGCCGTCCTCTTGCGCCGCAAGCAGGGGGACCGTTCCGTCAAGACGGCTATCCTGCCGGTCCCGACGTCGGTCATCGACCGCATCATCAAGGTCCCGGACAGCGTTTCCCCGGCCGGAAAACAGCATGACGGCCAGCAGTTCCTCTTCCTGGAAGATGTCATCGCCGCCTATGCGGAACGCTTCTTCCTGGGCTGCGACATCCTGGAAGTCGCACCGTTCCGCATCACCCGCGACGCTGACCTGGATATCGACGACGATGCCGAGGACCTTTTGATGGAAGTGGAAAAGAGCTTGAAGAAGCGCCGCAAAGGGGCGGCTGTCCGCCTGGAACTGGCGTCGACGGCGAGCCGCATGATCCGCGACTTCCTGCGTGACGAATTGCAGCTCGAAGAACGGGATGTGTATGCCATCCCCGGTCCGCTGGACTGCAAGGTCTTTTTCTCCTTCGTCGGCATCGACGGCTATGATGACCTGCGCTATCCGCCGGTGACGCCGCAGCCGTCGTCGGAACTGGCTGCCATCGACGCACCCGATTTCTGGTCGGCCATTGCCGAACGGGATGTCATGGTCCATCATCCTTACGAAACCTTTGAAACGGTGGAACACTTCATCCAGCTGGCGGCGACGGACCCGGATGTCCTGGCCATTAAGCAGACTTTATACCGCGTCAGCAGCAAGTCGCCAATCATCGCGGCCCTGGCCCAGGCGGCAGAAAATGGCAAGCAGGTCACGGTCCTCATGGAAGTCAAGGCCCGTTTCGATGAAGAAAATAATATCCACATGGCCCGCAAGCTGGAAAAAGCCGGCTGCCATGTCATTTACGGCATCATGGGCCTCAAGACCCACTCCAAGATTACCCTCGTCGTCCGCCGTGAAGAAGATGGCATCCGCCGTTACGTCCACCTGGCGACGGGCAACTACAACGGCAAGACGGCCCGTATCTATACGGACGTCGGCATCTTGACGGCCAATACCCTCATCGGCGTCGATGCGTCGGCTTTCTTCAATCTCCTGTCGGGTTATTCCGATCCGCCTCAGTGGAATAAACTGGCCGTCGCGCCGCTCAATCTGAGGGAAACGATTTATCAGGAGATCGACCAGGAAATCGCCCAGGCCAAGGCCGGCAAGAAAGCCCTCATCGTGGCCAAGATGAATTCTCTCCTCGATAAATACGTCATTGCCAAGCTTTACGAAGCGTCGGCAGCCGGCGTCAAAATCCGCCTCATCGTCCGCGGCATCTGCGTCATCCGTCCGGGTCTGCCCGGCATCAGCGAAAACATCGAAGTCCACAGCATCGTCGGCCGCTTCCTGGAACACAGCCGCCTGTTCTACTTCTATAACGGCGGCAAGGAAGACGTCTTCATTTCGTCGGCTGACTGGATGCCGCGCAACCTCAATGAACGCGTCGAATTGATGACGCCCGTCGAATTTCCGCCGCATAAAGAACGGATCAAGCGCATCCTGAAAGTATATTTCGACGACAATGTCAAGGCCTATGTCATGAACAGCGACGGTTCGTACCGCTACCTGGCAGACGAACGCCAGGGCAAGCCTGTCAACGCCCAGGATACATGCCAGCGCCAGGCTGAACGGCTGGCATCGGAACGGAAGAAGGCGGCACGCCAGTTCCGCAAGGTCGTCCTGCGTCCACGTCCTGCTGAAGAAGACAAGTAAATTGACAAGCCTGCCGGTCTTTGCTAAAATGAAAAGAAAAGCTTTAGGAGGCATGGCATGGACTGGAAACGATTCAGTATGACTGGATTCAAGAATAAACGACCGATTACACGCATGTACGCCACGATGATCGCCTTATTGGTCATCGTGTCTTTGACGGGCTTCATCGACCGGGGGAAATCAGTGACCCTCGTCGCCGACGGCACGACCCGCCAGGTATATACTCACGCCGTCAATGAACAGGCTTTGATGCGGGAAAACAATATCGATATGGGCGATTACGATGAAATCGACGTATCGACGCAGAAGCTCGCTGACGGCAGTTACGTCAAGGTGCGCCGGGCCATCCCGGTGACCCTGGAATACCGGGGGCAGAAGCAGCAGGTCTATACGGCCAAGCACAATTCCCAGGAAGTAGCCGAACAGTACGGCTACAACAAGGAAAAGTACCGCCCTTATGGCGATGTACAGAAGCCGCTCCAGGCCGGGGAAAATATCGTCATCGGCCACGTCTCGCGCAAGACGATCACCGAAGATGAAGTGGTGCCGTACGCCATCGAAAGCATCCCTGATGAAACTCTGGGCCAGGGCGAAGAGAAAATCGTCCAGGAAGGGCAGAACGGCCGCAAACGGGTCAAGCTGAACATCGTCAGCGTCGACGGCCAGGTCGCCGACAAGGAAACGCTTTCGACGGAGCTCATTTCGGAAATGCAGCCGCTGATCCGCAAGGTCGGCACTAAGGAAACGGTTGAAATCAACACCAGTACCGGCGACGTATCCCATTACCAGAAGATCATCACCATGGAAGCCACGGCCTATCTGCCGACTGATGGCGACGGCCAGTGTATCACCCGCATGGGGACGCGGGCCCGCTATGGCGTCGTCGCCGTCGATCCCAACGTCATCCCCTTGGGTTCGACCGTTTTCATCCCCGGCTATGGCGTAGCCCGGGCCGAAGATACCGGCGGAGCCATCCTCGGCAACCGCATCGACCTCTGCATGGAAGACTACGATGCCTGCATGACCTTCGGCCGCCGCACCGTACCGGTCTATATCTTGAATTAAGGTTTGAATCATCCGCTACAAACTTCAAACACGTCCGCAAGGGCAGGCATTTGAAAAAATGCTTGCCCTTGTTTGTCATATATGCTATAATATCAAAGGTTTGAATACCAAGATCCAAAATACACACGCTTGGCGAGTTCAGCACTGTGCCCCTCCCAGGGGGAAGGGTGAAGATGAGCGATGACCGGGCGGAGGAAAAAACAGGAGGAATCACAATTATGGCAGTAGTATCTATGAAACAATTATTGGAAGCCGGCGTTCATTTCGGTCATCAGACCCGCCGTTGGAACCCGAAGATGGCTCGTTTCATCTTCACCGAACGTAACGGTATCTACATCATCGACTTGCAGAAAACCGTTAAGAAAATGGACGAAGCTTACAATTTTGTCCGCGACCTGGCTGCTGAAGGCGGCAAAGTCCTCTTCGTAGGCACGAAAAAACAGGCTCAGGAATCCATTAAAAACGAAGCAGAACGTTGCAACCAGTACTTTGTCAACGAACGCTGGCTCGGCGGTATGCTCACCAATTTCCAGACCATCGAAAAGCGCGTAAAACGCTTGAAGACTTTGGAAAAACAGGCTGAAGACGGCACGTTCGAAATCCTGCCGAAGAAAGAAGTTACGCTCCTCAAACACGAAATGGAAAAACTTCAGAAATACCTCGGCGGCATCAAAGACATGAAGAAACTTCCGGACGCTCTCTTCATCATCGACCCGAAAAAAGAAGAAATCGCTGTTTCCGAAGCTCGTAAACTTCACATCCCCATCATCGCTACGGTTGACACCAACTGCGATCCCGATGTCATCGACTATCCGATCCCGGCTAACGACGACGCTATCCGCGCTGTCAAACTCTTGACCGGCAAAATCGCTGACGCTGTCCTCGAAGGCAACCAGGGCGAACAGACGGAAGAAGGCGCCGCTGAAGGTGCTGAAGCAGCTGAAGAAAAAGCAGCAGAATAAGATTGTTTGTTCTTTGAGAACTGAATGGTTAGTATAGGAAGGTAAGGAGCCTTTGCTTCTTACCTTTCTTCAAACTGTATAATTCACATTACTTTTAGGAGGAATACTCATGGCTATTACAGCAGCAATGGTAAAAGAATTAAGAACGAAAACCGGTGCAGGCATGATGGACTGCAAAAAAGCATTGACCGAAAGCAACGGCGATATGGAAAAAGCCGTCGACTTGCTTCGTGAACACGGCTTGGCTGCAGCAGCTAAGAAAGCAGACCGCATCGCTGCTGAAGGTTTAGTTTATTCTTACATCCATGGCAACGGCCGTATCGGCGTCCTCGTCGAAGTCAACTGCGAAACAGACTTCGTCGCTCAGACAGACAACTTCAAAGCACTCTGCAAAGATATTGCAATGCAGATCGCTGCTGCAAAACCGGCATACCTCAAACGCGAAGAAGTTCCGGCTGAAGTTTTGGAACATGAAAAAGAAGTTCTCCGCCAGCAGGCCCTGAACGAAGGCAAACCGGAAAAGATCGTCGAAAAGATGATCGTCGGCCGTATCGAAAAATTCTACAAAGAAAACTGCCTCCTCGATCAGGAATTCATCAAAGATTCTGACAAGACGGTCCAGCAGGTCGTTACCGAAGCGGTTGCTAAAATCGGTGAAAAAATCGACATCCGCCGTTATACACGTTATGAATTGGGTGAAGGCCTGGAAAAACGGAACGATGATTTTGTTTCCGAAGTAATGGCACAAGCTAAATAAGATTGCATAAGAGAACACCCAACCCGTGTTCTCTTATTTTCTAATTGGACTTGTATACCGATAGAGGAGGCACTTCTTTTATGGAATCGAAAAAGTATCATCGTATCGTATTGAAATTGAGTGGCGAAGCACTGGCTGGTAAACAGGGCTATGGCATCGATCCGGAAACGGTCGAAACCATTGCCAAACAGGTCGTTGCCGTCAATCAGCTCGGCGTCCAGGTCGCCATCGTCGTCGGTGGCGGCAACATCTGGCGCGGCTTGTCCGGTTCGGCCAAAGGCATGGACCGCGTTTCGGCAGACTACATGGGCATGCTGGCTACGGTCATGAATTCCCTGGCCCTCCAGGATGCCATGGAAAAGAACGGCGTCGCTACCCGCGTCCAGACGGCTATCAACATGCAGCAGGTCGCTGAACCGTATATCCGCCGCCGGGCTATCCGCCACATGGAAAAAGGCCGCGTCGTCATCTTCGGTGCCGGTACGGGCAACCCTTATTTCTCGACGGATACGACAGCTGCCCTGCGGGCTGCTGAAATCGAAGCCGATGCTATCCTCATGGCCAAGAACGGCGTCGACGGCGTCTACGACAGCGATCCCAAGCTCAATCCGGACGCTAAGATGTTCAAGCACCTGACCTATCTCGACGTCATCAACAAAGACCTGAAAGTCATGGATGCTACGGCGACGACGCTCTGCCGCAACAACAATATCCCTATCGTCGTCTTCAATATCGACCAGCCCGGGAACATCGTCAAGGCTGCCAGCGGAGAAGATTTAGGGACGGTAGTCGACAAAGAAGACTAAACGCTGTATGATATACTTATAAAAATAAAATAAGGAAGTGATTGACATGGAAGTAAAAGAAATCATTGCCCAGCACGAAGAAAAGATGGACAAGACCATCGAAGCCCTGAAACGGGAATTGTCGTCGATCCGCACGGGCCGCGCCAGCACATCCCTGCTGGATCGGATCACCGTCGACTACTACGGTACGCCGACACCGGTCAAACAGGTCGCCAACGTATCGGTCCCGGAACCGCGCATGATCACCATCGCTCCGTGGGAACCGAAGATGCTCGGTGAAATCGAAAAGGCCATCCTCAAGTCTGACTTGGGCCTGAACCCGAACAACGACGGCAAAATCATCCGCCTGGAAATTCCCCAGCTGACGGAAGAACGCCGTAAAGAACTGAGCAAGAAAGTCAGCAAGATCGCTGAAGACTCGAAAGTTGTCATCCGCAACATCCGCCGCGACGCCAACGAAACCATCAAGAAGATGGAAAAGAAGAAGGAAGTCACGGAAGATGACAGCAAGGAAGGTCAGGAAAATATCCAGAAGCTGACAGATAAAAAAATCAAGGCCATCGACGAAATCAAAGCGAAAAAAGAAAAAGAAGTCATGGCCGTATGATGGATATACGGATTTTTATTGGCATGCCGTTACGGTATGCCAAATCTGTATTACAGGAAAAAAATATTCCTTATGTCATAGAGCGGACTGTGTCGCGGAGCCATTTCTTCCACTGCGACCCTCAGCAGACCTATGTCATCCGTGCCCAGGAAAGGGAAGACGGCACGGTCTGCCTGTTAGTCGATGACAGCCTGGAAATGAGTAACTCCGTAGCCGCAGTGCTGCGAAATGGAGACGTACAGCATGATTAACTTTTTTGGCAAAAAGAAAGAAACTTCCGGATCCGTATCCGAGGGGATGCTGGATCCCCATAATATTCCCCGCCACGTTGCCATCATCATGGATGGCAACGGCCGCTGGGCCAAGCGCAAAGGCCTGCCCCGCAGTTACGGCCACCGCGCCGGCGCCGATACGCTGAAGCGCATCGTCATCGCCGCCGATGACCTGGGCATCAAGGTCCTGACGGTCTATGCCTTTTCGACGGAGAACTGGAAGCGCCCTGATGAAGAAGTGTCGTACATCATGAAGCTCATGAAGAGTTATTTGAGCAAGAATCTCTTGGAACTCAAGGAACACAACGTGCGGCTCCACGTCATCGGTGATATGAAGCGGCTCCACCCGGATTTGCAGGAAGCCTTTGCCCAGGCCGAAGCGAACATGGCTGCCAACACAGGCCTCATCCTCAACGTGGCTGTCAATTACGGCGGCCGCCTGGAAATCACCCAGGCCGCACGCAGGCTGGCCGAAGCCGTCCAGGCCGGGACGATTCAGCCCGAAGAGATTACCGAAGCGACATTGGCCCAGTACCTGTATACGGACCCGGAAAACGACGTGGACCTGCTCATCCGTCCCGGTGCGGACAAGCGGGTCAGCAATTTCCTCCTGTGGCAGATGGCCTATGCCGAGTTCTGGTTCACCCAGCTCTGCTGGCCCGATTTCACCAAGGATACCCTGGTCGAAGCGATTCTATCCTTCCAGGGCCGGGAACGGCGCTTCGGCGGCTTAAAATAAATCAGGGAAGGTATATGATATGTTGGCAAAACGAATACTGACAGGCATCGTCGGCGGTGCCTTTACGATTTTTGTGATTTACGAAGGGAACTGGCTGTTTTTCCTCATGATGGCCTTGTTATCCCTCGTCGCCTGGTACGAATACGGCAACCTGGTCCGCAAGCTCCATGCCGTGCCCGCAGACAAATGCGGTGCCGTCTGGCTCGTCTCCATCTTAGCAGCCTATTGGTTCGGCAGTACCAAGGCCATGCTCGTCCTGGCTCTGGGCCTGCTCTGCTGGCTCATGCTGCGGACGGTGTTCTTCCACGATAAGGTCAAGCCCGTAGACAGCGCCTATACGTTATACGGCCTGCTCTACATCGGCTGCGGCTTTCTGGCTATGCTGGCCCTGCGCAGCGGTTCCGTCGCGTCCTTCATGGGCAGCAGTTTCAGCGCCGTCATGCTGGAACCGGCGCGGTTCTTCGTCTTTCTCCTCATCTTCTCGACCTGGGCCAGTGATACCTTTGCCTTCGCCGTCGGCAAGATGATGGGCAAAGTCAAGCTCTGCCCGGCTATCAGCCCCGGCAAGACCCGCGAAGGGGCTATCGGCGGTTTCGTCGGCACCCTGGCGGTAGCCATCATTTTCTCGCTGATCTTTAAATTCTCCGTGCTCCATGCCTTGGCCATCGGCATCATCGTCGGCATCATGGCGCCTTTGGGGGACTTGGTCGAATCCATCTTGAAGCGCGTCTGCGGCGTCAAGGATTCGGGAAACATCATTCCCGGCCACGGCGGTGTCCTGGACCGCTTCGACAGCCTCCTCTTTGCAGCGCCGGCACTGTATGCCTATTTGATCCTGGTTATTTAAGGAGGGCAGGGGAATGAAGGATATTCTGATTTTAGGCAGCACCGGTTCCATCGGGACCCAGGCTGTCGACGTCATCGAAGCCCATCCGGATGCCTTCCGCCTGGCCGGCGTCGCTGCCTATTCCCATTGGCAGGCCGTGGCCCGGCAGGTACAGGACCATCAGGTGAAATGGGCCTGCATGGTCGACGAAAAGGCCGCTGACGAACTGCGCCGCGCCGTCGGCCCGGCGTGTACTGTCTTTTCCGGCAGCGAAGGGCTGTTGAAGCTCATCGATGAATGTGACGCCCGCATCGTTCTGACGTCCCTTGTCGGTGCCGCCGGTATCGAACCGACACTGCATGCCATCGAAAAGGGCATGGACATTGCCCTGGCCAATAAAGAGACCCTCGTCGCTGCCGGCGAGCTGGTCATGAAAGAGGCCGCTGCCCGCGGCGTTCGCATCCTGCCCGTCGACAGTGAACACGGCGCTATTTTCCAGTGTCTCCAGGGACGACAGGAAAGGGAAGTGGCCAAGCTGCTCATCACGGCTTCCGGCGGCCCTCATTTCCGCCGGCCGGTGTCGGAATTTTCGTCCATCACGGTCGAACAGTGCTTGAAGCATCCGACGTGGAACATGGGCGGCAAGATCACCATCGATTCGGCGACGATGTTCAATAAAGGCCTGGAAGTCATCGAAGCGCACTGGCTGTTTCACATGCCCTTCGACAAGATCGAAGTCGTCATCCAGCCGCAGAGCATCATCCACTCCATGATTGAGTTCATCGACGGCTCCATCCTGGCCCAGCTGGGCCTGCCCGACATGCGCCTGCCCATCCAGTACGCTTTTACTTATCCGGACCGGATGACCGTCCGCGGCACCCGGCCCATCGACTGGAAGACCCTGGGGTCGCTGGAATTTTTCCCGCCTGATGACGAGAAGTTCCCTTCCATCGGCCTGGCCTATGAAGCGGGCCGCATCGGCGGGACCATGCCCTGTGTCCTCAACGGGGCCAATGAAGTCGCTGTCTATGCGTTTTTGCGTAAAGAAATTTCCTTTACGCGTATTTTTGACATTGTCCGTACTGTCATGGAACGGCACACGGTCTCGCACGACGTCACCTTGGCGTCTATCCGCCAGGCCGACGCCTGGGCCCGCCGCTGTGCTGCTTCCCTGTTGTAGAAAGGGGATTTCCCGTGGGTCTTACTATTTTAGCGACGATCTTCGTCTTCAGTGTCATCATCTTCGTCCATGAACTGGGCCATTTCGCGACGGCCAAGTGGGCAGGGATGCAGGTCGATGAGTTCGCACTCGGTTTTGGTCCCAAAGTGTACAGTGTACGCCGCGGTGATACAGAATATTCCCTGCGGGCCGTTCCTCTCGGCGGGTTCAACCGCATTGCCGGCATGACCGAAGATGAAGTATTGAATGAAAAGTCTTTCCTCAACAAACCCGTCTGGAAGCGCATGATCGTCATCGCTGCCGGCGGGATCATGAACTTCATCCTGGCCATCTTCCTCCTGTGGGGACTGTTCTTTGCCATCGGTACGGTGACGGTATCGCCAGAAGCCGTCGTCGGCTCGACCATTTCCGGTTCGCCGGCGGAACAGGCAGGCCTTACGGCAGGCGACCGCATCATCCGTATCGGCAATCAGGATATTTCCAAGTGGACCGATATTTCCCAGGCCGTCGCACCGTACAGCCATGACGTCGTCACCGTGGAAATCGAACGGGACGGCCAGGTGCAGGGCGTCGAACTGGTGCCCGAAGTGGACAGTGCCTCGAAAAAGGCCATGCTCGGCGTCATGCCCATGACGACCCGCGAAGCCCATGGTTTCTTTGAATCGGCCGGCATGGCCGTCCAGCGGACGGGCAAGCTCTGCCAGCTCATGGTCGTCGGCCTCTATGATATGGTGACGGGCCGGGAAAAGGCGGAAGTCGCCGGCCCAATCGGCGTGGCCCAGCTGGCTGGCCAGGTCGCCGCTTCGGGTTTTTCCAATCTGCTCATGTTCACGGCTTTCCTCAGCATCAACCTGGGCATCTTGAATCTCCTGCCCGTACCCTTGCTGGATGGAGGCTATCTTATCTTGTTGATTCTCGAAGGAATTACGCGCCGGCGGATGCCGAAACGGGCGTTGTATTATATTCAGGTCACAGGGGCCGTCCTCTTGGGTTCCCTGTTCCTGTTCGCCATGTTTCAGGATCTCAGCCGCTTTTAGAAAGGCAGGCTTTTCATGAAACGTAGAAAATCTCTTCCCGTCCGAGCTGGTTCGGTGATCATCGGCGGCGATGCCCCCGTATCGGTCCAGACCATGTCGACGGTCAACCCGGCCCACATGGCCGAAGCCGTCGTCGATGCCCGCCGCCTGGCCTCGTATGGGGCTGAAATCTTGCGCTTTGCCGTTCCCGATATGGAAGCGGCCAAGGGCTTGGCAGCCGTCGTCCAGGCCGTGGATATCCCCATCGTAGCCGATATCCACTTCGATTACCGCCTGGCCCTGGCGGCCGTCGACAGCGGCGTCCAGGCCCTGCGCATCAATCCGGGCAATATCGGCGCTGACGAAAACGTCGTCAAAGTCGTCGAAAAAGTGCGTTCCAAAGGCATCCCCATCCGCATCGGCATCAATACGGGATCCCTGCCGGAGGATATCCTGGCCCAGAGCGGCGGCCATCCGACAGCAGAAGGGATGGTCGAAGGGGCATTGCGCCATATCCGCATCCTGGAACGCATGGATTACCGCAACATGGTCATTTCCCTCAAGGCTTCCGACGTCCCCTTGATGATCGAAGCTTATGAAAGATTGGCCGACAAGGTCCCTTATGCCCTGCACCTGGGCGTGACCGAAGCCGGCCTGGTCCGCGAAGGCAGCATCAAGTCGGCCATCGGCATCGGCACGCTGCTTCACGAGGGCATCGGCGATACGATCCGCGTATCCCTGACCGGTGACCCTGTCGAAGAAATCAAAGCCGGCCAGACCATCCTCAGTTCCCTCGGCCTGCGCCATTTCGGGCCGACCCTCATTTCCTGCCCGACCTGTGGCCGGACCCAGGTCCACCTCATCGACCTGGCCCAGGAAGTCGAACAGGCCATTTCTCATCTGACCGTCCCCATCAAGGTCGCCGTCATGGGCTGTGTCGTCAACGGCCCAGGCGAAGCGCGGGAAGCCGACTTCGGCATTGCCGGCGGCCAGGGGAAGGGCATCGTCTTTTCCCACGGCCAGGTCCTGCGCACGGTGCCGGAAGACCAGCTCGTGTCCAGCCTGGTGGAAGAAATCGAAAAAACCATTGCAAAGGAGTCTTAACTCATGTTAGCATCGAAATTGTATAGTCCGACGCTGCGGGAAATCCCGGCAGACGCCGAAATCGCCAGCCATCAGTATATGTTGAAAGCCGGGATGATCCGCAAGAACGGCGGCGGCTTGTATTCTTTCCTGCCCTTAGGCCGCCGGGTCGAACTCAAGATCGAAGCCATCGTCCGCGAAGAAATGGAAAACATCGGCGCCCAGGAAATCATGATGCCCATCATGCAGCCCGCTGAAATCTGGCATGAATCGGGCCGCTGGAATGCTTATGGTCCGGAAATGTTCAAACTGGAAGACCGCCATGGCAATCATTTCTGCCTCGGTCCGACTCACGAAGAACTGATTACGACCCTGGTCCGCAATGAACTGCGTTCGTACAAGCAGATGCCTGTCACCCTGTGGCAGATGCAGAATAAATACCGCGACGAAATCCGTCCGCGTTTCGGCCTCATGCGCAGCCGCGAATTTGTCATGAAAGACGCCTATTCCTTCGACGTCGACGAAGAAGGCCTGCACAAGAGCTATCAGGATGAATACGAGGCTTACACGCGCATCTTCACGCGCTGCGGCTTGAACTTCAAGCCTGTCGAAGCCGACAGCGGCCAGATCGGCGGCAACCATACACACGAATTTATGGCCCTGGCCCAGGCCGGCGAAGCCGAAATCGTATCGTGCTCGAAATGCGACTATGCAGCCGATATCGAAAAGGCAGTCCCCCAGGCCGTGGAAATGCCGGCAGAAGACGCAAAAGATGTGGAACTCATCGAAACGCCGAACTGCTCGACCATTGAAGACCTGGCCCAGTTCCTGCACATCCCCGTAGAAAAGACGATCAAAGCCGTCGCCTTTACTATTGATGGCGAAAAGACGGTCCTCTGCATGGTCCGCGGCGACCATGAAGTCAATGACGTCGCTGTCCAGAACTTCGTCGGCGGCAATGTCATCGAACCGGCCACAGAAGATGAATTGAAGGCCCACGGCCTCCAGCCGGGCTACATGAGCCCCATGGGTGCCGACAAACCGGATAATGAAACCTTCTTCGTCCTCGTCGACCCGTCGGCTATGAACGTCCCCAATGGCGTCACCGGGGCCAACAAGGCCGGTTATCACTACCAGAACGTCAATCCGTCCCGCGATTTCAAGGACGTCACGGTCACGACAATCCGCAACATGGTCGAAGGCGACAAATGCCCGCACTGCGGCGCGCCTGTCGAAATCGTCCGCGGCATCGAAGTCGGCCAGGTCTTTGAACTGGGCACGAAGTACTCCGAAGCCCTCCATGCGACCTTCCTCGACCAGAACGGCAAGGCGAAACCGTACGTCATGGGCTGCTACGGCATCGGCGTCACCCGTACCATTGCGGCAGCTATCGAACAGTTCCACGATGAACACGGCATCATGTGGCCTGTCGCCATTGCGCCCTTTGAAGTGGCCATCGTCCCGGTCAGCAGCAAGGACCAGGACCAGGTCCGCATCGCCGGCGACATCTATCAGGCCCTGCAGGCTGCCAAAGCCGATGTCCTCCTCGACGACCGTAACGAACGGGCTGGCGTCAAATTCAACGACGCCGACCTCATCGGCTATCCTGTCCGGATCACCGTCGGCAAGAAGAGTGCTGCCGAAGGGACTGTCGAAATCAAGGTCCGCCGGACTGGCGAACAGGAAGTCGTTCCCATCGACCAGGCTGTCGCCCGCGTCCAGGCCATCTTAGCCGACCTGCGCAGCAAGAATATGTAACCCTGACGCATATATTATAAAGAAACTTTCATAAAACGAGGAAAAAGCTTGTATTTTTCCTCGTTTTATTTTATACTTTTTGTTAGTAAGCTAACAAAAGAGGGGAAGACTATGAGATTTGAAGCGTTCCCGACGAGGGAAGAATTGGAAGAACACGCCCGGCTCGTTCCTGAAATCGAACCATCGGCAGTCCTGGCGATGCTGAGCATTTCACAGGCTGCAGAAATCATCCGGTCGTCCATCAACGACGTCCTGACGAAACAGTATCATCTGTCCCAGGGGAAGCTGCGGGTCATGATCGTCCTGCACCAGAACCCGGAAGGGATTGCGCCGTCGCAGCTGGCGGCCAAGACCGGCGTGACCCGGGCGACGATTACGACCATGGTCAAGCGTATGGTCCGTGACGGCCTGGCGACGGTCGTCATCGACCAGGAAGACAAGCGGGGCAAGAAGGTCAGCCTCACGGCCCGGGGACGCCAGTTCATGGACCAGGTCCTGCCCGGTCATTACCTGCGCATCTCGACGCTCATGAACCGCCTCAGCGAAGACGAACAAGCCGAACTCATCCGTCTGCTGACGAAACTGAGCCAGCCATGATTTTCTCAGCAAATCTTAACCTGGAAAGCCTTGCTTTTCAGGTTTTTTTCATTTTTCTCTGTTAGACTGGAGAAAATGGAAGAGAAAGAAGGTTTGCTCATGTATCTGCCTCATGAACTCCGGCAGGACTTTCATTACCTGTCCCTGCGATCGTCTTTGCTGGAAGAAATCTCCCTGCTCTACGGCCGGCCCCTGGCGGCGGGGGACCGGATTGGACGGATCTGCCGCTGCCGCCGGCTGGTCCGCGACTTCCTGGCGGCCTGGCAGCGCCAGCCGGACCAGCCGGAATATCCCTACCTCTTAGGGGTCCTCCTGGAACGGGCGGGCCAGCTGGCCCTGACGGATCAGCCCGGCCGGGCCTATGACCAGGCCGAGCAGTACTATGACCGGGCCCGGAAGCTCCTACAGCGGCAGCCGTCTGGCTCTTATAGCCGACAGCAGTACCTGCGCCCGCTGCTGGCCCTGCTGCGCCTGTCCCTGCGCCGGCGGCAGGAAGAACGGTTTTATGCCTGGTGGGACCATTGCGGCGGCCTGCGCCGCTTCCACCGCGACGTACAGGCCCTGTTCCAGGTGCGTTGGCTCATCGTCAAGGAAGATTATGACCGGGCGGCTTTCCAGCTACGGGATCTGCACGGCCTGGCCGGCAGGAAGAGTGCTTTTTCGCCGGCCCGGGCCCGCATCCTGTCGGACATCGTTACAGCGGCCCTGCACGGGCCTGGAGCTGCTTTAAAAGGAACTTATGGTTCCTATGTCCGTCAGGTCTTATGGGACGTCCTTTTTCCGGAAAAACGCGACAAATGACGGACTCCGTGTTATAATGGCAGGCATAGGCATATTTGCCGAGAAATGAGGAACTGCTATGGAAATCAAGATCATCCCTTTAGGTTGCGACGACCGGCCCCTGGATTCGTATGGCCGGGACGGCCAGTCCTTTGCCGAAGCTTATGCGCCGGTCATCGCCTTCCTGCTGCGTGAAAGCCGCCTCCACGCCGTCGTCCATACCGTCCCGGGCGGACCGGCCATGGCCCGGGCCGTGTGCCAGCTCCTGGAGGAAGCCCGGCGCCGTGAAGGGGACGAGGCGATGCCCTTTGACGTGACGCCCATCGTCGACGTGACGGCGCGCCTGCGCCGCGAAGACGGCTGCCCCTGGGACCGGTCCCAGACTCATCGGACCTTGCGCCGCTACCTTATCGAGGAAGTCTATGAAATGCTCGATGCCATCGACAGCCATGATATCGACGGTATCCGCGAGGAATTGGGGGATATCCTCTACCAGGTCGCCATCCACGCCCGTATTGCCCAGGAAAAAGGTCTTTTTTCGGCCCAAGATGTCGTAAAAGACGTCACCGATAAGATGATTCGGCGCCATCCCCACGTTTTTAGCCAAAAAAGCCTTGAAAACATAGGTACGAGTATGTTAAACTGGGATAGATTAAAGCAAGGCGAACAACGCCAGCAGCATGCTCACTTGCTGGATGGTGTCGTTCCCGGCCTGCCGTCGCTCCTGGCTGCGGACAAGCTTCAGGAAAAAGCGGCCAAGACCGGTTTCGACTGGCCCGATGTCCAGGGCGTCTGGGATAAGTTCCACGAAGAATGGGAAGAGTTCCGCCAGGCCCTTGGCGAAGGGAATCCCGTCCATGCCGAAGAAGAAGCTGGGGATGTGCTGTTCGTCTTTGCAAATTTATGCCGACACTATCATATAGAGCCGGAATGTGCGTTACATCGGGCTAACAGTAAATTCCGACGCCGCTTTGCTCACGTAGAGGACCGGGTCCGCCAGTCGGGCCGGCCGTGGGAGGCTTTTTCCCTGGATGAGCTCGACTCATTCTGGAAGGAAGCGAAACAGATAGAACGGCAGAAAGAAAATACAGACTGTTAGCGTTACGCAATGTAACGATTTAAAGGAGGACCTAGTAACATGAACAAAACAGAATTAATCGCTGCAGTAGCCAATGAAGCAGAAATCACCAAAAAAGATGCTGAAAAAGCCGTAAAAGCCGTATTCAGCGTTATCAGCGACAGCCTTACGAAAGGCGACAAAGTCCAGATCATCGGTTTTGGTACTTTTGAAGTCCGTCAGCGCAAAGCCCGTGAAGGCCGCAACCCGCGCAACAACGAACCGATTCAGATCGAAGCTTCCAAGACCCCGGCTTTCAAAGCTGGCAAACAGCTCAAAGATTTGGTCAACAACAAATAAGGTACGATTTCGAAGGGCCGCATGAAAAACGGCCCTTTTCTTTTCTTGCAAATTGTCGTACCATAGTAGTATGAGCTACTAGACTAATGCTGTTTATAAAAGAGGGTATCATGCATGACAAAGAAGAAAGTCCTGATCCTGTCCGCATCTATCGGCACGGGGCATACACAGGCAGCACGGGCGATAGAAGAATACGTCAAGACCATTCCCGAAGAATGTGAAGTGGAACACCTGGATTTCCTGTCCAACGATGTCCTGTCTATCGACAACATCGTCAAGGAAACGTATATCAAAATCCTCGACGTCTTTCCCATGCTGTACGATTTGATGTACTATTCGTCACAAGGATATAAGAAGGGACTCGTCGTCAAGACGCTCTTTGCCTGGGGGCTCAAGCGGCGGATGCTCAGGGTATTGGCCGAAAAGAAGCCCGATGTCCTCGTCTTCACGCATCCCTTCCCGGCAGGGGCGGCGGCCCTTTTGAAGCGCCAGCACCGCCTCGACATCCCCCTGGTAGGGGTCATTACGGATTTCGCCATCCACCAGCTCTGGGTCTATCCCCAGATCGACGTCTACTGTGTCGCCGCTTCGCAGCTCAAGGACCTGCTCGTCGAACAGGGCATCGCTGCCGATAAGGTCGTCGTATCGGGCATCCCCGTGCGCAAGGCCTTCGAACAGGACCGCTGGCATTGGGATGCGGCTCATGAAGCTGACAAGAACGTCCTCATCATGGGCGGCGGCCTGGGCATGGGGTCCATCCAGCAGTCCCTGACCCTGCTGGACCGCCTCGATGCCGTCGACAGCTTCACCGTCGTCACCGGCTACAACGCCGACTTGTACGACGAACTGTGCAAGATGCGCAGTGAACTGCGCCATCCCGTCGATATCCTGGGCTATACCAACCAGATTCCCCAGCTCATGTGCCGGGCGTCGCTGCTGGTCACGAAGCCCGGTGCCCTGACCTGTACCGAAGCGGCAGCCGTCCAGGTGCCGATGGTCCTGTACAGTCCCATCCCGGGCCAGGAAGAAGCCAATGCGACGTATATGCAGTCCAAGGGTTGTGCCCGCTGGGTCAAGAAGCAGGAAGACCTGGTATCGGTCGCAGCCGGCCTCCTGACGCATCCGGAAGAACTGGAAGCCATGGCGGAAGCCAGTCTCGACTGTCATCGCGACGGTGCGCGGATCATCGGCAAAGAAATCGTCCGCCTCCTGCGGCCGCAGACAGCCGGCGCGGCGACGGATTTGATATATGAACATTGAGAAAAGGGTCTCCTCGGTTTCGCTTTGCGAAGCAAGAGGAGTTTTTTTCCAAAAAGGAGTATTTTTTCATGGAATTTCAACTTTTTCATACGACCTTATCGGCGTCGCTGCTGCTCTTCATCATGGCCGGAGGCTTTTTGGCCGGTTTCGTCGATTCCATTGCCGGCGGTGGCGGTCTCATTTCCCTGCCGGTCCTCTTAGCCGCTGGCCTGCCGCCGCATCTGGCCATCGGGACCAATAAGTTCTCCGCTACCTTTGGCGCCGTCATGAGCGCCTGGCAGTTCTGGCGGGCTGGCAAGGTCGATATGGGCCTGTTGAAGCGGATCCTGCCGGGAACCTTCGTCGGCGCCGTCCTGGGCTGCCTGGTCATGCTCTATCTGCCCAGCGAATGGCTCCAGCCGATCATCATCGTCGCCCTCATCGCCGCAGCGGCCTTCGTCTTTACCCAGCGCCAGCTCGGCGCCGTCAGTACGTACAGCGGCAATACCCGGGGCAATGTCCTGGCCGCCCTGGTCATGGCCCTGGCTATTGGCTTCTATGACGGCTTTATCGGGCCGGGGACGGGGACCTTCCTCATCGTCGGCTTCGCCACTTTGGGCTTCGACTTCGTCACGGCTGCGGGCAATGCCAAGATCCTCAACCTCATGAGCAATGTGACGTCTTTCGTTCTCCTCATCTGGTGGGGCCAGATTCTCTACGTCTACGGCATCGCCATGGCCGTATGCATCTTTACGGGCGCTTTCTTCGGCTCCCGCCTGGCCATCCGCCGTGGCACGGGTTTCGTCCGCCTGGTCATGTTGGCCGTGACGATCGTCCTCATCGGCAAATTGGGCTTATCTTATTTTGGGATCATGTAGGAGGGACGATATGGATACGGTACTTATCAGCGGCGGTACGTCGGGTATCGGCCTGGCGACGGCGGCTGTGTTATTGGACCGGGGCTGGAACGTCGCCATCAGCGGTCGTCATCAAGAAAAGGGGGAGGCTGCCCTGGCTTTCCTGGCTCGGCCCGGCCGGACCTTTTATATTCAAGGCGACGTAGTAAGCGACGACGACTGCCGCCGGATGGTCGAAGAGACGGTCCGCCAGTTCGGCGGCCTCGACGGCCTGGTCACGTCGGCCGGCATCTATGAAGAGAATCTCTTGGAAAATGTCACGCCTGACGATATGCAGCGCCTGTTTTCCATCAACGTCTTCGGGACGATGTATCTCTGCCGCCATGCCCTGCCGTACTTGCGGCACAAGCCCGGAAGCATCGTCACCGTCAGCAGTGATGCCGGCCTTCAGGGCAACGTGGCCTGTTCCCTCTATGGGGCGACGAAAGGTGCCGTCGTGGCCTTTACAAAATCCCTGGCCCTGGAAGCGGCACCGCACCAGATACGGGTCAACTGCGTTTGTCCCGGCGATGTCGAGACGCCCCTGCTGGAACAGCAGCTCCGGGACCATCCCGACACGACGAAAGATACCATGAAAGAGCAGTACCCCTTGTACCGCCTGGCCCGGGCCGACGAAGTGGCCAAGGCCATTGCCTTCCTCCTCAGCGAGGACGCGTCATTCATTACGGCGGCCGCACTTCCTGTCGATGGGGGTTTGACAAGCTGGTAGAAACATGGGAAAATATAAAGTATAAATTTTAATACGTTAAAGATTGGGGTGTTTGTTATGGCAGAAGAAGTATACAAAGAAGAAGCAAAGACAGTGGAAGAACTGCAGGCTGAAATTGCAGCCCTGAAACAGGAACTGGCCGATGTGAAGGCGCAGTCCCAGTCGACGGAAGAAGCCGCTGCCAGTGTCGTCAAGGCCATGGAACAATCGACGGAAGACAAAGACGTGAAAGTCGAAATGCTGTGCCGCTGGGCTGCTGCCCGCGCCGGCGCCATCGTCATCGCGCCCCTCGTCGGGACGGTGGCCCTCATGGCCAACGAAGTCTATCTGGTCAGCCGCATTGCCAGAGTCTATGACGTCAAATTGAGTGAACGGGCCCTCATCGCCTTCCTTGGCGCCGTCGGCAGCCGTGTCGCCAGCAGCCTGCTGACGACGATCATTCCTTTCAGCGCCATCCAGGTCCCGGTTGCCGTCGGCATCACGTACAGCCTGGGCCGCGTTACCCAGCGCTGGCTGAAAGACGGCATGCCTACCGACATGGGTCCCTACATCGACATGATGGGCGAATGGAAGGATAAAGCCCGGGAACAGGTCGATAAGCTCAAGGAAAATCCCTTGAAGAACGTCCCCCTCGGCGATGAAACCATCGATTTCATGAAGAAATGGGGCGGCGTCGCCAAAGAACGCTTCCAGGACGTCAAGGAAAAAGGGGAAGAACTCTATCACACCGTCCGCCATCACGATGACCTGGTCGACGAAATCGTCGAAGAAAAAGCAGAAGAAACCAAAGACGGAGAAGCCGGCAAAGCGGAAACAGCAGCTGCAGAAGCAGCTACGGCAGCCGGCACGGACGCCAAGGCTGAAACGGCAGCTCCTGCCGACAGTGAAGGCCTGTCCGTCGAAGACAAGGTCAAAGCCGCCGTAGAAGATGCCAAGATCCCTTTGGAAGATAAAAAGTAAGGTGAAGGCCCATGTGGAAGATACTGCACTTTTTTGCACGTTTTTATACGCCTGGCAAGTTTGTCACTTTTATCCGCAAGACAGGGAGAAAGGTCCACTTTTTGCCGAAGCTCCTGACGATTTTTTACTGCATGCAGGATGAAGACACGCCGAAGTTCATCAAACTGGCCCTGATGGGGGCCTTGGGGTATGTCATCCTGCCCTTTGATTTCGTGCCCGATGTCTTTGCCGGGTTCGGCTGGCTCGATGATGCGGCCGTCGTCGCCGCGGCCCTGCGCCTGGCCGGGACTTATGTCAAACCGGAACACCGTGAAAAAGTACGTCATATGTTCCCGTTCTTCCGTGTCCATGTGTGAAGGCTGGGAAAAAAGAGCTGTCGTGGACAGCTCTTTTTCCTTTGACAAACATACTTCCTCATCGTAAAATAGTATGCGTGTGCATAATGAGAGATGCATAAAGTTAGGAGTTAAGAACTTATGATTACTGTTGTTGAAAAAGTGCGGTTCTATGAGACCGACATGATGGGCATTGCCCATCATTCCAATCATATCCGCTGGTTCGAGTGCGGCCGCTGTGAATACCTGGCAGCTGCCGGCATCGATTTGTTCGCCTTGCTGGACCAGGGCATTTCCTATCCCATCAAGAGCGTGTCCTGCGAGTACATCAGCCCCATCAACTATGCCGATACCATCGATATCGAGACGCGGCTGGTCAAGCTGAGCCGGGCGCAGATGGTCTTTTCGTACCGCATCGTCCATCACGATGACCACCGCCTGCTGGCGACGGGGACGACGCAGAATGTCTTTGCCCACAAGTACAGCGGCAAAGTTGCCCGCCTCGATGAGGCCGATTATAAGAAGTTACAGGCCATGTATGCCGAAGACAAAGCGGCTGCCCAGGCCGGGGGAGGGGTCCATGGAACGTAATGCACAGCCTATTGGCGTCTTTGATTCCGGCGTCGGCGGCCTGACGGTCGTCGCCAAGCTGCGGATGCTGCTGCCTCATGAAAATATCATCTATGTCGGCGATACCAAGCGCAACCCTTACGGGACGCGGACGCCGGAGGAAATCCTGGCCTATACGCGGGACATCCTCCGTTTCATGACGGCCCAGGGCGTCAAGCTCGTCGCCATCGGCTGCAACACCGTGACCGCCGTCGCCTATGATACGGTCGTCCGGGAAGTGCCGTATCCCCTCATCGGCATGAGCCGGGGACTGCGGACGGCCCGGGAAATCAGTGCGACCAAAAAGATCGCCGTCTTTGCTACGCCGCTCACCATCGCCAATCACAGTCATCGCAAAGTGGCGGCTGCCATGGATCCGGACATCGAAATCGTCGAACAGTCCTGCCCGGCCCTGGCCAATCTCATCGAACGGGGCGTCCTCGACGGCCCGGAAATCCGCGAGCCCTTGAAGCGCTATACGGAACCGGTCCTTCATTCCGGCGCCGATACGGCCATCTTCGGCTGCACCCATTTTCCCTTTGTCCAGCCCTTGTTCGAAGAGCTCTGCGGTGATTCCATCGCCTTCGTCGATCCCGCTCACGAAATGGCCCTGGAAACGCTGGACGTTCTGAAAAAGGACGGCCTCCTCAATAAGCAGCCGGAACCGGGGAACCTCCGCCTGTGCTTTACGGCAGAGAGTGGCCGCGGGTCCCGCCTGGCCCAGCATCTCATCCCGGCCAATGAATTTACGGCTGAAGAAATTTCCCTCACTTAATGGTTATTAAAATATTATACAAAAGGAGTCTTGTGTCGTGTTTTTCTATGTCTTACTCAATGTTGTCATTGCCGTCATCGGCATTGTCGCTGTCTTGTACCTTTTATTCCGCCTCTTTGCCTGGCGGCAGGGCGATGCCCGCTTCGTCATTGAAGCCCGCCGCCGTAAACCGTTCGAACTGAAGCAGATGACTCAGGATACGGCTGTCTTTGAAACGGAAGTGCCCATCCACAATGCCGGCCGTCAGCTCGGCACCATCATGGACTTCTATCCCCGGACCCTGCTGCCCCGCGAACAGTATGACAAAGTCATCGTCCATTCCCAGCTGGCCAATAAAGCCGCTGAACGCGATGATAATTATTGGGAATCGGTCATCTTCAACCCTGGCGACAAAGGCATGATCCGCGTCACCATCGCCCTGGTCAGCAAAGACGGCAATATCCGCGAAGACTTGAAGACCTTCCCTGACATGCCAATCGATTTGGTATATCAGGTCGTTTCCCGCAGCGAATGGTACATCCATAAAGCCCGCATCACCTTGAAGGCTTCGGAAGTACAGCACGCATTGGAACAGAACTAGGAGGTTTTAACGAGATGGCAGAATTAGAATTAGTACCTGTAAAAACGAGAATCCTTACGGATAAAGATGATATTGTCGATGTCATTGAAGAATATGCGAAAGACATCGTCAGCCCGGATGATCTGGTCTGCTCGGCCGAAAGTGTCGTCGCCATTACCCAGCGCCGCTACACCCGCCCGGAAGAACTGACGCCGTCGTGGCAGGCCCGCCTCATGCGCCGCTTCGTCCCCGGCGAAGGCAGCATGGCCAGCCTCTATGGCATGCAGGCAGCCATGAACCTGGAAGGCGAATGGAAGATGATGTTCTGGTTCTTCGTCGGCTTCCTGGCCAAACTCGTCGGCAAGAATGGCGTATGGTATGCCAAATGCCGCCAGGCCTCGCTGACAGACGATGTCACCGGCACGATGCCGCCTTTTGATAAATGCATCGTCTACGGCCCGGCTGAACCGGATAAAGTGGCTGAAAAGATCAAACAGCGCATGGGCTGCTACGGCGCCGTCGTCGCTGACGTCAACGACCTCAAGCGTTCGGCTGTCCTCGGCCACAGCAAAGGCCTGAACCCGAAGGAAATCGCCAAGATCCTCATCGACAACCCCTTCGGCAATGCATCCCAGAAGACGCCGATCGTCGTCATCAAGAATTACGCCCAGTTCGTCAAGAACCGGAATAAGGACTAAGGAGAAAGGCCTGTGGCAGAAAAAATCGTACTGGCAACGCATAATGCCGGAAAAATCCGGGAGTTCAAGAGCATCCTGGAACCTTTGGGCTACGAAGCCGTCTCCGTCCACGACGTCATCGCCGACATCACCGAACCGGAAGAGACGGGGACGACCTTTGCCGAAAATGCCCTGCTCAAAGCGACGTATTACATGAAGGCTACCGGCCTGCCCTGCCTGGCGGACGATTCGGGCATTGCCGCCGACGCCCTCGGCGGCCGGCCCGGTGTCTACTCGGCGCGCTATGCCGGCCCGGACTGCGACGATGAAGCCAATAACCAGAAGCTCATCGCCGACTTGGCCGCCTTTCCGCCGGAACAGCGGACGGTCCACTACATCTGTTCCCTCGTCCTCATCTGGCCGGACGGCCAGACGGTGACGGCTGAAGGGAGCTGTGACGGCATCCTGCGCGACTTCTATGCCGGCCAGAACGGCTTCGGCTATGATCCGCTGTTTTACGTACCCGACAAGGGCAAGACCATGGCAGAGCTGTCCATGGCCGAAAAGAATGAAATCAGCCATCGCGGCAAAGCCTTGAAAAAGCTCGTCGAGGCCTTGTCATGAGTACGGTCCGCGTCGGCCTGGTCAGTGACAGCCACGGCCGCTTTGAATGTCTGTCGCGCATGGCCGATACGGCACCGGACGTCGCTGCCTGGATCCATTGCGGCGACTACTGCGATGACGGCGAAGACCTGGCCATCTATACGGGCGTCCCGGTCTACGCCGTCCTGGGCAATAACGACTATATGACCCGTACGAACGATCCCGAATGTCGCTGCATTACCGTCGGCGGCATCCGCATCGTCGCCATCCACGGCTGTCAGTGGTATGGCGAACGGCGCTGGCAGAAGCTCGTCGAGCTGGGCCGCCAGCATCAGGCGGATCTCGTCGCTTTTGGCCATACGCACCGCCGCTTCATCAAGACCGAAGGCGATTTATGGGTCGTCAATCCCGGCAGCATCGGCCTGCCCCGGGACAACCGGCAGGGGACGTATGCCATCGTGTCCATCGAAGACGGGGCTATTAAAGATGTCGCTTTTCGCGAGATCGAACGAATCAAACGGTAACTCTTGCAGGAATGGGTGGGGGAAATTCATGAAAAATAATAAACTCAAGCTCTACGGGTTCAACAACCTGACCAAGACCCTGAGCTTCAACATGTATGACATTTGCTATGCTGTCAGTGACGAGTCACGCCGCCAGTACATCGAATACATCGATGAACAGTATAATGCCGAACGGCTGACCCAGCTCCTGCGCAACGTGTCGGATATCATCGGCGCGCACATCCTCAATGTGGCCAGTCAGGATTACGACCCGCAAGGGGCCAGCGTCACCATCCTCATTTCCGAAGAAGAAGTGAACGATGCCGACGTCGTCTGTCATCTCGACAAGAGCCACTTGACGGTCCATACCTATCCCGAAAGCCATCCCCAAAAGGGCATCATGACTTTCCGGGCTGATATCGACGTCTCGACGTGTGGCCGCATTTCGCCGCTCAATGCCTTGAATTATCTCCTGGACAGCTTCGATTCGGACATCGTCACCCTCGATTACCGTGTCCGCGGCTTTACGCGCGATATGAACGGCAAGAAGCTGTTCATCGATCACCGCATCAATTCCATCCAGAATTACATCGCCCCGGCGACGCGTAACCGTTACGACATGATTGATGTCAACGTCTACCAGGAAAACATCTTCCATACCAAGATGGTCCTCCACGATTTCGATTTGGATAATTATTTGTTCAACATCACCAAGGACGACTTGACGCCGCGCCAGCAGCAGCAGATACGCCGTCAAGTACATCAGGAAATGCTGGAAATCTATAACGGCCGCAATATGCCGTCCATGCGCTAAAAGGGGGCAGGGAGAGTGGATACCAAGAAAACACTGTGCCGCATCGGCGCCCAGATGAAAGAAGCCGGCCTGGTCACGGCCTGCGATGGCAATATCAGTTTCCGCCGCAGCGACGGGGCCATCGTCATTACGCCGTCAGGCGTGCCGAAAGGAGAGCTGAAGCCCAAGCACCTGCTCGTCGTCGACCTCGACGGCCATGTCTTGGAAGGGACGGGGAAGGCGTCGTCCGAATCGGCCCTCCATTTGGAAATTTATCGGAAGCAAGATGACGTAAAGGCCATCATCCACGCCCATCCCATCACGGCAACGGCCCTGACCGTAGCCGGCATCCCCTTCCGGCCAGACATCGTCACCGAAGGAGCCCTGGTCCTGGGACCGGTGCCGACCGTACCCTATGCGCCGCCGGGATCGGAAGCCCTGGCCCTAGCCTGTGCCGAAGCCGCAGAAGGGGCGGATGTCTTCCTCATGGAACGTCACGGCGCTGCTACCGTCGGCCAAAATCTGACCCAGGCCTTTTACCGCCTGGAAACCTTAGAGACCGTAGCCAGGATGTACCGTGATTCCCTCATCTTTGCCGCGGCTAAGGATCAGCAAAACAATAACCCCGCCGCCAAAGCCCAGCCATTGAGCTGGTATTTGAAGCAGTGAAAAAGAAGCTGTTGCATTATGCATTTTTTGCTTAATGCAACAGTTTCTTTTTTTGGCTCATTCAAGGCGCCCCTTCACAGGACGCGGCAAAACATGGTATGATTAAAAAGATTGTTTGTTTCAGTGAGAATTATGATAAGGAGGTATCATCATGAATCTGGATGGTATCACATTACATTGCATTACTAACGAACTGGCTGACATCCTCAAGGGCGGCCAGATTTCTAAGATTTATCAGCTCGATGCCCGGTCCCTCTACTTCCGCGTTTTCAACGATACGGGTATCCACCACCTGGTCATCACCCTGGACGATTCGCCGCGCTTGTATGTCGCCGATACGATGCCGCCGACGCCGGACATTCCGACAGGGCTTTGCATGTTCCTGCGCAAATACTATGAAAACGGCCGCATCGCCTCTATTGCCCAGTTGCACTTGGACCGGCTCATCGAAATCGCCGTCGACGTCCTCGACATGTCGGGCTGCCTGGTGACGCGCAAAATCCACGTCGAACTCATGGGGAAATACAGCAACGTCATCTTCACCGAAGACGGTACCATCATCGAAGCCCTCATCAAGACGGGTAAAAATAAACAGGCCTTGCGGACCATCGCGCCCAAGGAACCGTATGCCTTCCCGCCGAACTTCATGCGCATGGATCCCTTTGCTTTTTCGGCGCAGGAACTGACGGATATGATGGAAACGGGAACAGACGAACCGCTCAAGACGTGGATGCTCAAGCGCTTCAATGGCATGAGCACGATTGTCCTCAACGAACTGTCTTATGATTCGGGCATCGACGCGGCGCGTACCGTCGGGGATTTGTCTCCAGCAGACCGCTTTGCCTGGTGCCGTACTGTCGAAGCCTTTGGCAAGCGCCTGGAAGGCATGTCGGGAGCCTACGTCTATACGGTCAAGGGCAAGGAAGTCATTTTCCCGCTGGAACTGCACAGCCTGGCCCCATATCCGCGGCGCCACTTCAGCCTCATCGAGACATACCTCAGCGAATACCAGGCTACGCACCGCAGCCTCAACGGCGAACAGGAACAGCTCCAGAAGAAAGTGGGCAAGCTCATCGAAAAGCAGAAGCGCAAGATCAAGCGCATTGCCAGCGAAATGAAAGAAACGAAAAAGATGGACACGTACAAGCTCTATGGCGACTTGCTCATGATCTACGCCTATGAAAAGCACGACCATGAAAAAGAAGTGACCGTCCAAAATCTCCTGTCCGAAGCCCAGGAAAAGGTGACCATCCCCTTGAATCCGGCCTATTCCATGACCGACAATGCCAATCGCTATTACAAGCGCTATACAAAGATGCGCAACCGCAAGCAGATGTCGGCCCAGCTCCACGAAGAGAACCAGAAACACCTGGATTACCTCTATTCTCTGGAATACGCCTTGGAAAATACGAGCACCAAAGATGAAATTGCCGACATCAAAGCGGAAATGAAGCAGATGAACCTCATCAGTGGCCATAACCGGGACAAGCTCAAGAAAGAATCGGCCCAGGACATCTTGACCCTCAAAGCCGACGGCCTGGACATATGGGTCGGCCGCAACAACCGCCAGAACGACTTCCTGACCTTGAAGAAAGCCCATCCCTATGACCTCTGGTTCCACGTCAAGAACCAGCCTGGCTCCCACGTCATCCTGGCTTGCCACAACGTGACGCCGACCGACGCCCAAATCGAACGGGCTGCCCAGCTGGCTGCCTACTACAGCAAGGCCCGGGAAAGCTCAAAAGTCGAAGTCGACTGTACCCTCGTGCGCCATGTCAAAAAGCCGGCCCACGCCGTTCCAGGCTACGTCATCTTCACCGACCAGACGACCTATATGGTAGAACCGAAAAAATAATGATTCGTGGCTCGTAGGGGCAGGTCGTAGGCTCTCCTTATAGGAGAGCTGTCAGCGAAGCTGACTGAAAGGTTGCCTTTTATCGTTTGAGGTTTGATGTATGATGTTTGAGGCGATGGTTATTTGCTTAATTTGTGGTAAAATATTGCAAAAATCAAGTCATCTAGGGTATAATGAGATATTGAATAAATAATAAGGGGGTTCGTAAATGCGAAGTATGACTGGGTTTGGCAGCGGTTCCGGCAATGACGGGAAACTGGCTGTCACCATTGAAATGCGCGCTGTGAACCAACGTTTTTTGGAATTGAATATCCGTATGCCTCACGCCTACCTGGCCCTGGAAGACCGGCTGCGCAGCGGCATCAAGGCCGTCCTAAAGCGGGGCAAGGTCGATGTCTTCGTCACCGTACAGGATTTGGATCCGGCCGCGCCTGATGTCCGCGTCGATGACGCTGCCTTAGGCGCCGTCAAGACGGTCCTGCAGGACGTGAACGACCGCTTTTTTGCCGGCAAGGCCGTGACCCTCGGCGATGTGACGTCCCTGACCAAGGACTGGTTCGTCCAGACGCCGCCGGCTATCGACACCGAGGCCAGCTGGCCGCCCTTTGAAGCGGCCCTGCAGGGAGCCCTGGATAGCATGGTCGCCATGCGCGAACGGGAAGGAGCCAATATCGGCCGGGATCTCCTCAGCCGGGCTGATAAGATGGCGTCCCTCGTCGAAACCATTGCCAGCCGCAAGGACCTCATCGTCCAGGCCTATGAAGAACGGCTGGAAAAGAAAATCCTGGCCCTCATGGACAAGGTCCAGGCCGCCGTTCCCGACGAGGACCGGCTGTTGCAGGAAGTGGCAATTTATTCGGATAAAGTCGATTTCACGGAAGAAGTCGTCCGTTTCCGCAGCCATCTGAACCAGCTGCACACGATGCTCCAGAGTTCCGGTGAAGTAGGGCGCAAGCTCGATTTCCTCATCCAGGAAATGAACCGCGAGACCAATACCATCGGCTCTAAAGCCGGCGACCTGGCCGTGACCGAAGCGGTTCTGCAGCTCAAGAATGAAATTGAAAAGATTCGCGAACAGGTGCAGAATATCGAATGATGAACTTCAATTTATTAAATATCGGCTTCGGCAATGTCGTCATGGGTGACAAAGTCGTGGCCATCATCAGTCCTGAATCGGCGCCCATCAAGCGCCTCGTCCAGGACGCCCGTGATGGGAATACCCTCATCGATGCGACCTTTGGCCGCAAGACCCGGTCGGTCCTGGTCATGGATAACGGCTGGATCATCTTATCGGCCTTGCAGCCGGAAACGATTTCCCATCGCATCGTCCCTGCCGGCAGTGATGCCGTCCTGGAAGAGGATACGGAAGCAGGGGAAGAAGAAAAGGAGTAGTTGTGTCATGAATGATTCCGGATTGCTCATCGTTGTGTCCGGCCCGTCCGGAGCCGGCAAGGGGACGATTTGTTCCGCTCTGCGGGAACAGTTCCCGAATATCCAATATTCTATTTCCATGACGACCCGAAAACCCCGTCCTGGGGAAGTGGACGGCGTCAATTATTATTTTGCCGATAACGCGCGGTTCGAGCAGCTCCTGGCAGAAGATGCCTTCCTGGAACATGCCAAGGTCTACGACCACTACTACGGCACGCCGAAGAAGTACGTTTATCAGATGCTGGAAGAAGGCAAACACGTCATGCTGGAAATCGACATCCAAGGGGCCATGCAGGTCAAGAAACGGTATCCCCAAGGCGTCTTCATCTACATCGTACCGCCCAGCCGGGACGTCCTGGAAAAACGTCTCCGCGGCCGTCAGACCGATTCGGACGACGTCATCGCCGGCCGGCTGGCCAAGGCCCGGGCAGAACTGGACTGGATCGACCGCTATGATTACGTCATCGTCAACGACGAACTAGAGAAAGCCGTCGATGAAGCGGCGTCCATCTTGAAAGCTGAACAGTGTAAAGTGACGCGCAATGCCCATCGCATCGCCCATACGAAAGAATTGTACAAATAATAGGAGAGATGAACTATGTTAATTAAACCGACCCTCGAATCCTTGATGACTAAAGTAGACAGCAAGTACACGCTGGTTACGCTGGCTGCCAAACGGGCCCGTCAGCTCACCGATGGCGACGAACCCCTCGTCGACGTCGATACGACGAAAGTAGTTTCTATTGCCATGGAAGAAATCGACCAGGGCAAGATCACGTATGAAGCACCGCGTGACGGCATTAAATAACACGGAGGTGTTTTCCATGAGCTTGGAAAAGAAAAAGATTGTCTTAGGTATCACTGGCGGCATCGCTGCTTTTAAAGCCGCATCCATTGCCAGCCAGCTCCGCAAGCAGGGTGCTGAAGTCAAATGCATCATGACCGACCATGCGACGAAACTGATCACGCCGCTGACGATGCGGGAAATCTCGGGCAATCCCGTTGCCGTATCCATGTTCGACGATGTACCCGAATTTAACGTAGAACACATCGCCCTGGCCTGCTGGGCCGACGTTTTCGTCATCGCCCCGGCGACGGCTGATATCATCGGCAAGATCGCCAACGGCATTGCCGATGACATGCTGTCGACGACGGTCATGGCTACGACGGCACCGGTCCTCATCGCACCGGCAATGAATACGAATATGTATCTGAATCCTATTACCCAGGATAATATGGCCAAGCTGAAGAAATTCGGCTACCATTTCATCGAACCTGACAGCGGCCATCTGGCCTGTGGCATCGACGGCGTCGGCCGCCTGCCCGAACCGGATACCATCGTCGATTACATCGAACTCCTGGCCTGCCGCAACGACCTCCTGAAAGGCAAGAAGGTCCTCGTCACGGCTGGCGGTACGCGGGAACCCATCGATCCGGTCCGCTTCATCGGCAATCATTCCAGCGGCCGCATGGGTTTTGCCATCGCCAAGGCTGCCGTCATGGCCGGCGCAGAAGTCACATTGGTCGCCGGGACGACGGATAACCTCAAGACGCCGGTCGGCCTGGCCCGCCGCGTCGATGTCGGCAGTACGCGCGACATGAAAGCCGCCGTCGACTCCTATTACGATGACTGTGACCTGGTCATCAAATCGGCAGCGGTTGCCGATTACCGTTCGGCTCATCCGGCAGAAAACAAGATTAAGAAGAACGACGATACCTTGACCCTCGAAATGGCCAAGAATCCCGATATCCTCTATGGCCTGGGCCAGCGCAAGACCCATCAGACCCTGGTCGGTTTTGCCGCTGAAACGACGAACGTCATCGAATACGGTACGAAGAAGCTCAAGAAGAAGAACCTCGACATGCTCGTCGCCAACGACGTCAGTGCCGAAGGGGCCGGCTTCAAAGGGACGACGAACATCGCCACCTTGCTTTTCCCGGACGGCTCTATGGAAAAATTAGATAAAATGGATAAAGACGAACTCGCTGCCATCATCGTAGCCCGCGCTGCGGCTATCATGGCGAAAAAACAGGGTTGATGAGAGTTTGTAGGTTGCAGAAAAAGGACTGTCGCATATGCGACAGTCCTTTTTAGTGGCTAGTGGCTAGTAGATGGTTTTAATGTTGTAGGGGCCGTCCCAAAGGGCGGCCCGCCACGAGCCACGAACCACTAACCACTAACCCGCCCTACGATGGCTTTGGCGAAGCCGTTGAGGTTGGTCGGGCCGATGGGGAGGATGGGACAGCCTTTTTCTTTGGCTTCCGTAATGGCCCAGCGGATGAGCGGCGTCTTGCCGTCTTCCATGTTGATGACTAAGAGAGCCGATTCTTTGAGCATCCGATCATCTCCCGGCTGGCCGCTGATGATGACGACCCCGAAACGGCGCTGAATGCGGCGCTGCCAGTCTGGGTCGCCGCCGGCCAGGGCAAGCTGGCGCCCCGTGAGGAAGCGGTCGAGCTGACGCGTATAGTCGCGCTGGGTCATGAAGGAAGGCAGGTCCAGGCCGCGGTCTTCCGGGTCCCGGGCCGACCGAGACGCTTCCTGAGGCGTCACTTTCCGGTGCGCCTGTCCGCTGGAAAGGTCCGGCCGTACCTGACGCTTGTTGAGTTCCTTGCGCAGGGCCAGGAGTTCGGCGATTTGGCCGGATGCCGTTTCCTTGATCTTTTCGATATACTGTTCCTGCTTGCGGATGCGGTCTTCATATTGCTTGCGCTCCTGTTCGCGGCCGGCCCGTTCGCTTTCTAATTCCTGGCGCAGCCGTTCCAGTTCGGCCAGGACCGTCGTCCGGTTCTTGGCTTCCAGGCGCAGGCGCAAGAGCTCTTCCTTATCGGCGTCCATCTGGGCCTTTTCCTCTCGCAGCTGCTGAAGTTCTTCTTTTTCCTTGCCCATCATCATGGCTGGCGTTTCCTGGCCGCCTGTGACGGCTTCGTCAGACCAGGGCTGGTCGCAGATGGCCATAAGATAAATGCCCAGGGCGTGGGCCACAGCGTGCTTGGCCATCTGTACATCTTCAAAGACGTTGGTCAGCTCAAGAATCTGGCTATCCGTCTGGAGCATGAGCAGGTCGATGATGCCCATATAGGAAAAGGATTCCATGGTCTGCGCCATGTCGTAGCGTTCGAGGTGAATCGTGCCGGCGTAGATTTCTTCCGGGTTTTGTTGGGACGTATAATACGTATTAATGAGCAGCCGGTCTGCCGTCCGTTCGTAGATCCGCAGGACCAGGGCGTCTTCCTTGTCCGTGCCGGTGTAGCGGCTGAAGGTCAGCCGTTCCTGGGACAGGAGGGTCGTCACCAGGTTTGGGGTCTTATACCACTTGCCGAATACTTCGACTCGCTTAGCCAGCCGCAGGTCGCCGGGTTTGCTGCAGGTGGCATAATCAAAATAAGGGTCGTTGAAGAATATATCTCTAGGCCGCAATTTGGCCATATCTATCATCCTTTCTATCTTCTGTAGACATTTTGAACCTCTCCCGCTTATAGAAGCGGGAGATTCTTGAGAAGTTTGATACATGGA
>ERZ773178.41-NODE-41-length-117300-cov-7.040786_pt1 | contig 117300 bp, 105 predicted proteins | sample MGYA00580533_ERZ773178 | MGnify/ENA primary metagenome ERZ773178 (study PRJEB29015, sample SAMEA2737859) | human gut metagenome | biome: human gut; feature: human-associated habitat; material: faeces | place: China | collected 2012 ...
TGTTTTTACAATTTATTGAATGTCAAATCTAGTAAACCAATTTTAGGAAACTACACCGTAAGGATTAACGTGGTGATTATGAAATAAGGGATTTAAGGGGTTTATCGTGGGGAGAAATACCAGCTTCTCCTCATTTGATATATCCTTGAACTACTTGGTAGTTAATTTTTAAAACTCAATTCTGGGCCCGGAATTCGTTGGGCGTGCATCCGGCTACCCGCTTGAACATTCGGCTTAAATGCTGGGGGTATTGGAATCCCAAGTCGTAGGCGATTTCGCTCATCGTTTTGTCCGAGGACAGTAAATTTTCCTTGGCTCGTTCGATAACCTTGGTTTGAATGTACTCTGAGGCGGTCTTCCCGGTTTGCTTGCGGATCATGTCGCCGAAATAATTCGGGGAGAGAAAGACCTTGTCCGCAAAGTATTTGACCGAGGGTAAGCCTTCTTGTTGGGGCATCGGGCCATCGAAATATTCATCGAGCAAGCGTTCGAACCGGACGATGATGTCGTTGTTTTGTTGGTTGCGGGTAACAAATTGTCGATCGTAGAAACGGAGGCAATAATCCAATAGTACACCAATGTTCGCCGTGATCAGGCGTCGACTGTGTTTATCGATGGCGTGTTCCAGTTCGGCTTGTATTTTATTCAGGCAATCCATGATGGTTTGGCGTTCCTCTTCGGAGAGGTGTAGGGCCTCGTTCGCTTCGTAGGAGAAAAACGTGTAGTTGCGAATCTCTTGTCCGAGTGCCGTACCCCGGATAAGGTCGGGATGAAACAGTAGCCCGTGGGCTGCGGGGCGAACTCCGGAAGGCATGTTAATCCCGGCGATCTGTCCCGGGCCGAAACTGACGATAGTGCCGTCTTGATAGTCGTAGAGCTGCCGTCCGTAGCGGATGTCGCCGCATTTGGTGTCTTTCAGGAAAAGGGCGTAGATGCCGTAATTGAAGACTGCTTGAGTGGGCCATCGGGTGGCTTGTGATAAGTCGACGACGCTAACTAACGGGTGGCGGGTTTCCAGTCCGAATAGCTTGTTATAGTCGTCCATGCTGTTTATTTTCAGTATCTCTTCCATGTTTTTCGTTATTAGCTACTCACAAAAATAAGATATTTTATCGGAAAAATAATTGGTGTACTTTCACGTTCCGTAATTCGGGTACAAACTTCTGTAAATTGTATACAAGTAGGTCATCTTTCCCGAGGAGACGCGTTGACGGGGATGGGAGCGAGGTATTCCGGGAGTCCGGCTCCTTGAAGGGGAGATTTGAAAAACAATAGAAAGAAATAGTTGTGAGTTTATCGAAAAAGAGCCACTTTGTAGAAAGCGGCTCTTTGTATGTAATTTTTATTTGATCAATCCTTTGTCAAATTTTTCTTTTACCTTGATCAACATATCGTTTGTCATGCTGGTAAGGTCGAATTTCGGTGCCCAGCCCCATTCTTCGCGGGCGCAAGTGTCATCCATGCTGTTTGGCCAGCTATTAGCGATGGCTTGTTTTACCGGGTCGATCTGGTAATCCATCTTGAAGTCGGGGATATGTTTGCGAATTTCAGCAGCGATTTGTTCCGGCTCGAAGCTCATGGATGCGATGTTGAAACTGTTCCGGTGTTTTAATTTACTGGGATCAGCTTCCATCAATTGAACAACGGCGTTCAAGGCATCCGGCATGTACATCATGTCCATGTAAGTACCTTCTTTCACGTTACAGGTGAATGAACCTTTGCGGATGGCATCATAGTAAATTTCTACGGCATAGTCCGTGGTTCCTCCTCCGGGGAGAGTCACGTATGAAATCAATCCCGGGAAACGCACGCTACGGGTGTCAACACCGAAACGGTTGAAGTAGTAGTCGCTTAAAAGCTCGCCTGTTACCTTGCAAACCCCGTAAATCGTGGTGTTAGAACGTTGCAGCGTGTCTTGGGGAGTTTTGTCTTTTGGGGTATCGTTCCCGAAGGCCCCGATAGAACTAGGTGTGAACACGGCACAATTGTTATCCTTGGCAATGTACAGAGAATTCGTTAAAGCACCAATATTGATGTCCCAAGCTAGTTTCGGGTTCTTTTCTCCCGTGGCTGACAACAGGGCAACCAGGTTGAAAATGGTGTCAATATTGTATTTTTTCACGATGGCACTGAAACCTTCCCCGTCAAGAGCGTTTAATTCCTCGAACGGACCTGCTTCTGCCAATGCTTTACATTTTTCAGCACTAATATCAGCTGCCACTACATTGCTATTTCCATAAATGGATCTCAAGTGGGGTACCAGTTCGGAACCGATTTGTCCCCCTGCACCAACGATTAATATTTTTTTCATCTCTATAAGTTTTTGTGATGAATGATGTTACTTTTTCTAGTTTTAGATTGTAGCGCGAAAATAGTTATTTTAGAATCTCCTTGACTAACAATTGACAATTTTTTTTGCCTATTCACTAAAAAGTTGTTCGTCAGAACTCTGTTCTGCTTCATAATATTCATCAATCTGCAAGTTCGGGGCTTTGTAGGCGGCTACGGCGAGCTGGTCGCAACGTTCGTTTTCCGGGATGTTGGCATGTCCTTTTACCCAGATGAATTTCACGTGATGCTTGCGATAAAGGGCGAGGAATTGTCGCCAGAGATCAGGATTCTTTTTCTTTTTGAACCCGGTCTTTTCCCAACCGAAAACCCAACCTTTTTCAACGGCATCGACCACGTATTTCGAGTCGGAGTAGATGGTTACGTTGCTTCCTTCGAAACGTAGGGCGGCGAGGCCTATGATAACTGCGAGTAGTTCCATGCGGTTGTTCGTGGTGCGGCGGAAACCTTCCGACAATTCTTTGCGGTGGGCACCGGCCATGAGTACGACCCCATAACCTCCCGGTCCGGGGTTACCGCTGGCGGCTCCGTCTGTGTATATCGTGATATTATGTGGCATATATTTGTTTTTACGCCGTAAAAGTAAGTATTTTGTTAAAATATTTGTATATTTATATCGAGGAAACAACAGGCCTTTGTGTGGACCTGATAAAATAGCAAATATGATAAAATTAAGTCGAACTGTCTTGATGTTCCTGTGCGTGGGCATTCTCGTTGCTTGCCAACCGAGGGAACGGGTGATTGATTACCCGGCCTTTCAGGCTAAAAATTCTGCGTCACTCGAAATCTCCCGTATCGTTTTAAACGACACTGCCACGGTTATTTATGCCGATGTCGAGCAATATCCCGGTGGCTGGGCCCGGGTGGATGCCGGGATCTATATCTTGGCGAACGGGCAAAAGTATTTTGCCTTGAAGTCGGAAGGATTGAAGTTGAATGAGAAATTCGAGATGCGTGATACCGGGTTGCTTTCGTTCAAGTTGTTTTTCCCGCCGCTACCGAAAGGAGTGAATTCGATAGATGTGATCGAGAGTCGGATGAACCTGGGGGGCTGGCATATTTGGGGATTGAATTTGAATCCGGATGTTGAAATGACTGCCGTGGCTATCCCGTCGGACGTGTCTGCCCGGGACTGGAAAGAAGCGACCACGTTACCGTCGGCTGAGTTGAAAATGGGAAAGACGAGGGTAAAGGTGCATTTATGTGGTTATCGTGATTTGATGGACGGGCGGGATGTCGAGCTTTTCGTGAGCGATATGTTTAACCCCGGGAAGGAGTTGTCGAAGAGGATCGATCAGGATCATAGCTGTATCTTCGAATTTGATCAATATTCCACGACATGGGTCTATTTGAGTAACACGCTCTTCCGCACGATGATCGTGCTTGATCCGGGGGATGACGTGGAAGTGTATGTAGATTTGGAAGAGGCTACCCGGAGGGCTTCCCGCTATCAGAAAGACCGGATGAAGGCTCATCGTTTGGCTTACGTGGTTGGGGAGAGCCGGTTTGTCTCCTTGAATTACGCATTGCAGGATGAGTACGAGGATGGATTTTCTATGTATTCTTTCTACAAGGATATAAACGGGATGAATGCCGATGAGTATATCGCGTACGTGATGAAGCTTTACCGGGCCGAGATGGAGCGTTTGGCGAATGATAAGGCACTACCGGATGGAGTGCGGAAATACCGGGAGCTTGGGGTAAAAGGTTTTGTAATGAGGCTGGTTTGTTCCGGGGAGTCTAATTTGGAGACGGCTTACCAGGAGGCGAATCATATCGGATGGGACCAACGGGAGATTGATTTCAAAGCTCCGGAGTTCACGGATAAGCATTTTGCCGTGTTGAAAGAGTTGGATGTGAATCGGCTGGATATGTTATATGCTCGTGATTTCCCATATTGTTTTGATATCGTTTATTACCGTATTCCTTCGTTGGATCGGTTGGAGAAGATACTGGGAAGCCAGGAAGGGTTCTTGATCGATTATTTTAAATTGCAGGGTATTTATGATCAACTGGAGAATATGAAACCCTTGACGAAAGAGCAACGGCGGAACCTGGCATCTATCGACCCCTATTACACGAAGGCTTTTGAACAGGTGAAGCAGCAGATCGATGCGAAAGTTGCGGAAAGTAAGGTGAAGGCGGAAAAACGAATCCGGGAGGTCCCTTCGGTATCCGAGAAAAAGTTATTTGATGCAATTATGGCCCGTTATAAGGGGAAGGTGGTGATGGTAGACCTGTGGGCCACGTGGTGCGGACCTTGCCGGGGGGCGATTGCTTCTTTTGAACCCAGGAAGAATAGGTTCAAGGATAAGGATGTTGTTTTTGTGTATATCACGAACGAATCTTCCCCGGAATCCAAATGGTTGGAGATGGTGGCAGGAATCGAGGGAGAGCATTATCGTTTGAATCGTAAACAATGGGATTATATATGTGATTATTTTGGCGTGGACGGGATTCCCTCGTATGTCATTGTTGACCGGGATGGGAATGCACGGTTGAGAAATGATTTGAGGGGATCGGGGATGTTGGAGCAGGAATTGTCGGGGATGCTTTAAGTGTCTAGTTGATATTTCATCGTGAACTCTTGCCGGCCGGTTTGTTTGTCGTTTTGTTCACTTGTGATCGTAAAGCCTTGGCGTTTGTAGAATGTCAAGGCTTGCGTGTTTCCCGCATAAACATTTAATTCCAATTCGGTGTGTTGTAACTTGATACGAGTCATAAGGGAATGTCCGATTCCTTGGCCTTGTCGGTTGGGAGAGACGAAAAGGGCGGCGATGTAGTTGCCGATTAAGGAGATAAATCCCGTGATCTCGTTTGTGTGTTCGTCTTCATTGACGAGGGTTTGGCTTTGTGGCAGGTACTTGTTACGCATATCCGGAACTTTGCTTTCCCAGTAAGAACGGGGAATGAAGGAGTGGGCGATAGCAGATGCTTCTAGCCATATCCGGATGACGGAGTCTTCGTCTTGTTGTTGGAAGTCACGGATCATGTTTGTATGTTTCTGTGTTTATGTTGATGTGGACAAATGTAGCAAGAAATAGGCGAGATAGAAAATGTTTTTTTATGAAAAGGAATAAGTGTTAGAAGATAGGGAAATAAAATTGTAATAGTCTGAAGTACTGATTTTCAGAAAAAAGTTGTTACTTTTGCATGGTTGCGATTCATCGGAGAAGGAATGGAGACATTGATTTTTTTGTCATGAGGTGCGGCGCTTTACCAAAAAGTGTATGTTTAAATATTTTTTGCATTAAATAAAAATAAGAATAATGGATTTTGTATCTCCTGAACACTTGTTCGAGGAACTTCCTCTCACGAAAGAAGAGGCGAGTATTCTTGATGAGTATATTTGCGATTATGATTTCACGGTTGTTGGAAAACAAGGGCCGGAGTGGATATTTTCTTTCTTGGGTGTTGTGCGTGCGGAGTTAGGGGGAGAGGAAATGATCTTGGAAGATTATGATCTTCTGAATGATATTTTTATTCGTATATTGGAATGGATGCTTGAAGGGTCTGATTATTTGAAATGTTTTGAAGGGGTCAAGCTGAATGATGCCCGAATGCAGGTGGAACGTTATTTGGATGAGGCTATTGCCAGCAGGGAGGCGATCCGGTTGATTGATGCAGGGGAAGAAGGGGAGTATATTACTTCGAAGTTGGAGAAATTGATGGTATCGGGTTACCTGTACAAGAAATCGCTCGTGTGGATAACATTACTGACTATCGTTCGGTTTAGTCCGAAGTTGCATTTATTGCCGGCACGGGGACTCGTTTTATTGGTGTATAACACGTTGAATAAACCTAATCCTAGGGTGATGGAACGTTTTAACGAACGGGTAGCTCTTGTGAGAGAACAGGATGATGTGCTGTGTTTTGAAGGACATACCCGGGATCAGATTCAGGAGGCTGTTTGGATTCTAGGGGCCCGGATCTTGTTGGGGGATTCCGTGCAGGAAGAACTGGCAAGCTTGCGTTCCATGTTTTTCAGGTACTTGTATGTGTTACGGGATAAGGAAGATGAAGTAATTCGGAAGAATGCGTTTAATTCTTTATTGTTTAACCAGAAGAATGCCGTGTTCACATGGGAGGAGTTGTTAAAGTTCTCCATTCCTGTCCTGATGGAATCTATTGCAGAAAAGACGGTTGACGCGATTAGAAATTGTCAGGGGCGTCTGTACGAGGGACACGGGCAATTGTTAGTGGAAACGAAAGCAATCACGCTTGCCGCTCCGGTTTCATTAAAGTTTGACACGCTGATGGAGATTGACGGTGTCGCTTTGAAACTCGGGTACAGTAAGAAAAAGTTGAGTTTTGAAGAAGGATTGGTGGGGACAACCCAAGCGTGGAGAAGTATTCTCGCTGACTTTTCGGATGAATTAAGAAAGAGCGTGATTCAAAAGAGACGGCCGCCCGTGGGGGCTGTCGTGAATATACGGGTGAAACTGGTGCATAATTTTAAACCCACGCTGGCTTTCGTTACGATTGTGGATCCGCAGTATGATGGACAGGGTGTTTTACATGTCAGTCAGGTGACACGGGCAAGGTTGGATAGTTTGAAAGATATTCTTCATCCCGGGGATATTATGACGGCGACTGTGGTCGAGTCGGAGGATGATCGCTTGCAGTTCTCGATCTGGGAGGAACTGAATCAGGTGGCTGTGGAGCATTTGCGGGAAGGCGATCAATGTAACGCCTTGCTTTTGAGTGAGAAGAACGGTTTTTTGACATGGCTGTCGGAGAGTGGTTTCTTGGTATCGACTCCTCTTGCAGAAGGGGTGAGCGAGGAGAGAGGGGGGTATTATCTTTTGGAAGTTACTGATGTCCCCTCGGTAGGGAGGATCAAAGGAAAGATTCTGGGTGCCACGAAGGAACGATTTGACCGGCACGAGGCGGTTGCTAATTTGGTTTACAGTTATATAGAGGAGTGCAAGAGATATAGAAATCGGGATGGCGAGGGAAAGTTTAATACGGGTAAAATCGAGCGTTCTATCGGGGTTTCGGGTAAGTACGTGAAGGAGTTGATCCGGTTGTTGCAGCTTTACTTGACGCAAGAGGTTTGTTTGGAGAATCTGAATTTACTTTATTTTATTCGCTTGTTGGCTCACGTGTTAGGTGATTATCGTTTGAAAGGGTACTATGATTGCCTGATCAATCATTTGATCGTGAAGTATGAATTTATAGAGGGACGTTTAGAAACACTGGACTTGGGCGCACTGGAGAAGGATTTCCGGGCTTACCCTGCATTGGAACCTTTGTGGGCGGTGATCCGAATGCTGTCGTCGTATGGAGATCGTTCTTTTGTGGGAGATTTGGAACGTTTTTCTCATTCGGAGAATGATTATGTGGCTAAAGTGGCTGGAGCTATATTGGCTAAGGATGTGCAGGGAAATCTTCCTGAAGAATCCCGTTGGGGTGAGGATGAGTTGTTGGACTTGCTGTCGTTGAAGGGAAAAGGTGAAGAAGATTCCATGTCCGGGAATATGAAAGAAAAGAGAACGTTTAAGAATTCGTTGGTCTATCCGGTGGGGGCGAAACACGTGGACGTGGAGGCCCAATTGGATTCTATCATGCAGGATATGTGCTGTTTCCTGAATAATCAAGGAGGAACCGTGTATATCGGGATGAGTGATAAGGGGGTGCCTGTGGGGATTCAAGCGGATTTGGATTATTTGTGTTGCAATTTGGACAAGTATGAGCTGTTTCTTCACCAAAGGATCAAGGAGGCTTTCGGGGAGGAGGTGGATCGGACGATTCAGATTGAAAGAAAGCAATTCGGTGATAAGGTGGTGGAGGCTCTCGTGGTTCCGCATTTCGACGGGGTGGTGGAGTATCATTCGGAGAATTGATTCGGAATATATAAGAGTTTTTTATTATTTTTAGCCCGTAAAATGAGGATTAAATTATAGAATGAAAAACTCGGAGAGGATATTGTTGCAATTTAAAGATGACGAGCAGAAAGGTTTTCGTCTATTATATGATTCATTTTATGATTCTTTAGTTCTATTTGCTACACAGTTTATTGGCGAGGCAGAAGAAGCTGCGGATATTGTTCAGGAGTGTTTTGTTGACTTTTGGGTAAATCGGCGTTTTTCTTCGTTGCGGGGAAGTTTGGAACATTATCTTTTTTCAGCGGTAAAGCATGGGTGTCTGAATTATTTACGAAATACTCGTCGCCGGGAGGATAAGCATGAGCAGATTAGAGAGGAGTTATACAGTGAGACTCCGAGGGAAGATTCGGAGTTGATCGAAAAGTTGTATTTGGCGATAGAAACGTTGCCGGAAGAGCGTAAGCGGATATTGCATATGGTTTGTATAGAGGGGATGAAGTATCAAGAGGTGGCAGATCGCTTGGGGGTCAGTATTAATACGGTTAAGACACAGATGGGGAGGTCTTTTCAGTTTCTGCGTAAAGAGCTCAAAATGAATGATGAACTGATCCTAATGTTATTTTTCAAAAAAAGATGATTTTTGTTGTCACCCGAAATGAATAGTTAAGTTCCTTTAGTAAAAAGGAACTAAAGATGAGTGATAAAATCAATGAAATAGTAACTGCTTATTTGGTGGGTGAGATGTTGTCGGAGGAAGAACGACGGGAGGCTGAAACGTGGTTGCAGGAACATGCGGGAGAAAAGGATGTGGAACTTCTTCAAGGGATGTTTCGGAGTTCCCGTTTGATGAGGGAAAAGGCGGTTGGTCGGAAAGAGTTTGTTTTCGAACGAATGGAAAAAGAGGTATGGCGTCGGCGGAGAAACCGGAGGATCGGGTGGTATTATTCCGGGGTGGCTGTTGTTGCTGTGTTGTTGGGGGTTGCGCTGATGTTCTGGAGATCGGGAATGGAGGCTGAGGATCTTGGCGTTCCTAGAGATCTTCAAAAAATGGATGTCTCCAAAGCTTACTTGAAGTTGAACACGGGAGAAGTGGTTGAACTTGATAAACATCAGGGGATGATGATTCGTGAAGATAGCATCCGGATTGCCAATGCTGATTACACATTAAGATATTCGTATGATTCCGTTGTTCCGCTAGAAGTAAAATATGATACACTCATGATTCCTAGAGGATCGGAATATAGTGTCGTGCTGACAGATGGCACGAGGGTATTTTTGAATGCCGGTTCGGAAATTTATTATCCTGTTGCTTTTTCCAGTGATCGACGAGAGGTGGGATTGAAAGGGGAGGCTTATTTTGAGGTGGCAAAAGATGAGTGTCGTCCTTTTTTTGTGCAGGTGGGTGATGTCCGAATTCGGGTATTAGGGACTTCCTTTAACGTGACTTCTTATCCGGAGCGTGAAAGGATAGAGACAACTTTGGAACAAGGACGAATTCAAATAACGAATGGAAAGGAACAGATAAATGTCGTACCGGGCGAACAGGTTGTTTATAACAAGAAAAACAATCGGTTCAAAGTGAAGGTTGTTGACACGAAGTTATATACATCGTGGAAGGATGGGTATTATAAGTTTGATCAGATGCCGTTAGAAGAGATTATGGAAACCTTGGCTTTGTGGTATGATCTGAATGTTTTTTACGCAAACGCAGAGGTTAAATCATTGGAATTCACAGGACGTTTGAGGCGATATGATCGTGTGGAGGGATTGTTCAAGAAAATAGAACAGACGGATTTGGTTGAATTTGAATTGAATGGAAAAAATGTTGTGATAAGGAAAAAATAAAAGTTGGAAATTCCCCAATTTCCAATTTAGGTAAAGTACAACAAGTATGTGTAAGATGATTGTTGTACCATGTGTAATCTTAAAAACAAAAGTATGCAAAAAAGTCGAATTCGAATAAGAGCGCCGCGGGGTATTCTTATCCGGAAAATGTTAATCTTTATGAAATTGTTTTGTCTTTTTCAGTTTGTTTTTTTCATCTCGGTACAAGCCAGTGTTTATTCACAGGAGGCTGTGGTGAACGTGGAGATGGAGAATGTCTCTTTAAAAACAATCTTTACGGAGCTTGGCGTGCAAGCTAGTTGCGATTTCTTGTACAACAACCAGATGATTCAGCAAAAGGGGGGGGTGAGCCTGAAGGTTCAGAATAAACCTTTGAATGAGGTGCTTGAAGGGTGGTTACCTTCGTTGGGATTGACTTTTTCCTATGACGATAACGTGGTCATCATTCGTGCCATGAAAGATGATGAGAAAAAGTTATATGTTATAGAGGGAAAAGTCGTTGATGATAATAATATTCCTATGCCGGGGGTTACGGTCCTTTTAGATAGTACTCAAATCGGTACGGCAACGGATACGGCGGGACGTTTTGCGTTGCCTTTACCTAGAGAAAAGGGGCGTTTGGTATTTTCTTTTGTTGGTTTTAAAACTAAGAAAGTTGATTGTATTGCGGGGAAACAGGTTATCGTGAAAATGGAAGAGGATATTTCCGGTTTGGATGAAGTTCAGGTTGTGGCTTATGGTTCCCAGAAAAAGCGTACCGTGATCAGTGCGATTTCTTCCGTGAAAGGGGAAGAGTTGAAAGAGTTGCCAACGCATAGTTTGGAAAACTTGTTACAAGGGCATATGGCCGGAGTTGAAGTCAGTAATATATCCGGCTCTCCCGGTGGTGGCGGTTCTTTGATTGCCATTCGCGGTTACAACTCCCTGGGGGTAACGGGAGAAAGTTCTGATCGTCAATATGGGACTCCTTTGTACGTGATTGATGGGGTGCCTATGCAGGCATTTACTTCTTCGGTAACGGGGGCGAATACCTTGTCGGATCTTGATCCTTCCATGATAGAATCCATCGAAGTATTAAAAGATGCGGCTTCTGCGGCCATTTACGGTTCTCGTGCGGGGAACGGGGTTATTTTGATTACGACGAAAAAAGGCCGTGCCGGGAAAGCGCAATTCAGTGCCAGCGTGTCTTACTCTTCATCCTGGTTGCCGAAAGCTCCGGAACAATCTGGAGGACGGTATGAAAGAACGTTTTTCTTGAATGCTTTGCGTAACACGGTTGCTCCTTATAGAACGAAGTCCGGAGAGTGGAAGATTCCGGTATCCTATGAAGAAGTTTATAAAAACAAGGGAACTAATGGGCCCATGTATAATTGGTTTTGGGGAAAGACGGGGCCGCAGGATGCCGTGGTATTACAAGACAGTTTGAATCCTTTTTACAATAATTCAACGCATTGGTATCGTCAGAATTACAGGACTGCCAGCGTGGTTAGTGCGAATTTGCAGGCTTCCGGGGGATCGGAGAGTGTACGTTATATGGTTGGAGCCGGTTATTATGATGAGAAAGGAATAGCGATTAATACCGATTTTAAGCGTTTTAGCGTGTTGTCAAATTTGACGGCAAATCCGACAAAGCGATTGCGTATGGATACACAATTGGGTTTAACGTATAGCGATCGTAGTAGAGGTAGTGCTGCTGGTTTTGCGGGGAGTAAGTTTGAAGGAATTAGTGCTGATGCTAAAAATACATCTACGTTGTTGCCAGGAGGTGGTGCTATCGGAGATTTGATTATCGATAAATATAATGAAATTTCAGAGAAAAATCATAGTTATTCGTTACGTTATAACATGGCGTTGGACTACGAGTTGATGCGTAATTTACATTTGAAAGTTTCTGCCGGGATTGATTATAATCAACAAAACCAGAATACATTTAAACCACGGGCATTAGATGCATACACTCATTTTTCCAGTTCAGAGGGGACGATAACGAAGGATTTGTCTATTTTGAATGAAAATTTGTTAACTTATGCATTCAATTATTTGGACAAGCATAATTTTAACATCATGTTGGGGTTATCTTTCCAAAAAGATCAATCTTTTAGCAATAAAGGGAAAGGTATAAACGGGCCTAATGATAAAATTCATTATGTCGGTTCCGGTTGGGGGGGAGCCAACGGTTTGAATAATACCGGGAGTGCGGAGAATCCTTCTTATGAATCGGCTTTTGAGTATTCTTCCGGTTTTTCCGAAGAGCGTATGAATAGTTATTTTGGGCGATTGACTTATAATTACAAGGAAAAATATTTGTTTGAAGCGACGCTTCGTCGGGATGGTTCTTCCGTGTTCGGAGAGAATGTACGTTGGGCGACATTCCCTTCTATTGCGGTGGGATGGACATTTTCAGATGAAGAATTTATGAAGCCATTCTATTGGTTGAGTTTTGGTAAGATTCGGGCCACTTGGGGAATTTCCGGACAAAAGTTTAGTCAACGTTATTTGTCTCAAGGATTGTTGAATGCGACTTCAGCAACGTTCCATGGCAATGCGGCAATGTTTCCCGATATAGAAGGCGGAGTGATTAATAAGAAATTAAGTTGGGAAGAAACAGATCAATATGATTTGGGTTTGGATTTGAGTTTTTGGGATTATCGTTTGCGTTTGGTCGTGGATTATTACTATCGCTATACGGAAGGACAATTGAATCGGATTTTTTTACCTGGAAATATTTATTATCACCGGTTTCAATGGCAAAATGGAATGGCTATTTCCAATCAAGGTGTAGAGTTTGAGTTGGAGGCTGATATTTTAAGGCATACAGCGGTAAAATGGAAAATAAAATTCAATGCATCCCGTAACTGGAATCGTTTTGAGAAGAGTGCCGATGGTTTTGATTTTGAGGAGCAAGTTATCGGTAAACCTTTGCATCAGATAAAAGTTTTTAAAACGGATGGTTTTTATGATTCTTTGGAGGATGTGCCGGTTTATTATTTGGCTAATAGAGAGGTGCAACCTCTTTATTCGGGTAGTACAACCGGAATTTTCCTTCCAGGGTGTCGTAAGATCGTTGATTTGAACGGGGATGGAGAGATCTCAGAAAATGACGACGTTTATTTTGCAGAGAGTCCGCTTCCTTTGGCACATGGTGGGTTTATTAATCAACTTCGTTGGAAGAATTTCGATTTGAATATTTTCTTTAATTATTCATTGGGGCGTCATATCGTGAAAATTTACGATGATTTAAGCATGACGGTAAACGGGACTGCAAAACCTTTGTTCGTGGATATTAACGATGTAGATATTTGGACGGGGGCCGGTTCTAAAGCTGATTATCCAAAATCTCAGATGTATGTTTATTTACTTAATCAGACGAGTGGCCGTTATGATTGTGATATCGAGAATGTGAGTTTCCTGCGGTTGAAACAATTAACGTTAGGGTATAATGTTGGAGAACGGGTTCTTAACAAGTTAAAGATTTCGAGTGCCAGACTATTTATTACAGGAGAGAATTTATTTTTGTTGACCAATTATTCCGGTTTGGATCCGGAGTTAGTTAATCCTACTCAAGGAAGGGATAATCTGGGATCTTATCCTTTACCTCGTAAATTCACCGTGGGGTTGTCTGTAAACTTTTAAATTATAATCGCATGAAGAAGATATTGATACTTTTTTTGTTTATACCTCTGTTTTCATGTAATGACTGGCTGAACGTGGAGCCTGAAGATTCGGTGACATTTGTCAATTATTTCAAGAGCGAGGAGGAATTGAAAGCGTTGCATAACGGTATAGCTTCCTACATGAAAAATATTTGCATAGGGAAACAACCTTATTTTTATAATGCTTTGGATGCAGATAATATTGAATGGACTTACCAAGGATTTTGGACGTTGGATCCGGATACTTATTTACCGGATGAGAGTATGGTGTTGGATGTGAATTGGTCCGGATTTTATGATGCCATATATATGGCTAACGTGATGATTGAGAATGAGTATCGTTTTGAAAATATATCCGAGGAGAGAGCTAAGTTTTGGTTAGGGCAGGCTCATTTTTGTAAAGCCATGAGTTATTTCCGGATTGCCCAAATTTGGGGAGATGCTCCGATTGCGAAAGGTTCCGAGTCAATTGCCCCGGAAGGCAAACGGCCGGCTTTAGAGGTGTTGGAAGAAGCGATTAGAGAGGCAAAATTGGCGTTGACTCTTCCAGTTTATGAAGAGTTGAAAGATGTTGATGGTAAACAGATTACTTCTAAACAGTATGCCAGCCTTGGTACTGTGAATACATTGTTGGCAAATATTTATGCTTGGATGGGAGGGTTGACGCAGGAAGAGAAGTATTGGACGGAGGCCGAGTTTTATGCTTCGGAGGTGATAGAGAGGAGAGCTGGGGCGTATGATTTGGAAAGTATGGATGGGTTGATCTCGAAGGTTTTTGGGAAGGCGAGGTCTAGCGTGGAGACTATTTTTTGCATCGATAATGATCCGCTTGATTATGATCGGGAGCATGAGACGAGTTTCAGACCTGAATTTCCGGGGCAGATGTTGATGTCCTATCCCTATACGACAACGGATGAAACTGCAATAACCGTGCTTGCAGAAGATTTTTGGGATGAGATGACTAAAATTTACGTGGAGACGGTTGAGAGTATTTACCCGGATGAGAATGACGCTCGTCGGAGGGAATTTTGGTACCAATTGGGAGAATTGACTTACCCGATCACGGAATGGGATGATGAAGTGGGGGATTTTGTTGAAGTGGGACGGGAAAAAAGTCCTTGTGCGCATATCGCAAAGTGGAGAGATGTGATTATTCAAGAGAATACGCAAATCGTTCAGGATCGTCCTGTTATTGCTACGGATGGGGATTGGGTCGTATGGCGGTTGGCCGATTTGATCCTGTTAAGGGCGGAATGCCGTGCAAATCTTGGATTGGCAACGGCAGTAGATGATCTGGATCGAATACGGGAACGCGCAGAATTGTCCGGCTATACGGGACCGACAGACAAGGAAAGTTTGAAACAAGAGATTTTTAATGAACGAAGACGTGAGCTTTTCGGGGAAGGACAATTCTATTTTGATATCGTGCGTAACGGATATTATAAGAAATATTTGAGGGGTAATTTCCTAAATCTTACGGAACAGGATATTAAAAACGGGGCTTTTTATGCACCGGTAGGAATTGAAGCTTTTGAAAAAAATACATTGATGACTCAAAATACTTATTGGCAATGGCAAAAATAGTAGGCATAGCAAAAGGGGTGATCTTGGTGATGATGTTAGCGTTAGGATCATGCACAAAATGGAATTATCATGATGGTGGATTGTCTTATGGCGTCCATGATTGTTCTATGTGGGAGTATTTTCATACACAACCGTATGATTGGGATTCTACAATGATAATGATAGAACACGCAGGTTTAAAGGAGTTGTTTGAGGGACAGGGCGAGTATGAGCAAATTACGTTTTTTGGCGTGACGAATTTGAGTATCTTGAATTATATGTTGCAGAATGAATATGAGAAGGTGACAGATATTCCAGTTGAAGACTGTAAGAATATTTTATCTAAATTGATTGTTCCACAGCGATTGATGGTTAATGATGTTCCTAGAGGTCAGATTATAGCCAGCACGGGCGAGAAAGTGGATGGCATGGATGCACAGGCATTAAGGGGATCTATATTTATGTGGACTCATCAGGAGCCTTATATGGAAATAGAAGAGGCGGGAGAAGTGTCTTTGTATATTAGAACGAGTGCTGGTTCTGCTAATTTTCGGGCTGTATCAACTGATATTCAGACGAATAATGGGGTGGTGCAAGCCATGGGATACGCTTGTGATTTGAATAAACTTTAAAAAGAGAGATGATGAAAATTCGATTATATATCACGATATTGTGGGCGGCTGTCATGTTTGTAGGATGTGATGATATTGCTGTCGGTTATCTGCACACGGATGAAGCTTCTTATTCGATGGATACTTTGCGGGTTACACGTTTTTCCTCGTTGGAGGATAATATTGTCGAACTGGAAAGTGTTTTTGACCAATATACGCCTGAAATTCAAAATCTTTTGGCTGAAATTGATCAATTGGAGGAGGAGTTTATTGGCATAGAGGCACGGAAGAATGAGTTATATGAAGCTTACAAGCAGGCAAGATCGGCTTATAATAATGCATCGGAAACGGATAAGGAATATTATAAAGAACTAATGGATAAAGCTGCCAATGAGTATCAATCTTATAAGGATGAAGTGGCAGATGAGGCAGAAAGTGAAATCCGTTCAAAGAAAGAGAGTATTATTTCCATGTGTGAAGAGGTGGGATTGCTTGATCCCTACACGATTCGGGAGCAGATTACTCAACTTCAAGAGCAGATAGACAAGAATATTCCGTGGACAACGGCCCAGATTGAGCAGGTATTGGGAACTCAACCTTTACAATATTCTCTTTATAGCGTGAAGAGCATTAACGGTCAGGAGGCAGCAGATGATTTCGCACAATATGTGACGGTTATTGGAGGGGGGCGGATGTATGTTGATGCCAAGGTGGATTCTCCGGTTGGATATTATACGGTTTCTCTAAAAGTAGAAAATGAGGGTCACTCTACTATCCTGTCGGATATATTCACTTTTGATGTGAGGGATAATTAATTATAAGTTGATTGTCATGAAATGTATTAAGCTATGGTTGGTGATCCTGTTTCTAGGATTGCTTGAGACGGTGACGGCTCAAATTACTTTTTTCGAGGGGACATTTGAGGATGCCGTGGCAAAAGCGAAAAAGGAAAAAAAGAATCTTTTTATAGATTTTTATGCAGAGTGGTGTGAACCTTGTAAACTGATGGCCGAGAAGGTTTTTACCTTACCTGAAGTTGGTGCGTATTTTAACACGAATTTTGTTTGTTGCCAGTTAAATGCTGAAGCATCGGAGAATAAAGCGTTAGTGCAAAAATATAAAGTAAACGCTTTGCCAACCCTGTTGTTCCTTAATGTGAAAGGTGAAGTACTTCACTCTATTAACGGAACAAAAGATCCGACAGCCTTTTTGCATGAGGCTAAAGTTGTTACGGGGGATGCTTTGAGTTTTGAAAAGTTGTACGAGAAGGTTAAAAAAGAGAAGAGAAATTTAGATTTGCGGCAAGAGTTGTTGTTGCAGGCTCCAGCTTTTATCAGTATGCAAGAGGGATATAATCGGGAAAAATGGATTACTCGCATTGAGGCTTTATTTGACGCTTACGTGGCCGACAAAACGTTGGATAAAATGGTGAATCCGAAGGATTTTACGATACTGGTAATGTTTCATCAGCAAAAAGATAAGAATGATTCGATTTTTGATGCTTTGGTCAAGCATTATCAAGGGTACGTGGAACAAGTGGGTAAAGCGGAGGTAGACAGGTATATTATCAGTTTGTATAACGGGTATATCATATCTTTGTGTCGTAACGGCAAAGCGGAATATAAACAAGAACTGGAGCGATTGAATGGAGACTTGAAACAGATTTATGGTGGAATTCCATTTGGAGAACTTACCGCTTTTGATGCTGTTAATTTTCTTGCGGACGGGTATTATAATTTGTACCGTAAGAATTTAGACGTGTTTTTTGAAAATATGAATAAATATTTCCAAGGAGCGAGTTCAACTTTGACGGTTAATAATTACACGGGACCTATAGAGGATTTATTCTCTTTATATCAAGGTAATATTCCTGAAGATGCTTACCCTAAGGTGATTCCGTGGTTGGAAAAAGCGTTGGCTTTTCCCCGGATGTCTGTTCAGTTAAGATCCCGTGTACTTTGTTTGTTAGGGGATTGTTTGAAACAGACTGGAGATCGGGTGAAAGCGAAACAGTGTTATAACCAGGCTTTTATTGTAAGTGCAGAGATTGAGAATAAGCAGTTAATGGTGCAAATTCAAAAAATGATCCAAAGTAGATTGAGTGCCTTATGAGAAGTTTGCTATTATTGTTTTTATTTACCTGTTCTTGCTGTTTTGCTGCAAGGCAAGAAGGTTCCGGAATATTTCGTTATGGTAAACTGAAAAACGGGTTGACTTATTACATTTTGCACACGGGGACTCAGCCGGGATATGCTGATTATTACTTGGTGCAAAATGTCGGTTCTTTGATGGAAGAGGAGGAGCAAAACGGTTTGGCTCACGTGTTGGAACACATGGCATTTCATGCCACGGAGAGTTTTCCGGATGGGGTGCCGACCTTCTTGCAACGTCATGGCGTGGAGACATTTAATGCTGTCACTAAGTATGATGAAACGATATATTATATTGATCATGTGCCAACAGAGTCCTGGGAGTTGGTGGATTCCTGTATTTTAGTATTGCGAGATTGGTCGGGTTTCCTGAAGTTAAAACCGGAGGATATGGATCAAGAACGTAAGGTGATTCGGGAGGAGCGTCGGGTGAGGATGAATGTGTCTAAGCGCATACAAAAAATGGCGGAGCCTTACTTGTATAACGGGAGTAAATATGCCGTCCATGACATTGTCGGTTCCGTGGAGGTCGTGCAAAACTTCACCCCAGAGCAACTTCGGAATTATTACAATGATTTTTATCGTCCGGACCAACAGGCGGTGATAATTATCGGAGATGTGGATGTAGAACGGGTAGAGGCGACTGTGAAACGTTTGTTTGATCCGATTCCCAAAAGGGAGAACCCGAAACCTCGCCTTGTTTATAAAATTAAGGATAATGATGAGCCTTTATATGCGAGATTGATAGATCATGAGATACCGAATAAGTCTATCCGGTTGGTGAAACGAATTCCCCAAGCAACTGTGAATTCGTTGGAGGATATGTTGCGTGAGATGTTATTGCGGGATTTTTATAATTCGATCATGAGGGGATTTATAACGGAATATGTAGAGGCCGGGGAATCTTATCTTTTGAGTGCTGGCGCATGGATTTCTAATCTGGTGAGAAATTATGATGGTTTTAATATGGTTTTGACTTCTCTGCCTGGAAAAGAGAAGGATGCATTGCAACAAATGTTGAATAAGATTGAATATGTTCATCGTTTTGGGTTTACCGATGAGGTCTTGCAGCCTTTGATCGAGAATTACCGGCAAGGGGTGAAATCGAACATGGGACAAGAAGAGAGTATGCCGAATAGTGTATTTCTCCAGATTTTCCAAGACAATTTTTTGTTAGGCAGGCCTTTGTGTACTGTGGATGAAAAATTGGCGGCCACGTTGTCCGTGCTCGATACTTTGTCAGCAAAGAATTTTCAAGATTGGATTTCCGGTTGGTATAAGAACTGGGATAATTGGGTGTTTCTTATGCAGGGGAATGATTCAACTCATCTTTTCCCAGATGCCCAAGAGATAGAAAAGATGATACAAGCGTCTCGTTCTGTTGATATGGAAAAACTGGTCGTGAGGGAGAAAAAAGAAGAGATAGAGGAAAATGTGGAGTTGATCGATTTCGAGATTAAGCCGGGGAAGATTGTAAAAGAAAAGACTATAAAAGCGTTGGATGCAGAAGAATGGACGTTGGATAATGGTGCCAAGATCTTTTATAAATACACGGACGGAAATAAAGGCATGTTTAATATGTTGGCAGGCAGTCCCGGGGGACGTTCGGTGCTAAAGGCAGAAGATTTGCCATCTGCAGACGCTTTGTCAGCTTTGTTTTTACAAGGAGGATTGTATAAATATGACATGAATACCTTGGGATTCTTGCTGAAAGATCGTTCAGTTGATATGAATATGTCTTTAGATGAACGTTCGGAGAGTATTGGTATCGTTGGGGTATCGGTTGATGCAGAGATTGCTTTTCAATTATTTTATTTGGCAATGGAATATCCTCGTTTTGATCGTGTGCTTTTTGATCGTTTTGTGGCCGTTAGCCAAATGAATAAAGAAAATTCTAGCGTAACGACAAATGATACGATCAGCGCAATGTTGTCTTCGATTAGAAGGATAGAGTCTCCTCGTCTTTGGAAAAAGGATGCCGATTATTATTCCATGATGAATTATGACCGGATGCTTCAAATTTACAAGGATCGATTCCATGATGCTTCGGATTTTACTTTTTATTTGGTAGGTGATATTGAACGGGAAAAAACCCGGGAATTGGTAGCTAAATACGTGGGGGCAATTCCTTCTGTGTATCGGGAAGAAAAAGTGGTGGAGCATTGTTATGATCGGGAAGGGAATATAACGGAAGAGGTGGAAGTGAATATGCCAGATCAGAAGTATTTGGTCAGTGTCGAATTTGCGAATCATTTGAAGACGAAACCGTTGGAAGAGTTGTGTATGCGTGTTTTGAAGATGTATTTTCAGTATCGTCTACAAGAGGAACTTCGGGGAACTCAAGGGGCGGCGTATAGCGTGCAAGTGTTGGGAGAGGCAACTTCGATACCCCGTTATCAACAGGAGTTGTTTATCCGGTTTGCCACCTCTTTGGATGAAGGTCCCCGGATGAGGGCGTTGGTCCATGAGCAGATTCAAGAGTTTTTAAAGCAAGGTTTGACGGATGAAGAGGTCGAAGATTTTATCCTTGCTATTAAAAAAGAGAAAAAGTCGGCAGATGAGCTTGCTTGCAACACCATCGTTTTTTGGATGGAGAATCTCCAATTTTATAATAAAACAGGAAAGAAAATGGATGCTCCAATGTATTTTGATGCTGTTATTGATAAAATAAAGGCGAAGGATGTACTTGCCTTTGCTAGAAAGTTTTTTACTACGGCGCAATGTGTCGATTTGGTGATCAAGTCGAAACGTTAATTCTTTCATAATACTACCCTCTCTATTTTTCCCTGTAAGGAGTGAGATTGGAGAGGGCAGTAATTTTTTGAGAATAATTCGAAGAAAATAAATCATTACGCTATATTTGTACTCAAGAGTTTTTTGGGTATTTTATAGTAGTGTTTTGTCTGTATCTGGAGATGTTTTTATAAAGAAGTTTCGATCTGGTAATGAGATCGTTTTTAGAGAGGTATTTAATCGTTTTTATTTACCTTTAAAGGCTTATGCTTTTCGTATTATTGATGATGAGACAATAGTTGAAGATTTTGTTCAAGATTCGTTTTTACATATTTGGGAAGCGCGGGAACGCTTTTACTCGATTCCGGCAATTAAAAGTTTTCTTTACACGACTGTACGAAATTCTTGTTTGATTTATTTGCGACACCAAAAGGTGAAGGAGCGTAATGAATCGGAGATTGCAAGATGGATTCTGCTAGAGGACGAGGAAAAGAATATTCTTGAAGACGAGGTAAATACGATGCTTTATGAGGCAATAAAAGATTTATCGGAAAAAAGCAGAGATATTGTTATCATGACTTTAAACGGGTCTTCTAATATTGATATTGCAAAAGAATTGAATATTTCAGTCAATACGGTAAAGACTGTAAAATTACGAGCTTATCGAGTACTGCGCAAACGATTAAAAGGAATACAGTGGCTGTTGTTGTTCCTTTTAGAGCTTTAGAAATTAGTATCTCTGTTATTCAAAGAGCCACATTCTTTTTTATTGGGAAATAAAATTATAAAAAAATAGGAATGGATGTCACCCTGAAGGCAGGGGTGTGCATTCTAGATGTAAAATTATATTGTGATGCGTGATTATAATGAAATAGACGTTTTAATATATCGTTATTTGCGTGGGATGATTTCTTGTGATGAGCGGGAAAAACTTGAGGCGTGGTTGCAAGAAGGAGACCATCGTGAATGGTTTGATGAGATTTGTGATAAAAAAAATATATTACAACAATCTCGTTACTTGGGAAATTTGGATAGAAATCGAGAAGAAGCTTGGCGTTCGTTAAAGAAAAAGACGGGTGTTCGGCGTCGTATGATGATTCAGCGTTGGGCAATTGTGGCTTCTTTTTTGATTCCGATTCTATTGGGAAGTATTATGTATTTATTGATCAATCACGATCAAGAGCATACGGGAAAAACAACTTTTCAACAAGTTCTACCGGGAACTTCCGTGGCTCATCTTTTTTTGCCGGATGGGCAAATGATCGAGTTGGGCAAAGATACTAATCAATTGTTGGAATTGGAGCAAGGGGGACAAATTGTTGATGACGAGGGGACATTGACTTACCAGACAGATAGTGTATTCCATAAGGAAGTTCAGTATAGTGAATTAAGAGTGCCGCGGGGAGGGGAATATAAAATTGTATTACCGGATGGGACGATGGTTTGGTTAAATGCGGAATCTGTGTTACGTTTCCCAACCACTTTTACGGATGCGGAACGGAAAGTGTATGCTAAGGGGGAATTGTATTTTGATGTAAAACCGGACAAAAACCGACCTTTTGTCGTGGAGTTAGGGAAAGATTATTCTGTGGAAGTTCTTGGGACGGAATTCAATATTCGGACTTATGATGAAACCCTTTGTGCAACGACATTGGTTGAAGGTAGTGTAAAAGTAAAAAAGAGTAATGATACGGCAATTTTGAAGCCAAATGAACAAGCCGTGATCCATTTGGGGAAAGACGGGATAACGGTTAAAAATGTGGATGTGACTCCTTGTATTGCTTGGAAAGAAGGGGATTTTTATTTTATCGAAACACCGTTAAAGCGTATCATGGAAGAGTTGTCCCGGTGGTATGATATTCAAATTGTTTTCAGGAATAAGGCTGCCGAGGATGAGTGTTTTTCTGTTGATACAAAACGTTTTAATGATTTTAATAAAATCTTGAATTTGCTGAATAAAATAGGTGTTGTGCAATGTAGAATAGAGGGGCGAACAGTTTTTGTAGAATAAATGTTAAAGCATATAAAAGTGTTTAATATAGTATATGAAGTTATGAAAATCAGAAAGAATGGTGTGATTCAACGAGTCAACAAATGCTTGTTTTCAATGATGAGGTTGACGATGTTTTTCTCGTTGTTGATGTTTTTCTCGATGTCAGTAACTGCTCGGGGATAACAAACAACACTAAAATTGAAAGATGTTAGTTTGCAAGAGGTTTTTAGCGAGATTAAGCAAAAAATGGGGTACAGGTTTGTGTATAATGACCAGATGTTGAGGGATGCGGGGAAAATTTCAGTGGAGGTAACCTCGAGTGATGTTAGGGAGATTCTTAGTAGATGCTTGGAAAAAACTACCCTAGATTTTTATATTGAAGATAATGTTGTTGTGATTGTAACAAAAAAGAAGTCTAATGTTCAAGATGAAAAAAAGAAGGTTGTTACTGTCCGGGGTAAGATTGTAGACTCAAATCAGGAGGCGTTACCGGGAGTTACTGTTTTAATAGAGGGAACGCAGCTTGGAACAACAACCAATCACGAAGGCCATTATGTTCTTGTCGTTCCGGAACGTAGGCCGATGCGGATTGTATATTCTTTTATCGGGATGGTTCCCCAACGAATAGAATATACAGGTCAAGAGGTGATTGATGTCGTTTTGAAAGAGGATGTACAAGCGATGGAAGAGGTTGTGGTTACGGGATATCAAACTATGCGGAAGAGTGACGTGGTGGGGTCTGTTACGACAATTAAGGCTTCGGATGTGATGATGCCTGCTTATTCTTCTATTGACCAGATGTTGCAAGGTCGTGTTGCGGGTATGATGGTGATGAATTCGAGCTCCCGCGTGGGGACGAGTCCTAAAATACGGATTCGGGGAACTTCAACTATTTTAGGAAATCAGGATCCGTTATGGGTTGTTGATGGAATCATTCAACCGGATCCGCTCCCGATTGATCAGAGTAATATGATGGTGGATGATTTGAAAAATATTTTGGGAAATCAAATATCATGGTTGAATCCTGCAGATATAGAAACGATAACCGTGTTGAAAGATGCTTCTGCCACGGCAATTTATGGTTCGAAAGCAGCAAACGGGGTTATTGTGATTACAACTAAAAGAGGTAAAACGGATCGCTTAACGGTGAATTACAGTGGAACGTTTTCTTTTCGCGCCCGTCCTCGTTATGGTTTATTTAATTTGATGAATTCTCAGGAGCGTATTCAATTTAGCCGGGAAACATTCAGTGACGGAGCTATTTATGAAGAGGTGCCTGTTGCTTCTTTGTATTCTTATGAAGGAATCATGCAGATGTTGTATGATAAACAGCTCACTATGTCGGAGGCAGAAGTTGCTGTGCAACGTTTGGCAAACACGAATACGGATTGGTTGAAATTATTGACTCGCAATTCTTTTAGCCATTCTCATAATATTAGCGTGTCGGGAGGTTCTGATAAAGTGGTTTACAATGCTTCTATTGCTTATAGTGACCAAGCCGGTATTGAAGTGGGTAATGATGCTAAAAATATGAGCGGACGTGTCAATGTCGGTATTCAATTGCATCCCAAATTGTATGCTGATTTGAGTGTAGTGGGTACCATCGAGGAGACAGACGGTTATGCTGCAGATGTTAATCCTATGGATTATGCTTTAAACACGAGTCGGGCGGTTCCTGCGTATGATGAAAATGGGAACTTGCTATTCCAACCCAAGAGAAGCCATTACGAGTTGAACGGGAAAGATGTGATTTTAGGCTATAATATTTTGAATGAAATGGATCATAGCTATTCCGAAAATAAGACTTCTCGTGTTAACGGTACTTTAAATCTCGCTTGGAATGTGTTGCCTTGGTTGAAATATGAGTTCGTTGGTGGTATTAATACCACGAATAGATTGTCTGAATCATATGCCGGAGAGCAGACATATTACGTGGCAAGTCTATATAGAGGATATGATTTCGGGACGGAAGAGTTTGGTTCGGATTTGTATAAGGCGGCCTATTTACCGTATGGTGGAGAGTTGTTTAATTCCAGCTCTGATTTGACCAGTTGGAATATTCAAAATAAAGTGACGATTCAAAAAACTTTTAAAGAGGATCATCGGATTAATTTGTTGGTGGGAACCGAGGTTATATCTTCGAAAACGAAAGATCGGGGAAACACGACTTTTGGTTACGTGCGTGAAAGAGGAGAAGTGGTGGTGGAACCTACTCCATTGAAAGATTTGGTGCCTGTCAATGGAGGAGTTGTTGGTTACGGAAATTTGGGTGTGTTTGAAAAACTTTATAAAGAAGGCGGTTGGATGCGAACCACGCAGACTGCCAATCAGTTTTCTGTTTTTGCAACATTGGCCTATTCTTTTAAAAATCGGTATGTGTTAAATGCCAGTTTGCGGAATGATGCATCTAATCGTTTTGGGCAAGACCAAAATAAACGTTTCGATCCGACTTATTCTTTCGGGTTGTCTTGGAATGTTGCCCAGGAACCGTGGTTGCATAATTGGAATAAGGTATTAAATCAATTGACTTTACGGGCTTCTTACGGTATACAAGGTAATGCGGTAAATTCCATTAGTCCCGATTTGATATTGTCCCAAGCGGGAGTGAAAAACTTTTACGGGGATTATATGTCATTGATTTCCCGTCTTCCCAATCCTAAATTAACTTGGGAGCGTACGAAGTCATGGAATTTCGGACTTGATTTGCAATTGTTGCAATGGATCACGATGAATTTCGAGTATTATACGAAGAAATCCAATAATTTGGTAAGTCAGGATATTGCTTTGGAAAACGGGCGGCCCTCCATGGAGATAAACGGGGGACGGATTACAAACTCGGGAGTGGAGTACTCTTTGAATATTACTCCGATTCGTACGAAAGATTGGGCTTGGACGATCGGTTTGAATTCATCTAAAAATTGGAATGAGGCTAAAACTCGCTCGATAGATGTTATCGGATTAAGAGATTTCTTGGAAGGCTCTGCAACGAAAGTTTTGAAAGAAGGTTATGACTTGTCCAGTTTCTGGTCTTTCTCTTTTAAAGGTTTGAATCATGACACGGGATTACCCGAATTTAACGGGATTTACCAAACAAACGAAGATGGATCTTTCAAAAGAGATGATCAAGGGGAATTGATCTTATCTACAGATATTGACGAAATAACGGATTATCTTGTTTATTCCGGGAAATCGGAACCGGATTTTACGGGAGGGTTAACCACTCGTTTGAGATGGAAAGATCTGACATTTGGAGCGAACTTCTCTCTTTTGTTAGGTGCTAAAAAAAGATTACCTAGTCTTTTCTCAACGTCAAAAATTCCTTCTTCCGACAGAAATTTAAGTAAGGAATTAATAAATCGCTGGAAAAAGCCGGGCGATGAATTATTCACGGATATTCCTGTTATCTATAACGGTCGCGTGGAAGAGTTCCTTGACTTGCCGTTTGGAGAAAGTCAAAGTATGTATTATATGTGGGATATGTCTGACGCAAGAGTAGTTGATGCTTCTTTCTTGCGTTGCCAGCAAATGTCGTTGACTTGGAATATGAACGAAAAGTGGTGTAGCCAAATTGGGGTGAAGAGTTTATCATTGAATTTTATTGTGAATAATCTATTTGTTATTGCAAGTAAAAAGTTTGACGGATTTGATCCGGAGTTAGGGGATAGTGTACAACCTAAAACTTATTCTGTAGGCTTAAATGTTGGTTTTTAAATTGAGTGATTATGAATAAATGGTTAAAATATGGTGTATTGGCATCCACGTTATTCTTGTTCTCGTGCCAGGAATTTCTAGAGCCGAAATCACAGAGTGAATATGTTCCTAAATTAGTGAAATCATTAGAGGAGTTGCTGTTAGGAGAGTCGTATATGGGGCCTGGAGATGGATCGACTATTTCCATTTTGGGCTTGTTTGACGATGATGTGACTATGCGTCCAAAACTTACGGGGTATAAAGAGGGTGATGAACCAAGACTCTATCAGGTTCAATTGGCCTACACGTGGTCGGGGGATATGATAAATTCTTTGAACGGTTATAACATATACGGAATCGTGTACAATAAGATTGTTGGGTGTAATGCGGTGTTGGATTATCTGAATGATGTGCAGGGATCTGAATTACAGAAAAATGATGTGAAAGCGCAAGCTTTAGCTTTGCGGTCTTATTTTTATTTTCATTTGGTCAATCTTTACGGTAAACCTTATTCGGTTGATAAGGATGCTTTAGGGGTTCCTTTGAAATTAAGTTCGGAGTTGTTAGCCGGTGGACTTCCGAGAAATACGGTGAAAGAAGTGTATGATCGTGTAGTTGAGGATTTATTGGAGGCGGAACGTTTGTTTAAAACGTTGCCTAAGGCTGAACAGGTAAGGAAAAATAATCGGATGTCTTTGCCTTTCGTTCAGTTGTTATTATCTCGCGTGTATTTGTACATGGAGAATTGGGAAGAGTCTTTGAAATACGCTGAAATTGTGAAGAACGATTACGGATACACGTTGTTGGATTTAAATAGTATCCCGGAGCCGGAAGCTTATCCGAAAACTGGGGTTCCGTATCCCGATTATTACACGTGGGAAAATCCTGAAGTTGTATTTTTATTTGATGATTTATATGGTCGCGTGAATTTCCCCCTTACACGGGTAAGTATATATGATGATAAAGGGAATAGTTCAAGCCGTACGGTTTGTGTCGTTTCGGAGGATTTGATAAAATCGTTCAGAGATACCGATTTGAGAAAAACTCGTTATTTGATATGGGAGAGTGTTAAAGAAGAGGAGGAACCTGTTTATCGTGTACCGGGAAGTAAATTTGAAGTGGGGCAAGGTTATAATCCTAACATCCAGGGAGGTACTAGCTGGGGGATTGCTTTCAGATTATCAGAAGCTTTCTTGAACATTGCGGAAGCATCGGCAATGGTGTACAAAGAAACGGGAAGCGAGGAGTATCGCATTAAGAGTATCGATGCTTTGGATCAGTTGCGTGCAAAAAGATTCGCTCCTGAAGATTTTAAAGCTACCCAGGTTGAAACTCCTGATGAATTGATTTCTGTCGTGAGAGAAGAACGGCGTTGGGAATTGTGTTTTGAAAATCATCGTTGGTTTGATTTGCGTCGTTACGGATGTCCTGAATTGAAACACGTTTGGTATGATGAGTCTGGTGAGGCAATCGAATATACGCTTAGAGAAAAAGATCCGGGATATACGTTGTTAATTCCTCAGGAAGCTTTCACCCAGAATCCGAGTCTGGTTCAGAATGAAACAAGAAATGAATAGTAATTTTTCAATTTGAAAATTATGATGAAGATACGGCTATATGGAATTATGCTATTGCTTTGGGCAGGAATGATAGCATGTGTAGATAATGATAACGTGAAATACGTTGATTCGGTTAATTTGATCGATTTCGAATTCCCGCAGGGAAATGATCCTTGGGATAAAGAAATAGAGCAAATAGCGAAAGATTGGGGAATGTATATTATTTATAAGGATGTTGATAGTACGCATTTGAATAAGATGTGGACTACTCCGTCGTACAATTCGCCTATTTACACTTGTACAACTCCTAGTGGGGAAGAAGTGCAACAATATGTGGAACTGGTAAAGGAATGGCTGTTGGGATCTTTGGATAAAGACGTGAAAGAGGATCGTGATTTATTGCCTTGTTATTTGTACGTGGTAAATGATTTCAAGGATAATAATCCGAAATCTCCGACTTATGGAAAACATATTCAATTGAAACAGGATGGGTTGGATTACTGGAGTTTAAGTTTTACTAGTGAGGAGATGGAGGCCGGATTGACCCCGAAAATGATTCACACGTTGGCTTGTGCTTTTAGCTATCCGGGGATGAAATCCCGTTTTGAAACGGGAGAATATAAAGTTGCTTCGGAGTTTGTTGAAATGTCTGATTATGAAGAAAAAATAGGAATACGTTATTATTCATTGGAAGATTTTTTAGCAGATAATTCTTGGGCTTCAGAGATGGACTATCAATTCATGGTAACTCCCTATGAAAAAGATCCGGAGAACGCTTTTTTACGTCGAGGTTTTCTCCCACAAGTAGGAGAGAATTTTGAATTGATTACTGTTGTTACGGGAGATATGGGGCCAAAAGAAACTTATGGAGCTCCTACTTGGATGCCATGGATTCCATATGCTGATTATGGAGATTTTGTCATAGATGATAATCCAGGCCCTGTTGCAGAGACTGTTGAAGAACGGGTTTTGTTGGATTTTTTGAATACGATTCGTTATGCAATGGTATTTTCAGAACAGAAAGTACGTGAAAAATTTCCCTTGGATGCAGAAGATCCCTTGGATGCAGAAGGAAATCGAATCATTAATGCAAAATACGATCTGGTTGTTGAGTACATGAAAACCACTTATGGCATAGATTTACCTAAATACGCAAGTATTTTGGATGAATAAATTGGCAGGAGTGTAAGAAATTTGAGAGTTTTCATGTGAGTGAATTACATGAAAAGGGTGTTTGTTTGTAAATCACAAAATAGTATGAATCGAAACAATTTAATGATGACTCTTATTCTAGGCTTGGGAGTGCTGGGATGTACCTCCCCGAAGGGATACAGAGTACAAGGTGTTATAGACGGCATTCAAGAGGGGAAGGCCTGTCTTGTAACTTATGACGGGAAGAAATGCGATACGCTATCTTCTGCAGAAATTAAAAATGGGAAGTTTGAGATGAGTGGTTCTGTTACCGGCTTGACAATGGTGTCACTGCAAGTTGTTGACATACCGACTCGTGCTTCAGTTTACTTGGAAAACGAAGATTACACGGTTAAGTTAAATCCGAATAACCTTGAATTGAGTCAAATAGAGGGAGGTGGAGAGAGTCAGAAACTTGCCAATGAATATTCGGCAATAGATATTGCTTTGTCGAAAGTGATTGACGGTATACGCGATGAATACATCGAGGCGGTTCGGGAACCGGAAAGTGAACGCTTTTTGCGTTTGAATAATTTCTTGGATTCGGTGCAACGTGATGCTGAGAGTCGGAAGCAGACATTCTTAGAACAACATGCGAATTCTTATTTTGCTTTGAATCATTTGGCCGTAGATGCCAGCAGACTTTCACTTGATGAATTGCAGCGTAGATTTAACTTGTTGTCAGAAGAGTTACAGGCGACAGCTTTAGGTAAACAGGTTCGTGAACAAATTCAGAAAATGGAATCTTTATCGGTAGGTCAAGTTGCTCCAGATTTCACCGTTCAAACCCCCGAGGGGAAGTCTTTCACGATGTATTCGGTAAAGGCAAAATTGAAAATTATTGATTTCTGGGCTTCATGGTGTGCTCCTTGTAGAGCTTTAACTCCGCAACTGATAAAATTGTATGAAGAATTCCATTCCCAGGGGTTTGAAATCGTGGGAATTTCAATGGATGAAAATAAGGATGTGTGGGTAAAAGCAATTGGAGAAGAAAAAATGTCTTGGATACAAGGGTCTAAACTGGATGGTTTTAAGCCAGGCAATCCTTTGAATCAATTATACAATATTACTAATGGAATTCCTTTTCTTGTACTTGTAGATGAAAATAATCAAATTCTTGCCACAAGTAATCAGGTAGAACCATTGCGGAAAATTGTAGAGAAAGTATTAAAAAAATAATTTATTGTTTTATGAAAAAATTACTCGTTTCATTGTTCTTTTTTGGCTTATTCGTCAATTTATTCGCTCAACAAGCGAATTACGAGCGAGCAGAGGAAGTGAAATCGTATTTGCTCCCTTATAAATATGATAAGGTAACTCCGTTTTTTACGGAAGGTAGTGATGACTTTTGGTTTAGGGAGTTGTTAGAAGATGGAGAAAAATACTACTACGTGGATTTGAAAGCGAAAAAAGTGGAAGAATTTTTAGATCCCGCGTATATGGCTAGAGAGATGGAGAAAGCAACTGGGAGAAAATATGATCCTAAGCGTCTTGGTTTTTGGAAAATTAATTTCAATAAAGGAGGAGAAACGCTTAATTGGTTGGATGGGGATGTTATTTTCGAATACAATAGGAAGACTCGAAAGTTGACTTACACGAAGAGAGACAAGAAGGATGTTAATGAAATGCCAAGATTGATGCATTACGATTCTGGTGTTTCTCCTGATGGAAGGTATCGAGTTTTTGGAAAAGAACACAATGCTTACATTCAGGATTTGAAAGATTCGACCGTGACTCAATTGACATTTGACGGGATTCCGGGGTTTAGTCATACCGAGGGGTGGGAGACAACTGATGAGGTGCCATTGGCTCCGCTTTGGTTTGATGATTCTAAAAATTTCTGTTTGTTCCGCCAGGATTTGCGTAATCTAGGAGAGATTTCTAATATGAATTATCTTAAAGGACGTCCTTTAGCCTTTAATTCTCCGACAATATTGGTGGGTGACTCCGTTGTACCGTACACGGAAATTACAGTATATGATACCGAGACAAAAACCCGTAAAAACGTGAAAATAGATAAATGGCAGGATCAAGAACTTAGAATTCTTCATTCGGATACAAAAGCCAACAAACTTTATTTGGAGCGTCGGGCTAGGCTTGGAAAAATGTTGGATGTGTGTGAGGTAAACTTAAGCACGGGAGACGTGAAGGTAATTATTCACGAAGAGGGGGAGCCGTATATTGGAGTAGAATTGTCTTCCATTTATTTTTTGAATGATTATAAAGATATTATTTGGTGGTCAGAACGTACTGGGTATGGGCATTTCTATCACTACGATGGAGATGGGAATTTGAAAAATGTTATTACTTCAGGGAATTGGACTGCGGGGAAAGCCGTGGAGATTGATGAGAAAAATAGGACGATTTATTTTCAGGCTTATGGAATTACTCCGGGAGAAAACCCGAGTTACGCGAAAATTTGTAAGGCGAACATTGATGGAAAAGGAAAAGTGGTTTTGTTAACCCCGGAAGAGGCTACACATAACGTGATATTTTCCCCGAGTAAAAAATATATCATAGATGCTTATTCTCGTCCGGATCTTCCTTGTCAATTTGTAGTGAGAGATACACGTAAAGGTGATTTGGTTGTGAAGTTAGGAGGCTTGAATTTGGATAGTATGTATAAAAAAGGTTGGAAAATACCTGAAACTTTTTCAGTAAAGGCTGCTGACGGTAAAACTGATTTGTATGGTGTTATGTGGAAACCTTTTGATTTTGATTCAACTAAGCGGTATCCAGTTATCTCTTGCGTGTATCCCGGTCCCCAGACGGATAACGTGCCGTTAACTTTCGAGGTTGGTTCAACCAATGAGGCTTTAGCTCAAGTAGGTTTCATCGTTGTTGCTTTTAATCATCGGGGAGGACTTCCGTTTCGCGGTAGAGATTATCATACTTACGGTTACAATAACATTCGGGATCATGCGTTGGCGGATGATAAATGTGGTTTGGAACAATTGATTGCTCGTTATTCGTTTATTGATGGGAATCGGGTTGGTATATACGGGCACTCCGGTGGTGGGATGATGTCAACTGCGGCTATTTGTACTTATCCCGATTTTTATAAAGCGTGTGTGTCTTCCGCTGGAAATCATGATAACAATATTTACACGCAGTTCTTTGTTGAGAATCATTATGCGATAAATAAAGACATAAAGATGGTTCGGGATACGCTTAAAGCTAAAGATGGACGAGATTCTTTGGTGACTCGTGAAAAGGCTGTTTATTCAACAAATTTGCCTACCAATATGGAATTGGCTAGAAATCTGAAAGGACATTTGATGCTCATTGTCGGTGGTGCTGACGGGAACGTACATCCCGCCCAAACCATTCGTATGGTGGATGCTCTCATTAATTGTGGAAAGGATGTTGAATTTGTATATTTACCGCAAGGACGCCATACCTATGATGGGGTGTCTGCTTGGTATTTTGAACAAAAATTGCGTTCACATTTTGCGAAGTATCTGTTGGGAGATTTTAAATCTTCAGGTTTTTATGATATTGAAATTGATGAATATGGTCGAGTAAAATAAATAGTTATGAAGTTGAATTTTTTAATAGCTTGTATTTGCACCCTGTTTTCGATGGTTGCATTTGCTGATAACGAGAAAGAGATAAAAGTAGGAGATCCGTCCCCGGATTTCCAGTATGAAAACCGGGATGGGAAAGTATATTCCTTGAAAGATTTTAGAGGGAAGTATGTTCTTATTGATGTTTGGGCTACCTATTGTTCTCCTTGTAAGAAAGAGATTCCTTTTTTAGAGAAAATTCAAGAGAAGTTCAAAAATAAGAATATTGTTTTTGTTGGAATTGCGACCGATGGAGTTAAAGAAGAATGGATCAAATTTTTAGATCAAAATAAATTGAAAGGAATTCAGTTAATAATGGATAGAAAATGGATTTCCTTTATGCACCGTTATCAAGTGTCCACGATTCCTCGTTATATATTGTTGGATAAAGAGGGAAAAATTGTGAATATGAATATGCCTCTTCCTTCGGATCCGGAGTTTGTGAAGATTCTTAAGTCGTTGAAAGGTTTGTGATGGTATAAGTAATCTATTCCACTGTTGCTATGGTGTAGCGTATAGATTTGGTGATCAAATCGAAATATTAATAAGAGTGTGCTTTGAAATTCGCTATTTCCATTCCTTATTGGAATGGTGTAGCGAATTTTTGTATATAGTAAATGTGCGAAGATAACACATTCGAGAATCCACTATCAAAGATTCTCCACCATGTCTTACATCAGCCCATTTCGGCTCACGTGAAAAATAAGGTGGATCAGAGCTCAATGTGTAATCTTCGCGTGTTTAATACTTATGACGTGATGAAAGAACTTCTAGATTTAATTTTACCCCGTGATGTCCTCGCTTGTTTCGAGGTAGTGAAGGTGTGCACAACCAGTGCTCGAATTGATATATACCTTGACGAGAAAAATATTCCCCCTGCCGAGTATAGCGGTCAAGGTGTTTTATCCAAGGGTTTCACTGTCCCGACTTCTATCCAGGATTTCCCGTTACGTGGTCGGGCAGTTTACCTTCACGTTCGTCGTCGTAAATGGCAACTTCCATCGGGAGATGTGGTTAGCAACAAGTTTTCCCTGGCAGCAGATGGCACGCGTTACTCCCGGGAGTTTGCGTCTTTTTTAAAAGGTATACTTGGATAATTACCGGATCAGCGGCAAGAGCCTCGAGAAGTTCTATCACGTCAACGGGGACTTACTGGTACAGCAATACAAGAAACATTTAAGCGATTACTCGTCGTGGGAAGCACGCTCCCACGGGGACAAGTGGTTGCTCTTCCCGGGGAACCTGGGCCCTCGCTTGAGTATCGACGAGAGCTCCCTTTCTCGTGGCGAGTTATACACGATCGTTACCAACAAGGACGGTCACGGCGGCAAGGGAACCCTCGTTGCCATCATCGAGGGTGTAAAGGCCGTGGAGGTATCCAGTATCTTGAGGAAGCTCCCCCGTTAAGCCCGCCACCGGTTGCTGGAGATTACTCTTGACATGTCCAGCACCATGCAGGCTATCGCCCGGGAATGCTTTCCCAACGCGGAACAGGTTATCGATCGCTTTCACGTGCAGAAGGTTGCCCGTGACGCCTTGCAAGAGTTAAGGATCGAGCACCGCTGGGAGGCGATTAACGAGGAAACCAACGAGATGGAAAACGCCCGGTTGGAGGGAAGGAAGTACAGGGCGAGAAAATTCCGTAACGGGGAAACCAGGAAAGAGATACTGTTCCGTTCCAGGTTGTTATTGTTTAAAGCCCCGGCGGCCTGGAACGTGAAACAAAGAAAGAGGGCTTCCGTGCTTTTCGAGTTGTATCCCGACATCCAAAAGTCGTTCGCCCTGGTACAGAGGTTGAGAAGAATCTATTCCTCGTGCAAGTCGGTGGCGGGAGCCAGGCTCAAACTCGCCTTGTGGTACAATCAAGTCAACGAGGCTGGCTTTCATTCTTTCAATTCCGTTGCCGCTTCCGTGTTCGCGCACTCGACCAGGATATTGAACTTTTTCAACAACAGGAGTACAAACGCTTCCGCCGAGGCATTCAACGCCAAGCTCAAAGACTTCAGGGCTCAATTCAGGGGCGTGCTTGACATTAAATTTTTTCTCTTTAGAGTCGCTAAGATTTTTGCATGAAAAGAATGAAATTCAAAACAAGAAGAAAACGAACTCCACCTAATTTTTCACGTGAGCCTAAATTACTACTTGATCCGTTATACCCGATAAAACAAAAACCCCTCAAAATCAACTGATCAAGAGGGGATTTTTGTACCCAGGGCGGGAATCGAACCCGCACGTCTTTAAGGGACACTGGATTTTGAGTCCAGCGCGTCTACCAATTCCGCCACCTGGGCGTGAACTCGGGTGCAAAAGTAGATCTTTTTTCTCAAACTCCAAACAAAATGACATTTTTTTTACAAGAAAAAGTAGAAAATATTTACAACAACATTCTCTTATTTCCATAACACCAAGAAAATCAATTACACACCCAAACAACTCTTCGGGTTATAATCACATACAATCCTGCACACATCGTTACCATCCTCATGTAACTCTATTGGCAAAGGGCTATGAAAGGGTAATGAAAGAGCTGTAAAAGGGCGTGCTGTATTATTACCCAATGATATCTCCGAATTTACACTGGAATTAGTTTAGATTATCCCCTGTTGACAAATCAGCTATTTTTAATTACTTTTGCAAGAGATACAAAATAACATGAAAACTATTATACGATTTGTTTTTACCCTGTTATTATTTCTTCCTCTTTGCCTTTCCGCACAACAAACAGGTGTAGTGAAGGGACGGGTTTTTGACAGTAAAAACAATGAACCCATACCTTTTGCCAACGTGGTGATTTGGAAAACAACCACAGGAACGGCAGCCGACGAAAACGGATACTTTCGCATAGAAAACGTACCTTTGGGTTTCAACCGCTTGGAAGTGAGTAGCGTCGGCTACACGACAAAATTATCGGAAGAATTCATGGTAAACACCGCATCGGAACGCACGGTAAACGTGGGACTGGAAGAAAGCCAAGTCAACTTGGAACAAGTAACAGTCAAAACCAACCCTTTCCGCAAAACGGTGGAAAGTCCCGTCTCCTTACAACGCATCGGTATCGCCGAAATAGAAAAGACCCCCGGCGGGAATCGGGATATATCGAAAGTATTACAATCCATGCCTGGAGTTCTCTCCTCTCCCGCCTTCAGAAACGATTTCATCGTCCGAGGCGGAGGCCCCAGCGAAAACCGCTTCTACCTGGACGACGTGGAATTACCAAACCTGAATCACTTTGCCACGCAAGGAGCATCGGGTGGTGTGGTTAGTATCGTGAATATCGATTTCGTGAAGGAAGTCAATTTCTACTCGGGAGCATTCCCTGCCTCCCGGGGGAACCTGATGAGTTCCTTGCTTGACTTCCGACAAATAGCGGGGAACCCGGACAAAATAAAAGTGCGGGGGACTTTAGGGGCAACAGATTTCGGGCTATCGCTGGACGGGCCTCTGGCACCTAAAACCACATTCATCATGTCCGCCCGCAGAAGTTACCTGAAATTCCTGTTCGACATGATCGGTCTCCCTTTTCTGCCCGTGTATAATGATTTCCAGTTCAAGACGGAAACAAAGTTCAATCAAAAAAACGAATTAACTATACTGGGCATCGGGGCGTACGATGTTAATAATCTCAATAAAGGGATGAAAGATCCCGATGATGACCAAAGATATATGCTCAACTACCTGCCGGAGAGTGTGCAATGGAGTTACACGCTTGGAATTACCTACAAACATTACGGGAATCGTTGGAACCACCTTTTCGTACTCAGTCGCAGTTCCCTACAAAACGAGATCGAGAAATACACCAACAACGACAAAAGCCAAACGAAACTGGTGGATTATAATTCCGGCGAAACGGAGAATAAATTCCGATTTGAACACAATCATTTGTTACGACATGACATCAAGTTGAATGTCGGGGCCGGGATCGAATATGCTACTTACAAAAACAAGACAACAAGAGAATTATATACCCTCGGAAAATTGAATCATGTACACTACGACAAGAATTTTGATTTCTTCAAATGGTCTCTCTTCGGGCAAATCAGTAAAAATTTCTTTCTAGAACGTCTCGCAGTTTCGGTAGGAGTCCGAGTTGACGGGAATAGTTACACGTCGGGAATGAACAATCCTTTCAAACAGGCATCACCCCGGTTGTCACTCTCCTACTCACTCTCCCCCGAATGGTTTATTAATGCAAATGCCGGACGCTATTATCAACTTCCCTCGTACACCACGATGGGATATGCCGACGAGCAAGGAGACTTGGTGAACAAACAAAACGGGTTGCAATATATCGGAACAAACCACTACGTGGCCGGTTTGGAATATCGCCCCGGTAGCCGGACAAAAATCACGCTGGAAGGATTCTACAAAACGTACGACCATTACCCAGTTTCCCTGCTGGATAGCATCGTGCTTGCCAACAAAGGTACCGATTACGTGGCGGTAGGTGACGAACCCGTGAAATCTCTCGGCGAGGGACGAGCGTACGGGGTAGAACTGATGGTTCGCACGCAGGAATTTTTCGGGATCGTGGCATCGCTCGCTTACACGTATTACTATTCCGAGTTCAAGAAAATGAATCATGACCTGCAACCGATCTCGGAATATATTCCCAGTAGTTGGGATAACCGCCATATTCTTTCCCTCACGGCAACCCGTAAATTAGGCCTCTGGGACATAGGTATGAAATGGCGAATCACGAACGGGGCACCCTTCACTCCTTATGACGCAGAAACCAGTTCACTAATAGCGGCCTGGGATGCCAAGCGGCAACCTTATCTTGATTACTCCCGTTTCAATAGCGAACGGACCTCCTCGTTCCATCAGCTGGACATTCGGGTTGACCGGAGTTTTTATTTCAAAAAATGGTCATTAATCCTGTATGCCGATATACAGAATATCTATAACCACAAGACGAAAAGCCCCGATTTACTCGTACCGCAGGAAAACCCGGACGGAAGTTACAAAATCGACCCCGAACTCCCGGATCGCTACCTGATGAGATACATCAAAAACGACACGGGAACATTACTACCGTCCGTGGGTATTATTATTGATTTTTAAACAGATAACCGATTAATATTGAGAATATGAAGAATATTATTTTTGACCTGGGAGGAGTTGTTGTTGAATGGAATGCCAAACGAGTAATTGAAACCTTTAAAGGGAATCCTATTCTCGTGAATTTTGTCAGAGAGAACCGTCTTTTCCTGAACGATTGGCGGGACTACGACCGGGGAGACGTCACTCGCCAAGAACTGATCAACAAAGTTGCCATCTTATCCGGTTGTCCACCCGAAGACTGTAACGAATTCGTAGAACACGTGAAACATTCATTGGTCTCCATTCCCGAAACTGAAATTTTAATTAAAGAACTTTCCGCACTGGGATTCAAACTTTATTGCCTTTCCAATATGTCTGTCGATTTCTACGATTACCTAAAAACACGGGAAGTTTTCAAGTACTTTGACGGGCAAATCATATCCGCCTTGGAACACATGGTGAAACCCGACCGGGAAATTTACGACTTGATTCTGAATCGCTATCACTTAAAACCCGAAGAGTGCCTGTTTATCGATGATTTGGAACCCAACGTGAAGGCCGCACAAGCAGTAGGAATTAACACAGTACATTTCACAAACAGGCACAAGGGCTACGAAGAAATCCGGGAAAGACTAAAAGAGAAAATTCACCATAACGGGCATTGACTTAACAATGCCTCGATAGAAACTATCCTATCCTTTTTTTCGCAAGAAATAATAGAATCGCCAGCACATCATTCCCCCGGTAAGCGTTAAGCCCACGGGGTAACCGAGCCATATTCCCTCGATTCCCCAATCCAACACGAAACCACAGATATAAGAAACCGGTAACGCGATCACGAAATACCCGATAAAGGAGATCACCGCCATAGAGGTCACGTCCGCCACGCCACGCAAGGCATTAGCAAAAATGATCTGTAAACTGTCACCAAACTGGTAGAATACCAGAATAACCATCAACACGGCTACCAAGTTTACCACGTCTTCTGACGAAGTATACAACCACCCGATATGCTCCCGCACCAACAAAAAGAACACGGAAACCGAGATTGCCAATAATCCCAGCAAATGGGTTCCAGCCAAAGTTGCCCGTCGAACTCCCGCAATATCTCCCCGCCCAAAGAAATTACTCACCCGGATAGAAACAGCCGATCCAACTCCATAATAGACCATAAATCCTAACGTGGAGATAGAGGCCACCACCTGATGGGCTGCCAAGGGAACCGTTCCCAACCAACCGATCATAACTCCACTAATACTGAATAATGCTGTCTCCATTCCCATTTGTAAACCGACCATCATCCCCATTCTATTCAACACTTTCAAATCTCCCGTGTTATAAGTCGTTCGGTGGTAACCGACAAGGTAACGCCGATAAGATTGTTTCCGGAAAAAGAGAATAGCAAAAGCCACGAACATGAAAATCCGCGAGGTCAGAGTAGAAATTCCAGCTCCTGTCAATCCCAATGCCGGAAGTCCCCACACACCATAAATCAATAGGGAATTTCCGATAATATTCAACAGGTTAGCCGACAACATAATCCACATGGAAGTCTTTGTATCTGTGATGCCATCAGCAAACTGCTTGAAACTATTAAACATCATAACAAACACGAGAGAAGTCAATTGCAACAAAAAATAAGGCCGAATCAAGGGTAACAACTCTTCCGGTTGTCCCATCCTATGTACATTCAAGTACATAATTCCCATCACCACAGAAAGGAATAAACCGATCATAAAGTTTGCCAACAGGCTGTTACGCAACAACCCGCCAACCCTGAACTTGTCACCTCGCCCGAAGAATTGTCCGACCAAAGGCGTCAAGCCATAAGAAAATCCCATCCCGAACAGGATCGGAATATTAAACACGCTATTTACGAAAGAAGCGGCTGCCAAATCAGACGTACTGAAATGTCCCACCATAATATTATCCACCAATCCGACAACCACAATCCCTAATTGTCCCAACACAATCGGCACCCCGATTTTGATTGTCGCCGAATAATCCTCTCTATACTTTTGCAGCCAATTCATCTCAACAAAATAAACAAGTTTAAAAGTTCATAAGGTTTATAATGCGGAAATTTCACGAGGTTGATCCCAAAGTCCAACCACCCACTACCTTATAAACCTTACAAACCTTATCAACTCCTATAAATACCCTTTCGCCTTCAACGACTCCTGTACTTTCGTCGCAATCTTCATTCCCCATTGTTGTCCGACAGCCATACTTTCAGTAGCGATTGCCGGTTGTGCGGCAGCCATTTTTTTACCGACAGGAGATTCGTAAAATTTCGTGATTTCCTGTAAATCAGACAACGTTAGACGTTTATGATAAATCGGGGCTAACATTTCAACCAAGTCATCCACCAATGTCTTCATCATCTCTTTTTCTGCCTCACTCCAAAATTCAGCAGGAACATTCGGGAGTTGTTGTTTCATCATGGCAAACATTTGCGGGATAACAAGCTTGAATGTCGCATCGCTTCCAGAAACCACGATCATTTTTTTCAACGCAGTAACGTATTCTTTAGAAGGTTGAGTTTGTGCTGTCTGAGCGATACTTACACCTCCTATACCCAAAACAAGAACAAGGATAAATAAAATTTTTCTCATAACATCATATTTTAATTTGTGTTACAAAGATACCTTTTTTACACAAAAGTGCGGACGAGACAAGAAAAAACAGAAATAATTTATACCTTGCAGCACAATAACGCAAAGAACTGAACTATGAGATATGTATTTTCACTTTTTGTAACTCTATTATTAGCTTGCGGATCCGTACTTGCAAACGGCCCGTTATTACAGAAATTACAACAAATCAAAGAAATATCCGGTATTCGGGAACTAAAAGTTCAACCTTACACGGAATATTACGAATTCTGGTACGAGCAGCCAATAGACCACAATAATCCCTCGAAAGGAACTTTCAAACAAAGGGTATTACTGGGACATCGGGATTTCAACGCTCCCATGGTAGCCATCCTCGAAGGGTACGGGATTTACTCCCCGGCAGAAAGCGAGTTGTCAAAACTATTCAAGACTAACCAGCTTACCATCGAACACCGCTTTTTCAACAACAGTAAACCCGAAGGAGAAACACCGTGGACAGACTTAACCTTGAAACAGGCTGCCACTGACCAGCACGAGATTATTCAAGCCTTACGACAAAAGATATATCCGAACACGAAATGGATCTCCACGGGAATCAGCAAAGGGGGACAGACAACCGTCTATCACCGTTATTTCTACCCGGAAGACGTGGAATTAAGTGTTCCTTACGTGGCTCCCATTAACTTGGAAAAAATTGATCCCCGGTTAGAAAAATTCCTTTCCAAACTAGGTGGAACCCCGGAAAACAGAAAATTGCTGGAAGGTGGGGGAAAAGACATCAAATGGCAAATCTTCGATTTTCAAAAGAGATGTCTTGAGAATTTGGACAAACTCATGCCACTCATGCAGGAATTAACACAAACCAAAGGATATTCCTTCAATAAAGTCGGTGGTACAGAACGGGCGTTAAAGCTCACGATCCTAGAATTTCCGTTTGCATTCTGGCAATGGGGAAACAACATCAATGATATGCCTCAACCGGAAGAAGACGACTACAACGAAATATTCAACTACCTGGTGAAAGTATCATCCCCGGATTTCTTTGACGACAAGGCCATGGAGAATTTACAGGCGTTCTATTATGCCGCTCTAACAGAAACAGGGATGTACGCTTATAATACCAAACCGTTCAAAAAATTCTTCAAGGATGAACCGGAGCCAATCATCACGTTCGATTTCGCCATGCCTAAAGGATATGAGAATGCCCCGTTCAACACGCAACAATTACAGGATATTAATCACTGGTTACAGACCAATGCAGAAAACATTCTTTTCATTTACGGAGGAAGTGATCCTTGGAGTGCCACAGCTGTCGACCTAAAGAAAAACGACAAATGCCGCAAGTACATGAAAGCCAACATGGATCACAAATGTCGCATTGCAAGTTTCGAGAACCTTACCCGCTCTGCCATTATCAAAGTATTGAAATCATGGCTCACGGGCACGGAAGTCGAGGAAGAAATTGAAGAAGTTTTAATTTACTAACTGACGGATAACCGCATCTGTCGCACCCAGTTGTTGATTGACGAACTTTAAAGCACTTTGCCCGGCAGCCTCAGCGATTGCCGGGCTATTTATTAATGAATCCATCAAGGAAGTAAATTGCTCCTTATCCGAGATGGAAAATGCCCCGCCACAAGCGATCAGATCAACAGCCTCTTTAAATTTGTGATATTTTGGTCCGAATATCACCGGGATACCGTAGATGGCAGCCTCAAGCGTGTTATGAATCCCTTTTCCAAAACCACCTCCGACATAAGAGATAGAACCGTAACGATAGATTGAAGACAGCACCCCGATCGTATCGACCACGAGAACCTGACATTTCGTCACGTCGGCCGTCTCATCTGTATAGCGAGCTACCGACTTACGACACTTGCCCAAAATATCTTTGATATGCCCCTCCCCGATCTCGTGAGGCACGATAATCCACTTGTAATTTCCTTCCTGTGCATTGATATAATCCAGAATAATATCTTCGTCTCCGGGCCAAGTACTACCACAGACCACGGCTCTCCGGTCATTACAGAAAGCCTCCACCTTTTCGATTCTTTTTGCCGCATCTGCAATCTGTTTTACCCGGTCAAAACGAGTATCTCCCGTCTGTTGCACGTGAGTAATGCCAATCGTCGACAACAACTTTACGGATTCCTCATCCTGTACGAAAAGACGAGTAAAGAACTCGAGCATACGACGATGCAGATTCCCCCATCTCTTAAAGAACGGTTGCCCCGGACGGAAAATTGCAGAGATTAAATACGTCGGCACCTGATGTTTATGCAGTTCATTCAGATAATTATACCAGTACTCATATTTCACGAACACGGCAGCATCCGGTTTCCATGTTTCCACGAAACGACGGGCATTTGAAGGAGTATCAATTGGTAAATAATAGATATAATCGGCCCCTTGATAATTCTTGCGAATCTCGTACCCGGAAGGAGAGAAAAAGGTCAATAATATTTTCGTGTGAGGCTCCATCTCCTTCAATTTTTCAATCACCGGACGTCCTTGCTCGAATTCTCCCAGCGATGCGGCGTGAAACCACACCAATCGCCCCTTTCCACGCTCAACAGCCTCCATCCGTTTCCATATTCCTTTTCGCCCTTTCACCCATAACGCTGCTTTTTCGTTAAAAAGAGAAGCCACGCCAATAGCACAACGATATGCAATAATTCCAAAATTATACAACATAATTATTTTAGATTTTAGATTTTAGATTTTAGATTACTCTCTTCACGAAACTCAATTTAAAATCTAAAATTTACAATTTACAATCAACTTTTCGTTGTCAAAGGTATAAAATTTATCGCCCAATGGTATAACTTTTGTAAATAACGTTAAGCAGAGGAGAATGAACGAGTTATTGCATTACATTTACTCTCCAAATAGAAGTATGTGTCAGTAAAACATTAAAATAATCAAGTTATGAAGATCAAAAGTCTATTAACAGGCATGATGGTAAGCCTTGTCACGATCCTACCATTACAGGCTCAGGTCGGCAAAGAAATGAAAGCATTCCGCAACAAAGATGGTATAACCGTAACGATGTTAAACCCGTCGCTTTACAGCCTTTACAAACAAGGAGACCTATCTCTACCTGCGGAAGAGGCTTTAAAAGATATGAAAGAGATCAACGTGATGCAAGTTGACATCAAACGGGCCTCCCCCAAGGTTGTGGAAGAAATTTCTCAACGAATCACCCCGATCGTGGAAAACGAGGCCAAATACACACTTGTGCGCAGTCACAGGGGGGCTTACAGTCAAGAATACCTCTACGTGACACAACATGAAGAACATATCACGTCTCTCGTTTTATGGAGCGAGGATGCAGAAACACTTTCTATCGTGGAACTCAAGGGGAACATCCAACTAGATAACGTGGATGAAATCGCCAATGCACTAAAAGTAAAAGGACTCGATCGCTTAGCTTACATCAACACGCCGACAGATCAAGTTGCATCCGGTTCTGATTTTATCAAAAAACTGGAAGAACACTTTGGTATAAAAAGAGATTCCATTTTCGGGAAAGATCCCTTTGGTTCATTCCGGGAAAGTTTCGGCAGCATGGACGATATGCTCAAAAAAGCGGAAGAAATGTTCCGTGACATGGGTCCCATGTTTAACGGAGAATCGGATATGGAAGGGATGGGAGAATCCATTTCCAACGGTCTGGAAGTTATTCAAGAAAACGGGAAAACCCGTATAAAAGTAAATGCCAAAAACTCGGAAGTAGCTTACGTGATCGACGGTATCGAATACGCCGCCGATTCCCTTAAAAACGGTATTCCCGATGAAATTGCCACCGTGAACATGATTACCTCCCCGACAAATGCCAAAAAATCATACGTGGTAATCAACACGAAACAGAAAAAAGGACAATTCATCAGTTATGCCAACGGCGTACTGAAATACAAGTACAACAAACAGGAATACACATTGAGTCCCGAAAAGTTGGAAGAACCGGCTCTGGTTATCAACAACCATCTGACAAGAAGTTTCAATATTGATCCGGTACAGATCATACAGATTCGTCCGGCATCCGAACTGGAACGACAATTATTCGGTGCCCCATCAGCCCAAGTCATTATCGTGACCGATAAAATGGGTTTCTTCTTCTAACATTTTTCTTAAAAAAACGTATAGCAGCAATACGCAAGGGTGTGTCAAACGACTTTTGACACGCCCCACTATAAACGAACAATCAACGCATACGTTATGAATTTGGCTGCTATCACGAGAATGGGAAGTTATTTCCTAACATTATTTCTATTCACCCTTATCCCTTCGGCCGGAAATGCCGGACAATACAAACCCGACCAACCGGAAAAGACCAAGCCTTATAAAAAGGTAAGCGAACATTCGAATTTGCAACAAACCTTACCCTCCAACGATGAATGGTGGCAACTGTTCAAAGATCCGATTCTCGACACGCTTATCAATAAAGCCGTGATCAAAAACTACGATGTGCGGAATGCTATTCGCAAAATAGAGATGGCAAAAGCAAAATTGCGGGTGGATCGCAGTCCCTACTACCCGACCATCTATTTTTCAGCCAACTATGCTCCGGAAAAAAGCAGCCTTAGCGCAGATAAGAAAAATATTATCGAACGGAATGGAACTGCCACCGTCAACCTAAACTGGGAACTCGACGTGTTCGGACGAATCCGGAAAGAGAGTTCTTCTCAAAAAGAATTTTACCTTGCCGCACAAGAAGATTACCGGGGAGTGATGGTATCTCTTGCCGCACAATTATCCACGGCATACATCAACCTGCGGAGTGCCCAAAAACAACTGGAAGTAACCCGTGAAAACATCGAATCACAAAAGAAGGTTATGGAACTCACCGAATCAAGGTTTAAACTCGGATTAGCCTCCCAACTTGATGCGGCACAAGCCAAGAGCCTCTACCTGCAAACCAAAGCGTCATTACCGGGAATCGAATCGACCATCGCCCAGCAGATCAATCTAATCGGGGTTCTTATCGGTGAACATTCGGTTGCCATCCGGGACTCGTTATTAAAAATCCGTCCCATCCCGACTAATCCCCGGCAAGCCGCAAACGGTATTCCCGCCAACCTGATCCGCCAGCGTCCTGATGTACGTTCGGCAGAGAGAACGATTGACGGATTAGCCGAGGCCGTGGGGGCAAGCCGAGCCGACTGGTGGCCCAAGTTCCTCGTGACCGGGTTCTTCGGTTACTCGTCCGAAAACTTCGAACAGTTTACCAATAAGGAAAACATGATCTGGCAGATCGCACCTTCTATCAAATGGACCATTTTCAGCGGTAGAAACTTAGTGGAATCCAAGAAATCTGCCCAATTACAACTTGACGAAGAAATCAACTCGTACAATCAAACATTACTGACCGCCTTGCAAGAGGTGGATAATGCTCTGGTAACTTACAATAAATCACTCCTGCAAATATCCGCCTTGAACGATGCATTCCAACAGTCACAATTAACATTAGACCTTGCGATAGAACAATATAAAAATGGCTTGGCCAGTTACCAGACTGTGTTAAGTTCCCAAATCAGTCTTTTGAACTACGAAAATTCCCTTGTGGAAGCCAGAACTGCCTCCCTTCGCTACCTGATAGAACTTTATCAAGCCCTAGGAGGGGGATGGCCCGTAAGTGAATTTTAAGAACTTTATAAACTAACCATATGAAAGCATTTTCCATTATTTGCGTTATTTCCATTCTTCTTTTGGCCGGATGCGGCAAATCGAAGAAACAACAGGAAACAACTCCAACACCTTCGGTTGCCGTTGACCACCCGCAGTTGCGCACGGTAGTCTATACGTTTGAGTACCCGGGGTATCTACAAGCGGAACAAACGGTAAATCTCGTGGCACGAGTTTCGGGCTACTTGGAATCCTATCAATTTACTCCCGGACAACGGGTCAGCGAAGGGCAAACTCTTTTCGTGATTGAGCCGCAACCTTATAAAGATAAAGTGACACAAGCCGAGGCAAACGTGGAAAGTAGTAAATCGAAGCTCGCCTACACAAAAGCATCCTACGAACGGATGCAGGAAGCCGTAAAAACCAAAGCAATCAGTGAGATAGACTACCTTCAAGCCCAATCCGATTATGGAGAAGCCCTTGCGGCTTACGAAGAGGCCCGGAGCCAGTTAAGTCTGGCCAATATAGACCTTTCATACTGTATCGTGAAAGCACCTTTTACCGGGCGAATCTCCCGGAACATGGTCGATCCGGGCAATATGGTCGGAACTGATGCCGGGAATTCGGCTCTAGCCACCATATACAAGGACAACCAAATGTATCTCTATTTCAATATGGCTTATCCGGACTTTGCCCGGTTGCCCAAGAATACCCCGTCTGCCCTCCCGGTTACGATACAGGACGTGAATAACCCGGAAAAGACTTGGATCGCCGCTTTGGATTACAGTTCCCCGAACATTGATCTCACCACGGGAACCCTCAACCTGCGAGCCATCGCCCGCAACCCGAACGGGGAACTTCTTAGCGGGATGTACGTGAAAGTCATCGTCCCCTACAAAAGTGTCCCGAAAGCGATTGTCATTCCGGAATCGTCTCTCGGTACCAATCAAGGCGGACGCTATGTTTATCTCGTGGGACCGGATGACACGATCGTCTTCCGTCAAGTTGAAGTCGGAGTACTCACTCCCGATGGGATGCGAGAAATCACCAGCGGCCTTACCCTAGAAGATCGCTACGTGACCAAGGCCCTCATCAATGTACGCCCGGGAATGAAAATCAAACCAACTCTATGATTTAATGATTTACGATTTTAGATTTTAGATTCCAATCGCACAAAGACAACGCTTTGAGAATTACAAAATCTAAAACTAAAAATCATTCATCTAAAAGCAACCAACTCGCGTTGTTGAAATTTAAAATCTGAAATCTAAAATTTAAAATCAACAAAATGTTATCTCGCTTTTTCATCAATCGACCGATATTTGCCACCGTCCTATCTATATTAATCGTGGTTGCAGGTGTGATCACGTTGAGATCATTACCCGTGGAACAATATCCCACGATAACCCCACCCACGGTAGTCGTGGAAGCTCAATACCCAGGGGCAAATGCCACCACCATCGCACAGATGGTAGCCACCCCGATCGAGCAACAAGTCAACGGGGTCGAAGGAATGCTTTATATGTCATCCACTTCTTCCAGTGCCGGGGTCTATCGGCTTACCGTAACCTTCGAGGTCGGTACCGACCTGAACATAGCTACCGTTCTCGTACAGAACCGGGTGAACATGACCCTAAGCTCACTTCCTCAAGAAGTGACAAAAATAGGGGTCACCACCACCAAAGAATCCACCAACGTGGTCATGTTTCTCACGTTGACCTCCGATAATCCGAGTTATGACGCTCTTTATTTATCCAACTATGCTGAATTGAACCTCGTGAACGAATTATCACGAGTAAAAGGAGTAGGTAGTGTCGGGGAATTCGGAGCCGGAAATTACAGTATGCGTCTATGGCTGAATCCCGACTTACTAACCATCCGGGGTGTCAGTCCACAAGAGATAATCTCCGCCATTGAAAGCCAAAACATACAAGTAGCCCCCGGGGCAGTCGGGGCTCCCCCACTTGCTAGCCCGGTAGCCTTCCAATACACGCTGGAAACCCAAGGTTTGTTGGTTAGTGAAGAAGAATTCGGGAACATCATTGTAAAAACACTTTCCGACGGGAGATACCTACGGCTAAAAGACGTGGCTACAATCGAATTGGGAAGCCAAACGTACTCGACAAATGCCCTGCTAAAAGGACAGGCAGTAGCCGCCATAGCCATTTATCAACTTCCGGGAGCAAACGCCTTGGACGTGGCCCAACGTATCAAAGCCCGGGTAAACACGCTATCCTCGTATTTACCCGAAGGTGTACACCTGAATATCACACTCGACACGACCGAATTCATTCGTGCATCAGTCAAAGAAATATATAAAACATTGGGGACTGCTTTTTTACTCGTGTTAATTGTCATTCTAATCTTCTTACAAAACTGGAGAGCCATGCTAATTCCCCTGATCGCCATTCCGGTATCACTTGTCGGGACCTTCACATTCATGGGTCTCATGGGCTTTTCCATCAATACACTAACCCTTTTCGGGTTGGTGCTGGCCATTGGGTTAGTAGTAGATGATGCGATCATTATTGTCGAAAACAGTTACCGTCTGATCGAGACCGGAAAATATGCAGACATGAAATCTGCTGTCACTCAAGCCATGAAAGAGGTGTCGGGAGCTATCGTGGGCATTATCCTTGTCCTCCTGGCCGTGTTCATCCCGACCGCATTTATTGGCGGGATCACGGGAATGCTTTACAAGCAATTCGCCTTAACCATCGCGGCAGCAACCGTTATCAGCGGGTTCAATGCCCTGACTCTAAGTCCCGCATTATGCGCCCTTTTCCTAAAACCCGCCAAACCATCCAAATTCTTCCTGTTCAAGGGATTCAACAAATTTTTCGAGAAAACCACGAACGGGTACACGTGGGTAGTACAAGGTTTTATTCGGAAATCGACATTAGCCATTCTGGCATTCTTGGTACTTGCCATACTGGCATTCATCGGTTTCTTACGACTACCAACCACTTTCGTCCCGAACGAGGATCAGGGATATTTCGTGGTTTCCATGCAATTACCGGATGGTTCTTCCCTATCTCGTACCCAAGCCGCATCAGCCAAGGCAGGTGAGATACTGAAACAAATCGACGGGGTAAAAACCTATATTGCTATCAATGGTTTCTCCATGATGGATAATGCCCAAAATTCCAACGCAGCTTCCATTTTCGTCATGCTCGAAAACTGGAACAAACGGAAAAGCAAAGCCTTGGGAGTGGATGCCATCACGACACGATTCAATGAACTGGCCTATCTCGAAATTCCGGAGGCACAAAGTTATGCCGTTTCCCCTCCCCCAATTCCCGGCCTGGGAGAAAGTAGCGGGTTCGAACTCATGGTCGAAGACATCAATAACTACGGCTCCACATCCCTGCAACAAGCCGTCGATCATCTAGTTGATGCAGGAAACGGAACTCCCGGTTTATCCATGCTCCGGTCCACGTTCAGTGCCAGTGTCCCGCAATATTACCTGAACATCGACCGGGATAAGGTTGAATTAATGCAAATCCCGATAGGAGACGTGTTTAACGCTCTCTCGGCATACATCGGCTCTATTTACGTGAATAACTTCGTGAAATACGGCAGGACCTTCCAAGTTAAACTCCAAGGTATTCCCGATAGCCGAAGAGTGATTGACGATGTTTTGTTCCTAAATGTCAAAAACACACAAGGCGAAATGGTCCCCTTCTCCGCCTTCACGACGGTAGAACAACGCCTAGGGACAGAACTTCTTCCCAAGTACAACACCTATTCGGCAGCCTCCCTATCCGGAAGCGCAGCCCCGGAATATAGCTCCGGTCAAGCCTTAACCGTCATGCAACAGGTATTCGAGCAGGAATTAGGCAACACGTTCAGTTACGAATGGACGGGACTCGCCTATCAAGAAGAGAGTGCGGGATCAACTACGATGATGATTTTCATACTCGCCATTCTCGTGGCTTTCCTCATTCTCGCTGCCCAATATGAAAGCTGGACTTCACCATTTGCCGTGATCATGGGATTACCCATTGCCCTGTTGGGAGTTGTCATCGGGTGTCTCGTGATGAATCTTCCAATCAGTGTATACACCCAAATCGGCATCATCCTGTTAATCGCTCTAACCGCCAAGAATGCTATCTTGATCGTGGAATTCGCCCGGGATTATCGAGCCGCCGGGAAACCGATCTCCGAGGCAGCCATTGAAGCCGGAAAGGTTCGTCTACGCCCGATCCTGATGACCTCATTCGCTTTCATCCTCGGCGTTTTCCCGCTAGTCGTTTCCACAGGAGCCGGGGCAGCAAGTCGAATCTCGTTAGGAATAGCCGTTTTTGCCGGAATGTTGATGACTTCGTTAGTCGGTACTCTTTTCATGCCCAACTTCTACTATGTCATGCAGTCTTTACAAGAACATTTCAATAAAAAGAAGTCATGAAATGCACATAAAAAAAGTCCCTAAGGTCCGGATTCCATGGTAGACCTTAGGGACTTTATAAACTTCGTTATCGACTAACTAGAATACAATCGTCATCTCGTTAATCAAGTTTTGCGCATTCGCAATCTTGTCCACGATGAACAGCATGTAACGAGCATCCAAGTTGATACATCTTTGCAAGTTTTCCTCGAAATCAATATCACCGGACATAGCCTCGGAGTTTCCGTCAAATGCGGTTCCGATCAACTCGCCGTTACCATTGATAACCGGAGAGCCGGAGTTACCACCTGTAATATCATTGTTCGTAATGAAGTTCACGGAAATGTTGTCAGCACCGTAACGTCCGAAATTCTTTGCATAATACAAATCTTTCAAATTTTGCGGAACTTCGAATTCACCACCTTTCGGGCCTTCTTTTTCCATAACACCGGTTAACGTGGTGTAATAATCATAGAACACGGCATCTCTCGGTTTATAGCTCTTCACGTTTCCATAAGTCAAACGGATAGTAGAGTTAGCGTTCGGAGCCCATACTTTGTTCGGTTCCATTGCCATCAATCCATTCACGAACAAACGATCTCCTTTGGCAATATTGCTACGCATAGAACTCATTTCCCCGCTTAATTTCTGGTAAACCTCGAACAAGCTCTTTCCCGTGATATAACCCAAATCTTTATTCAATTTCTTCATATCCGGTTTTTCAAGGAATGCGTTCAAACGAGCCTCATCCGTAAAAATAGATTTGTCAGACAATTCTTTAGCGAATTTCTCGTAATTACCTTTGTATTTCTTGTTGATCAAATTGATCACTTCCGGATGCCATTCAGCAGCCACGTTATCGCTATAAATTTTGAACAAAGCAGCCATCAAATTTTTGTCAACATCTTTGTTGAAATCTTTAAAGAAACCTGCTGCATTCTTCTTGATAGCTTCAAGATATATTCCCTTCATTTCAGCCGGGGTATCTGCATCCAAAGCTTTTTCCAAGGTATTAGCCACCTGGAAGGCGAACAAGGGAACTTCAGGACCTTGTAATGCAGCCTCCTGCATATAAGACATAGCCACGTTATACGGGTGCATAGCCTCGTAACCCTCTTTGATCAAAGTCAAAGCGTTGCCATATTTAGCTTTGCGAGCCGGATCAGCATTCACCCAAGCAGTAAATTCACGCTCGATTTTCTCTTTTTCGCCCATCGTGTTCAAATTCTCTAAAGCGATATTTTGCTCGTGAGAATATTTCCAATAGTTTGCACATGATGCATATTTAGATGCATATTGAATACGGGTGGCAGCAGCGGCGTCCATTCCTTCTTTCATGATGCGCAACTTCTCGGTACGTACTTTGTAACGAATATCATTGGTTACATCCATCGTCTCTTTCAAACCAAAACTAGTTAAGAAACGATCGGTTGTTCCGGGGAATCCCATGATCATGGCGAAATCACCATCTTGTACACCTTTTGCAGAAACAGGCAAATGATGTTTCGGTTTCAATGGAATATTATTCGTGTTATAAGGAGCCGGTTCCCCATCAGGACCCGTGTAGATACGCATCATACAGAAGTCTGCCGTGTGACGGGGCCAAGACCAGTTATCCGTGTCACCACCGAATTTACCCATACTTTGAGCCGGTGCGCCTACTAAACGAACATCTTGATAGATTTTGTAAACTAACAAGAAGAACTGATTTCCCTCGAACATATCCTGTACCTGTGCGTGAAGGTTTGTTCCTTGCACAGCCTTGGCAGAAATTTGTTTAGAAATAGCATTGATAGCTGCAGCACGTTCCTCTTCTGACATATTATCGTTCAAAACTGCATTCACTTGATCGGTCACATCTTCCATTCGTTGCAGGATAGATGCAGTAATACCGGGATTCGGTAACTCTTCGCTATACTTGTAAGCCCAGAAACCGTTTGACAAGTAGTCATGTTCCACGGTTGAGTGCTGTTGAATCACTCCGAATCCGCAGTGGTGGTTCGTCAACACCAATCCTTTGTCCGAAATGATCTCTCCGGAACAGAAATGCCAGAAAGGACGTCCGGCGTTTCCTAATCCAACGATCGCATCTTTCAATGACGCTTGGTTCACGGAATAAATATCTTCCGCCGTCAATTTGCAGCCTTGTGCCTGCATTTGCTCGATATTTTTCCCGAGCAATGACAAAAGCCACATACCTTCATCCGCCCGCACGATTGACGTTGAAAGCAAAGCAAATACAATAATAAAAACTCTCTTCATCTGTTTAAATTTCACGTTTAATTATATAATCTGATCTAATTCAATTCCTCTCAAATTATGCCCTCGCCCCCTCACAAACGATCGCGAATATACAATTTAATTCTATGAAACCTTATGTAACTCACCGTGATTTAATATTATTATAACATTTTACAGCACGCTGTCAGAGTAAATTAATCTCATCTTTTTATCCTGTTAGATCTCATCGACCACTTCATATTTTCAAATCCCACACTTTCTCCTTTATTTTTTCAATCACTATTTATTAAAAATGATATATTTTTCCAAACTATCAATTCACAACATTCTTCCATAATTATAAAGTCCGTCTCATTTTCTTGTTGTATTTTTGCAACGCAAAAAGTGATGACATGGAAAAAACGAATATAAGAGCGTACACGTTACAAGAGTTAGCAAACGTCCTTGTACAACACGGGGAAAAAGCATTCCGGGCTAAACAAATCTGGCAGTGGCTTTGGCAAAAGGGAGTGACCCGTTTCGAGGACATGACCAACTTATCAAAAGATTTCCGGGAATTTTTGAACAATCACTTTATCCTGCAAACAGCCACGCTCACCCATAAACAAGAGAGTAGTGACGGTACGACAAAACTCGGCTTTACCCTTCCTGACGGGAACTTGATTGAAACTGTACTTATCCCAAGCAAGGATAAATCGACCGTGTGCGTCTCCTCGCAAGTCGGATGCAAACTAAAATGTAGCTTTTGTGCCACGGGTGGGTTAGGATTTACTCGGAACCTGCTGCTAGAAGAAATATTCGACCAAGTTGTTGCCGTGAAACGCCTAGGAGAAGAACGGGGACTACCGTTATCCAACATCGTACTCATGGGCATGGGCGAACCGCTCTTAAACTACGAGAATGTCCTTGCCGCCATTGAACGCATCACGGCAGAGGATGGATTGGGAATGTCCCCCTATCGCCTCACGCTATCCACCTCCGGCATCGTGGAAGGCATCAAGCGACTGGCAGATGACGACGTTCGTTTCAACCTTGCCATCTCGCTCCACTCGGCTGTCAACACGACCCGGGACAAAATCATGCCGATAAACAAGGCTTACCCGCTTACCGAACTCGCCGAGGCCATCCGGTATTTCGTGGATAAAACGGGGACACGTCCCACGTTCGAGTACCTGTTACTGAAAGGTGTCAATGATAGTCTCGACGATGCCAAGGCACTCGCCTTGTTCTGCCGACAATTCCCCGTGAAAATCAACATTATCGAGTACAACGAAGTGGACAATGCCCCCTACCATCACAGCCCGGATGCTAGCAGGGACCAATTTGTTCGCTACCTCGAAAGCAAAAATATCGTGGTGAATATCCGTCGCAGCAAAGGAAAAGATATTGATGCGGCTTGCGGGCAATTGGCCAACAAAAATAGTTAATCTACCATATTCCCTTTTATAAACACAAGAAGACTGACCAACAAATCAGCCCATTCTCTCTATGGTAAAACTTAGCACCCAACAAAGCATATATCAGATTACTATAAGGTGAGTTATTCCGGATGATTACCGTCATAAACCTTATAGATACCTTATAAAAACCTTATATGAACCTTATATATAATAAGGTTCATATAATATTCATATACTTTAATTAAAATGTTACTTTCGGTTATAATCAGGTAGAAATCAATTAGTAAAAACAAATTCTTTACAAACACGAAGGGCAAAAAGGATGAACACCCCATTAAATACAAGCCTCCCCTCTCACAAACCCAGCACTCCCCCAAAAGACGTTATGAACTTTACAGACTTTATAAATCTTATAAACGAACATCCGACCCCAACTTCTCGTATTACGAGAAACTAAACACCTAATTATCAACTCATAGTATGAAATTCATCTTATTAGCCATATTGCTCGTCGGATGCAATATCATGGCAGCAACAGCACAATCCGACAAGATCGTCGATAACCGGGCCATAGACACACTGGATCTAAAAAAGTACGTCGGCCTATGGTATGAAATCGCACGCTTTAACCATCCCTTTGAACGAGGCTTGGTCGGAGTTACAACCGAGTATACCATCAAACCCGACGGGAGTATCGAGGTTATCGGACGAGGCTACCAAGACAGTCTCCGAGGAGAGAAAAAAGAGATCGTGGGACACGTGCATATCCCGGACACAACACAACCTGGAGTTCTAAAAGTGACCTTTTTTCTGATCTTCAACACGGACTACCACATTCTGGAAGTAGAGAAAGATTACAGTGCGGCCCTCATCGGAAGTTCCCAATGCGATCATCTTTGGATTGTGAGTCGTACCCCGAAACTCCCTCCTAAAAAATTGAAAGACTTGATGCAACGGGCACAACGCAGAGGATACGATACCACCGCCCTCATCTTCGTCCCGCACGGACAGGAACAAATTCAAGAAGAGTTGACAAAACTCTGAGTTATTTTCCATATTTTTGAACAACAAAAAGTTCAGAAATATGGAATTATTTATATTTATATCCTGCGTTTTACTTCTCATTCTCAACATCATCCTCATCGGATTACACGTTCGTTCCCGCAAGAACAACTCCACACGGGAAATATCACGATCCATCTCGGACCTCGAAAAAGTGATCCGGGACGAATCACGCTATAACCGGGAAAACGATGAGAACCGTTCCCGCAAAGACCGGGAAGAACTCGCCTCTACCCTCAACCGTTTCCGGACAGAACATAGGGAAACCTTAAAGAATATCACCACCCAGACCAACTCCGCCATACAAGCTTTCCAGAAAAGTTTTGCCGAAAGCATGGAATTATTCAACCGCCTGCAACGGGAAAAATTCGGGGAACTATCAATCCGTCAACAGGAACTCCTGCAAAACACGGAAAAGAAGTTGGAAGAAATGCGAGCCACCGTGGATGAAAAATTACAGAAGACCCTACACGAACGCATCGGGCAATCGTTCGAACTCGTCAGCAAGCAACTGGAAAATGTGCAGAAGGGACTAGGAGAGATGCAGACACTAGCACAGGATGTCGGTGGGCTGAAACGGGTGCTTAGTAACGTGAAAATACGGGGAACGATCGGGGAAGTACAACTTTCCATGCTATTGGAGCAAATTCTAGCCCCGGATCAATATGATGCTAACGTAAAAACGAAATCCGGATCAGACAAACTGGTCGAATTCGCCGTGAAACTTCCCGGCCGGGCAGAAGGAGACGAATCGGTTTATCTGCCCATCGACGCCAAATTCCCGAAGGACGTTTACGAACAACTCCTTGATGCTTACGAGTCCGGAGACTTGCAACGGGTGGAAACCACTTCCCGCATACTCGAACAGACCATTCGCAGTATGGCAAAGGACATCCGGGACAAATACCTGGCCCCACCGCATACCACGGATTTCGGGATCATGTTCCTCCCTTTCGAAAGCATATACGGAGAGGTTACCCGCCGGGCTGCCTTGCTGGAGCAATTACAGCAGGAATATCACGTAATTGTCACGGGGCCTACCACACTGGCAGCGATCCTCAACAGCTTGCAAATGGGATTCCGCACGCTGGCCATCCAAAAACGCAGTAGCGAGGTGTGGCGTATCCTTGGTGGCGTAAAAGCTGAATTCGAGAAGTTCGGGGGACTCTTGGAGAAAGCCCAGAAAAATCTCCAAACCGCTAACAACCAACTGGAAGAGGTCATGGGCAAACGAACCCGGGCCATACAGCGACAACTCCGCTCGGTAGAGGCTCTCCCGGCTAAAGAGGAGCAAAACCCGTTACTAGATTCATTCTCAAAAGAGGACGAGGCATAAAAACTGCAAAGATTTTCGCCCTAAATAAAACAAAACACGACTTGCTAGAATCTTTCCACAGTTTTTATTAGCTTTGTCCAAAAGAAGGTTATACAAATAAAAAGATTAAATATAAAAACATGGAAACGACGAAGAATAAAACGACCTTGCTCATCATGGCAGCAGGGATGGGTTCTCGGTTTGGTAGCTTGAAACAACTGGCATTACTCGGACCTCACAAAAAAACATTGTTGCATTATTCAATTTATGATGCCGTACACGCGGGATTTGATAAGATTGTTTTCATCATCCGCCGAAGTTTCGAGAACGAATTCAAAGAGGCCGTGGGAAAATATGCCGAGAGCCTGGTTCAAACCGTGTACTGTTTCCAAGAAATGGATCAACTGCCCGGTAACCTACCCCCGATCCAGCGGGAAAAACCCTGGGGAACGGCTCACGCCATCTGGGCTGCGAAAGACCATATACACGAACCGTTTATCGCAATCAACGCTGACGACTTTTACGGACGGGATGCTTTCGTGAAAATGCACGATTTCGTGGCTAGTAATACAGACGAGAGATGTTTCAGTTTAGCCGGTTACCGGTTGGCTGCCACGTTATCCGAAAACGGGACAGTATCAAGAGGGATATGCACGGTAGACGAAGACAATTTATTGACAAGTATCACCGAACACACGAAAATTGGCCGGGAAGGTAACGCAATTAAAGACCTGAACTCAGGAGTCATCCTACATGAGGACGACGTGGTTTCCATGAATTTCTGGGGATTCTCGCCCATGCTTTTCGAGGAAATCGAAAAACAATTCATCGAGTTTTACCACAAGAACAGCGAAAATCCCAAAGCAGAGATTTACATACCTTTCGTGGTAGACGAACTTATCAAGCAAAAGGCCGTGAAAGTGAAGGTATTAAACACCAATGCCAAATGGTTCGGTGTGACATACAAAGAGGACTCGGAGCTGGTGAATAATGCCTTGCAGAAATTCGACGGGGAAGGATTATATACTGACATGGGGCAATAAATAGCATAAAAACGGGTAAACACTAAAAAACAACTAAGCATGGACAAACTGAAGAGAATTTACGACACGTTCGTATCGAGCGGGCGGTTTATATCCGCTAGACCGTACGGTTCTGGCCATATTAACGACACCTATCTGGTGAAAGTGGACGAGGATGTCGAGTACATTCTCCAAAGGATCAATGGTAACGTGTTCAAGGACATCCCAAAACTGGTACGAAACAAAGAACTGGTGTGCGGGCATATCCGCAACCGGCTTATCCGGCACAAAGTAAGCGACATCACCCGCAAATACATCACGTATTTTTACACGGACAAGGGAAACGCTTACTACAAGGATTACGAGGGAAACTACTGGACGCTATCACTCTTTATCAAAGGCTCAAAGAGCTACGATGTTATCCCGGATTCCCAGATCGCTTATCAAGTGGGTATCGGGTTCGGGGAATTCGAGAACCGGATTTCCGATTTTGACGCGAAATTGTTGATCGAGACCATCCCACTTTTCCACAATGTTCCCCGCCGCCAACGGGAATTAAAAGAGGCCCTAGCTAAAGCCGAACCGGACCGGATCGAGGCGAGCAAGGAACTGCTCGAATACCTGAAAAAGTTCGATAACGAAATGTTAGAATTACAACGGATGAAAGACGAGGGAATTTTGCCGCTCCGGGTCACGCACAACGACACGAAAGCGAATAATCTCCTGTTCGACCACAATGATCACCCGTTATGCGTAATCGATCTGGATACCGTGATGCCGGGAATCGTGCATTACGACTTCGGAGATGCCATTCGCTCGTCTTGTAACACGGCCGGGGAGGAAACTCGCAATCTTGATGAGGTGCATTTTAACATGAATTATTTCGAGGCCTTCACCGCCGGATTCATGGAAAAAGCCAAACACCTTTTCACGCTCAAGGAAAAAAAGACCCTTGCGCAAGGATGCACGCTAATGACCTATCTACAAGCCGTCCGTTTCCTAACGGATTATTTGGACGGGGATCATTATTACCCGATCACCTATCCTGAACATAACCTGCAACGAGCTAAAGTTCAAGTAAGGTTATTACAGGACATGGAACGACAATTCGATAAGATGAACCAGTTTATTCTGGATCAATAATACAAAAAAACGGTAGCTTTCGCTACCGTTTTTTGTATCCTTCAAGAATACCTTACTTTTTCTTATTCTTGCAACACTCGTCTGTTTTACCTGTCTTGGAACAGCAATTGTCACCACATTTTCCTTCACATTTACTCTCCTTAGACTCGCAGTTCTGGTCGCATTTACCATCACACTTTTTCTCTCCGCAACTTTGCCCGCAGGTCCCGCTGCAATTATGTTTCTCGCCGCAACTTCCCTTGCAAGCTTCTTTATTTCCCTCTTTACAACATTTATGTGCTTTACCGCATTTTATCAACTTACCGTCTTTATCACACATTCCCACTACTTTCACGTCATGACGCTCGATAGCAGCCCGTAAGGCCTCAACAGAGTTTTTGTCAGTACGGAAAGAAATCAACACGGTTGAATCTTTCATGTTCAACTTATAATCCTTGATTCCTTTCTCGAAAGGCATATCTTTATCCAGTTTAGCCTTACAAGAAGGGCAATGTATTCCTACTTTAAAAATAACGGTTGTATCTTTTTTAGTCTGGGCACTCACGGTTACACCCATCATAACGAACACTACCAGCGTGAATAAAATTTTCATTGTTTTCATAGTAAACGTATTAGTTATTAAAAACATTGTTTTTCAAAAGTAATTATTTTATTGATTGGTTATTCTTTTCGATCTAAGGCAAATCTCAGACCGATATAAAATTTACGTCCGTGAAGAGGTCCCCACACTTTCGACGAGTCAAAGGTATCGCTCCAAGGATTATGGGAATTTACGATCGGGTTCTTTTGAGTAAAATCCCCGATATTCTCGCATCCCGCATATATACTCCACAAACGGAAATATTTTGTAACCTGTGCATTCATGATCTGAAAATCATCGAAACGGGAAGCTACCCGATACTCATCGGCAATTCCTCCCTGCTCCGGCAAACGTCCGGAACCGTTGAACTGGGTCGTGAAATCGAACTGCCATTTCTTCAAGTTGGTGAAGTATGACAAGTTCACCAATCCCTTATAACGGCTCGTTAAAGGAGTACGTTTCAGATCTCCGTTTATCGTCGTCTTCACATCATTGTAACGATAAGCTAACGTGGCTTCCAAACGAGGGATCAACTCGTATTTCACCTCGACCTGGTAACAATTCGAATAGGAATCCCCGTCCAGGTTATAAAAGTTCACCTTATTGTATGTCGTCTCGTTATCCACCACCACTTGGTCGTTGAATTTCGTGTGATAATAATCTAGGTTGATATTCAAGGTACGCCCAAATACTTCGAACTTCCGGTTCACGTTAGCCCCGAAATTCCAAGAATCTTCCATCTTCAAATCATCCAGCAAAGCCGGATTCTTACCCAACAACTCTCCATTCACGTAAAAATTCGCAGCAGAGGCCAACAAGTAACTGTTCTCAGCCAAGATATTCGGTGTACGTAGACCACGACCGAAAGTGGCCTTGATGCTGGTGAATTCATCCGGTTTGTACATGATGTGAGCTCGCGGGGTCCAGATACTCCCGAAGATATTGTGATAATCGTAGCGCAATCCTGCCATCACGATAAAACGCTGATCCAAGAATTCTCCCGTATATTGGAAAAAAGCTCCCGGCACCCGTTCTTCCCGTTTCATGTTTATGAAGTCGGTAGAAATATCCTCTCCATAATTGAATACCGGATCACGGAAATCTTCATCGTATTTGTCGTAATTGAAACTTAACCCGGCAGAGTACATCTGGCTAGGATTCGTCCCGAAAATAGACTGGTAGATGTAGTTCACAAACAAACTCTTCTGCCCGGCATTATACATTTTCGGCCCGTAATAAGAATCCTGCGTGTGATCGGAATAGTTCACCAGAATCGCCATACTCGTGTTCTCGTACTGGGGCATCAAATAACCTAACTTCAAGAAAGCCTCGTAACGACGAGTGTCGATCCCAATTTTATACAACCCGTATTTCTCATCTGCATGAGCATGTCCGCCATGAGTGGTTTGTCCGCCATTTCGTTCCTCGTCGATAAATTTACCCCCGAATTGCAAATACCAAGTATCATCTTTATAAGCCCAACGATTCATCACGTTGTATTGCGTTTTCTCCGGCATATCCAAGAATCCGTCCTTGTTCCCGTCATGAGGCTCTTCCATCCAGTCCCCATGCAAAAGAAACATTGTACTCCACTTGTCATTGAACTTGATACTGAAATTAGAGTTAAATTCGTACATTCCCTCGCTACTCGTGAAGACATTAGCCGAGAGTAACTCCGGATCACGGGGTTTCTTGTAGTCCACGCTGATCTGCCCGGCCATCGATTCGTAACCGTTAATCACCGATCCCGTCCCTTTTGAAACGGAAATCGCAGACATCCAGGGACCAGGAATATAAGTCAAACCGTACAAAGAGGCCAATCCCCGGAAATTAGGCATATTCTCGGTCATCATCTGCACGTACTTTCCGGTTAGTCCCAATAGCTGGATTTGCTTTGCACCCGTCACGGCATCGGCATACGACACATCAACCGAGGCATTCGTCTCGAAACTCTCACCCAAGTTACAGCAAGCCGCCTTACACAACTCTTCGCCCGTGATCAATTGCTCGATCAAAGGTCCCTGAGTCGACATCACGGTACTCTGTTTGCGGGCAGCCACACTCACCTCGTCCAACTGCTCCCCGGACTTCAACGTGCAGGTCACGAATTTATCCGTGGATTTTACCTCTATCGTGTCCGACTGGTACCCAATAAAACTAACAACCAACTTCCCAACCTTTTCCCACTTGATTTTAAATTCCCCGTTCGCATCCGAAACAGATCCTTTCGAAGTTCCTACCCAGTAAACATTCGCACCGGGTAACGCCACCTCCCCGTCTTCCGTTTCTTCCATGACACGCCCTTTTATGGTCTGTGCCTGTAAGCCAACAGAGGCAAGTAAACACATTATAATGAACAAATTTCTCATATAGATTCCACAATTTTCAGGAACGTGTCGGGGATATATCTCTTACCCAATGCCACGAAACACGTTCTCTCTTGATTAAATTTTAAATAATGTTTCAGTCAAGTCAGACGCATACACACAACTCGTCGAAAGATACTTTTAAAGCATCTTCGTCACGGATCAAAATTTAATCAACAACGGAAAATACATAGCAACTCCAAGGGCGGAGACGTGTCTATGTATGCAACAGGAGAATTAAAAGGTTGTACATTAGAAATAACCGCATCCGGTAAAGACATCATAAAATTACACTCCTGCACCATATCGCAGAACTGTATTTCGAAATGGGACATTGCCCAATCACCGGAAACTTTATAATAAGTATGTTCTTGTTTCGCATTATCGCAATTCTTTTTGTGCGCATTGTGGCACATATGATGACAGCAATAACAACCATGCGTACACGGACATGGGATGTCCTGAGGAATAACCATCACGTGCAAGTAAGTTTCCTGACAACGCTGACAGTACACTTTACTTACATTCACACCTATCGTACCTAACAAAAAGGTAAACAATAGCAAAAGTGCTGGTATATTCAATTTTCTCTGTTTCATCGTTTGCAAAAATAAAACAATTTTCAAATTTCAATCTCCCAAAATACACCATTAACAATTAATTAACGGTTTTTTCATTCAAAATCTGATCCGACGATGTGAAAAATAGAAAAAAAGTATTACTTTCGAACTTCATAAATCAAGATGTAGATTATTTATATCATTCCAACAAATTATGAGAAAAATACTATTACTTGGACTACTTGTAGTTCTTATCGCATCCTGTACAGAAAAGACGAATGTCGAAATTACAGGGGCCATCAAAGATGCAGCCAACACGAAAGTATATCTGGAACAAATAGATGTAAGTTCAAGAAAAACAACCGACTCAACAAAAATTAACAAAAACGGGGAGTTTAAATTTAAACTCAACATCGAACTCCCGACATTCTATTCTTTAAGATTTTCTAACAATGAGCAAGTGACCTTGATCGCCAGTCCGGACGAGGTGCTTGAAGTCAGCGGTACGCTGAATGACATTAAAAATAACTACTGGGTAGACGGTTCTGAAAACTCGTTATGGATTAAACTCCTGAATTTCCAGATCACCCGTACAATCACGCTAACGGATTCTTTGAAGAGGTCCTATCAAGCTCTCCCACAAGGAACCGAGTACGACGCTCAACGTCAGGAATACGCCAAAGCATGGGAAGAGGCAATAAACAAACAGATCAGTTTCACCCGAGACTTTATTATCAAACACGCCACCTCTCCGGCATCTTATTATGCCCTCTATCAAAAAATTGATGATAATATCGGAGTGATGGACGAGTTCGAGGACCTTCACTATTTTAAAGTGGTGGCATCATCCTTGACTGCCCTTTATCCCGAATCCCAGTACACGAAGGCAATCATGAATCACTTGAAACAAATATCCCAAGCTATCCGCAACCAACAACTTGCTGCCGTGATTAACAACACGGAAGGGTCTCTACCGGATATTAACCTGCCAGATGTGAATGGCAAGGATGTTTCACTGAACTCCCTCAAATCGAAACTCATCGTGCTTGACTTTGGGCTGATCACGGCCAAAGAGAGCCAAGAGTACATTGACCAGATGAAAAGCGTATACAACAAGTTCAAAAAACGGGGAGTGGAAATATATATGGTTTGTCTGGATAAAAACAAATTTCTTTGGGAAGACGTGATAAAAACGAACAAGATCAACTGGATTTGCGTATGGGATCAAGGAGCGTTACAAAGTCGGGCAGCCTCGACTTGGAATGTGAAGAGTGTTCCGGCAAACTACATCATTAACCAAAAGAAAGAAATTGTTGGTAAAAACTTGTACGGCAGCCGTTTGGAAGACCGTTTGAACGACTTGTTGAAAAAATAATTATATTGGACGAACATATCATCATGCAGGGTAAGAAGGTTTATTTTCTTTCAGACGCACACTTGGGTGCCAAACTATTGAAAGATAATCAGGAGAGAGAAATTATGCTCGTGGAGTTTTTGCAAAACGTCAAACTTGATTGTTTGGAACTTTACTTGCTTGGTGATATGTTTGATTTTTGGTTCGAATACAAACACGTCGTACCCAAAGGTCATGTACGCTTTCTTGCCGAACTGGCCAATTTCACTGACCAGGGAATTAAGGTGCATTTTTTCACGGGAAACCATGACATCTGGGCTTTCGACTACTTGGCAAAAGAATGTGGTGTTATCCTGCATACTTCCATGATGGAAACAACGATAAACGGAAAGTCTTTCCTTATCGGGCATGGTGACGGTCTGAATCCGAACGACAAAGGGTATCTTTTCCTGCGTAACGTATTCCATAATCGTTTCCTACAAAGATGTTTCCGATTTATCCATCCAGACTGGGGAATCGCTTTAGCCAATAAATGGTCATCCCATTCCAGACTAAAAGGAAACGGGCAAATTGAGGCTAGAGGCTATTTGGGAGATGACAAAGAAGAAATCGTTATTTATTGCCGGAATATCTTAAAAGAACACCACGTGGATTATTTCATTTTCGGTCATCGCCATTTGCCTCTCAATCTTGAACTTGAATCCAACAGTCACTATATCAACACAGGAGACTGGATCACGCATTTCAGTTATGCCGTATTCGACGGAGAGAAGGTTTCTCTTGAAAAAATCGATCGCAAAAAACAACCTATTTTGAATTGTTTTTCTATGAAATAATCTTAACTTACATCCCTGTATGTAAAACATAAGATCAGACGGTATGTTAGTTAAAATTTTCGGGGGTGCAGTGTACGGAATCAATGCTTTAACCATCACCATCGAGGTAAATATTCTTTGGGGAGCGAAATTTATTATTGTCGGTTTACCTGATAATGCAGTAAAAGAAAGCCAGCAACGAATTGATTCCGCCCTCCGGGAAATCGGGCTAAAAATTCCGGGTAAACGAATAATCATCAACATGGCTCCCGCTGATGTGAAGAAAGAAGGATCGTCTTTCGACTTACCATTGGCTATTGGCATCCTCGCTGCTAATGACCAGCTACCCAACACACAACTGGACAAATACCTGATCATGGGTGAATTGTCATTAGATGGCAGCCTACAAGCGGTCAAAGGGGTACTTCCCATCGCCATACACGCCCAAAAGGACGGTTTTAAAGGTATTCTCCTGCCCTACCAGAATGCTAACGAGGCTGCAGTGGTTCAAGGCTTTGAAGTTTACGGTTTCCACCATCTGAGTGAAGTGATCGCTTTTCTAAAACAGGAAAAAGACTTTTCTCCCATTTCTTTCGATCAACAAGTCATGACAGCATTTCCCGATGATGACTTGCTTGATTTCAAAGACGTGAAGGGACAAGAAAGCGTGAAACGTGCGATGGAAGTTGCTGCAGCAGGCGGCCATAACATGATCATGATCGGCTCCCCCGGTTCGGGAAAAACCATGCTGGCCCGAAGATTACCGACAATTCTCCCTCCCATGACCATCGAAGAGGCGCTGGAAACGACGAAAATTCACTCCGTCGCAGGGAAGATTCAAAATAATCATTCTTTAATCGTCTCTCGTCCATTTCGTTCACCGCATCATACCATATCTGATGCAGCTCTTGTTGGCGGGGGATCTTGGCCCCAACCGGGAGAAATATCACTTGCCCACCATGGAATTTTATTTCTAGACGAACTCCCAGAGTTCCGCCGGGCAGTACTGGAAGTATTGAGACAACCACTTGAAGATCGGAAGATTACCATCAGTCGTTCCAAGTTCAGCGTGGAATATCCGGCTAACATCATGCTGATTGCATCCATGAATCCTTGCCCATGTGGGTACTATAATCATCCTACGAAGGAATGTAATTGTCCGCCCGGAGCCGTTCAAAAATACTTATCGAAAATATCCGGTCCTCTACTCGACCGAATTGACATACATATTGAAGTGATTCCCGTAGAACTTGACAAAATCACAAATTCCTCTGACAGTGAACCAAGCTCTGTTATTCGGGCTAGAGTGGTCACTGCCCGTGCTATCCAGACCCAACGTTTTCAATCTTACCCAGGGATTTATTGCAATGCCCAGATGACCTCACCGTTATTAAAAAAGTATTGTTCCCTAGACGATAAATGTGTTGCACTACTAAAGATTGCCATGCAACGTTTCGGACTTTCTGCCCGAGCTTATGACCGGATCATCAAATTGTCCCGAACTATTGCCGATCTGGACCATAACGAGAAAATAACCCCACAATATATTGCCGAGGCCATACAATACCGAAGCCTAGACAAGGACGGATGGGGAGGATGAAAAAAGTAAAAGATAAAAACTAAAAGATAAAAGTGAAGTGAAAAAAACAACTTTTATCTTTTAGTTTTTATCTTTTACCTTTTACCTTGCCATTATACCCGGCTTAGTATATCTTCAAGTCCTTGGAAGTGATTTTTATAATCTTCGGCACTTCTGCGAATCACCTCGAAAGCCTCTTCCTTATTATAGACATGAGTGATTTCCGTGCGTCGTTCCTCTCCGGGAAGATCCTTGTAGGTTAAAAAATAATGCCGTAACCTGTCAATCACCACGTGTGGTAATTCGGAAATATCATTATAAATATTATATGTGGCATCATGTTTCAACACGGCGATAATCTTATCATCCGCCTCGTTCTTATCCAGCATCCGGAATCCCCCGATAGGACGAACTTCCGCAATAATATCCCCGTGAGAGATCGTTTTCTCGGTCAGGACACAAATATCAAGCGGGTCACCATCCCCGTGAATATCCGTTCTCTCCGTCTGCGACATACAATACTCGGCGACTAAATCTCCGCAATAAGTCTGCGGCAAAAAACCATATAAAGCGGGAACCACGTTCGAATACTTCTGCGGACGATCTATTTTTATATACCCACTCACTTTATCCAACTCGTACTTCACCGTATCCGTCGGTACCATCTCAATAAATGCGGTAACCACGTTCGGCGCATCCGTCCCAATATCCAAACCATGCCACGGATGTGACTTGTACCTAAGTCCCATCAAACGGACAATAGGATCATTAATTTTATTTCCCATAACTTATATTATTAAAAACATGTACACCTCTTTATTATTCCAAGAACAAATGCGCCTCGATTTGCTCAATCAAGATATGAATCACCTTGATGTGAATCTCCTGAATCCGATCGGAATACCCATTCCAAGGAACACAAATATTCACGTCACACATATTCTTCATTTTACCGCCATCCTTACCGGTTAACCCGATCACCAACATACCCTTGCGGTGAGCCGCATCAACGGCTTTCACAATGTTCTCTGAATTACCAGAAGTACTGATTGCCAATAACACATCACCAGCTTTCCCGTGTGCTTCCACATAACGGGAAAACACGTACTCAAATCCGAAATCATTAGCCACGCAGGTCAAGTGAGTCGGATCAGAAATTGCCATTGCCGGTAATGCGGAACGATCTCCCCTAAAACGTCCGGTAAGTTCCTCGGCGAAATGCATGGCGTCACTCATGGAACCACCATTTCCACAACTTATGACCTTACCCCCGTTTTTCAATACCCGGGATAATATCTCTGCCGCCAATCCGACTTGTTTCAACTTCTCCTCGTCCTCCACAAAATCAGCTAACACCTGTTGCGCCTCCAAAAAACTTTTCTTGATACTATCCATATATTCGGGTATTACATTTATCTTATCTTTTTCCATTCAACGATTTTTCCCCTCTCTTTCTTCAACATTCCCGGGGGAACCACTTGGCGTATATCTTCACAAAGCAAATCAATCAACTTCTGTTTCGTGAAATGACGAGAATATATCACACTGACCTCCCGCAAAGGTTTAGACACCGTGAATGAACGAACTTGCTTTTTCTTTTCCTCCGTCATATACAACGTGGCTAACTCAGGAATCAAGGTAAATCCTCCTTCCCGATCCACGATCTTCATCAAGGTCTCTAAAGAATTACTCTCAAAATCAAAAGGCAAATTCTTATGTTGCGTTCCTCGCATCTCGCATAAATTCACTACTTGATCTCGGAAACAATGCCCGTCTCCCAACATCCATAGCTCGGGAGTTGCAATATCTTGTGTTTCTATATCTTTCTTTTTCAAAAGTTCATGATCAGGGTGAGCGTAGATCATCATCTCCTCGTAAAACACGGGCTGTTCAACAATCTTATCGTCATGATAAGGTGTCACGAACACCCCCACGTCCAACGTGTCATGTTTCAATCGTCGGATAATCTCTTCCGAAATTAATTCTTCTACTTCCACCTGTACCCCGGGATAACGACGAATGTAATCCCCGATGAATATCGGTAATAAATAAGGAGCCAACGTGGGAATAATACCTATTTTTAGGGATCCCGCTACCTCCTGTTTCTCTTCATTAATAATCTCTTTTATTCTTTGAGTCGAGGCCAGCACTGTTCTTGCCTGCTCTATCAATTTGTAACCGATGTCGGTAGGAACAACCGGTTGCCGGCTCCGATCGAAAATGATTACACCTAGATCATCTTCTAGCTTTTTAATTTGCATACTCAGTGTCGGCTGTGTCACGAAACACTTGTCTGCGGCTGTTGCAAAATGCCGGAATTCATCGACTGCAACAACATATTCTAATTGTGTCAGTGTAATCATATATTATTATTTCTAATCAAAAAAATCTTTCATCTTGGAAAAGATACTTTTCTTATCACCACTTCCCGGCTTAAAGCCTTCCGCCTCTTTCATCTTTTCCACGAGTTTTTTCTCGTCCTTCGACAAATTCTTAGGAATCCACACGTTCACCTTTGCCAACAAATCCCCTTTACCATAACCGTTCACATCAGGCAATCCTTTTCCTCGCAAACGCAATATTTTACCCGGCTGGGTACCCGCCTCAATCTTCACTTTCACTTTCCCTTCAATAGTCGGAATCTCAACCGTTTCCCCTAACACGGCTTCTGGGTACCCGATAAACACGTTGTATAACAAATCATTCCCATCTCTTACCAACTCCGGATGCTCTTCTTCTTCTATCAACACGATCAAGTCACCGTTCACACCACCACGACGAGCCGCATTTCCTTTACCACTCAAAGACAATTGCATCCCTTCACCCACTCCTGCTGGAATATTGATAGAAATCACCTCTTCCGACATCAACACGCCCTCTCCATTACAGAAAGTACATTTTTCATTGATAATCTTTCCTTCGCCCTCGCAAGTCGGACACGTGGAAGTGGTTTGCATCGCTCCCAGTATCGTATTTTGTACCCGGGTCACTTGTCCCGATCCTTTACAGGTTGAACAAGTGGAATAGGATTTCCCATCCTTTGCTCCCGTTCCGTTACAATGCTGACAAGCCACGTATTTCTTTACCTTGATTTTCTTCTCAATCCCGGTAGCAATTTCCTGAAGGTTCATTTTCACCTTCACTCTCAAGTTCGTTCCCCGGTTTACCCGGCGGGCACTACGGCCACCACCAAAACCTCCGAAACCACTAAAGCCACCAAAACTTCCGAAAATATCCCCAAATTGAGAGAAAATATCATCCATACTCATGCCGCCACCAAAACCTCCTTGTCCGGCTCCACCTACTCCGGCGTGACCGAACTGATCATAACGACGTCTCTTTTCTTCATTACTCAGCACATCGTATGCTTCAGCGGCTTCTTTAAATTTCTCCTCGGCCTCCTTGTCTCCCGGGTTCTTATCCGGGTGATACTTTAAAGCCAGTTTTCGATATGCTTTCTTGATCTCAGTGGCATCAGCACTTTTAGATACCCCCAACACCTCATAATAATCTCTCTTTTCCATTACCACGCAACTATATTTTATTCACCAACAACCACTTTCGCAAAACGCATCACCTTATCATTCAAATAATATCCCTTCTCGATACAATCCAACACTTTACCCTTTAACTCCGGAGTCGGAGCCGGAATTGTCGTTACCGCCTCGTGAATATCCGTGTTAAAATCAGCATTTTCAGTCTCGATTTCTTTCACGCCATTCTGTGTCAGAAAAGACTTAAAATTAGCATAGATCAAATCCACTCCTTCTTTTAGAGCTGCCACATCCTTCGCCGTACTCATACTCTTCAAGGCTCGTTCGAAGTTATCCACCACGGGTAAAATATTACTTAACAATTGTTCCCCGGCACTCTTGGTTAACTCCATTTTTTCCTTCAAGGTACGTTTCCGGTAATTATCGAACTCCGCGGACAAACGTAAGTATTTATCATTCATCTCGATCAGTTTCTGTCCCAACTCTTCCAATTGCTTATCCTCTTTTCGGCAAGACTTGTCTTCTTTCTTTTTGTGAGCTTCTCCCTGATGTTTTTCTGAATTCACTTCTTCCTTTTCCGTATCGTTCGTCTGTGACTCTTCAAACTCGTTCTCCTGAGTCGATCTCTTCTCTTCTGCCATATCGTATATAATTTTTTTTATGAATAAACATTTTAAGCTACTTTTTCTAAGCAAAATTCCTGCCAACCGTCAATATGCCACATTGACAAGCATTACAAGTGCCAATGTGACACAAATAGCTGCCACAAAGATAGTAAAAGATATTCTTCCGATTCAACTTTTCTGCACTTAATGGGATTAAAGCATCCCATTATCCGCAAAACTATAATACCGATTAGGACAAACGACAATATGATCCAGCAACGTGATGTCTAATACACGCCCAGCCTCCTGTACTTTCTTTGTCAAAGTAATATCATGGGAACTCGGACGATCATTACCGCTGGGATGATTGTGAGCTATCACGATGGAACAAGCTTTTGATTCCAGCACCTTCCGAAATATCATACGAATATCAATGATAGTACTCTCTATTCCTCCTGAAAACAAGCGATCACATGACTTAATTCGGCAAGCGCTTGATAAGGTTACAACCCAAAATTCTTCATGATCCAGATCTCCAATTAATGGCTGGAGATAATCGTACAAATCCCTGCTGGTTGTCAACGCCGGTTCTTCCCTTGCCGTCGACAATGCCCGGCGGCGCCCCAATTCCATGGCAGCAATAATCGAGGCTGCTTTCGCCATCCCAACTCCTTTATAGCGATTCATAAAATCCGATACAGAAAGACGAGCCAACGTATTCAAATCATTACTGGCATCCGTCAAAATCCGGCGAGACAAATCCAAGGCTGATTCCCCTCCACTCCCCGAACGGATTAAGATCGCAAGCAACTCGTTTGTTGAAAGCGCAGCAACACCTTTCGACAACATCTTTTCCCGGGGTCTATCGTCTTCCGCCCACGAGGAAATCGGGATATAATTTCCAGTCATAACTTTTTCTTTACAACTGGCAATGTAGCTATTTTTTTGCAATAAAAAAATCTCGAGAAGTAATTTCTCAAGATCAACCGACACATAGAAATAAAGGTAACAAACAAATTGTTTGTTACCTCAATATCTTAAGATAGTAAAATTACAGTTTATTCACATGTAAAGCTAAGCTAGACTTTAAATTAGCTGCTTTGTTCTTATGGATAATATGTTTTTTTGCTAATTTATCCAACATAGCCGAAACTTTCGGCAACAAGTCTGCTGCAGTCTCCTTTTCGGTCATTGCACGTAGCTTTCTAACGGCATTTCTAGCAGTCTTTGCGTAATAACGATTGTGTAATCTTCTTTTTTCAGTCTGCCTTATTCTTTTTTCTGATGATTGATGATTTGCCATCTCTACAAATTAATTTAATTCAACTTTGTAGTCCGTACGAGAATCGAACTCGTGTTACAAGAATGAAAATCTTGCGTCCTAACCCCTAGACGAACGGACCATTATTAATATTTTGCTCTTTGCCCTAGTAGTCCGTACGGGAATCGAACCCGTGTTACAAGAATGAGAATCTTGCGTCCTAGCCCCTAGACGAACGGACCATCTTTTGCTTTAGCGGTTGCAAATATACGGCAAATTTCATTCCTACCAAAGAAAACGTGATTTTTTTTTCACATTACTGATTGTTTAACCCAAAATACGCCATCAAATTACTGTAAATTAATACCATACAAAATAATTCTATATTAACAAAATAACCTCTCTAGACTGCCCTAGGCAAACTCATGCCGCATAAAACATACTTAAGCCGTACACAATGAAATTAATTCCTTACCTTTGCCTCCGTAAACCATTGAAATCAATTTTCAACTATTATGGCTAAATTATATCTGATCCCAACTCCAGTTGGCAATCTTGAAGACATCACGCTGAGAGCGCTTCGTATACTAAAAGAAGTACCTCTTGTACTTGCCGAAGACACCCGTACCTCTGCGAAACTATTAAAACATTACGAGATCAACACCCCCCTGCTCTCACATCATAAATTCAACGAACACCAGCAAGTAAGTCGTATTGCCGAGCGTATTGCACGAGGTGAAGACATAGCCTTAATCAGTGATGCCGGGACACCAGGAATCTCCGACCCGGGATTTCTACTTGTACGTACCTGTATTGAGCAAGGAATAGAAACTGAATGCCTGCCTGGAGCCACAGCATTTGTTCCCGCTCTTGTCAATTCCGGTCTACCCTGCGATCGTTTTTGTTTTGAAGGATTCCTGCCACAAAAGAAAGGTCGTCAAAAAAAACTTATAGCTCTTGCTGAAGAGGAACGTACAATGATATTCTACGAATCACCATTCCGACTAGTAAAGGCCCTTGAACAGATGGCTGAATTTTTCGGAGAAAACCGACATGCTTGTGTAGCTCGCGAGATCAGTAAACTTTTCGAAGACTTCCAGCGAGGTACGTTGAAAGAACTAATTGATCATTTTACCGAAAACGGGGTAAAAGGAGAAATCGTCATGATCGTGGAAGGTAAACCCAAAAAAGAAGAGGAAGAATCAGAATAAAAATGGGGACTCAACCAAATCCCCATCTTCATATCTATTTATTTACATTTCTGACATTCGAAATATTTCCAGACTCCGGCAGCAAGGATAGCACCTAAAAACGGAGCGATAATAAACAACCATAACTGACTCAAAGCATTACCACCTTCAAAAATAGCAGGAGCAATACTTCGAGCCGGATTAACAGAAGTTCCCGTTACAGGAATACATACAATATGGATCAAAACTAAAGATAGACCTATCGCCAATCCGGCAAATCCGGCAGGAGCGTTAGCACTCGTGGAACCCAGAACAACAAGGATAAAGATAAAGGTAAACACCAACTCCGCCACAAAAGCCGGAACCATATTTCCTTCCCCGTACATATTTGCTCCCATTCCTTCCAACCCCATCCCGGAAGAAATCACGTAAAGAATCGTCGAACCAATAAAAGCACCAATGACTTGAAATAACATATACATCCCAGCATCCTTTCCACTCATTCGCCCCGTCAAAAAAACACCTAATGTAATGGCCGGATTAATATGACATCCAGAAATACCACCAATAGCATATGCCATTGCTACCACAGACAAACCGAAAGCGAAAGCAATCCCCAAAAAACCGATTTCTGCTCCGGCAATAACAGCACTACCGCATCCCATAAGCACGAGTACCATAGTACCAATCATTTCAGCTACATACTTTTTCATAAATTTTTTTTTTAAGATTTTAGGATTACAAATATACTATAAAATTAGGCATGTTATCCTGCCCAAAAAAGAAAAGACTCCTATAACAATTGTCATAAGAATCTTTTTCCCTATAAAATAAATTTCAATTACTTGCTGAATTTCCGTCCGTAGAACTGAGCATTATCACCTAATTCTTCTTCGATCCGCAGTAATTGATTGTATTTTGCCATACGATCAGAACGGCTCAATGATCCCGTCTTAATTTGTCCAGAATTGGTTGCTACCGCAATATCCGCAATAGTCGCATCCTCCGTCTCCCCGGAACGATGAGAAGTTACCGACGTATAGCCAGCACGGTGAGCCATATCAATCGCATCCAATGTTTCGGTTAATGTACCAATCTGGTTTACCTTAATCAAAATGGAATTAGCACATCCCATTTCAATACCTTTCTTCAAATACTGCACGTTTGTCACGAACAAATCATCCCCTACTAACTGGCAACGATCCCCGATTCGCTCTGTCAGTAATTTCCAGCCTTCCCAATCGTTCTCACTCATACCGTCCTCGATAGAATCGATCGGGTAACGGGAAATCAATTCTTCCAGATAAGCTACCTGCTCGGCTGAAGAACGCTTTGCGCCCGTCGCTCCTTCAAATTTAGAATAATCGTAAACTCCATCTTCATAGAATTCAGAAGAGGCACAATCCAACCCGATCATCACATCCTCTCCCGCCTTATACCCGGCAGCCTCAATAGCTTTAATAATAGATTCCAAGGCATCTTCCGTTCCTTTCAATGCAGGAGCAAAACCTCCCTCGTCCCCCACGGCTGTACTCAACCCGCGATCGTGAAGAACTTTCTTCAAACTATGGAAAACCTCCGCTCCCATACGCAAAGCCTCACGGAAAGATTCAGCCCCAACCGGACGAATCATAAACTCCTGGAACGCAATAGGGGCATCAGAATGAGATCCTCCGTTAATAATATTCATCATCGGCACCGGTAACACTTTTGCATTTACACCACCAATGTAACGATATAACGGCATTTCCAATGCGTTAGCAGCAGCTTTCGCACAAGCCAAAGACACTCCTAATAATGCATTAGCACCTAAATTACTCTTGGTCGGCGTACCGTCCAATTCCAATAAAACACGATCAATTCCTACCTGATCGGTCACGTTCATTCCCAATAAGGCATCAGCAATCACCGTATTTACATTATTCACGGCTTTGGTTACCCCTTTACCGCCATATCTTTTCTTGTCTCCATCACGCAATTCCAATGCTTCATGTTCTCCCGTGGACGCTCCGGACGGAACCGCAGCACGGCCCATCGCCCCACATTCCAGAATAACATCTACTTCTACGGTCGGATTTCCTCTTGAATCCAACACTTCTCTTCCAATAACTTCTGTAATATACATTCCTCTTAACTTTAAAAGTTCGTAAATAAATTGTTGTGACTAAGATACGTAAAACAATTGAAAAAGTCACATGATTTGGTTTATAAAGTTCCTTGTCATAAACTTTGACCCCGCAATAAACTTTTCCTGGAAAGATTTGTCTTAATAGTGCGAAGATTTGGTTTGTAATTAAAAACAATTCATTCTTCGACGGAATGTTCAATTGTGTATAAAATGTATATGAGTAAAGTAAAAGAAGCTGTTTTAGCTATCTTCTTCACGTTATTTGCCCTATCTACCTTTGCCCAAACGGGAAGTGTCAGAGGACGAATTATAGATGCTAAAACGAAGAAACCCTTAGAGTTTGTCAATGTGAGTATCCGGACCACGGGAACTCAAACCCCGTTAACCGGAACAGTCAGTGATTCAACCGGAGTTTTCCGTATCAACCGAGTGAAGAACGGGACTTACACGCTCACCGCCTCGTTTATTGGTTACAAATCCGTGGAAAAAGAATTCACGATCTCACCGACAGCGAGAAACGTAAACGTGAAAAACATCCTTTTAGAAGAAGACAGTCAAGTGATTGACGAGATAAAAGTTGTCGGCCAACGAGCTCAAATGAGATTCGAAATAGACAAAAAAGTCTTCGACGTGGAATCCAATATTTCCCAAGCCGGGGGATCAGCCAGCGAGCTACTTGAAAATATCCCCTCGGTGGAGGTAGACAACGAGGGGGAAATCTCTTTGCGGGGGAACTCAAGTGTAACGATCTGGATTAATGGCAAGGCATCAGGCCTGTCCGCAGATAACCAAGCCCAGATACTGGAACAAATCCCTGCTGAGAGCATTGAGCGCATAGAATTGATCACGAACCCCTCGGCCAAATTCAGCCCGGAAGGGACTTCCGGAATCATCAACATTATTTTAAAGAAAAACCGGAAAGCCGGATATTACGGTAGTTTACAAGTCGGGGCCGATATTCTAGGCGGGTACAATGCCAGCGGTAGTATCAATTATAGTAGTGGTAAGATTGAATCCTACCTTAACGTCGGGTACCGCCAAAGGAAATCGGAAGGTAAAGATAATACAGATCGTATTAATCTGGATGACCAAGGTAATCCCGTCTCCTACTTGAATCAGAAAGGCTGGAACAATCGGGATGGCGGTTCACTCTTCACCCGGGCTGGTCTAACGCTACACCTCACCCAGACCGACCTTATCGGAATTGAAGGATTCGGACATTTCGGGAACCGGAATTCCAATAACACCATCCGTTACGAAAGCGATGTTCCTGACTCGTTCACCAGTAGCGAACGTATCAGCGATTCGGACAACTCCTCCAAAGGGGGTAACATCAACCTCGACTACAAACATGAATTCAACGAAAGCAGTAATCTCGTGGCTCGTGCCTCGTGGGATTTATGGGTTTCTGACGGGGCCAGTACATACAAACAACATTCCCTCTACCCAGAAAATAAAGAAACCTCTTCTTGGCAAAAACAGGAAAGTGACAACCGTTCACAAAGCTGGGAATTTCAAGCAGACTACGTGAACCAATTCACAGAAGAAAGTAAGTTGGAGGCAGGTTACAAAGGTACGCTTAGCAGCCAGAAAAGTCCCGTGGAAACCTATTCCGGTGAAACGGAAACAACAGCCGTCTTTGATGAATTGTTGTATAACAAATATTCCTATGACCGAAATATCCAAGCTTTATACGCCACATTCTCCACGAAAGTGAATAACTTCGGGCTGCAACTAGGCTTACGGGGAGAATACACGGACACGGAGACCAAATCACTGGGATACGGGGAAACCGAGGCCACGGCCGTTCCATATAAAGATGACTATTTCAGTTTATTCCCTAGTTTGTTTCTATCGTACAGTCTCCCGAAAAATCATGAAATACAGGTCAACTACACCCGACGAATTTCACGTCCCAGAGGCTGGCAATTGAACCCATTCATGAACATGACCGATTCCCTAAATATCTCGTTCGGTAATCCTTACCTTTCCCCGGAATATTCCAATTCCTTCGAGTTGAATTATATCAAGACTTGGGAAAAACACACGCTATCCGTCTCCACCTACTACCGGAACACGGACGACGTGATCCAACGTATTCGTTACCGGGAAGGAGATGTCATAAAAAGCACGTCAGCTAACATTACACAATCTTCTTCTGCCGGAGCCGAAATCGTGGCAAAAAACAAACTACTGAAATTCCTAGACTTTACAACAACCCTGAATTTCTATTATAACGAACTGGAAGGCTTTTCTTACCTCCCGGCAGGTGCAGACACCCCAGTTACGGGAAAACGGGACGATAACTTCTCCTGGACAGGTAAAATCATTGCCAATGCCATGCTACCGTACGCCATCTCGTTACAGGCTACCGGAAGCTACAACTCCAAACAGATTATTGCCCAAGGCCACCGGGAGGCAAGTTACCGCTTAGATCTGGGAGCCCGGAAGTTTTTCTTTGACCGGAAAATAAACCTTAGTATAAGCGTGCAGGACATTTTGAATTCCCGTAGTTGGCACAGCATCACTTCTGGTAACGGATTTAAACAAGATAGTGATAGTTGGAGAAAAGGCGGGGTTTTCCGTTTCACGCTAAGCTATAACTTCGGAAACATGAAAGCTTCCAAGCAAAAACAACAGCGCCCTTCGGAAGAGATGAACATAATGGAAGAAGAGTTTTAATTATCATTTCCTAACGTCCACCTTTGTCCGGCCCGATTCCGCGGAGTATTCCGTTAGCTTTGAGCCGAGCAAAATGTTTTTCTACCGCTTTCGACGAATAATTTTCTCCCTACGGCCAAACAATCGTTCCCCTAAAAAATAACCCCGGACGCATTGCCCGGGGTCATTTTTTATCTAGAATAATACTTTATTCAGCTTTCGGAGTTTCTTCCGTAGCTGGAGCCTCAGCCACCGGAGTTTCCTCGGTAGCAGCAGGAGCAGCCTCTTTCTTAGCAGAAGGTCTTCTACGACGAGTAGTTTTCTTAACCTCTTCTTTCTTCACTTCAGTATAAGTCGTGTTATAATCCACCAACTCAATCATACACATTTCAGCGTTATCCCCTAAACGGTTACCCAATTTCAAAATACGGGTATATCCTCCCGGGCGATTAGCAATTTTCTGTGCAACGTCACCGAACATTTCAGCAACAACTTCTTTGCGACGAAGGTAAGAGAAGACGGTTCTTCTAGAGTGAGTCGTGTCGTTTTTGGCCTTCGTCAAAAGCGGCTCAACATAGACCTTTAGGGCCTTAGCTTTAGCTAGTGTCGTTTGGATTCTCTTGTGAAGAATCAAAGAACAAGCCATATTAGAAAGTAGAGCATGTCTGTGAGAACTAGTTCTACCTAAATGGTTAATTTTCTTATTATGTCTCATTTTACTTATTCTTTGTCTAATTTATACTTGGCAACATCCATACCGAATTCAAGGTTATTGTTCTCCAGAAGGGCTTCCAACTCAGTCAAAGACTTCTTACCGAAATTTCTAAACTTCAACAAGTCATTCTTATTAAATTGAACAAGCTCACCCAAAGTTTCAACCTCAGCTGACTTCAAACAATTCAATGCACGCACGGAAAGATCCATGTCCACAAGTTTCGTCTTCAATAACTGACGCATATGCAATACCTCTTCATCAAACTCTTCGTTTCCATATTTATCCTCCGTTTCAAGAGTAATTTTCTCATCAGAGAACAACATGAAGTGATGGATCAAGATTTTAGCAGCCTCTTTCAACGCATCCGTGGGATTGATAGAACCATCAGTCTCGATGTCGAAAACCAAACGTTCATAGTCAGTTTTTCCTTCTACACGGTAGTTCTCAATCTCGTATTTCACGTTTTTAATCGGCGTGTAAATAGCATCAATAGGAATTACACCAATCTCGGCATCTGCAGGCATATTCTCTGAAGCAGGAACATAACCGCGTCCTTTTTGAATGGTCAACTCCATGTCTAGGCTCGTGGAAGTATCCATGTTGCAGATTACCAATTCCGGGTTCAAAACCTCAAACCCTTTCAGGAATTGATTCATATCACCGGCAGTAAACGTCTCCTGTCCAGAAACGGTAACGGTCAACTTTTCATTCTCCACGTCCTCCACTTTTCTTTTCAACCGAACCTGTTTCAAGTTCAAGATAATCTCGGTTACATCTTCGATGACACCAGGGATTGTCGCAAACTCATGATCTACACCTTGAATTTTAATACCGGTAATCGCAAAGCCTTCCAAAGAAGACAACAAGATTCTGCGTAGTGGATTACCAATAGTGATGCCGTAACCTGGCTCCAACGGGCGGAATTCGAATTTACCGAATCTATCCGTTGATTCAAGCATGATTACTTTGTCCGGTTTCTGGAAAGCTAATATTGCCATATATATTTTTATTTTACTACTTAGAATACAACTCTACGATTAACTGCTCTTTAATGTTCTCTGGAATATCTGCTCTTTCCGGAACATTAAGTAGTTTACCACTCATAGCTGCAGCATCCCACTCTAACCAAGAGTATCTGCTACTTCTATTACCTCTCAATGATTCGTTAATCACTTCCAGTGCCTTAGATTTTTCTCTAACAGCAACAACATCTCCCGGACGAACGGGACATGAAGGAATGTTACATACGTGACCGTTAATAGTGATGTGTCTGTGAGAAACAAACTGACGGGCAGCCGCACGGGTAGGAGCGATTCCTAAACGATAAACCACGTTATCCAAACGACATTCCAACAGTTGAAGTAATACCTCACCAGTTACTCCCTTACTACTTTCAGCTTTCTCGAATAAGATACGGAATTGTCTTTCCAACAAACCGTAAGTATATTTTGCTTTTTGTTTTTCTTTCAACTGAGTACCGTACTCAGAGATTTTCTTTCTACGATGAGCAATACCGTGTTGTCCGGGAGGGTAGTTACGATGTTCTAACGCTTTATCCGGTCCAAAAATGGGCTCACCAAATTTTCTTGCTATCTTAGACTTGGGTCCTGTATATCTAGCCATTTTATTATGATTTTAAATTTTAGATTTTAAATTTTAAATTGTCGCGATTCTTCAAATCGTTCGAACCTCAAATTTTATAATTTACAATTTACAATTTAAAATTACATTAGACTCTTCTCCGTTTGGGAGGACGACATCCATTGTGCGGAAGTGGCGTGACATCAATGATCTCGGCAACTTCGATTCCGCAAGCGTGAATAGCACGAATTGCTGATTCTCTACCGTTACCCGGTCCTTTGACATATACCTTAACTTTTCTCATTCCCAAATCGAAAGCAACTTTACCACAATCGGTAGCTGCAGTCTGGGCTGCATAAGGGGTGTTTTTCTTTGATCCTCTAAATCCCATCTTACCTGCTGATGACCAAGAGATTACTTGTCCGCTTGAATTAGTCAACGAGATAATGATGTTATTAAAAGATGAATGAACGTGTGCTTGTCCCACGGCTTCAACTTTAACTAGCCGTTTCTTGTTTGATGTAGACTTCTTTGCCATAATTCAATCTCTAATCAATTATTTAGTTGCTTTCTTCTTGTTAGCAACAGTTTTCTTTTTACCCTTTCTCGTACGGGCATTGTTCTTCGTACTTTGTCCTCTTACCGGAAGACCGATACGATGTCTGATTCCTCTGTAACAACCAATATCCATCAGTCGTTTGATGTTCATTTGGACTGAAGTTCTCAACTCTCCTTCTACTTTGTACCCACCATTGATGACATTACGTACAGCAGCTAGTTGATCGTCATTCCAATCCTTTACTTTAGTGTCAAAATCGATGCCGGCCTTTTCTAATATGGTCCTGGCACTACTTCTACCTATACCGAAGATATAGGTCAGAGCTATCTCCCCTCTCTTATTTGAGGGCAAATCTACACCAACGATTCTTGCCATAAATCTCTTTTACTCTTTTTACTAAATTAATAATCAACCCTGACGTTGTTTGAACTTCGGGTTCTTTTTGCAAATGACGTACAAAACGCCTTTTCTTCTTACAATCTTGCAATCAGCACTACGCTTCTTAACAGATGCTCTTACCTTCATTGCTCAACAATTTAATTTTTATATCTAAATGTTATCCTACCTTTCGTGAGATCGTAAGGGGACATATCCACTCTCACTCTATCTCCCGGAAGTATCTTTATATAGTGCATTCGCATCTTTCCCGAAATGTGGGCTGTTATAATATGCCCGTTTTCCAGTTCAACACGAAACATAGCATTTGACAATGCTTCCGTTATTACTCCATCTTGCTCTATCGAAGGCTGTTTCGCCATAATTCAATTTTTACAATTTCCTGTCTCTATATATTCAAATGTTGACAAAATGTCAGCTTCACCTTTTCTGATAGCCAACGTATGCTCGAAATGTGCGGCGGGCAAATGATCTCTGGTCTTTATTGTCCATCCGTCCGCCATCTGGAAAACGTTACGGGCTCCCATATTAATCATGGGCTCAATAGCAATCACCATTCCGATCTTCAATTTGCATCCTTGTCCTCTTCGTCCATAGTTCGGGACTTGAGGCTCTTCATGCAAGCTCTTTCCCACACCATGACCAACCAGTTCTCTAACGACAGAGAATCCATTCGCTTCAGCATACGACTGCACGGCATAACCAATATCTCCTATCCGCATTCCCGCAACAGCCTGTTCTATTCCTTTGTACAAGCTATCTTTTGTCACTTGTAAAAGCTTTTTCACTTCATCACGAACCTCCCCGACAGCAAAAGTATAGGCGCTATCCCCATAAAAACCATTCTTCACAACTCCGCAATCAACGGATACGACATCACCTTCCTCCAAACGACGAGAGGACGGAATCCCATGGACCACTTCGTCATTCACTGAAATACAAAGCGTGTTTGGAAACCCTCCATACCCAAGAAATCCGGGAACGCCACCATTCGAACGAATAAAATCCTCAGCGATCTTATCCAACTCTAAAGTCGAAATACCCGGGCGAATGTGTTTGGACACCTCACCCAGAGTCTTTCCTACTAATTGGTTGCTTTCCCGCAATAACTCAATCTCCTCTTGTGTCTTTAAAAAAATCATGCCGCAAAAGTACAATTTATTTCTTAATATGCAGCAGGTCCTCCAGGATTTTTACCTTTAATACGTCCCGATTTCATCAACCCATCATAGTGACGCATCAACAAATGTGATTCGATTTGTTGCAATGTATCCAACACTACACCAACCAAAATCAACAAAGACGTACCTCCATAGAACTGAGCAAACTGATGGTTAACACCCGAAATCTGGGCAAAAGCCGGAAGAATTGCTACAATTCCCAGGAATATAGATCCAGGAAGAGTGATTCTAGACATAATGGTATCAAGGAACTCCATCGTTTTTCTTCCCGGTTTTACTCCCGGAATAAATCCACCGTTCTTCTTCATATCCTCAGACATTTGCATCGGATTCACCGTGATAGCCGTGTAGAAATAAGTAAACGCAACAATCATGATAAAGAAGGTAAAGTTATACCAGAATCCAGTGAAGTTTGAAAACGCTGCAGCAAAACCGGATAATGATTCCGAATTTGCATAGTTTATCAAAGAAATAGGCAATAACATGATAGCCTGAGCGAAGATGATAGGCATAACTCCAGCAGCGTTGATCTTCAATGGAATGTATTGACGAACGCCACCATATTGTTTGTTGCCCACAATTCTCTTGGCATACTGTACAGGCACTTTACGTGTCCCCTGTACAAGCAGGATTGACCCACAGAATACCAGGAATAATATGATCAACTCGATCAAGAATGCTACCAAACCTCCTCCTTGTTGAGAAACTCTGGAAGTTAACTCTGCAAAGAAAGCGAACGGTAAACGAGCGATGATACCGATCATAATGATGATGGACACACCGTTACCGATTCCTTTATCAGTAATTCTCTCTCCCAACCACAGGACAAACATTGAACCTGCAGCCATGATCACGATGGAAGGGAGCTGGAATTGCCAAAAACCAGTAGATACAAAAGCCTCTGCCGGTACCTGAGCTTTCAAGTTTGTAAGATACGCCGAACCTTGTAATACCAGGATAACTAATGTGAGGTACCGCGTAATCTGGTTAATCTTACGTCTACCGCTCTCGCCTTCCTTCTGTAAGCGCTGGAAATAAGGAACCGCAATTCCCAATAACTGCACAACGATGGATGCGGAGATGTAGGGCATAATACCTAACGCAAATACCGACGCGTTCGAGAATGCACCTCCTGAGAACATATCCAACAAGCCTAATACTCCACTGGATGTTTGATCTTTCAGAGCTTGCAAACCATGAGGGTCGATACCCGGCAGTACGATCTCTGTTCCTAACCTGTAAACGAGAATAAGCCCAAGCGTAGTAAGAATCCTAGTCTTGAGCTCTTCTATTTTCCAAATGTTCTTTAATGTATCAAATAACTTCATAAGTTCTTTCTTTTAAGGCATTGATTTGGGATTTTGTTAAAGTTGTTTCAAAAATAGTAATTCTATTTTAAAAACAACTTTAAACTCCCAAATTTTTAATCTTACAATTTAACTACTGTTCCGCCAACAGCCTCAATAGCGGCTACCGCTTTAGCGGAGAAAGCATCAGCTTTCACCTCAAGCTTAGCAGTTAACGCTCCGTCACCTAATACCTTAAGAAGATCGTTCTTAGACATTAACCCGGCTTGAATTAATACCTCCCGGTCGATCACGGTAAGATTATCTCTTTCAGCCAAAGCCTGAAGCATCCCTACATTGATAGCTTTATATTCTACTCTGTTTATATTTTTAAAGCCAAATTTCGGTACACGTCTCTGCAAAGGCATCTGTCCCCCTTCAAAACCAATCTTAGATTTATAACCTGATCTTGATTTGGCTCCCTTATGCCCTCTTGTAGAAGTACCTCCTTTTCCGGAACCTTGACCACGACCAATTCTCTTTTCTCTGTGAGTTGATCCGGCAGCCGGTTTTAAGCTACTTAAATCCATTGTATACTCTTTAAAATAGGTTTAACAATTACTTTACTTCCTCCACGCGTACAAGATGTTGCACTTTAGCAACCATTCCCATGATTTGCGGTGAAGTTTCGTGTTCAACACTACTGTTCACTTTCCCGAGGCCCAGTGCGTTCAAAGTAGCAACTTGACGTTTATCACTACCAATTCTACTTCTTACCAATGTAATTTTAATCTTTGCCATCGTTACTTCCAGTTTATCCGTTAAACACTTTGTCAAGACTAATTCCTCTCTGTTGGGCAATCATACGAGGATCTCTCAATAACTTCAAAGCAGCAAAAGTTGCTTTTACCAAGTTGTGAGGGTTGGACGATCCTTTAGATTTTGCCAACACGTCTTTCACTCCTACACTTTCCAATACGGCACGCATAGCACCTCCGGCAACCAGCCCGGTACCGGAAGAAGCGGGACGCATGAATACAGTTGCACCACTATATTTAGCCTCTTGCTCGTGAGGAAGAGTTCCTTTCAACACAGGTACTTTAATCAAATTTTTTTTCGCAGCCTCAACGCCTTTTGCAATAGCGGTAGTTACCTCGTTAGCTTTACCTAAGCCATAACCCACGGTACCGTTTTCGTCGCCTACAACCACGATAGCAGAGAAACTGAATGTTCTACCTCCCTTGGTAACTTTCGTTACACGGTTGATAGCCACCAATCTGTCTTTCAATTCCAAGTCTGCACTATTAATCTTCTGTTCCATTCTTGCCTACTTTTAAAAATTAAGACCACCGTTACGAGCTGCATCTGCTAATGCTTTCACTCTTCCGTGATATAAATACCCGTTTCTGTCAAACACAACAGCGGTAATTCCGGCTGCTTTTGCTTTTTCAGCAAGCATGGCACCCAATAATTGAGCCTGTTCTGTCTTGTTACCTTTCTTTTCAGCGATCTCTTTGCATAAAGAAGATGCTGACACCAGAGTTTTTCCGGCATTATCATCTATCAACTGAGCAGAAATTTGCGTGTTTGAACGGTATACGGACAAACGGGGTCTCTCAGCTGTTCCGAAGATTACTTTACGTATTCTTCTCTTTATTCTTATTCTTCTTTCTACCTTAGTTAAAGCCATAACATTACTTTTTTTACAGGTGATTAAACTTTAGCTGATTTACCAGCCTTACGACGAAGAACTTCACCCACAAATTTAATACCTTTACCTTTATACGGTTCCGGTTTACGGAATGAACGAATCTTGGCCGCTACCTGACCGATCAATTGTTTATCGCAACTTTCCAGCGTGATAATCGGGTTTGCACGTTTTTCATTAAGCACACTTACTTTCACTTCGTTCGGTAACACCATGAAGATTCCGTGTGAATAACCTAATCCCAGTTCAAGAACTTGACCTTCAGCATTTGCTCTGTAACCTACTCCGACCAACTCTTGTTTGATCGTGTAACCTTCAGAAACACCTACAACCATGTTGTGAATCAAGGAACGGTATAAACCGTGCATGGCTTTATGAGCTTTATCTTCTGACGGACGCTCTACAACAACGTGAGCTCCTTCCACTTTCACGATCATATCTGCGTGTACGCCCTGAGAAAGTTCTCCCTTAGGACCTTTAACTACGACCGTGTTATCAGGATTTACAGTAACTGTAACCCCTTGTGGTATATCTATTGGTAATTTTCCTATTCGTGACATTTTCCGCCCTTTTTATTAATAAACATAACACAATACTTCTCCACCAACATTCTTTTGGCGAGCTTCTTTATCAGACATTACGCCTAATGACGTTGACAAAATCGCGATACCTAATCCGTTTAACACGCAAGGCATATCCTCTACGTTCGTGTAACGTCTCAGACCCGGTTTTGAAACACGTGTCAATGTCCTAATGGCGGGAGCCTTCGTTTCAGGATGATATTTCAAAGCAATTTTAATGTTGCTTCTAACACCATCTTGCTCGAATTTATAATTCAGGATATATCCTTTTTCTTTTAAGATTTTGGTCATTTCCCGTTTCATTTTTGACCCGGGGATATCCACAACTTTATGACCTGCTTTTACTGCATTCCTAATACGAGTCAGGAAATCTGCTATTGGATCTGTCATCTCTTCAAATTTTAAATATTACCAACTAGCCTTTTTAACTCCAGGTATAAGTCCGGCAGATGCCATTTCGCGGAATTGAATTCTGCTTATACCAAATTGTCTCATGTACCCTCTCGGTCTTCCCGTCAATTTGCATCTATTATGCAAACGAACGCGACTTGAATTCTTAGGCAGAAGGCTTAATCCAATATAGTCTCCTTCCTCTTTTAATTTAGCTCGTTTTGCGGCGTACTTTTCTACCAATTTTGCACGCTTTACCTCACGGGCCTTCATTGATTCTTTTGCCATTTCGCTTTTTTTTAGTTCTTTTTAAATGGTAATCCAAATTCTCTTAGAAGAGCAAAAGCCTCTTCGTCGGTATTAGCCGAAGTTACAAACGTTACATTCATTCCCATGATCTTGTGAACACTGTCCAACACGATTTCTGGGAAAATGATCTGCTCCTCTATTCCTAATGTGTAATTTCCTCTTCCATCAAGCTTATTGTTGATCCCTTTGAAGTCGCGGATACGCGGAAGCGCAGAAACAATAAGTCTTTCTAAAAATTCATACATACGTTCTTTACGTAAGGTTACTCTAACACCGATCGGCATTCCTTTACGTAATTTAAAGTTAGAAACGTCCTTGGTAGATTTACAAGCAACAGGCTTTTGGCCGGTAATGGTTGCAATCTCGTTCATTGAAAACTCAAGGATTTTCTTATCCTGGATGGATGATCCCACGCCCTGATTGATTACTATCTTCTCCAATCTGGGTGCTTGCATAACTGACTTGTATCCGAACTCTTTCATCAAAGTCGGTACAATTTCTTCGTTATACTTTGTTTTGTAATTTGGTACGTATTTCATTTATAATTATTTGGTTATTATGCCTCACGGCATATTATACTAAATTTGCGGCTGCAAAGCTACAAATTTAAATTAATAATTGCAAGTTGCTCTGGGACAACCTGCAATTATTTATTTTACTATTTCAATTCCTGTCCGGATTTCTTAGCGTATCTTACTAATTTTCCTTCGGCATTCCGTCTACGTCCTACCTTTGTCGGTTTTCCAGTAACCGGATCAACCACGTTCAAGTTGGAAATGTGAATAGGAGCTTCCTTTTTGATAATTCCTCCTTGCGGGTGAGTTGCGTTGGGTTTGGTATGTTTGCTTACCAAGTTGATACCCTCAACAATAGCTCTTTGCTTGTCCGGAATCATTTCAAGCACTTTTCCCTGCTTTCCTCTGTCTTCTCCTGCATTTACCTGAACTAAGTCACCTTTCTTTATATGAAACTTCTTGCTCATCGTATAAATTATTTATGATTTATGATTTACGACTTATGATTCAAGAAATTCGATTATGCAATCTAAAATCCAAAATCATAAATCTAAAATCTTAAAGTACCTCGGGGGCTAATGACACAATCTTGGTATAACCCTCACGAACTTCTCTGGCAACAGGTCCGAAGATACGAGTTCCTCTCATTTCACCCGCATTGTTTAATAACACGCAAGCATTGTCATCAAAGCGGATATAAGATCCGTCCGGACGTCTGTACTCTTTACTTACACGAACTACCACAGCCTTACTAACTGAACCTTTTTTTACTTCACCGTTCGGGATGGCGTTCTTCACGGCAACAACGATTTTATCGCCCACGCGTGCATATCTTTTCTTGGTACCACCAAGAACACGGATACAAAGCACTTCTCTAGCGCCGCTGTTGTCGGCTACGGTCAATCTACTCTCTTGTTGTATCATGATTACTTAGCTCTTTCAATGATTTCAACTAATCTCCATCTCTTGGTTTTACTCAAAGGACGGGTCTCCATAATTCTCACTGTATCCCCGATGTTACATTCATTTTTCTCATCGTGAGCAGTGAACTTCTTGGTCTTGTTGACGAACTTCCCGTAAATCGGGTGTTTCTCCTTAAAATGAACGGCAACCGTGATAGATTTGTCCATCTTGTTGCTTACCACAAGACCGGTACGCTCTTTTCTAAGATTTCTTTCCATTTTTCTACTACTTATTTAATTCACGTTTGCGTAACTCCGTCATCAATCTAGCGATGTTTCTTCTTGTCGTCCGGATTAACATCGGGTTCTCAAGTGGAGAAACAGCATGGTTCATCTTCATCTTGGTCAAGGCAGCCTTTTCTGTCTCGATCTTTTCTCTTATCTCTTCGGTGGTTAAATCCTTAATTTCTGATGTTTTCATTTCTCTTACAATTTTTCGTTTCGAAATTCAAAATAGTCTCTCGACTACTCAGTGTAATCACGTCTAACCACGAACTTAGTAGCGATGGGTAGCTTTTGTGCTGCCAGGCGCAAAGCCTCTTTAGCGATTGCATACGGTACTCCATCTGCCTCGAAAAGAATACGACCCGGAGTAACAGGAGCAACGAACCCTTCTGGAGATCCCTTCCCCTTACCCATACGAACCTCAGCGGGTTTCTTAGTAATAGGTTTATCTGGAAATATACGAATCCATATCTGACCCTGCCTTTGCATATAACGAGTTACTGCAACACGGGCCGCTTCAATCTGGCGTTGTTCAATCCACATATTCTCCAACGCCTTGATCCCGAAAGACCCAAATGCAAGTTCATGTCCTCTTTGGGCATTCCCTCTCATTCTCCCTTTCTGCGATCTTCTGTATTTAGTCCTTTTTGGCTGTAACATAGCTCTTGATCTATTTAAAAGTTAAAAGACTATTTTTTTCTCTTTTTGAACCCGCCTTTTTTACCGGCATTATTCGGACGGTTGTTGTTCTCTTTCTGAGCGCCAACCAGTGCATTCGGAACCAGCTCACGTTTTCCATAAACTTCTCCCTTGCAAATCCAAACTTTAATACCTAGCTGACCGTAGGTTGTCAATGCCTCGGCCTGAGCGTAATCAATATCAGCACGGAACGTGTGCAATGGAATTCTACCTTCTTTGTAGATTTCGGCTCTTGCCATTTCAGCACCGTTCAAACGACCGGAAATCAAGATCTTGATACCTTCAGCACCCATTCTCATGGTAGAAGCGATAGCCATCTTGATTGCTCTACGGTAAGCCACACGACCTTCCAGCTGACGAGCTATATTATTACCCACGATCACGGCATCCAACTCGGGACGTTTGATCTCGAAGATATTAATTTGAACTTCCTTATCGGTGATCTTCTTCAGCTCCTCTTTCAACTTATCAACTTCCTGTCCGCCTTTACCGATAATAATACCCGGACGAGCGGTGTTGATCGTGATCGTGATTAGCTTCAGGGTTCTCTCGATAACAATTTTAGCGATTCCTGCTTTAGCGAGACGGGCGTTCAGATACTTTCTGATCTTGTAATCTTCCACCAATTTATCGCCATAGTTCTTACCGCCAAACCAGTTAGAATCCCATCCTCTGATGATTCCTAATCTATTGCTTATTGGATTAACTTTCTGTCCCATGCTAACTATTCTTTTGTAATGTTTTCAACAGCTGTCTTGCTTCCCAACACGATCGTCACGTGATTTGAACGTTTACGAATCCGGTGTGCTCTTCCTTGCGGGGCCGGTCTAAGTCTTTTCAACATACCTGCACCATCAACGAAAATTTCCTGAACGAACAAGGAGGCCTCGTCGACACGTTTACCCTCGTTCTTTTGTTCCCAGTTAGCAATTGCTGAAAGCAACAACTTTTCAACTCTACGAGCAGCTTCTTTAGGACAAAATTTAAGCATATCCAAAGCTTTTTGTACATCTACTCCGCGGATCAAGTCTGCCACCAATCTCATTTTTTGAGGAGATGTAGGACAATCGCGAAGAATTGCAAAAGCCTTTTCTTTTTTGGCTTCTTTATTCTGATTTGCTCTTAATCTTTTTCTTGCACCCATTTTAATACATCTTCTTTAGTTCAACTTTACCATGCATTACTTTTTCTTTTTATCAGCATGGCCTCTAAATGTACGTGTCGGCGCAAATTCTCCCAATTTATGACCTACCATATTTTCAGTCACGAATACCGGGATAAATTTATTACCGTTGTGTACAGCGATAGTGTGCCCTACGAAGTCCGGAGAGATCATGGAACGACGAGCCCAGGTTTTAATAACCGATTTTTTATTGGACTCATTCATTACCAATACTTTTCTCTCTAACTTGAAATCAATAAAAGGGCCTTTTTTTAACGAACGACTCATAACATCAATAATTAATCAGTTATTTTTTCCTTCTTTCTATGATATACTTGCTAGAGTGTTTCTTAGGAGCTCTAGTCTTGTAACCCTTAGCCAACAAGCCTTTTCTTGAACGAGGATGTCCTCCTGAAGCGCGGCCTTCACCACCACCCATCGGGTGATCAACCGGGTTCATTACGACACCTCTCACGCGAGGTCTGCGGCCTAACCAGCGAGTACGACCTGCTTTACCTGAACGTTCCAGCGCGTGGTCGGAGTTAGACACCGTACCAACAGTTGCACGACAGGTTAACAGTACCATACGAACTTCACCAGAAGGTAACTTGATTGAAGCGTATTTCCCTTCTCTTGCTACTAACTGAGCATAAGAACCGGCGCTACGAGCCATCACGGCTCCTTGTTGCGGTCTTAACTCGATGTTATGAATGATTGTACCTAATGGGATTTCAGATAAGAACAATGCATTTCCAACTTCCGGAGCGACACCTGCACCACTCATCACGGTTTGACCAACTTGCAAACCATCCGGTGCCACGATATAACGTTTTTCTCCATCTGCATACACTAATAGAGCAATTCTCGCCGTACGATTGGGATCGTACTCGATCGTTGCAACACGAGCCGGAACATTATCCTTGTCGCGTTTGAAATCTATTATTCTGTATCTTTGTTTATGACCACCACCTATATATCTCATTGTCATTTTACCAGTGTTGTTACGTCCACCAGTTTTACTCTTTGGTCCTAACAATGATTTCTCAGGTCTATCTGTAGTCAACTGATCAAAGGTAATCGCTACCTTATGTCTCTGACCAGGAGTTACAGGGTTTAATTTTCTTACAGCCATCTTAATTAAATATTGCTAAAAAAATCAATACTATCACCTTCTGCTAAGGTCACAATTGCTTTCTTGAAGGAAGCGGTTCTTCCGGAAATAACACCTGCTTTCGTGTAACGAGATTTAGCATCTCCTTGGTACACCATCGTGTTCACGGATTTCACGGTCACGCTATACATCGCTTCAACTGCTCTCTTAATCTCTAATTTATTCGCTGCTTTGCTAACAACGAATGCTACTCTGTTCTGCTTGTCAGTCAATGCAGTCATTTTTTCTGACAAAATGGGCTTCACAATTACTTGCATGTCTTACTCTTCATTAAGATTGAACATTTCATTTAGGCCCTGCACTGAACTTTCAACGAACACAAGACTCTTAGCTCTCATGATATTGTAAGTTGCAAGATCGCTAACTCTCATCACATCCACGTATTGTAAGTTACGAGCTGACAACAGGACATTATCGTTCATATCATTGGTAACCAACAGGATGTTACGATTATCTAATTTCAGGTTGTTAAACAGCTGAATCATCTGTTTTGTTTTCGGTGCCTCGAAGTTGAGATCCTCAACAATAGTTACCGCATTAGAGGCGGCTTTTACAGATAATGCTGATTTACGGGCCAATCTTTTCAGCTTCTTGTTCAATTTGAAGCTATAATCTCTTGGTACGGGTCCAAACACTCTACCCCCTCCTCTAAACAGAGGGTTCTTGATACCACCTGCACGGGCGCCACCGGTACCTTTTTGCTTTTTCAGCTTGCGGGTACTACCGGAAATTTCATTTCTTTGTTTTGACTTGTGGGTCCCTTGGCGGTTGTTCGCTAAAAACTGCTTTACATCAAGATAAATAGCGTGCTCGTTAGGCTGAATCCCAAAGATAGCGTCGTTTAACTCTACCTTCCTGCCTGTCTCTTGTCCGGCAATGTTTAATACACTTAACTCCATTACTTCTCGATAATTACGTATGAACCTTTAGCTCCGGGAATAGAACCCTTCACCAATAACAAATTATTTTCAGGTATCACTTTCAGCACTTCCAAGTTCTGAACCGTTATTCTGTCACCACCTGTTTGCCCACCCATACGCATTCCTTTGAACACGCGTGACGGTGTAGAACAAGCACCGATAGATCCCGGTTTTCTTTGACGGTTGTGCTGACCGTGAGTAGCCTCTCCTACTCCGGCAAATCCATGGCGTTTCACAACACCTTGGAAACCTTTTCCTTTACTAGTCCCGACTACATCAACGTACTCTGTTCCTTCGAACAAGTTCACGTCAATTACATCACCTAACTTGTACTCGACATCATACCCTGAAAATTCCACGAGTTTTCTTTTCGGAGTTGTGCCTGCCTTTTTAAAGTGTCCACTTAGCGGTTTGGTTGTGTTTTTCTCTTTTTTGTCATCAAAACCCAACTGAATTGCTGTGTAACCATCTTTCTCAATAGTCTTTACTTGGGTTACAACACATGGACCGGCCTCAATCACAGTGCATGGAATACTTTTTCCCTCGGCACTGAATACGGAAGTCATTCCGACTTTTTTTCCAATTAAACCTGGCATCTCTTTTTTCTCTTTTTAAAAATAGGTTTTCAATCTCTTAATAACGACATAGGTTTTCGCCGTTATCAAACTTTAATCTCTACTTCAACACCACTCGGTAATTCAAGTTTCATCAAGGCGTCAATCGTACCTGCAGTTGAACTGTAGATGTCGATTAATCTTTTGAACGTGCATACCAAGAATTGCTCGCGGCTCTTTTTGTTCACGAACGTAGAGCGGTTTACAGTAAAAATTCCCTTGTGAGTAGGAAGTGGAATCGGACCACTAACCACTGCTCCGGTAGCCTTCACTGTCTTTACAATCTTCTCTGCAGACTTGTCAACCAAGTTGTGATCGTAAGATTTCAACTTAATTCTGATTTTTTGGCTCATGTTTTTAATTATGATTTATGATTTAAGATTTACGATTCTCGATCACTCTTGAATCGTAAATCAGCAATCTAAAATTCTTATAATAGTTCTACTCTACCGTTATTTTTCTCTACCACTTCTTTGGCAATACCCTTCGGAACTTCAGCGTAGTGAGAGAATTCCATGGATGAACTTGCACGACCGGAAGACAAGGTTCTCAAAACGGTCACGTAACCGAATTGCTCTGCTAGCGGCACTTTAGCCTCGATCACGCGAGCCCCAGCTCTTGATTCCATTCCTTCAACCTGTCCGCGACGACGGTTCAAGTCTCCGATAATATCTCCCATATACTCTTCCGGGGTTACCACCTCAAGTTTCATGATCGGTTCCAACAACACGGGTCTAGCCTTTTGAGCGGCTTCCTTATAACCGATTTTAGCGGCCATTTCGAAAGACAACGCATCGGAGTCAACCGGGTGGAATGAACCGTCAAGCAAAGTGATCTTTAAACTAACAAGTTCATAACCGGCCAAAACACCATTAGCCATCGCATCTTTGAATCCTTTCTCTACAGAAGGGATAAATTCCTTCGGAATATTACCACCCTTCACCTCATTCACGAAAGTCAAACCTTCTTTGCCTTCTTCAGCCGGCTCCATTCTAAAGATGATGTCAGCGAATTTACCACGACCTCCGGTTTGCTTCTTGAACACGTGACGATGTTCAACGGTTCCGTTAATAGCCTCTTTGTAAGCCACCTGAGGAGCTCCTTGGTTACATTCAACCTTGAATTCACGTCTCAGACGGTCAAGGATAATATCCAAGTGAAGCTCACCCATACCGCTAATTACAGTTTGACCTGAATCTTCATCCGTTTTTACGCGGAATGTCGGGTCCTCTTCTGCCAATTTAGACAAAGCCATACCCAACTTGTCAGTATCTTTCTGTGTAAGCGGCTCTACAGCGATACCGATCACTGGCTCGGGGAAAGTCATACTCTCTAACACGATCGGGTTTTCCTCGGTACATAGAGTATCTCCAGTACGAATATCTTTAAATCCAACACAAGCACAAATATCACCGGCCTCGATTACATCCTTCGGCTGTTGTTTATTTGAGTGCATTTGGAACAAACGAGAAATACGTTCTTTTTTCTCTGTACGCGGGTTGTACACGTATGAACCAGACTCGATCTTACCGGAGTAAACGCGAGTGTAACACAAACGTCCCACGAACGGGTCAGTAGCGATCTTGAATGCCAATGCAGAAAGCGGGGCTTCCGGATCAATCTCGAAAGTCACAGCCTCTTCCGTACGCGGTCTTTTACCAGCAGCAGCCGGAATATCCAGCGGGTGCGGCAAGTAAGCGATAACAGCATCCAACAGGTTCTGAACACCTTTGTTCTTGAATGAAGAACCGCACATCACAGGACAAAAGTCCATAGCGATAACGGCCTTACGAACCACTGCTTTCAATTCTTCAACAGTGATTGATTCAGGATCTTCGAAGAAACGCTCCATCAAAGCCTCATCCTGAACGGCAGCGGCCTCAACTAATTTCTCTCTCCATTCCTGAGCTTCTGCCAATAAATTCGCCGGAATTTCCTTGATCGTAGCTTCCAATTCACCATTCTCCCACACGTAAGCTTTCATCTCGATCAAATCGATAACTCCCTGGAATCCATCCTCAGCACCGATCGGTAACTGTAATGGAATAGGATTCGCGTGTAATTTTTCGCGGATCTCACGTACTGCTTTGAAGAAATCAGCACCTGAACGGTCCATTTTATTCACGAAAGCGATTCTCGGAACACCGTATTTATTAGCTTGACGCCAAACAGTTTCCGATTGCGCCTCAACTCCACCCACGGCACAGAACAATGCAACAGCACCGTCCAACACACGCAATGAACGCTCCACCTCAACGGTAAAGTCAACGTGCCCCGGAGTGTCAATAATATTTACTTTATATTGCTGACCTTGATAATTCCAGAAACAGGTAGTAGCGGCAGAAGTAATGGTGATACCTCTCTCCTGCTCTTGTACCATCCAGTCCATGGTAGCCGTACCGTCATGCGTTTCACCGATTTTGTGATTCACTCCGGTGAAATACAGGATACGCTCAGTTGTTGTCGTTTTACCGGCATCAATGTGAGCCATGATACCGATGTTTCTTGTAAAATGTAAATCTCTCTTTGCCATTTATCTTATCCCTTCAATTAAAATCTGAAATGTGCAAAAGCTCTGTTGGCTTCAGCCATACGATGAATATCCTCTTTCTTCTTGAAAGCCGCTCCTTCTTCCTTGTATGCAGCCATGATTTCAGCAGCTAGTTTTTCTGCCATGTTTCTTCCGCTTCTTTTGCGAGAGAACAATATCATATTTTTCACGGAGATAGCTCTTTTTCTCATCGGGTTGATTTCCATCGGCACTTGGAATGTTGCACCACCTACACGACGGCTTTTAACCTCTACTTGCGGAGTAATATTCTCCAAAGCTTGCTTCCAGATGTCCAATGCAGGTTTCTCTTCCTTCTTGGCCATTTTCTCGTCTACAATGTCGATTGCATCATAGAAAATTCTAAACGCGATAGACTTCTTCCCATCTACCATTAAATCATTAACGAACCGGGTAACCAACACGTCGTTGAACTTCGGGTCCGGTAACAGGATTCTTTTTTTTGGTTTACTTTTTCTCATCTCTTCTAGTTTACGAATTTGTTCGTTCGCTGCCCTTACCGGTCTTCAACGGTCTCACGACCATTTACTCAACTTTTCGGGAACAACCCATAAACAACTCCTGTCAATTAATCTTTTTACTTCTTACCTTTTGCCGGAGCTGCTGCAGCACCTTTTTTCGGTCTCTTAGCGCCATACTTAGAACGACCTTGTAAACGACCGTTTACACCGGCAGCATCCAATGTACCGCGAACCAAGTGATAACGAACTCCCGGAAGGTCTTTTACACGACCACCTCTGATCAACACGATAGAGTGCTCTTGCAAGTTGTGTCCTTCTCCCGGAATGTAGGCATTCACCTCTTTCCCGTTGGTTAATCTAACTCTGGCAACCTTTCTCATCGCTGAGTTCGGTTTCTTCGGGGTTGTCGTGTACACACGAACGCAAACCCCGCGTCTTTGCGGGCAAGCATCCAAAGCCGGAGCCTTGCTCTTGTCCTGGATTTTTGTTCTTCCTTTTCTTACTAACTGTTGAATAGTTGGCATACAAGTACTTTTAAATTAGTTACTTTTATTCAATTTGGCTCGCAAAGGTAGCAACTTTATCCATCACCACCAAACATTTCTATCTTTTTTTTTGAAAAAAGCATAAGACTGTGAGAATGTTAGCCAACAATAAACCGATGAAATTCTATGAAAGAATAATTTCTCCCACCCTGCACTTTCGAATCAAAGACGCATCAAAGACACTCGTGAACGCCTTTGATACGTCTTTGATTCGAAAGTGATACGTCTTTAATCCCTATATGCATCGAATGTACATCAGCTATTCATTGGGTTTTCCCCTATTACCCTAGAAATAGTTCACTTACAAACTTAAGAGTAAATCCGCAGCAAGATAAAACGTTTATTCCACAAAAACATATAAAGAAAATACCTATTTTTGCCTTAAATTTTACATCAAAAATAAAATTATGGGGAAGGCTGTTTTGAAATATATTTTTGCTTTTTGCTCCTTGCTTTTATTTATCTCCTGCGGGAAAATTTCTTCAGACTCCACGAATGACGAGGTGGATTACTCGGATAGCAAGTGTTGGTTCGAGGCCAATCAAGAGGACATGAACAAAAAGGTCGATATTTTTTACGTGGTGCCTACTTGCATTTGGGATTATACCGACAGCCTCGGGCAAATACAACATAACATGGACATATTCAATACAAAACAGCGTCAAATGGTAGACCCGTCTATTCGATTGGCCAAAAATGTCTTGTCGGACAGTTGTAATTTTTTCTCTCCCTATTACCGTCAGATTTCGATGGACAGCTGGTTGTCTTTGGACACTGCTCTCATCGAAAAACGTTTTCAATTGGCTTATAAAGACGTGGTAGCCGCCTTTCGTTATTATTTGAACAATTACAATCAAGGACGTCCTTTCATTCTTGCCGGTCACAGCCAAGGAGCAAAAGCCGTGATCGAATTATTGAAACACGAAATAACACCGGATATCTACCAGCACTTAGTCGCATCTTACGCCATCGGGTATACAATCACACAAGAGGAACTAGACAGTTATCCTTATCTACGAATGGCTAAAGACTCTACGGACGTGGGGGTGATCATCGGATTCAATAGCGTGACAAAACCGGAAGCAATTTCTCCATTGTTCAAAAACAACATCGTGTGCATTAATCCACTGAACTGGAAAACGGATGCTAGCCCCGGAGTTTCTTATCAAGGTTTTACCGCATCTATCGACCCTTCCATCCATACAATCGTGGTAACAGGAATTGATGAAGACAAATATTATATTCCCAGCGTGGAAGTACTTTTACCTAAAGGGAATCTACACGTGGAAGAATTTAATCTTTACAATCAGAATTTGAGAAAAAATGTTTTACAGCGCATACGTGCATTCCATGAACGTTCCTTTCAATCAAATTAACGCCACGGGATACTCACGCACGCTCCAAATGTAAGACTTCTGAGAAAAACATTCAGAATGTAAAAGACAAAATCTCTGATTTTAAAAATGCTGATTTTAAAATTCCCCAATCAGAACATCTCTTTTTATAGCTATATCGACAAGAAAGAATAATTTTATGAAGATATACCAAAAAAAATAGCCTTATTCCAAAAATGATACAATAAATTATTTGCAATTATCGATGCCATAAAAGAAACAACCGAGAAACATAAAGTACTCTATCTCTAAAATTTGTATTATTTCGTGCTTTTAATTTTTTTTGTTAAAATAAATATTGCAACATTGCACTCTGATAAATCACAAAACAAAAAAATCATATTACACATGAAAACTTTTTTTTTTACTTCTAGCAGTAGCCTTCCTCTTTTTACAGACAGGAAAAGCCTGCACGATCATTGTGGCCGGCAAAAAAGCCACGGTCGACGGTAGTGTTTTAAATTCACACACGGATGCCGGTGCGGATTGTCGTATCCAGGTCGTGGCGGGCCAGAAATTCCCCAAAGGAAGTATGGCTCCCGTGTATTACGGCATACAGCGAGTTGACCTTCCCTTGGAAGACAACGGGGAAATCTTAGGCTACATCCCGCAAGTTGAGCAAACCTACACATATTTCCAATCCGCTTACTCTCACATCAACGAGTACCAGCTATGTATCGGGGAAAGCACCACAAGCCAACGTCCCGAATTACAAGTAAACAAAGGAGAAGGGAAACAGATCATGACCGTGGAACAAGCCATGATTTTTTCCTTACAACGTTGCAAAACGGCAGAAGAGGCCCTCACCCTCATCACCTCGCTCATGGAAAAATACGGGTTCCTTCCCTCTTGCGGACCGGAATCAGAATGTCTCACGATCGCAGACCCGGAAGGAGTATGGGTTCTTGAACTTTTCAGTGTCGGTAAAAACTGGACCCCGGAAAGTGGTAAGCCGGGAGTGATCTGGGCCGCTCAACGAGTGCCGGACGATGAAATCGCCATTATTCCCAACTGGAGCATCATTAAAGAAATAGATCTTTCAAAACCGGAACAATTCCGTGCCTCTTCCAACTATCAGCAGGTAGCCATTGAAAACGGTTGGTATTCCCCGGCAAGCGGAAAACCTTTCATTTGGCAGGATGTTTATGCCCCGACTCCCAGAGAATGGGCCACAAACCGTTTTTGGTTATTCGTCAACACGTTCGCACCCTCTCTCGACCCGATCCCGTCCAGACGTACCAACAACCCGTTTGATAACTTAAACCAGTACATCCAATACGTGGAACCGCTTAGCGTGTACCCGTTCTCCTTTAAACCAGAGCAAAAAGTTTCCGTGAAAGACTTCATGGACTTCCAACGTTCCACGTTCTCGGGAACCATCTATGACAAAGAGAATGACGCCATTTGGTATTACCCGGACAAGAACGGGAACATGGTGAAAAGTAAACTGGCCACCCCTTTCCCATCCGGTGAAACGCAAAAATTAATGAAGACTACTCGCAGACGCCTAGTAGCACGGGTTGACGGGGAATACGGTATGGTTGCTCAGCTCCGCTCGGATTTTCCTCGGGAAATCGGTGGAATATACTGGGTTTTCCAAGATAACGCCTACACGTCGCCTTACCTGCCCATCTTCACGGGTGTGACCCGCATCCCGGAAGTCTATTCCACGTATAACCCCAAAGAATACTCCGACAATTCCGCTCGCTGGGCCATTGATTTTGTCGATAATTTACTCTACCTGAACTGGCAGGACGGAAAAAAGGATTTGAACGCCGCACGAGCTCCCATGGAACAATCATTCTTCGAACGTAACGCTGAGATCGAGAAAGAGTTTATCGCTTTGCAAAAGAAAAATCCCAAGAAAGCGACAGAATTACTCAACAAATACACGCAGGAATGTGCCGACACGATCATGCAAACCTACGTACAACTTCGGAACACGCTGATCACAAAGTACACGAACAATAGAATGAGATAAAAGTTATAAAGAGAAGGGTCTACCCCAAAAATCTATTTTTAAACGACTACCCCCTAGCACAGGAGGGGGTAGTTTGTAGATACTAGATAAGACTTTGGGAACAGCCTCTTCATCTCGTTCACCAGTTTGTTATTTCTTTATTTATTTCCTATTTTTAACGCGAAGAGAATTAAACGTTACATCACATGCACACGAACGAGCAATTCATTAAAGCGCTAAACCGAAAAAAAGAGGAAGCCTTCCAAATGCTCTTCAAAGATTACTATGCATCTTTGGTCATGTACGCCATGCACTATGTCAGACAGGAAGTTGCCGAAGACATTGTGCAGGGTTTAATGACCCTATTGTGGGAAAAAGATATACAATAGAAGAGGGGATTATTAAAGCCAGAGAATACGGATTCATCACGTTCGATCCTTATATGTCCGAAACCGAAGAGCCGGAAGATTGTCTCCTATTTATCCCAAGTCAAGAGATGGACATACAACAATACTTCCAATTTTTATTCTCTTCGACAAAAGAAGAATTAGACGAACTCATGGAAGAATATCCCTTGGTAGAACAAAAATATTTGCTGCTACAAGATGCAATCCAACAACAACTGGATATAGACATCTTTTCTTTTTGTCTGCCTTCATAAAACAACTACTCATCCAGCGCTCTCCCCTGTGCATGGGAGAGCTGATTATCAATAGACTTTTGAAACACTCTCTTTTATTTTCCTCCATTCTCCATATTCCAACGGAAATACGTACCTTTGCACAAGGGATGACGTAATCTAACAAATATTTCCAATGGTATTAACCTTTAACACGCAACTAAAAGGGACAATTGCTCTCACGGATTCTTTTCAACTCACGAAAACGCTCCGTGAAGATGATAGTTTGTATAAATTTATCTGGGCAAGGAAAGGAACCGTCACGATTAATATAGACCATCAACTCATCACGTTACAGGAAGATGATATTATTTCCCTAACTAACCTTCACCATTTGGATATCAAAGAATCCGAAGGAGACTATATGCTACTCCTTTTCAACAGTAATTTCTATTGTATCTACGGAAACGATCATGAAGTCTCATGCAGCGGATTCCTTTTCAACGGCTCCTCCCACATCATGCACTTCCGCCTCTCGGAAGAAGAAAAAGCGATTTGCGAGGCAATCATCACCAGCTTGCAAAGCGAATTTCAGGTAAACGACAACTTAAAAGAAGAAATGTTGCGCATCCTGCTGAAACATTTCATCATTCACGCGACACGGGTCGCCCGCAAAAACTTGCATATCACGCCGGACATGGAAGAAAGTTTCAATTCGGTTCGTCGTTTTTACGTGCTTGTAGACCAGCATTTCAAAGAAAAGAAACAAGTACAGAATTACGCCGATATGTTATGCAAATCCCCTAAAACCCTTTCCCACCTTTTATCGTTATACAATTTACCTTCCCCGCTGAAAGTGATACACCAAAGGGTGGAAGCGGAAGCGAAACGGCTTTTACTATATAGCGAAATGACAGCCAAGGAGATCGCCCATTTTTTAGGTTTCGAAGACCAAGCAAATTTCAGCCGTTTCTTCAAGAAAGTTTCCGGGGAAAGTATTACACAATACAAGCGTCAATTGAAAGAATCGGGAAAAATTGACAACTAAAACAGAAAAATTGCCATTTTTAGCCACACACGGATAGCCGATCTTTGTACCTGAAGTTAAACATTATAATTCAGGAATAAAATGAACGAGCAAGTAACAAAATTCATCTGTCGTTTTTTAACGATAGCAGCATCAAACAAAGGTTTAGGCATAAAACTTATCCGTGTGGCCATCCTCATCATTTTCGTGTGGATCGGAGGCCTGAAATACTATCACTACGAGGCCGACGGGATTGTACCGTTCGTTGCCAACAGTCCATTCATGAGCTTCTTCTACAACAAACAAGCCCCGGAATACAAGGAATACAAAAATGCGGAAGGGGCCCACGTGATCAAGAACCGGGAATGGCATCAAGCAAACGGAACGTACACTTTCGCCTATGGGTTGGGAGCCTTGATCTGCATCATCGGAATACTAGTCTTCTTGGGATTATTCTTCCCCCGTATCGGTATCATCGGAGATATTCTGGCCATCATTATGACCATCGGCACCTTGTCATTTCTTGTCACGACACCAGAAGTATGGGTTCCCAATCTAGGAAGCGGAGAATTTGGCTTTCCCCTATTATCCGGAGCCGGACGCCTTGTGATTAAAGACACGGCAATATTAGCAGGAGCCATAGTGCTACTATCCGATTCGGCACAACGCATATTAAATCAATTAAACATCAAGAATCATGAAAGAATTTGACGCTATCATCATCGGTTTCGGCAAGGGTGGCAAAACCCTTGCCACGGAACTGGCTCAACATGGCTGGAAAGTTGCCGTAATTGAACGATCAGATAAAATGTACGGAGGAACCTGCATCAACACTGGGTGCATCCCGACTAAAGCTCTCATCCACCAAGCAGAACTTGCCACGCAGAAAAAAGGGCTATCTTTCGAAGAACGGAAAGCGGACTACCGGAAAGCAATCGCATTCAAAAATAATGTAACAGACAAGTTACGCAAAAAAAACTACGATAACCTCGCCGGGAACCCTAACATTACGGTTTACACGGGTGAAGGACAATTCGTCTCACCCGAAGTCGTACGGGTAACGACGCAAGAAGAGGCTTTCGAACTAACGGCAAAACACATTTTTATCAACACGGGGGCAGAAACCGTGATGCCCCCGATCAACGGGATTCAGAATAACCCCGGAGTTTTCACGAGCACGACGATCATGGAACTGGAAGAACTTCCCCGACAACTAATCATTATCGGTGGTGGTTACATCGGTTTAGAATTTGCCTCCATGTACGCCTCCTTCGGGTCAGAAGTAATCGTGCTGGAAAGCTCTCCGGCATTGATTCCCCGGGAAGATCGAGATATTGCAGCCAGCGTGCAAGAAGTAATGGAGAAAAAAGGGATTCGTTTCATCCTGAATGCCAACGTGCAATCCGTGACGAACGTTGAAAAAGGAACCACCCTCACCTATAAGGATACAACAAGCAGTGAATTGAACACACTAAAAGCAGATGCTATTCTCTTGGCCACGGGTAGAAAACCCAACACTGAAAACTTGAATCTAAAAGCTGCCGGTGTCGAAGTCAACGAAAGAGGAGCCATCATTGCGGACGAACATTTGAAGACAACGACACCCCACATCCGTGTCATAGGAGACGTAAAAGGTGGTTTACAATTCACCTATGTTTCTCTGGACGATTATCGAATCATCCGGGAAGATTTATTCGGCAACAAGGATCGGATGACAACCGACCGGGAACCAATCAGTTATTCCGTGTTTATTGATCCCCCCCTTTCCCGCATTGGGATGAGTGAAGAAGACGCCAAGAAAAAGAACTTGAATTTCAAGGTAAACAAATTCACGGTCTCTTCCATTCCACGAGTACACACGATTGGCAAAACCGAGGGAATGCTAAAAGCGATTATTGACGCTGACACGAAAAAGATACTGGGCTGTACACTATTTTGTCCGGAATCAAGCGAGATCATCAATATCGTGGCTATCGCCATGAAAACGGGACAGGATTACACATTCCTGCGAGATTTCATCTTCACGCACCCCTCCATAAGCGAATCATTCAACGACCTGTTCAAATTTAAACTATGAATTAATCCGATTGTTGCCATGAAGATTTAGGCAAGGTAAACCAGAAAGTTGATCCTTGCCCCACTTCTGATATGACCCCGATCTGTCCTCCTAACCGAGTCACGATACTCTCGCAGATAGAAAGTCCCAATCCCGTACCCTGTTGGAAAGAATTCAATTTCACGAATCGCCCGAACACCTCTTTCTGCTTATCCGTGGGAATACCGCATCCCGTGTCAGAAACATAGAAATACAATGCCTCATCCTCTCGCAGCCTGTACCCGATCCGAATACTTCCCTTGAACGTGAATTTTATGGCATTCGTGATCAGATTGTTCATTACCTGCATCAAACGATTCGCATCAGAATAAATCACACACTCAGGTAAACACTCCACGAATTCTACAACAACCGAATCATTTTTTAATCGTAAACGGGCTGCCCGAATAACCTCTATCAACAATACATTCAAATTTATCTTGGAATAAACGAATTCAAAAACACCAGCCTCGATCTTCGACAAATCCAGGATATCACCGATCAATTGCAGCAACAACGTGTTATTATTCTCTATAATTTTAATATACTCTTGTCGTTCATTCTCATCATCCGTGTAAGCCAACACGTTAGAAAAACCGACAATCGCGTTCAACGGAGTCCGAATCTCGTGACTCATATTGGCAAGAAAAGCCGATTTAAGATGGTTTGAAATTTCTGCAGCCTCTTTCGCTTTCAACAATTCCTCCTCCATCTTCTTACGCTCATCGATCAATAAAGATCCTCCTACCAGCAACGTGGGATGCCCCTCTCCATCCCTCTCTCCAACGGTCACGAAACTCTCGAACCAAATATACTCATTTGCATCCCCCCGAAACATGGAGCGATGCTCTTTTCGAACAATATTAGCCCGAGCATAATACAAATCATAATAAGCTTCACGCATCCCCATCCGATCGTCCGGATGAACGAGCATATCCCCTTCTCTCTCCGTTATTATCTTTGCATCCTTCGTCTTACAAAACTCGTGAGGCAGGTACGTGATGTTGTAACTAATCGTCTTGTTCAGCAGATCCCACGTCCACGGAATAAGTCGTGTCGCACCCAGCACCAGTTCATATCTCCGATTCAACCCCTCCAACAAAACTTGATTCTCCTTCATTCTCAACGAACCCAAATACTCTTCTGTCCGATCGATAAAGAACACGTCCATAAAATCCTTCTCGGAACTTGGGAAAGATAATTTATCGTAATAACGAATTTTATTATTTTCTTCCGGAACAACAAAAGAGGTAATACGCCCGGATTCTTTATCCATCATATAGTCCAAGAGTTGGTTATCCACGTCAGCCTCTCTCAAGCGTTTCCCGACAACCTGGGACCGGGTACAATGAAAAACTTTCTCGAAAAGATTATTTACATCACGAAATATGAAATCAATGACATTCCCATTTTCATCAAAGATCAGCTGCTTACGAATATAAATCGCAGGCATATTGTCAACCAACTTTCTATATTGCGAAAGTAACTGGAATTCCCGTTGACGTTGTTGACGTCTTTGGCTCATGACATGCAAACGCATCAGACCGATCGCTCCCAGTAAAATAATAAATGCCAAACCGATAATAATATACTCCTTATAGAGCTGGAAAAAATTAGGCGGGACCTGATAAAACACGACATTTCCAGTGATACTATTAGGATCCACACCATGATGTTGCAAATGATGATAATTCAAATAAACCTTTGGCTTCCCCCCAATCTTTCCTTCCACATCCCGGGCCGGCACTCCCCCTAAAATTTGTCGTATCGCTTGAATAGTAACCTTCCCAAAGTCTGATGCCGAAATAAAATATCCACCGGCAAAAGCCCCGGTCTCCACATCCATCTCCGTTAACGTGAACACGGGTGCATCTACAAAACCATATATAATTTTTTGAAGATTATCTGCCAAATAGCGGCTCTCTGATTGCTTTTTCCCCACGAACCAAGAATTGTAAATAATTCCCACTTCCCTGCTATATCCCATCAAAGTATCTAGTAATTTCTCCGTAGACATATCTATGGGTGTTAGTAAATCTAACTCCAATTCGGGAAAATCCTTCTCCAACACGCCGCTTACCTCTTCCCTAACCATAGCACTAATATAGCGTTTATCTGAAATAAGAGCTATTTTTTTTACGCCCGGTTGCAAGCTCCGGATCAAGTCGATTGTCTTCTTGACATAAAAAGGATGTTTTACCACAGTCACATTGTATCCCGCAGTAGCCACTTCCGTCAACACGAATTTTCCTTCTCCCAAAAAATCCTTATTAACAAAATTTTCCAAACTTCTCGGCATTGAATCCCTGGAATAACAAATAATAGCAGGTATATCCTTCCATTCCTTGTCAAATAACGGTTGACACACAAGCCACGCCGGATCTCCGATAAAAACAACCACTTTAGGCGGCTTTAAATATCGAGACAATAAATAATCCCTTTTTTCTTCCACCTCTTCGACTCTTGTCATCATCGGAATAGATAACTCTTCAGCCTCGACATGTAATCCTGGAGACGAGAATTCATCCCGAACAGCTTGATATAAATTATTCGCCCAAGCCTCATTGAAATTAATTGAATTAAGTACCAGTATATACTCTTTCCCCCGTGTATTTTCAGCAAACCCCAGAATATACACACCCAAGAAAAAAAATAGTGCCGTAATCCTCCTTATCATAACTTCAATTCAAACATCAGCACCAAAATTACGAAATAATAATATGTTTACTTCCTCTTCCTAGCTTAATTCTTAAATATTTTTTGATAAATGACAAAACCTCCACATTGGTACAATGAAGGTATGTCAAAATGCACACCTTCTTTTTCTATTTTACTTTTAATACATTTAGATTCCTTCCAACTCCCGCAATATTTTTAGTGTCTTCGGATCAGACGGACGTGACATATTAGCATCTATGAAATTCCCTTCCCGGTCTATTAACAAAAAACGAGGAATCCCGTTGTTCCCAAGTTCCTCCATATATTTGTTATTACCCCGCATGTGTAATTGAATTCCTCCCATTTGCCTTTCTTTCACAAATTTCTCCCACTCATCCTGACTTTTATCACAAGATATACTCACAAAATAAATGTTTCGTCCTTGAAATTCTTCCTCTAATTTTTTTAATGACGGGATTTCCGCATTACACGGTCCACACCAAGTTGCCCACAAATCGACATACACGTATTTTCCTTTAAAATCCGACAAACTTACCTCTTTACCATTGATATCCGGAAATGTAAACGGAATAGCTGGCTGCCCTTTTTCCAACTTTCTATTTGCACGACACAAGTTGTCGTAAGCCTCCACTAAAATCGGCTGATGTACCCAATTCCTAAAAATCGAATCCATCTCACCTGTAGTACCTACACTCAAAGCTTTCATGTAAGCCATCACATTCTTATTCACAATATACTCAATCAACCGTTCGTCTTTAAACGTTGATATCGTCTCACGTAACAATTCTAAAGATATATCATAAAATGATCCTTTCAACTCTTTCATTCTGATCAATGCATGCATCACTCGATCCATCGACTCCCGGTATTCCGGAATCTCCCACGAAGTCGTATCTTCAATTACGGCCTTTTGTAATTCGGCATAAGTATCCTCCAACAAATCCGATTCTCTGTCTTCCACTTCTCCATAAACAACCGCCGAAGCTAAATGATTATTTTTTATATAACGTAATCGCTTTCTCTCCCGCTTCACAAATCCAGTATCTAAGGAAGCTGCCCGTAAAGCCTCTTCCCGTTTACTCATCACCCGATCTAGCTTCTCCCGAAACTCACGGTTCGTTATGCGATAATAATCAATGAAATAAATTTGCTCGACATCATATTTATTCAAATAATTATTCACATTAGCACCTACCCCTTCAAAAAACCATCGATTCCCCTCAAACCTAGCAGCCCAAGGTTTTCCCGCTTCCAACCAAATAACATAAGGCATTTCTCCCACCCATAAACAAGCGTACTTTCCACCGGATAAAGCCAGTGAAACCGAGGCAACCTGCAAAGAATCCTCACGTACAAATGTTAACGTTGTCCGTTGGTCCCGAAATTCGAGATCAACTTTTCTCGTCTCATTTGCCGGAAATAAAAACTTGAAAGTTGTCTCCTCGCTCTTGCTACAAGCCCCGAACATGAAGATACAAGCAAGAACGACTACTATATTTTTGATTATAAGCATATAACAAACTTTTACTTCTTATTACCCTTCTCTAATTCTCTCAATATCTTTTCAAACTCTGGGCTTGAAGGTTTGGGCAAATTCAAATTCATCACTCTCCCTTTTCGGTCCAATAATATCAGACGAGGAATTGCCTTTACTCGAAAAGCGATCATAGAAGATTCGTCACCTGCAATCCACCACTGGTACCCATCCATTTTTCCCCACCACAATTCATTTCGCCAACGTTGCTCCTCCGTATCACAGGAAAGACTGACGAAAACAATATTTTTGTATTCTTTTGATAATCTTCTCAAAGTAGGATATTCCTTTTTACAAGGGTAACACCACGAAGCCCACACGTCTATCACGACATACTTTCCTTTAAATTGCTTCAATGACATTTTTTGTTTTGCCGTGTCCCGAAATATGAACCCGGGAACCCGATCTCCCACTTTCACCTCGACCGTATCATGCACCGGCACAGATTCCACCCTGATCTGGCTCCACCCTATTAACGGGCATACCATGAAAAAAATAAACAACCATTTCATCATTGCCTATAAATTTAATTACTTCGTCAAGATATTCGTTTTAATCTCATACAAAGAAGATTTCAACTCCGGTAACTGAACTCTCTCAATCAATTGATCTGTCAAGACTACCAGTTCTTTTTTCTGATCAACACTCCATTTATCTTTAAAATACATGATCGGCATGAAATACAAAGCTGCAATTTTCTCATCCGTAATAAACGGGAAAACTCGTTTATACGCTTCCAACGACAACCTCGTATTCCCCGTCATTATCCCATTAATCAAATCAATATACCCATACAAGTAGTCTTGACCTGTCAGTCTATATGCATCCAATGTCGCCTTTAACTTGTCTACCTCCTGCAAAGTAATATTTTTGTTGGCCCCCCGGAGAATACTTTCCAATTGGAGAGCGAACAAGGCTCCTAGCTTTTTATCGACCCTCTTCACCCCGACACCTTGACGAAATTGTTCTACATGTTTTAGCAAATAAGCTAAATTCCCCGATCCGACAGGAGACAAACGATAATCTTCATAAATAAACCAATAGGGTGCCGTACACTTCTGCTTATCTTCCAAAGAGGTCATTACATCCAACGCAATACTTTTTGCTTTTGTCGTGTTTTCGGAAGCCAGTAAAGCTTTGATGTATCTCAACAGGAAATCCATCTTACGATTCCCTGCCACGTACTCCCCTTCCAACTGAACAACAGAATTTTCCATAAAAACCGAATCCACCCTATTGATAAATTTATCCTCATCAAGAATCGCCCCCACAATCCGAAATAATAGCGTTCCGTCAGTCTTCAACACCAAAAAAGTCGGGTAGGACATAATTTGATATTTCTGTTGAATATCAATCCCTTCCCCCTTTTCCATATCAAATTTCACACAAACGAACTTATTATTCATGTAATCCCCAACAGTTTTCGAGGGGAATACTTTTTCTGTCATCAGTTTACATGGCCCACACCACGAAGTATAACAATCCACGAAAACATATTTATTCCCTGTCTTTGCTTTTTCTAACGCACCTTCAAGGGTTAATTCCTGAAAGGCTGTCTGTGCAAATGCTGACACGAACAGGCATAGGCAACAAAGTAGTGATATTAACCTTTTCATTTCTTAACCTTTCCTAAAGGAAACACTATCGAATAAATAACCACAAATCACTTTGTAATTCTCTGCAGAACAAACCACGTGTTCCACCTGCTCCTTACCATTCACTCTATAACGAATGGCATATACCCGATCTCCGATTTTTACCTTATTCTCGATTTCCGCTTTACGGAGCCCCAAATGATACAAATGGTCATCTCGTATCCCTTCTTTATTTTCCGTGGCATCATCTACCATTTGCGCGAAAGAAGTCAATCGCACAGAAATTTTCTCCCTCCATTTCCCATCTTTCATGGAGGCTTGAATATTCATTGCAAAAAAAGGAGTCTCCAACCGAGAATGTTCTTTAGCATACTTGGCTATTTGTTTCTTATTTTTGAACGTATAAGCATAATCACAAGAAAGGATTTCGAAATCGGCATGATTAATTATTCGTTCCCAATTTGCTTTCAAATTTTTGAAATTATCCTCAAAAGACTTCACCTCACTCCCCTCTTCAAAAATAGATGTCCTTGCCATACTATTTTGCCCCCAAACTATCGGTTGACCTATCAAGAACAATAAAAATAAAGATAATATAAATCTCATGGTAATTTCATTTTTAATAATACAAAATCGAAGCACGCACCATTTTACATTATAGCTTTGGAAGAGTGATATTTGCAAAACCCATCAAAGAAGATTGAATGAGAATTGATGTCACGTGTGCTGCAATCTTTTTTGTCAATGCACTTAACGCTTTCTTCTGTTTCACGCTCCATTTCCCCTTCAACGTTGTTATCGGGGTAAAATACAAGTAAGCAATTTTTCCGGCATCCATCTTGGAAAATACTTTTTTGTATAATTTTATGACATCATCCGTATTTTCTGTTTTCACCGCTTTAATCAAAGCTATATAATCATTCAAATAATCATGTCCATCCAAATGATAAGACTCTAACATTTTCCCTGCAGTCTCAACATCCTCCAAAGTTGCCGTCTTATTACGTCCTCGCAAAATATCTTCCAACTGGATTGCAAATAAATTCCCCACGACAGAATCCACTTTCTCCACGCCAACTCCCTGCCGGAATTGCCCCACATGTTGTAATAAATACATCATATTATTTGAACCGACAGGAGATAAATCCAGATTTTCATAAATAAACCAATACGGCTTCGTACATTTCTCATCGTCACTCAACGATGCCAACACATCTTCTGAAATTTTATGTGCTTTCTCGATATCACAAGCCTTCACCAATGCCTTGATATAGGTCATCAAGAAATCCTTATCCCGATTTCCTTTCTCGTATTCAACCGCCAGTTTCCCTGCAGAATTTTCATCAAATGCCTCTTTTACCTTTGCCACGAACTCTTCTCCCGTGGCAGAAGCCCCTACAACTGCATGCAATAAGCTTCCATCTACATTCAAAACCAAAAATGTAGGGTAGGACGACACCTTGTATTTTTGCTGAATATCCCGTCCCTCTCCTTTTTCCATATCAAACTTCACACTCACAAACGTTGCATTCATGTATTCCCCCACTTCTTTCAAAGGCAAAATATCTGCCGCCATCATCTTACATGGTCCACACCATGAGGTATAACAATCCACGAAAACATATTTATTCTCTATTTTCGCTTTTTCCAACGCCTTCGCTAATGTCAGTTCTTGAAAATTTGTCTGGGCAAACACGAAGACAGTTATAAACATACAAGTGAATAACAATACAAACTTTTTCATACGAACAATTTAGAGATCCTTCAAATAAATAATTCCTCATGACAAAAAATACTTAATCACGAGGAATTAACCAGTTAAACCTACAAGCTACTTTGATTAAATCGCACACAAGCATGAGTACGTGCCGCTTTATCGACAACTGTAATGTTGAAGTTCGTCCCCATAACTCTAAGATCCCCCGAATCAATAAGTTTCAACCCCACGACAAACGATTTTGCCGTCCCAGCAATAGATGGATCATAAGTAACAATAACCGGTATTTTTACTTGCACAGAATCAGCCGGAAGGACAAGATTTTTCACCATTTCCGGGTCATCAAAAGGAACATAATTTACCCCTTCCACTGCTTCCGTAAAGCCACTTACCTTACAAGACCAAGGAGCTATTTTGATTTGGCGATCCACACTTTTGGCAAGCCCGGCCGCCCGTACTTCAAAATAAAAGGTATCACGTTGTTGTGCCGACTTGACTGTAAGAGAACTCTTATTATAAAAATAGTAAGTACTATCACCAGGAACCATACTTGTAGCCAAAGTTGCCCCGTTATCATAGGGAAAATATATATAATTGTCCTCCAAAGAAAATACATCAACTTCCTCTCTTGTACAAGCTGCCCACATCAATCCGACTACTAATACAATAAATAGTTTTTTCATAATCATCTGTTTTTTTTATTCATTATCTACGTTCACTTGGAGGTAAAGGCAACACGTATTGTTCCTCTCCACAATCTGCGGTTTCAGCATCCTGCCACAACATCCGTTTCACGGCAAACCGTTTATACGTATAAAAATTCTGCCCTTCAGCTATCAACTCCCGAATCCATTCCATCAGTACCCGGTCTGTCCGGTCACTCTCCGTCAATGCAACATAATCCACCCCACGAGCCGCGCACAATGTTTCATAAGCAACATTTGCTTCTTCCAAAGTACCTACTTCCATCAGGATAAGATACATTTCGGCCAAACGTACAAGAGGCATATTCCGCGCGGCAGAAGAGTTGGAAGGATACATATCATCATATTTACGAGTAATACGAACATATTGTCCCGTATAACTACGTAAATAAGACCATTGTTGTTTAAGTCGCAAATCATTCGCATTTCCATCAAACAAATCGCTCACAAACGTACTATAATTACGATTATTGTATGAATTCAAATTTTGACTATTGGCAAATCCGGTCTGCTGATAATCAAAGTTATCTTGATTTATGCTACATAAATGTTCCGGGTAGAAAGTCCGGTCCACATAATTATCTGCCGTAGCCAAAGCAAACACGGCAGTACCATCTTCCCCTTTCGCCTCAATAACCATCTTCGCGTATCGCATAGCTCCCTCCGTATCATTCATCCACAAACGAGCCCGAGCCTGCAAACCTAAAACCCCGTAATAATTAAAATGAGCTTCCCGGTCAGACCAATCAGAACTTTCAACACGAGTCACTATCGGATCCGATTTTTTCAACAATTCTTCTGCTTCATTCAAATCACGCAACAACAATTCCATATATTTATCAAAAGTATAATATTGGTAATTTTGAATAGAATTCTGAGTTACGTATGGCAAATATTCCGTAGACGGATTTATATTCTTAGGCATCGGACCCCATATCCGAATTAAATCCAAATGCAAGCAGGCACGAAATGCCAAAGCCTCTCCTTTTACAATATTATAATACTCCTCCCGATACTTATCTTTATTCTTATCACAAGCTTCAATCATTGGATTTAACGTGTTGATAATCTTATAAATTTGCATAAACATCGCATCCAAGGTATTGGCGACACCGCTATTATCAATATCATACTCGTGATTTGCCCATGAACTATTATCTTTGGTCCATGTATTAGCCATCTCCTCAACACAACCACCCCCTCCCAAATAACCTGTCGGTTTATATACATTTGAAGCAGCCAATACATAAGCCCCATCCAACACTTGTAAAATACCTTCATCCGTTTCCAGCAAATTATCCGCGATCAACGTAGTTTCCGGTACAACAGTAAGCCAATCATCACAAGCACTACACCCTAACGCTAGCGATGTACACAATATATAAATACTCTTTTTTATCATAATTCCAAAAATTAGAATGAAACACTAACTGAAAAGTTCGGATTTCGAGAAAATGGATAACTTGTCCCTCTCTCCCGTTTTATCGAGGAAATATAAAATATATCTGACAAATTCGCGTTTAACGACAATCCCTTCAAACGCAACTTCTTACAGACATCATCAGAAAAATTATATGTAAGATTAATGTTTGTACATTGAAAAACATTATCTTTCCGCACAAAAGCATCACAAACATTTGTATTAGAAGATGTATTATTAACATCTAATTTTTTATAAGGAACAACATCCCCCGGTTCCTGCCATGATTTTGTTAACACCCGACGATCCAGATTATTAATGAAGTGAGCATTCTCCGTTTTATTAGCCAATGTCGCATTAAACTGTTTTGCCCCCCAACGTACTCCAAAACCGACTGTCAATATAAAACCTTTATAGGCAATGTTCGTTGATATATTACCTTGCACTTTAGGCTGGCTATCACCGAGATAAACCATATCTTCTGCATTTTGAGCAAAAGTAACATTACCATTTTTATCTAAAAACAGACGGTTCCCGGTTTGCGGATCAACACCAACAGTTCTCAAACCATAAATAGCATTCATGGAATGCCCTTCCCGATACTTCAACACAGCTTCTTGAGAACTCATATTAGTCACATTATGTGATAAAGTGTATTTGAAACCATCGGAAAGTTTGTCTACAATATTTTTATTACCGTTAAATGACCCCATGATATTCCATGTAAACCCTCGATCCATATTTTTGAATAAGTCAACCGTAACTTTAACATCCCAACCTTTATTCAAAATTGAACCGATATTTGCTTTATATGTATTAAAACCATGAGAAATAGGCAAAAAAACATCTGCCACAGTATTATCCGTCATCTTCCGGTAATAACTGAACTCTAATCCCAAACGTTCATGTAAAGTTTTCAATTCTATACCAAAGTTCCATTGGTACGTGTTTTGCCATTTTAACTCCGTGTTTCCAAAAGATGTCAAATAAGCACCGAAATGAGACAAATAATTCGCCTGCGTATTCAGCGAATAGACTGTCATCGCATTCTCCGGAGAAAATCCCATGTTTCCTGACACACCATAAGAAGCTTTCAATTTCAACCATTGGATATACGGAACATGCTCGATAAAAAAGTCTTCGTTACTGACATTCCATCCCAATCCAAAAGAGAAAAATTTTCCCCAACGACTATCTTCTCCGAAAGAAGATGCCCCATTCGCGTTGAAATTAATATCTACGAAATAACGCATATCATAATAGTAATTACCCGCAAATATCAAAGCAAGCCTTCTTGTCGTAGTCACAGATCCGTTCGGATAAGTCTCATCACCATATCCCAAGGCCATAGAAGGGAAATCAATATTATCCGCAGCAAAACCTGTTGCCGCCCACATGATTTGCTCTTGTTTTTTCTCTTCCATTTCCGCGGCACCGCTTAATGTCAACATGTGTTTTTCCTGCAACGTTTTAGCATAATTTACATTCAAGCGGACATTCCATTGATTTGACTCGATCTCATTGCGTTGGAAACGCCCTTTTTGATCTGTCTCCTTTCCGGCAAACTGAGCATGGGAAGGTGGAGCAAAAGCATCTGCCTGATTAAACATTCGGGATAATCCCAACAACCCTGATATATAAAAACTCTCGTTTATATTATAACGCACCTGGGTGGAACTGCGTACGTTTGTATATCTCGTTTTATTCCAAACCCCGACCAGGGCATCATAAGCAGGGTTATCACTATAACTTGTTTCACTTCTCAAAGGATGTGTATATGTCAGAATCGGTTCTCCCTCTTCGTCTTGCGGCTCCCAATACCGATTCATTGCAGCAAAACTAGAGAAATCTCCATAAGGACTATTAGCGTTATTATTTGTCCCCACGGAAAGATTTTCACTCACGATCAATTTTTCTCCTTGATAAGTTATACCTAAAGAACCATTAAAATTTGCACGATCAGAGCCTTTCATTACACCTACTGTCTCGTCATAAGATAAACTTGCATTAAATCGCCAAATTTCACTTCCTCCCATTACATTCAAACTATGGGTTTGTCCTACTCCTGTTCTTGTCGGATAGCCTAACCAGTCATAATTAAAACCATTATCTACTTTTTCCCGCAATTCTTGGTAAGTCTCCCGATAGGCCTCATTATCCCATACTCCCATCTTGTATTCTAAATCCAATTTTTCCTTTGCACTCAGCAAATCATAACTACTTAAATCCGGTATCTCCAATTTCACCTACCCACGATAAGTTACTTTCAATTCTCCCGCTTTAGGAATTAATGAAGTAATAACCACCACTCCATTTGCTCCCCTAGCTCCATACAAGGAGGTGGCACTCGCATCTTTCAAGACCGTAATACTCTCTATATCATCATTATTCAAATCCATCACTCGTTCTAAAGATACTTCAAAACCATCCAATATAAACAATGGCAAGTTTAATTCCGCACGAGTGGCAAGCTGCAAATCATTCACATCTGCAAATGTAGAAGCCCCACGTAATTGAATTTCCGGCAAAGTATTAGGATCAGATCCCATTTTATTATTTTGCAAAATCCGGAAACTCGGGTCCAAATTCGACAATGTCTGCAATAAATTCCTAGAAAAATTCCGCTTAATATCTTCTTTTGTTACAGCAGTCACCGCACCCGTAAAACTCTCCTTCGGCTTGTTAAAGATTCCGGTCACGACAACCTCATCTACAGTTTGCAATTCTTCTTCCAACACGATAGACAAAGGTTTTTGGGAGTCCTTTATTGTTATTTCCTGATGCTTATAACCCACAAAAGAAAATATTAATACCAAATTATCCCGTTTCGGTAAATCAAAATCGAATTCTCCTTGCACATTTGTCACAAACCCCATTGTTGTCCCTTTTACCCGAATCGTCACTCCCGGTAATGGCTCCCCTTTCACATCCTTAACGGTTCCTTTAACTGTAATTTTAGACAACGAATCCGATGCCGCCACTGGAGCCTGCTGAATCACTATCGTATTATCCACCAAACGATAAGTCAATCCGGAACCTTTCAAACAAGCATCCAACACTTCTTTAATATCAGCATCCGTGTATTGCAAATTCAGATTCTTGATTCGCATCACCTGATGGTCTCTGTACAAAAACGTAAAATCCGTAGAACTCTCCAAAACTTTCACCACCTCCTCAAATGAAGCGTTCTGTAAGTGCACTGTTACTCTTGCCTCTTGGCTATACACACTAGCAGACAATTGTAATGTCGTTACGAACAGAAGTAATACCAAAAATTTCATAATTAAGCATGTTTTCCACAACCTTCCTCGCCAAGAAAGGTCATGCATTTGTTTTTTTTTCATACATTTGTAAACATTTAATGAAACAATTCCGGATATTCCGGGTCCAAAAGGCGGGGTACGGCCAATATCCCGTCTTTTTTCTCTCTTGTAAACCTCTTTTTCGTCGCTTTACACCATCATGACACTTCAAAAAGAAAAAGGAGGTATTCAAATTCTATTTTTCTCGAATAAAAATATTATTTTCTTTAATCATAAACTCCGTGTTACCCGTCATCTCAAGCATTTCCACCACTTTGGAAAAATCATCATACCGTTTCATTTTTCCCGTGAATGTCACCTCCTTTTGAGAAACATTCTCCCAAAACACATTCACGTCATACCAACGGGCAACCACTTTCATAATCTCTTCCAATCGTTGCCGCTTAAAAGCAAAAACACCATCTTTCCAAGCCGTGTACAAATAGGTATCCACCTCTCTAGTTTCAAGTCGTCCCGACTTATCCAACACGACCTGCTCTCCCGGCTCCAAAATGACAGATTCCTTCCCGGCTGAAAACCTGACAGATCCTTGTACCAGCGTCGTCAGAACCTCATCCTCATCCGCATAAGCCCGCACATCAAAACTCGTTCCTAATACCCTCACGGTCGAGTTTTTCACATCCACGACAAAAGGATGGGCCTTATCGTGAACCACGTCAAAATAAGCCTCTCCGAACAAATAAACCCGACGATCTTCCCCCACGAATTTTACGGGATAACGAAGCTCGGATTCTGCATTCAGATACACGATGGTTCCATCACTCAACGTAATTGAGTACTCTCCCCCCCGCGGAACTCGCAACGTGTTATAACGTTCTTCCACGACGGAAGAATCCCCTTGGTAACTTACTCCTTGGTCCTGGACAACAATACTCGCTCCTTGCTGCACAAACAACGAATCGGTTACCCCTGAACTCAAAATCCGAGTTGTTCCATCCGCCAATACCAACTCGGCTTTCACTTCTCCATGCCGGATGACACTTGCCACCTGTTCCGGTACATCCGACTTCTGCCTTGTCCCATACCACAAAACTACCGCCAATAACGGAAGAACGACTCCTGCCGCAACACTTACGATTCGACGAATTCGCCGTACCCTGACATTACGTTTCCGTTTCTGAAGGACGTTCATGTAACCATTCACTATATCAACATTTGCCACTTCCCGGCTTTTTTGAACGATATACCCGGTGTTCATCACACTCCCGTACAACTGTTCATTCTCCGGACTTTCCTCTCGCCATTGCTGCAAAGCACGCTTTTCCTCTTCAGAAAGCATGCCCAAAAGAGCCTTTGACAATAGCGACGGAATCTCTTTATATGTTTTCATACTTTTCATATTTCTCGTTTATATTAAGATGACACTTCAAAATCAAAAAGGAGGTATTACTATTCAAAATAAATTACCACCCTCTCTAACCTCCCCTCCATATCCTCCCCTCCATATCCTCCCCCTGTAGTTTCCTAAAATTGGTTTACTAGATTTGACATTCAATAAATTGTAAAAACA